>Ga0209573_1004921_pt1 | contig 12617 bp, 9 predicted proteins | sample TNRBio252014_DNA_FD_185870 | JGI IMG/M metagenome (GOLD analysis project Ga0209573, IMG submission 185870) | Wastewater treatment Type I Accumulibacter community from EBPR Bioreactor in Madison, WI, USA - TNR Reactor_6/25/2014_ DNA (SPAdes)... | ecosystem: Engineered > Bioreactor > EBPR >...
AAGTGCGCAACATCGCCGGTTTCAACCGCAAGCTCGCTGACGCGCAAGCAGCCGGCGAGAGCATCACCGACCCGTTCTGGAAGCCGGGGGAGGGCGGCGTTGCGGGCGAAATCCCGGTGTTGGAGCCGTTGCCGTTCATCGTGGTGGTGATCGACGAACTGGCCGACATGATGATGATCGTCGGCAAGAAGGTGGAGGAGTTGATCGCGCGGTTGGCGCAGAAGGCGCGCGCCTCCGGCATCCACCTGATCTTGGCCACCCAGCGGCCGTCGGTGGACGTGATCACCGGGCTGATCAAGGCCAACATCCCGACCCGGATCGCGTTTCAGGTCTCGTCGCGGGTGGATTCCCGCACCATTCTCGACCAGATGGGTGCGGAGCAACTGCTGGGCCATGGCGACATGCTTTATCTGCCGCCGGGCACCGGCCTGCCGCAGCGGGTGCATGGCGCGTTCGTGGACGATCACGAAGTTCCGCGCGTGGTGGACTATCTACGGCAAACCGGCGTCCCGGATTACATCGACGACGTGCTGGCCGAGCCCCGCGAGGAGACCGACGGCGCAGAGGACGCCGAAGGCAACGGGCGCGGCGGGGAGAGCGATCCGCTGTACGACGAGGCGGTGCGCATCGTCACCGAATCGCGGCGAGCCTCGGTGTCCGGGGTGCAACGCCGGTTGCGCATCGGTTATAACCGGGCGGCGCGGTTGGTCGAGGAGATGGAAACTGCGGGGGTCGTGGGGCCGGTGCAGACGAACGGCAGCCGCGAGGTGCTGGCGCCGCCACCGCCGTAGGATCGGGGTAGGGCCGACAGCCTCTCGCGGGGGTGTCAGGGGCCATGCTGGAGCGGATGGAGCGGGATCGAACGATGCCCCGACAGGCTGTTATGCCGCTGTTTGGGTCAGGAACTTGTCCGCGTCCAGCGCCGCCATGCAGCCGCTGCCGGCGGAGGTGATGGCTTGGCGATAAACGTGGTCGGCCACGTCGCCGGCGGCGAACACGCCGGGAATGCTGGCAGCCGTCGCCCCGCCCTCGCTGCCGCCCTTCACCTTAATGTAGCCGTTATGCATCTCCAACTGGCCGGCGAAGAGATCGGTGTTCGGTTTATGGCCGATGGCGATGAACACGCCCTGGAGCGGGATTTCCCGAAGTTCGCCGCTCTTAACATTGCGGGTGCGGAGGCCGGTCACGCCACCGTCGTCGCCCAGCACCTCGTCCAGCACGCTGTCCAGTTCCAGCCGGACCTTGCCGCTGTCCACCTTCTCCATCAGCTTGTCCAGCAGAATCTTCTCGGCGCGGAACTGCTGGCGGCGATGCACCAGCGTCACTTCGCTGGCGATGTTGGCCAGATACAGCGCCTCCTCGACCGCCGTGTTGCCGCCGCCGATTACCGCGACTTTCTGGTTGCGGTAGAAAAAGCCGTCGCAGGTGGCGCAGCCGGACACGCCCTTGCCCATAAACGCCTGTTCCGAGGGCAGGCCGAGATACTGGGCGCTGGCGCCGGTGGCGATGATCAGGGCGTCGCAGGTGTATTCGCCGGCGTCGCCGATCAAGCGGAAGGGGCGTTCCCGTAGCTGGGCGGTGTGGATTTGGTCGAAGAGGATCTCGGTATGGAAGCGCTCGGCGTGCTTGCGCATCCGTTCCATCAGGTCCGGCCCCATCAGGCCCTCGACATCGCCCGGCCAGTTGTCCACCTCGGTGGTGGTGGTCAACTGCCCGCCCATCTGCAAGCCGGTGATCAGCACCGGCTTGAGGTTGGCGCGGGCGGCGTAGACGGCGGCGGTGTAGCCGGCGGGACCGGAGCCGAGAATCAACAGGCGGGCGTGTTTGCTGCTCATCGGTGAGTCTCCTGATTTTGTTTCAAGGTTGGCGAACAACGCCAAGGCGCCAGCATCCGTTCGGGAAGGCGTTAGCGCGGGCACTGGGGCTTGGTCGGTTCCCCCCTCGATCGAAGGGGGAACCGATTCCTTACAGAGCGGCGGAGTTCTCGGCCAGGTAGGAAGCCACGCCTTCGGCGGTGGGCTTCATGCCTTTCTGGCCCTTCTTCCAGCCGGCCGGGCAAACCTCGCCGTGCTGCTCGGTGAATTGCAGGGCCTCGACCAGCCGCACCATCTCGTCCACCTCGCGGCCCAGCGGCAGGTTGTTGACGATCTGCGCCTGGACGATGCCGGCCTTATCGATCAGGAACGAACCGCGCAGGGCGACGCCGGCGGGATGCTCGATGCCATAAGCCTTGGTGATTTCGTGCTTGATGTCGGCCACCAGCGGGAATTGTACGCGACCGATGCCGCCCTTCTCGACCGGCGTTTCGCGCCAAGCGAAGTGGCTGAACTGCGAGTCGATGGACACGCCGACCACTTCCACGCCCAGTTCCTTGAACTGGGCGACGCGGTGGTCGTGGGCGATGATTTCCGACGGGCAGACGAAAGTGAAGTCCAGGGGATAGAAGAACAGCACCACGTACTTGCCGCGCAGATCGGACAGCTTGAAGTCTTCCTTGATCGAGCCATCGGGCAGAACGGCGGCGGCGGTGAAATCGGGGGCTGGCTGGGTGACCAAAACGCTCATGGGTCTATCTCCTCGTGTAAGTAGGCAACAGTGGATGGTTAAAGTGGCTCGCAGCTTAACGAGTACTCTCTGTTTTTGAAATTTGAATCATTCAAACAGATTTATAGTCGTTGACTATCCAAGACGGCTGGTCTTGTCATATCCCTGTCATCAAATTGCCTTAATGAAGGAGGCCGCGACGTTCCAATATGAGTTGGGGATGATTCGAGTCAATATCAAGGGGGTTTATGAACGCGAAACGTATTTTGATCGTGGAGGACGAACAACCCATTCGGGAAATGGTGATGTTCGCTTTGGCCAGCGCCGGTTACGAGGCGCGGGAGGCCGCCGACGCCCGGCAGGCCCAAGCCCTCATCGCCGAGCGCCTGCCCGATCTGGTTTTGCTCGACTGGATGTTGCCCGGCGTCAGCGGCATCGACCTGGCCCGCCGGCTGAAGAAGGAGGAACTGACGCGCGAGTTGCCGATCATCATGCTGACGGCCCGCGCCGAGGAGGAAGACAAGGTGCAGGGGCTGGAGAGCGGCGCCGACGATTACATCACCAAGCCGTTTTCGCCGCGCGAACTGGTGGCGCGCATCCGGGCGGTGCTGCGCCGCGGCGGGCCGGCGGCGGAAGACGAAATCCTGCGCGCCAACGACCTGTCCCTTGACTTGGCCAGCCATCGGGTCAGCACCGATGAAACCCTGCTGGAAATGGGGCCGACCGAGTACCGGCTGCTGGAATTTTTCATGTCACACCCGGAACGGGTTTACAGCCGGGGCCAGTTGCTGGACCGGGTCTGGGGCAGCAATGTTTACGTCGAGGAGCGGACCGTGGACGTGCATATCCGCCGGCTGCGTAAGGTGCTGGAGCCGCACGGCCACGACGCGCTGATTCAAACGGTGCGCGGCGCCGGCTACCGGTTTTCGACCCGGGTCTAACCGTGGCGACGCCTTGGCTGGCGCTGTGGCGGCGGCTGGCGCTGCTGTTTCTGGGCGCGGCGCTGCTGGGCTGGCTGGCGGATCGGCTGACGCTGGCGCTGCTGCTGGTGGCCCTGGGGTGCCTCGCGTGGCAGTTTTGGCAATTGCACCGGCTGGATCGCTGGTTGCGCGGCGACCGGGACGCCAGTCCGCCCCGGTTGGGGCGGGTTTGGGACGACGTCGCCGCTCATATCGCCCGCTTGCGCCGGCAGAGTCGCAAGCGCAAGCGCAAACTCAGCAAACTGTTCCAGCAGTTTCAGCAGGCCACCGCCGCGCTGCCGGATGCCGCCGTGGTGCTCGGCGAGGACGACCGGATGGTGTGGTGCAACGGCGCGGCCCAGCGCCTGCTCGGCCTGTCGCCGACGCGGGACGTGGGTCGGCCGATCGTCCATCTGGTGCGATACCCGGGCTTCGTGACGTTTCTGGCCCAGCGGCGTTCGGGCGACAGCGTGGAGTTTCCCTCGCCGCTGGACGACGCGCTGCTGCTTGGCGCCCGGCTCGTGCCCTACGGCAGGAAGCAGCGCTTGTTGCTGGCGACCGACGTCTCTCAACTCCGGCGGCTGGAGCAGATGCGGCGCGATTTCGTCGCCAACGTCTCGCACGAATTGCGCACCCCCCTGACGGTGATCAGCGGCTATCTGGAAACCCTGCTCGACAGCGAAAGCCCGGCCCTGGAAGTTTGGCGGCAGCCGCTGCATCGAATGCAGGAGCAGTCGCGCCGGATGCTGCACATCATTGAGGATTTGTTGCTGCTGGCCCGGTTGGAAGCGCGCAAGGAGCCGTTGCCGCGCCAGCCGGTCAACGTCCCGGCACTGCTGGCGGACATCGCCGACGACGCTCTCGCGCTCAGCGGCGACCAGAACCACCAGATCGAAGTCAGCGCCGATCCCGCTTTGTGGATTCTCGGCTGCGAAAAGGACTTGCGCAGCGCCTTTGCCAATCTGGCGTTCAATGCGGTGCGCTACACCCCGGCGGGCGGGCGGATCGCGCTGCGCTGGTTCGCCGACGCCAGCGGTGCGCATCTGGCGGTGGAAGACAACGGCGAGGGCATCGCGCCCCAGCACATCCCCCGCTTGACCGAACGCTTCTACCGGGTCAACCGCGACCGCTCGCGCGGCAGTGGCGGCACCGGGCTGGGGTTGTCCATCGTCAAGCACGTGCTGAACCATCACGGCGGCCAGTTGCGGATCAGCAGCGAACTGGGGGTAGGCAGCGTATTTGCCTGCGATTTTCCCGCCGAGGCGCGCGCGGAGCCAACGGCGGTCGCGGTCCGAACCGGAATCGATCTCCGGTGATAAACTGGCGGCCGTCGCCGTCGAGGAACTTTCCCATGAAATTATTGCTGGTTCGCCATGCCATCGCCGAGGAGGCGGAGGCTTTCATCGCCGCGGGCGGTACCGACGCCCAGCGGCCGTTGACCGAAGTCGGGCGCAAGAAAATGCGCAAGGGCGCCAACCGCCTGCGCGCTCTGGTGGGGCGGATCGACGTGCTGGCCCACAGTCCCCTGTTGCGCGCCCGCGAGACTGCCGAACTCATTGCCCGCGCCTGCGGCGATCCGCCGCTGGTGGAATGCGCCAGTCTCGACTACCGCTATCCGCCCGAGGCGGTCGCGGACTGGCTGGCGCAATACCCGCCCGATTATCTGGTAGTGGCGGTCGGCCACGAACCGCAACTGGGCCTGCTGGCGGGTTTGCTGGCAGCCGGCGAGCCGTGTCCGCTGATTGCCTTCCGCAAGGGTGGGGTCGCCATGATCGAATTTCCGGAGCGCCCGGAAGCCGGAATGGGCGTGCTGCACTGGGTGCTGACCGCCGGGCAGTTGCGCAGCCTGAAGCAGGATTAGAGTTAGAAAAAAGGGGGTTGCCATGTCTTCCGATGTCGTCGCCGCGATCGACCTGGGTTCCAACAGTTTTCACATGATCGTGGCCCGGATCGCCAACGATCACGTTCAGGTTCTGGACCGAATCCGGGAGATGGTGCAACTGGCCGCGGGTCTGGATGCCCGGAATCGGCTGGCCGAGGACGCGCAACGGCGTGCGCTGGATTGCCTGGCGCGGTTCGGCCAGCGCCTGCGGCACATTCCGCCGGAACAGTTGCGCATCGTCGGCACCAACACCCTGCGCCAGGCGCGCAACAGCGCCGAGTTTCTGAGCCGGGCCGAGGAGGTGCTGGGGCACCACGTCGAGATCATCAGCGGCCAGGAAGAGGCGCGGCTGATCTATCTGGGCGTGGCGCACAGCGTCGCCGACACGCCGGGCCAGCGGCTGGTGGTGGATATCGGCGGCGGCAGCACCGAATGCATCATCGGCGAAAAATTCGAGCCGCTGCGCCTGGCCAGCCTGCGGATGGGTTGCGTCAGCGTGAGCCGGGCCTGTTTCGACGATGGCCGGATCACCGAGACCCGGTTGCGCGAGGCGGAATTGATCGTGCAACTACGAATGGAGCCGGTGCGCGAGGAGTATCTGGAGCGGGGCTGGGAGCGGGCGACTGGCGCTTCCGGCTCGATCAAGGCGATTCAGGATGTGGTGGCGCGGGAAGGCTGGTGTCGCGAGGGCATCACCCTGGAGGCGTTGCGGCGGCTGCGGATCGCCCTGCTGGAGGCGGGCAACACGGGGGCCATCGCCGCGCGCTGGCAGTTGGAACCGGCTCGGGCACGGGTGTTCACCGGCGGCTTTGTCGTGCTACATGGGTTGTGCGAGGTTCTGAACGTGGAGCGGATGGAGGTGTCGGACGGTGCGCTGCGGGAAGGCGTGATCTACGATCTACTGGGCCGCATCCGCCACGAGGACGTGCGCGACCGCAGCATCGCCGCCGTGACCAGCCGCTACGGTTTGGATGAAGCGCAGGCCGAACGGGTCAGCGCGACGGCGCTGGAGCTGTTGGGCCAGGTTCGAGAGGGTTGGCGGCTGGCGACGGATGACCGTGGCCGGATTCTAGAATGGGCGGCCCGGCTGTACGAGATCGGGTTGTTGCTGTCCCATAACGATTATCACAAGCACGGCGCCTATATCCTGGAGCACGCCGATTTGCCGGGTTTCTCGCGTGGCGATCAGATGGTGCTGGCGGCCTTGGTTCGCCGCCACCGCCGATCGTTTCCGGCGGACGCCTTTGTCCACCTGCCGAGGGAATGGACGCAGCCGGCCCGGCGGTTGTGCGTCCTGTTGCGGTTGGCCGTGGTGTTGCACCGTGGCCGCAGCCGTCAGCCAATGCCGCCGCTGACGCTGGTCGCGAATCAGCAGCGATTGGAGCTACGGTTTCCCGCCGGCTGGCTGGAGGAACACCCGCTGACCCGCGCCGATCTGGAGGCGGAGGCGCGCTATCTGAGGAAGGCGGGGGTTCGGTTGGAGTTTGGCTGAAACGCCGCGTAATACAACACCGGGATAAACACCAGCGTCAGCAGGGTGGACACCATGATGCCGAAGATCAGCGAAATCGCCAGCCCTCGGAAAATCGGATCGTCCAGGATGAACAGCGCCCCCAGCATGGCCGCCAGTGCGGTCAAGATGATCGGCTTGGCCCGCACCGCGCTGGAGCGGATTACGGCCTCCTGAAACGGTACGCCGTTGGCCACTTCCAGATTGATGAAATCCACCAGCAGGATCGAGTTGCGCACGATGATGCCGGCCAGCGCGATCATGCCGATCATCGAGGTGGCGGTGAACTGGGCGTGCAGCAGGGCATGGCCCGGCATCACGCCGATGATGGTCAGCGGAATCGGCGCCATGATGATCAGCGGCACCAGATAGGACTGGAACTGCGCTACCACCAGCAGATAGATCAGGATCATGCCCACCCCGTAGGCGATGCCCATGTCGCGGAAGGTTTCGTAGGTGATCTGCCACTCGCCGTCCCACTTCAGGCTGTAGCCGTAGGGATTGTCCGGCTGGCGGATGAAGAACTGCTCCAGCTTGCCGCTGTCAAGAGGCTGGTTCCGCAGGCTGCCGAAGATTTCGAACATCCCGTACAGCGGGCTGTCCAGCTTGCCGGCCATGTCGCCGAACACGAACACCACCGGCAACAGGTCCTTGTGGTAAATGGCGTTTTCGCGCTGGGTTTTCTCCACATCCACAATTTCCGACAACGGCACCAGTTGGCCACCCTGACCGCGAGTTTTCAGCGCCAGCACGCTGGCGATGTCGGCTTGGTCGGCGGTCGGCAGTTCCAGCCGTAGCGGAATCGGATATTTGGCGCTTTCGGAGTGCAGGTAGCTGGCATTCTCGCCGCGCAGGGCGGTGTTGAGGTCGGCGGTGACCGCCTGCTGCGAGACGCCGAGCAGGGCGGCTTTGGCCCGGTCCACATGGGCGATCAGCCGCTCGGACGGCGCTTCCACCGTGTCGTCCACGTCAATGATGTCCGGCGTGGCCCCGAACACGGCGCGCACTTGTTGGGCAGCCTGAATTTGGCCGGAATAGTTGATGCCGTAGACCTCGGCCACCAGCGGCGACATCACTGGCGGGCCAGGCGGGACTTCGACCACCTTGACGTTGGCGTTGTACTTTTTCCCGATCTCCTGCAAGGGACCGCGCACCGCCAGGGCAATCTCATGGCTCTTGCGCTGGCGGTGCTTTTTGTCCACCAGGTTGACCTGAATATCGCCGACGTTGGCGCCGGCGCGCAGGTAGTACTGCCGGACCAGACCGTTAAAATTGATCGGCGCGGCGGTTCCGGCATAGACCTGATAATCGGTCACTTCCTCGACCGTGGTCAGATAACGGCCCAGTTCGCCCAGCACTCGCGCGGTTTGTTCCAGGGTGGTCCCTTCCGGCATGTCCACGATGACCTGAAACTCCGACTTGTTGTCGAAGGGCAGCATTTTCAGCACGACCAGTTGGAAATAGGCCAGGCTGACCGAGCCGCCGATGAGCAGCAGGACGCCGATGCCCAACGTCCAACGCAGCGGCCGACCCTGGCGCCCGCGCAGGAACGGCCCGACCACGCGCCGGAACAGCCGGTGGGAGAAATCCTCCCGTTCTCTCTTGTCCTCCGCGTGTTCCCCTCCTTGGCTAAGGAGGGGTGGCGCGTCAGCGTCGGGGTGGTTGGTTGGTGGTGAGGGGCTATGCTTCTCCACCACCCGCCGCAGCACCTTGTAGGTCAGCCAGGGCGTGAACACGAACGCCACCGCCAGCGAGATCAGCATGCCCATGCTGGAGTTGATCGGGATGGGACTCATGTACGGCCCCATCAACCCAGAGACGAAGGCCATCGGCAACAGGGCGGCGATGACGGTAAACGTTGCCAGAATGGTCGGACCGCCGACCTCGTCCACCGCCAGCGGAATCGCCTCGACCAGCCTGCGTCCGCCGAGGTGAATGTGGCGGTGAATGTTCTCCACCACCACGATGGCGTCATCCACCAGAATGCCGATGGAGAAGATCAGCGCGAACAGCGACACCCGGTTCAGGGTGAAGCCCCAGGCCCAGGAGGCGAACAGCGTGATCGTCAGGGTCAGGATCACCGCCGCGCCGACGATGAACGCCTCGCGCCAGCCCAGCGCCACCAGCACCAGCGCGATCACCAGTCCGGTGGCGAAGATCAGCTTGGTGATCAGAGTCATCGCCTTGTCGTTGGCGGTGACGCCGTAATTGCGGGTGACGGTGATTTCGACGCCTTCCGGGATGACCGTCCCCTTGAGCTGCTCGACCCGTTCGAGAATCTGGGCGGCGATGTTGACCGCGTTCTCGCCGGGCTTTTTTGCAATCGCCAGCGTCACGGCGGGAAACTCGCCCTGAACCTGGATGCCGCTGGCCGCCGCCACCGGTCCCGTACCCAGCCAGACGTAGCGTTCCGGTGAATCCGGCTCCAGCTTGACCTCAGCGACATCAGCCAGATAGACCGGCGTACCCTGATGCAGGCCCACCACCAGCGTACCGATGTCCTCCGGGTCCACCAGAAAACTGCCGGCCTGCACCGGAATTTCGCGGTTGTCGCCCACCAGCGCGCCGGCATCGGCCGAAGCGTTGGCGGCTTGCAGCGAGCGGCGCAGGTCGCTCAGCGCCAGCCCGTAGCCCGATAACTTGGCCGGGTCGAATCGCACCCGCACCACTTGGTCGGGTGCGCCGATGGTGTACAGGTCGCGGGTGCCCGGCACCCGCTTCAACTCGGTTTCCAGGGTGTGGGCGACTCGCGCCAGATCGTCGGCGCCGCGCTGGGGATCTTCGGTCCACAGGGTCAGAGCGACGATGGGCACGTCGTCGATGCCCTTGGGCTTGACGATGGGCTGGCCGACGCCGAGATTGGCCGGCAGCCAGTCGGCGTTGGAATAAAGCTTGTTGTACAGCCGAACGATGGCGTCGGTGCGGGGTTCACCGACGAAGAATTGCACGGTCAGCACTGCCAGGCCGGGCCGGGAGATCGAGTAGACATGTTCCACCCCCTCGATTTCCGCGAGCACCTGTTCGGCCGGACTGCTCACCAGTCGTTCCACTTCCCGCGCGGTCGCACCAGGGAAGGGGATGAACACGTTGGCGAAGGTGACATTGATCTGTGGTTCTTCCTCGCGTGGCGTGATCAGCACCGCGAACACGCCCATCAGCAGCCCGACCAGCGCCAGCAGGGGGGTGATTTCGCTCAGCAGGAATTTTTTGGCAATCGCCCCGGACAGGCCGAGACGGGATTCGGCAACGTCGCTCATCTCACTTCTCCGCCGTCCGTTGCTGCTGGTGGCTTTTGAGGTAGACGCCGGCCTGGATCGGGTCCAGCGCGATCTGCTCGCCCGGTTCCAGCCCGGCCAGAATTTCGACGACTTCGCCCGCGGTCCGTCCGGGGCGCACCTGCCGCAAACTGACCTGGCCATCCCGAACCGCGTAAACGCCGCTCACCTCGCCGCGCTGGATCAACGCCTGCCGCGGCGCCGTCAGTCGGCTGTCCTCGCCGACCCGGAAGGCAACCTTGACGAACATGCCTGGATAAAGACCCTCGGTTTTCTTCGGCAGGTACACGCGGACCTTGAACACGTTGCTTTGCGGGTCGGCGTAGGGGAAGAAGGTCAGCTTCGCGGCGGCGATACTCTTCCCGCCGTTCGGCGGCAACACGCGCGCCTGCTGGTATTGCCGCGCCGGTACGATCAGTCGTTGCGGTACGTTGGTCACCACCCGCAGTTCGTCCAGCGAGAAGCCGGTCATCAGCGGTTTGCCGGGCTGGACGGTTTCGCCCAACTGAACGTGGCGTTCGAGCACGATGCCGCTGTAGGGGGCATTGATGGTGGTGTAGCCCAGCGACTCCCTGGCTTGGGAGACACCGGCCTGCGCGGCTTCCAGCCGGGCCTTGGCGGCGCTGAACCCGGCGGTGGCGGCGTCCATCTGCGCCTTGGAAACCAGTTGTTTTTCGTAGATGCCGCGCATGCGGTTGTAATCGGCCTGGGCTTCGAGGAACCGGGCCTCGGCCTCGCGCAGATTGGCCTGGGCCTGTTCCAGTCCGGCGCGTTGCTCGATGTTGCGGATGCGAATGATCGGCGCACCCTGCGGGACAAAGTCGTTGACATCGACCATGATGTCCTCGACCCGGCCGGCGGTCTGGGCGGAGACGGTGCTCTGATGAACCGCCTCGACCACGCCGTCGAGAACCTGTTCGACGGGCAGAGTTTGCCGTTGGACCGCAGCCACCGGGAACGGTGGTTCGGCAGCGGCGAGTAGGGTCGGCGCGGTGGCCAGCAGGCACCACAACAGTAGCGGGCGGGCGGGTATGGGCATGGCGGGTTCCCCTGAACCTGAAGCAATGCCGGATTGTATATTAGAAAGCTCTAATGTTTGCAAGCCGCGCCTAGCGGCGGAGGGACGCTGTGATCCCGCAATGCTGGCATCCGAACGGGCGGAAATAGCGCGGCGGCGAATTCTGGAGTTAGTGATGCAAGATCTGGCTTAAAAACAGCCGGGTCCGATCCGAGCGGGGGTGGGTGAAAAACTCCTCTGGCGGATTTTCCTCGATGATTTCGCCGCCGTCCATGAAGATGACCCGGTGCGCCACGGTCTTGGCGAAACCCATTTCGTGGGTGACGCAGATCATGGTCATGCCGTCCTCGGCCAGCGTCACCATGGTGTCCAGCACCTCCTTGATCATCTCCGGGTCCAGCGCCGAGGTTGGTTCGTCGAACAGCATGATCTTGGGATTCATGCACAGGCTGCGGGCGATGGCGACCCGCTGCTGCTGGCCGCCGGAGAGTTGACCCGGATATTTTTTCGCCTGCTCGGGAATCTTGACCCGCTCCAGATAGCGCATGGCGATTTCCTCCGCCTGGTTGCGCGGCAACTTGCGCACCCAGACCGGTCCCAGCGTGCAATTCTCCAGCACGGTCAGGTGTGGAAACAGATTGAAGTGCTGGAACACCATGCCGACCTCGCGGCGGATGCGCTCGATCGATTTCACGTCGTTGCCGAGTTCCTGGCCGTCGACCACGATCCGGCCGCGCTGGTATTCCTCCAGCCGGTTCACGCAGCGGATGGCGGTGGATTTGCCGGAACCGGACGGGCCGCAGACCACGATGCGCTCGCCCTTGCGGACGGTCAGGTTGATGTCCTTCAGCACGTGAAAGGCGCCATACCATTTGTGGACGGCTTCCATCAGAATCATGATCCGATCGGATAGCGGCTTGAGTGCGGGAGAGGCGGACGGTTCGGTCATCGGGTGGCTTCCTAACGCTTGTGGCCGGTGTGCAGGTGTTTTTCCAGGTTCTGGCTGTAGCGCGACATGCCGAAGCAGAACAGCCAGTAGACGGCGGCGGCGAACACGTAGCCCTCGGTGGAGAAACCCAGCCATTCCGGGTTGGTGGTGGCGTTGTGGACGATGTTCATCAGGTCGAACAGGCCGATGATCAGCACCAGCGAGGTGTCCTTGAACAGGGCGATGAAGGTGTTGACGATGCCGGGGATCACCAGCTTCAACGCCTGCGGCAACACGATCAGTCCCATGGTCTTCCAGTAGCCCAGCCCCAGCGCGGCGGCGGCCTCGAACTGACCCTTGGGGATGGCTTGCAGACCGCCGCGCACCACTTCGGCCATGTAGGCGGCCTGAAACAGGGTGACGCCGATCAGCGCCCGCAGCAGCTTGTCGAAATTCATTCCGGCCGGCAGAAACAGCGGCAGCATCACCGAGGACATGAAC
>Ga0209573_1004922_pt1 | contig 12616 bp, 9 predicted proteins | sample TNRBio252014_DNA_FD_185870 | JGI IMG/M metagenome (GOLD analysis project Ga0209573, IMG submission 185870) | Wastewater treatment Type I Accumulibacter community from EBPR Bioreactor in Madison, WI, USA - TNR Reactor_6/25/2014_ DNA (SPAdes)... | ecosystem: Engineered > Bioreactor > EBPR >...
TCCTGCAACGTACCGTCGGCAAGGACGAAACCCGTCACACTCAGTACTTCGTCTACGTCCTCGAGGCCAGCCTGGCCTTCCACAACGGCCTGGTCATCCCGCTGCTCAGCGAGTTCCTCGAACAGGCGCTGGGCGATACCGAAGCGCAAAAGCAGGACTGCGAGCTGCGCGGCTTTGTGCGCTTGAGCGACCGGCTCAAGACGCTGTTCCCCCGCCTGCCGATCCTGCTCCTGCTCGACGGCCTCTACGCCAACGGGCCGGTGATGCGGCGCTGCTTGCGCGCCCACTGGCAGTTCATGATCGTGCTCAAGGACAAGGATTTGTCCACGGTCTGGCAGGAGTTCCGCGCGCTCCACGCCCTGAAGCCGCAAGCCATGCAGCGCTGCTGGGGACGACGCCGACAACGCTTCAGCTGGGTCAACGACATCGACTACGCCTTCGCTGCCAACGGGCGTCAGCGTCTCAAGCTGAATCTGGTGGTCTGTGAGGAAAGCTGGGAGAAGATCGATGAACAGGCCAGGACCGTCACCGAAACATCCCGCCACGCCTGGCTCTCCAGCCAACCGCTCAGCCAAGACAATGTCCATGAGCGCTGCAACCTCGGTGCCCGCCACCGCTGGGGCATCGAAGCGGGCTTCCTCGTCGAAAAACATCAGGGCTACCACTACGAGCATGCCTTTGCCCTCGACTGGAATGCCATGAAAGGCTATCACCTCCTCATGCGCCTGGCGCATGTGTTCAATACCCTGGCACGCTTCACCCGACAGCTACGCGACCTCTATCAGCAACTCGGCGTGCGCGGTGCCATCGCCTTTATCCGAAGCTCCTGCGCCGCCCCCTGGCTCGACCCAGCACGAATCCGCGCGCTCCTCGCCGAGCCATTCCTGCTTCAACTTGAGTGAGCTCACTCAGGCGTCACCGAAACATCCTCTCAAGCGCGGCGTACGCCGCGTCCGGAAAGGCTCGCCTGGCGATCGTCCCGCCGTCCAAAAAACCTTTCGACATCCTCCTGACTGACTCCATCCCCCCCGTCCTTTGCCGCCAGCCAACCACAATCTGACCGCCTCGGCCGCAAAAGCGGGCGTTACCGGCAAACGGGCCCGATTCGGCTGGGTCATGCTTCAGGGCTGGGATGATCTTCCGAAAATGGACAGCGGCGCCGTAAATCGGCCATAATCTCGGGATATTTTTGCGGCGTTCCTGATGAAGTTTCTCTTCGACCTTTTCCCGGTCATCCTTTTTTTCGTTGCTTACAAGCTTGCCGACCTTTATGTCGCGACCGGAGTGGCGATCGCCGCCACTTTTGCGCAGATCGCCTGGCTATTGTTCAAGGGCCGCAAGATCGACACCATGCTCTGGGTCAGCCTGGTGGTGATCACCGTCTTCGGAGGAATGACCCTGCTTCTGCACGATGAAGCTTTCATCAAGTGGAAGCCGACCATCCTCTACTGGGCGTTTGCCGCGACCTTGCTCGGTGGCGTGGTTTTTCGGCGCAAGAACCTGATTCGCATCCTGATGGCCGGGCAGATGGATCTCCCCGATGCTGCCTGGGACAAGCTCAACTGGGCCTGGATGGGATTCTTCGTGTTCATGGGAATCATCAATCTGCTGGTTGCTTTCAATTTCTCGACCGACGACTGGGTCAACTTCAAGCTGTTTGGTGCCACTGGCCTGACGCTGGTCTTCGTGCTCGCGCAGGGTTTGCTGCTGTCGAAACATATCGAGGAGAAATAATGATGCTTTACGCCATCGTCGGTGAAGATCGCCCGGACTCGCTCGCCGACCGTCTCGCGGCCCGGCCGGCGCACCTCGACCGTCTCAAGGCGCTGGAGGCAGAAGGCCGCCTCCTCCTGGCCGGTCCCTTTCCAGCTATCGATTCCCCGGATCCCGGGCCGGCTGGCTTCTCGGGCAGCCTGATCGTTGCCGAGTTTTCCTCGCTGGCAGCGGCGCGCAGCTGGGCCGATGCCGACCCCTACGTGGCCAGCGGCGTCTACCAGGCGGTCAGCGTCAAGCCGTTCAAGAAAGCGCTACCGGCGTGAGCAATCAGTACGCAGCCGCTGCGGCTGCCAAGCGCGAAGCCGTCATCCAGGAGCGACTGGCCGTGCTGCTTCCGGAGCGTTGCGAACTGATCGACGACTCGGCTCGACACGCCGGTCACGAAGGTGCCCGTGGCGGCGGCGCCCACTATCGCTTGTTGATTGTTTCGCCGGCCTTTCTCGGTCACAGCCGTGTCGCCAGGCACCGCATGGTTCATGACGCCCTTGGCGATCTGATGCGCAGTGCGATTCACGCCCTGAGCATCAGGGCGATGACTCCCGCGGAAGCGGCATTGACGTCGGCGATCGATTCCTGATCGCACTTGTTTCACCCCTCCAAAAATTCAAAACTCACACCCACAGAAGGAAACAGACATGCACAACCTCTCCAAGCTGGCTAGCGCACTGCTGCTCGGCGCAATGATTTCCTTGCCGGCGGTGGCGGCCAAGAGCGGCACCCTGGTGACCGTAAACGGCGTCGCCATTTCCGACAGCGTCGGCAACGCCTTCCTGGCCGAACAGGAAGCCCAGGGCACCGCCGCGACGCCCGAGCTGAAGAACGCCATCAAGGAAGAACTGATCCGCCGCGAATTGCTGGCTCAGGAAGCCAAGAAAATGGGCCTCGACAAGCAAGCCGATGTCGCTGCCCAGGCCGATCTGGCACGGCAGGCCATTTTTATCCGCGCCTTCATCCAGGACTACATCAAGAAACACCCGATCAGCGACGCGCAGGTCCAGGCCGCGTATGACCGCGTCAAAACCCAGATGGGCGGTACCGAATACAAGGTGCGCCATATTCTGGTCGAGCAGGAAGCGGATGCCAAGCTGATCATCGTCAACCTCAAGAAGGGTGACAAATTCGAAGACCTGGCCAAGCAGTCCAAGGATCCCGGGTCACGCGAGAAAGGCGGCGACCTCGGCTGGAGCAGTCCGGCCAGCTACGTCAAGCCTTTCGGCGAGGCGGTTACCGGCCTGGACAAGGGCAAGTTTACCGAGACGCCGGTGAAAACCGATTTTGGCTATCACGTGATCCTGGTCGAGGACAGCCGTCCGCTGACCCCGCCGCCCTTCGAGCAGATCAAGCAGCAATTGACGCAGCGCCTGCAGCAGGAACAGATCCAGAAACTGGTCATCGATCTGCGCGCCAAGGCGAAGATTCAGTAAGTCGCCTTTGTCGTATGGCGTAGGCAATGCGAAAAAGGCGCCGGCTTTGCCGGCGCCTTTTTCAATGGTGGCCGCCCTCTGAAAGCGATGGCGGATTGGGCCGCGCTAGTCAACCCAGCGTCGCGCGTTGCGGAACATGCGCAGCCAAGGTGAATCGTGCCAGCCGCGCGCGTCCCAGTCGGCTGGGCGCCAGGACATCTGGACGCTGCGGAAAACGCGTTCGGGGTGCGGCATCATGATCGTGAAACGGCCGTCCACGGTGGTGAGGCCGGTGATGCCGGCCGGTGAGCCGTTCGGGTTGTCCGGATAGCGCTCGCTCGGCTGCCCTGCCGGGTCGACGTAACGCATCGCCACCAGTGCGCGCGTCTGCTCCTCTGCCGAGGCAAAAAGCGCGCGTCCCTCGCCGTGCGAGACGACCACCGGCAGCCGGCTGCCGCCCATGTCGGCAAAGAAGACGGACGGCGACGCGGGCACTTCGACCAGCGAAAAGCGCGCTTCGAACTGCTCGACACGGTTGCGCTCGAAGGCCGGCCAGGCGTCGGCGCCGGGGATCATTTCCTTGAGCGCACTCATCATCTGACAGCCGTTGCAGACGCCGAGGGCGAAGCTGTCCGGACGAGCGAAGAAAGTCGCGAAGCTGTCGCGCGCACGCGCGTTGAAAAGAATCGTTTTTGCCCAGCCCTGGCCGGCGCCGAGCACGTCACCATAGGAAAAACCGCCGCAGGCGACGGCGCCCTTGAAATCGGCGAGGGTGACGCGGCCGGAGAGGACGTCGCTCATGTGTACGTCGACGGCGGCAAAGCCGGCGCGATCGAAAGCCGCGGCCATTTCGACGTGGCCGTTGACGCCCTGTTCGCGCAGGATCGCCACGCGTGGGCGCGCGCCGCTGTTGATCATTGGCGCCGCTATATCGTCGCCGGGGTCGAAGCTCAAGCTCACCGAAAGGCCGCTGTCGGTGGTATCGAGAATCCGGTCGTAAGCCTGCTGCGCGCATTCCGGGTTGTCGCGCAACTGCTGCATGCGGAAACTGGTCTCCGACCAGGCGCGTTGCAGTTCGGCGCGAGGTTCGGCGAGCACCGCCTTGGCATTGCGGATGATGCGCACCTGATCCCAGGGATTGGGCGAACCGATGAACTGGCTGCAGGCGCCGAGCCCGGCGGCACGCAGGATTGCCATCACCGGGCTGCGTTCGGCGCGGCGAATCTGTACCACGGCGCCCAATTCCTCGTTGAACAGGGCGCCCATCAGCCGCTCGAAGGAACGGCCGCCGAGCAGATCGGGGCGTTTCTCGTTGCCATCGACGTCATTCATCAGCGGGTCGTAGCAGAGACTGTCGGTGTCGATCGAAACGCCGCAGTGCGCGGCAAAAGCCATTTCGCAGACGGTGGCGAAGAGGCCTCCGTCGGAGCGGTCGTGGTAGGCGAGCAGCAAGTTTTCGGTAGCCAGCTTGCGGATGGCGCCGAAGAAAGCCACCAGGCGGGCCGGATCGTCGACGTCCGGCGTTTCGCTGCCGGTGGCGTTGAACACCTGCGCCAGCGCCGAACCGCCGAGGCGATTGCGGCCGCCACCGAGGTCGATCAGCAGCAGGTCGGTTTCGCCGACGTCGAGCACCAGTTGCGGGGTCAGCGTCCGGCGCGCGTCCTGCACCCGTGCAAAACCGGTGACGATCAGCGACAAGGGCGAGACGACCTGTTTCTGCTCGCCGTGTTCTCCGTCGCCTCCTTCCTGCCACGCCGTACGCATCGACAGCGAATCCTTGCCGACCGGGATGGCGACACCGATCTGCTGGCAGAGGTCGGAGACTGCGCGCACGGTATCGAACAGGCGCGCGTCTTCGCCCGGAAAACCGGCGGCGGCCATCCAGTTGGCCGACAGCTTGACGTCACCGAGCGCGGCGATGTCGGCGGCGGCGATGTTGGTGAGCGCTTCGCCGACCGCCATGCGCCCGGAAGCGGGAGCATCGAGCACTGCCAGCGGCGTGCGTTCGCCGATCGCGAAAGCTTCGCCGAGAAAGCCTTCAAATGCCATCAGCGTCACCGCCACGTCGGCGCAGGGCACCTGCCACGGTCCAACCATCTGGTCGCGCGCGGTCAGGCCGCCGACGCTGCGGTCGCCGATGCTGATCAGGAAAGTTTTGTCGGCCACCGCCGGCAGGCGCAGCACGCGAGCGGCCGCTTCCCTGAGATCCACCGCTGTGGCGTCGAAAGGCACGCCCAGCGGCGGCAGGTGCGTGGCCGTGCGCGTCATGCGTGGCGGCTTGCCGAGCAACGCCGCCATGTCCATGTCGACCGGCTGGTTGCCGAAATGGCTGTCGGCAACGACCAGGTGCTTCTCGCGGGTGGTTTTTCCGACGACCGCAAAGGGGCAGCGCTCGCGCTCGCAGAGCGCCGTGAATTCGGCCAGGCGATCGGGTGCGATGGCCATCACGTAACGTTCCTGCGCTTCGTTGCACCAGATTTCGGCCGGTGACATGCCCGGTTCCTCGATGTTCACTGCGCGCAGCTCGAAGCGCGCGCCGCAGCCGGCACCGTGCGCCAGTTCGGGCAGCGCGTTGGAAATGCCGCCAGCGCCGACGTCATGCACCGAGAGGATCGGATTGCCATCGCCGGGCGCCGAACCGTCGCCGGCGGGGGCGCCCATCTGCCAGCAACGGTCGATGACTTCCTGCGCACGGCGCTGGATTTCCGGGTTGCCGCGCTGCACCGACGCAAAGTCGAGATCGGCGCTGTTGCTGCCGGTGGTCATCGAGCTGGCCGCGCCGCCACCGAGGCCGATGAGCATGCCGGGGCCGCCGATCTGGATCAGCAGGCTGCCGGCGGGCAGCGTTGCGGACTTGAAGGACTGGCTGGCGGCAATGCTGCCGACGCCACCGGCGAGCATGATCGGCTTGTGATAGCCGCGTAGCAGGCGGCCTTCGGGACTGTCGGCGCTGCCCGTGAACTGTTCGTAGGTGCGGAAATAGCCGGCCAGATTCGGGCGGCCGAACTCGTTGTTGAAGGCGGCGGCGCCGATCGGTCCTTCGAGCATGATCGCCAGCGGCGAAGCGATGCGCGCCGGGCGGCCATAGGCGGCGGATTCGGCTTCCCAGGGCTGCAAGGCGTCCGGGATGTTGAGGTTGGAGACCGAAAAACCGCACAGGCCGGCCTTCGGCTTCGAGCCGCGGCCGGTGGCCCCTTCGTCGCGAATCTCGCCGCCGGAGCCGGTCGCTGCCCCCGGAAAAGGCGAAATCGCCGTCGGGTGGTTGTGCGTCTCGACCTTGGCCAGGATGTGCGTCAGCTCCTCGTGCCAGACGTAGCGCGCATCGGCCCCGGGGTGGAACAGCGGCACGCGCGCGCCTTCGATGACCGAGGAGTTGTCCGAGTAGGCAACGACGGTTCCCGCCGGGTGCGCCTGGTGCGTCTCGCGAATCATCCCGAACAGCGTCTCGCTGCGCGCCTGCCCGTCGATCACCCACGAAGCGTTGAAGATCTTGTGCCGGCAGTGCTCCGAATTGGCCTGCGCGAACATCATCAGCTCGACGTCCGTCGGATTGCGCTGCGCTTTCAGGAAAAGTTCGACGAGGTAATCAACTTCGTCGTCCGACAGCGCCAGCCCCAGGCGCGTGTTCGCTGCGGCCAGCGCGGCGTGCCCGCCGGCCAGCAGATCGACACGGGTCAGCGCTTGCGGCGGGAAGTGGCGGAACAGTTCCGCGCTCTGCGCGAAGTCATCGAGCACCGTTTCCAGCATGCGGTCGTGGAGCAGGGCGGCGATCGTCGCGCGCTCGGCAGCCGACAAGGTGCGCTTGCCGGTGTTTAGCCGGAAGGCGATGCCACGTTCGATGCGCTCGACGGCGAGCAGGCCGCTATTCGCGGCGATGTCGGTGGCTTTCGACGACCACGGCGAGATGGTGCCGACACGCGGCGTGACCAGGAAGAGCTCACCTCCGCCACCGGCCGGCGTCGGCTGTTCGCTCTGCTCTGCCAGCAGCACTGCCAGTTGTCGGCGCTCGCTGTCGCTCAGCGCGCTGCGCAGGGCGACGAAGTGCCAATAGTCGGCAGCGACGATGCGTATTCCGGGGACGCCAGGAACGGCGGCCGCGAGGCGCTGCTGCAGACCCTGCAAGCGGAAAGACGAAAACGCGGCGGCACCGCGAAGAAAAAGGATATCGGCCATGGCGGGCGGGCTGCAGAGAAGGGCAGGCAAAGCTGCGTGCGGAAAGGACGCCAGGAAAGATCGGCGAGGAGCCGCGATTATAGCCGACGGCGGGCGGGCTCCGGCTGTCGTGGGCCGGCGGGCGGCGCTGCGCGAGGTCTTGCGCTGCCTGGCCGATCAGATCGGGACGAGGCGAAGGGGAAGCTCTAAGCACGGCCGTGTGGAGCCTTCGATCGTGGAAGTCCGTTGCCAGGTCGGAGCCGGCAAGATCCGTAGCCGGCCTCGGCTGGTAGCCACGTATGCTGCTTTGCCGCCTCCTCCTTGAAGAACTCGACGCGCTTTCTGCTCCGGGCCAGGGTAACTTTCACACCTTCCTCACGAAACGCCCATTCGGGGAAACAGGGGCCCGTCGTCCGAGGGGCCGCCCACCAGCAAACCCATGCCGACCGGGTCGATGCAAGGATCGGAACTTCCCTGACGAGTCGGGATGCTTCCATGAGGCGTCGGGATGCTTCCCCGAGGCGTCGGGATGCTTCCATGAGGCGTCTGGATGCCTCCCCGAGGCGTCGGGATGCTTCCATGCGGCGTCTGGATGCCTCCCCGAGGCGTCGGGATGCTTCCATGCGGCGTCTGGATGCCTCCCCGAGGCGTCGGGATGCTTCCATGCGGCGTCACGATGCTTCCCCGAGGCGTCGGGATGCTTCCCGGATGCCTGCGGCCGCCTCCCTGCTCATCCAGTGGCCGATTCGGCAGGAGAGATTGCCGGCACGGATCAAGCTGTGCGCATTTTCAGCGGGCCCGGTGGCCGCTGCGCGCGCGCGCGACCACACCACCCCCCACGTCATTGCGAGGAGGCGCAGCCGACGCGGCAATCCAGTTCCATCCTCTCACCATTTCCCAGCGCGTTGACATCGTGACCACGCGAAAAGCCAAACCTCTGGATTGCCGCGTCGGCTGCGCCTCCTCGCAATGACGGCGGGTGGGAGAGGCTTGTCGAAAGTCTCACCAAGAACGCAACACGACGCTAGTCCAAAGCGTCGAGCGGGCTGCGCACCCCTTGCCCGCCCTTGTTGAGTACGTGCGTGTAGATCATCGTCGTCGCTACGTCGGCATGCCCCAGGAGTTCCTGCACCGTACGAATGTCGTAGCCGCTTTCGAGCAGTGAGGTCGCAAACGAATGCCTCAGGGAGTGCGGCGTTGCGGGCTTGGCGATGCCCGCCGCCAGCACGGCCTTTTTCATCGCGCGCTGTAGCAGCTTTTCGTCGAGATGATGACGCCGCTCCACGCCACTGCGCGGGTCGACAGAATAACTCCCCGAGGCGAAGACGTATTGCCAACCCCAGCTGGTGTCGGCTCCCGGATACTTGCGCTGCAGAGCATACGGCAAGTAGACGGCGGATTTCCCTTTCTGGGGAAACAGGGGAAACAGGGGACGCACCACGGTTTTCCGGAGCCAGGATCGCATTCACGACGTCCAAAACTCGTTCTAAAGCATGTCCCTGCGCCTGCTGGTGATTCCGGTCGTGTTTGCCTATGTGGATGATTTGTTGCTGTTGCTGAGGCAGGTTGCCGGAAGGCTGCATCGGGCGAATCACGGGGTGGGGGTCAAGGAATCCTGAATGAAGCGTTGCCAACCGACAAACCGCTCCGACTCGCCTCGCTAGTCCAATGCGTCGAGCGGGCTGCGCACCCCTCGCCCGCCCTTGTTGAGTACGTGCGTGTAGATCATCGTCGTCGCTACGTCGGCATGCCCCAGGAGTTCCTGCACCGTACGAATGTCGTAGCCGCTTTCGAGCAGTGAGGTCGCAAACGAATGCCTCAGGGAGTGCGGCGTTGCGGGCTTGGCGATGCCCGCCGCCAGCACGGCCTTTTTCATCGCGCGCTGTAGCAGCTTTTCGTCGAGATGATGACGCCGCTCCACGCCACTGCGCGGGTCGACAGAATAACTCCCCGAGGCGAAGACGTATTGCCAACCCCAGCTGGTGTCGGCTCCCGGATACTTGCGCTGCAGAGCATACGGCAAGTAGACGGCGGATTTCCCTTTCTGTAAGTCGTCCTCGAACACGTGTCGCCGGCGCAGCAGATGAGCGCGCAGATCTGTCACCACCGCCTCGGGCAACATCGTCACCCGATCCTTCGCACCTTTGCCGTCACGGATCAGGATTTCGCCACGGTCGAAATCCACGTCCTTCACACGCAAACGGATCACCTCCATCAGGCGCATGCCGGTGCCGTAAAGCAGGCGGGCAAGCAAGGCATGGACGCCCTCCATGCGCTCGAGCACCCGTTGGACTTCTGCGCGCGAGAGAACCACCGGCATACGCTGCGGCCGCTTTGCCCGCACCACGTCATCCAGCCACGGTAAATCGACGCCGAGAACCTCGCGATAGAGGAACAGCAGCGCCGACAAGGCCTGGTTCTGCGTTGCCGCTGCGACCTGCCCTTCCACCGCCAGATGGGTCAGAAACGCCTCCACCTCGGCAGCACCCATATCCCGGGGGTGACGCTTGTGGTGGAAGAGAATGTACCGCCTGGCCCAGTGGACATACTGGGTCTCAGTTCGTATGCTGTAGTGCTTGAGGCGGATGCGATCTCGAAGTTGGTCGAGGAGCCTAGGTTCCGAAGGTGTGTTTTGCGAGCCATCAGGTGCGTTCATGTCTGACACCCCTATGCAAATCAGTGACTTACGCCTGCCGGACAGGATTATACACCTGCACGCGCCGAGATATACACCGAAATCGGTGTCGACTAAACGTTAGGCCTCAAAGAATTAGCAGCTCGCTAAGTCGAAGGCCACTGAATTCCTACGAAATACACCGCAAAAAGGAGGAACCTACAAATTCAATATACATCACTGCATTCGTGTACTAACCAACAAACTGGAGGATACTTCATGAAAAATCTCAGCCCCATAGCGGCGGCATTGCTCCTCACCGGCCTATGCACGGCAACCCTTGCGGCAGAAACTATCACCGTCAAACGGGCGACTTACCGTGCTGATCAATCTTACGCTTGTGATGCAACAACAAAAGTGAAGGAAATCTGTCAAAACAAAGAGAGTTGCACGGTTGCCGCAGATAATAATCTCTGCGGAGACCCGAAGTTCGGCACCCCAAAGAAATTGATAGTTGAGTTTTCGTGCGGAAAAAATGGAAAGTCGCAGCGCGCAGATGAGAATACAGATCTTTCGATAGCCTGCGATTGAGGCCTAACCCTTCATTCCAGCGGACTTGCCTTCGGCAAGCCGCTGAATTCAAACGTTCGGCATCACTAGCACGGGAGTAGTTGATGGACGCCCTTACCTTCATAGCTACGATAATTGGCTCGCTTGCCTGGCCGGCAACTCTGCTGGTGGCAATATTCATGATGCGTAGGCCGATTGCAGAGTTACTCCCGAGCCTTCGCCGACTCAAGTACAAAGAATTGGAAGTCGACTTTGGTAAAGAGCTGGAAAAGATCGAAGCAGTCATGGATACGGTTGAGATAAAGGCCAAGCCGAAGGGCGAATTGCCCGTTGAGGTGGAACCAGAGCCCCTTCCAAAGAGCAGAACTGAACTGCTGGAGAAACTTGCAGAGCTTTCGCCCAACGCTGCCATTTTAGAAAGTTGGCGCAATGTTGAGCGCACTCTCGATGTCTATTTCAGCCGACGCGGTATTGAGCGCCCTCGTTCTGGTCAAACCATATTGGGGCACCTCGACTACGACCCCAAATTCCCGCCGCAGCTTGTATCTGCGTATCAGGAGTTAAGGTTATTGCGCAACAGAGCGGCACATGATCAAGAGAATCTCACGGCAGAGCATGCCAAGGAGTTCTCCGCTCTCGCCGACAGGCTTACGTATGCGCTAATTCTGGCTGCCGATTCCTAGACGGTGATGGAAACCGCGATGCCGAACCCATCATTCCACCGGACCTTGCGCATAAAGCCGCGCAAGTCCGGTGAATTCAAACGTTAGGCCTCTGAACCAATACTCTCATGCCCTCCTCAATTGAACAGTACCTACTTCATGCTGCTCTGCTATGCGGCATGAATCCGACCAACGGAACAGTCGTATATCGCCACCAGCTGTTCTTCGTAGCCAATCGCGATCTTGGCTCAAGGAACCACGACAGCGATTTTCAGCGCGCGCTCGAAACCGCAGTGGACAGGAAAGGGCTCTTCCAGAATGCGGAGAAAGGCCAAGGCGAGTATATAATTACACCCTCCGGGTATGCCGCAGCTACGGCTTACGCAGGAACTGTTCAATCCCGCTACACGCCAACCCGCAGAGATGACTTTCGACTAACAGTACGAGGTCACGTGGGGAAGACAAAGGTCGAATTGAAGACGCGCGGGGTCAAATCGACGGTATTTCTGGATGGTCAAGTGATCCGCGCCGCAACAGATGCGTGCCGAAGGCTGGAACTCATTGCAGGTCTCAGTTTGCCCACGCAAGGGACTTCCGCCGTACGAGTGCTCCACGACTTCGCCATTGATCGCGACTTTGAAATTGAATTCAACTGATTTATCAGCGTACGCAGAGGCCCAACGAATAAGGATAGATCGTGCGCAGCCACGATCTGATCCGTTTGTTGGACGAGCCCGGGCCGGAGGGCTGAGCGCCCCTTCTGCAAATATCTTTTTTGGATTTACCACGCAGGCATAAACGCCGGAGGGCCGGGAGCGAGAAGTCCCGGCGCGCTGCTGGACAGGCAACGAAGATCTTGCGAATCCGGCCGTTTTGGCGTCCCGGCCACCGAACTCCGGGCGACCGCATCAATCAGCTTGGGGAAACTGAAGTCCCGAACGCGGCCAGATAGCGCTGTGAAGGCGGATTACATGATCAGATGGCGACCCCAGCGAGCGGTGGCACAGCAACGACACCGGACGATGTCGATCGAATCCGCGTCCTGACGATCACCATCACGGCGCCACAGCAAGAGCAAAGCATTGCTGGCCGCTCCTTGCGCGGTGGCGTGAAGCGGCTGGGATCGAACTTCAGCAAGAGATGCAGCAAGCCGATCAGGCGCTTGCAATTGGCGTGCAGGAAGCCGAAATTGCGCGCGCGGCGAAAGCCCTTGGGCAGCACGTGCTGGAGAATCAGCCAGAGGAAATCAGCGCCGGTGAGCGAGCGCTTTTCCGACTTGCCGGTTTTCGCGTTGCGATAGCGGAAGCTCACCCGGCCATTCTCGCAGGCAAGGATGTCCTGTTCACGGATGACACCGCGGTAGAGGTAGCGACCGAGGTAGATCAGCGCCTTCTCGCCGCTGCCCACCGATTGGCAGTGCGCCACCCATTCCCGCGGAT
>Ga0209573_1004923_pt1 | contig 12616 bp, 10 predicted proteins | sample TNRBio252014_DNA_FD_185870 | JGI IMG/M metagenome (GOLD analysis project Ga0209573, IMG submission 185870) | Wastewater treatment Type I Accumulibacter community from EBPR Bioreactor in Madison, WI, USA - TNR Reactor_6/25/2014_ DNA (SPAdes)... | ecosystem: Engineered > Bioreactor > EBPR >...
GGGGTCGCGGGTTCGAGTCCCGTCCAGACCGCATAAGGAGTTCAACTTTTGAGCTCCTTTTTTTTGTTATGGAACATTTTACTTACATTATTTACGCTATCAATTTTGATAAGTATTATAAGGGTTATTCTACTGATCCTTATAATAGAATCCTACAACATAATAACTTAGAAAGTAGATATACTTCAAAATTTGCTCCTTGGGTTTTGATTTACGTCGAAAAATTACCTTCCAAAAGAGAAGCTTTGATTCGAGAAAAATCTTTAAAAAAATACGATAAGTCTCAAATTGAAACCCTTTGTAAATCCCCTAAAAATATATTGGTTAGAAAAGTGCCTGTCATCCCCAACGAATTGGGGACGGGTTCGAGTCCTCCCAACGTTAGTCTGGACAAGATGTCCAGACCGCATAAGGAGTTCAACTTTTGAGCTCTTTTTTTTTGTTATGGAACATTTTACTTACATTATTTACGCTATCAATTTTGATAAGTATTATAAGGGTTATTCTACTGATCCTTATAGTAGAGTCCTACAACATAATAACTTAGAAAGTAGGTATACTTCTAAATTTGCTCCTTGGGTTTTGATTTACGTCGAAAAATTACCTTCCAAAAGAGAAGCTTTGATTCGAGAAAAATCCTTGAAAAAATACGATAAGTCTCAAATTGAAACTCTTTGTAGATCTCCTAAAAATATACTGGTTAGATAAGTGCCTGTCATCCCCAACGAATTGGGGACGGGTTCAAGTCCTCCCAACGTTAGTCGGGACAAGCTGTCCAGACCGCATAAGGAGTTCAACTTTTGAGCTCCTTTTTTATTTATATCAAGTTTTATTAAAAATGTTGCGATTAATATAAAATAACATCCAAAATACTTCGTAAATTTGTGCAATAATTAAAATACAACTTTATGAAACCCGATTTATATCAAGCTCCCGATTATTTTCTATTAGACGATCTATTAACTGAAGAATATAAACTCATTCGAGATTCCGCTAGAGAATGGGTGAAACGTGAGGTTTCTCCTATCATTGAAGATTATGCCCAAAGAGCTGAATTTCCCAAACAAATCATCAGTGGACTAGCCGAAATCGGAGCCTTTGGTCCTTTTATTCCCGAACAATATGGTGGTGTTGGATTGGATTACATGAGTTATGGACTCATTATGCAAGAAATTGAAAGGGGTGATAGTGGGGTGCGATCTACTGCATCGGTACAAACTTCATTGGTCATGTTTCCGATTTATCAATTTGGTACAGAGGAACAAAAAATGAAATACCTTCCTAAGTTGGCAACAGGTGAAATCATGGGATGCTTTGGTTTGACCGAACCCAATCACGGTTCGAATCCGGGTGGTATGGAAACCCGTTTTAAAGATATGGGTGATCATTATTTACTCAATGGCGCAAAAATGTGGATCTCCAATTCTCCTTTTGCTGATATTGCTGTTGTTTGGGCAAAAGATGAAAGTGATGGGGGCAGAATCAAAGGTTTGATTGTTGAAAAAGAATATCCCGGGTATTCAGCACCAGAAACGCACAACAAATGGTCATTGAGAGCTTCAGCCACCGGCGAATTAATTTTTGACAACGTCAAAGTTCCCAAAGAAAATTTACTTCCAAATAAAACCGGATTGGGAGCACCATTGATGTGTCTCGATTCTGCTCGTTATGGTATCGCTTGGGGTGCCATCGGGGCAGCTATGGACTGCTATGATACTGCCTTGAGATATTCATTGGAACGCAACCAATTTGGAAGACCAATTGCTTCTTTTCAATTGCAACAAAAAAAATTGGCCGAAATGTTGACCGAAATCACCAAAGCGCAATTCCTAACTTGGAGATTGGGTGCTTTGAAAGATGCCGGAAAAGCCACTTCTGCACACATTTCAATGGCTAAACGCAATAATGTCAACATGGCTTTGGAAATAGCCCGTAATGCACGACAAATGCTAGGCGCTATGGGTATCACCGGAGATTATCCGATTATGAGACATATGATGAACTTGGAAAGTGTGGTGACTTACGAAGGCACGCATGATATACATTTATTGATAACCGGAATGGATATTACAGGAATTCAGGCATTTAAGTAAAAAATATAATACCGCCTTTTTTTAAAGGTTAGTGTTTGATATCATATTCAACGCTAACCTTTTTTATTTCCACCCAAAATAAATAGTACTTTTTTTACAATTCTTAATTTCAATTAATTGATTATCTGGTGTTTATATTACTATTCTAAATTTGGCACGCTGTTTGATCAAGCGTAAATATAACCATAAATATTTTAGTCATGAACAAGCTTACACAACAGTACGAGAACGCAAAAAATCAAGCGATGAAATTTATGCAAATGGGTGAAATCAGTGCTTATCTTCAAGCTTTGGCAGAAATGAATAAGTATAAAAGAATGATGACCGTTTTGGCTTATAATTAGTATTGAGATGTGAGATGTGAGATGTGAGATGTGGGATGTGGGAAGTGGGATGTGGGAAGTGAGATTTTGACTGCTTGATGTTAGACTTAATAATTTAAAAAATCTGTTAATTTAATAATTTTATTACCTACCATTTTTATATAAACCCCGAAGGTTTTAGAACCTTCGGGGTTTATATTTTAGATTTTCCGATCGCGAAGTAATAACCTAATCGCTTATCAATCAATCATCTCAAATCCAGTATATTTTACCAATACTTCGGGAACTTTAATACCCTCTGGGGTCTGATAATTTTCCAAAATACTTGCCAAAACACGTGGTAAGGCTAATGAGCTTCCATTGAGTGTATGGGCAAGTCGATTGTTGCCATTGGCATCTTTGAATCTCAATTTCAATCGATTGGCTTGAAATGTTTCAAAATTGGATACGGAACTCACTTCCAACCATTTTTCCTGTGCTGTAGAAAACACTTCAAAATCATAAGTAAGAGCCGATGTAAAACCCATATCTCCACCGCATAATCTCAATATTCTGTATGGTAATTTCAATTCTTTCAAGATTCTGCCGACGTGATCAACCATACTCGTCAAAGTATCATAGGATTTATCCGGATGTTCGATGCAGACAATCTCTACTTTATCAAACTGATGAAGTCTGTTTAAACCTCTAACGTGTGCCCCGTACGAACCCGCTTCACGTCTAAAACAAGGTGTATAAGCCGTATTCTTTATCGGGAAGTCGGATTCTTTTAAGATGACATCTCTATAAAAATTGGTTACCGGCACTTCAGCGGTTGGAATCAAATAGAGATTATCTTCGGTGCAATGGTACATTTGACCTTCTTTATCCGGTAATTGACCTGTACCGTAGCCTGAAGCTTCATTAACCAAATAAGGTGGTTGCATTTCTATGTAACCTGCATCCGTATTTTTATCTAAAAAATAAGAAATCAGGGCGCGTTGTAATTTGGCTCCTTTTCCTTTATAAACCGGAAAACCGGCTCCTGTGATTTTATTTCCCAATTCAAAGTCGATAATATCATATTTGGATGCTAAATCCCAGTGAGGAACAGCTCCTTCGTGTAGTTTTGGAATATCACCGTCGGAAAAAACTACTTCATTATCTTCAGCTACAACGCCATTAGGAACAGATTCATGAGGAATATTTGGAATTTTATATAAAATTTCTTGAAGCGATTTACTCAAATCATCAGATTTTTCACTAAAAATTCTGATTTGTTCTTTTAAATCGATAGTTTTGGCTTTTAATTCATTGGCCAAATCTGTTTTACCTTGTTGAAATAATGTCCCAATCTCTTTGGAAAGTTTGTTGAGCTCGGCTTGAGCGACTTCAAAAGAAGTCAATGCTTCTCTTTTTTCTTGTTCTATATTTAAAACAGCTTCCACTAATTCAGAGCCGTTTTTCATATTTCTCTTTGCCAAACCGGCTAAGACTATTTCTTTGTTTTCTTTGATAAAGCTGATGGTCAACATATGGGTTTACAGTTTAAAGTTTAAAGTTTAAAGACTGGGTTGTAATCTTCAAACGAATGCACAAAATAAGCGATTAAACATCGGATGCACAAGTTTGAAGGTTAAAAAATGAAAAAATGTCATTATCTATCTCTTAATAAATGACTTAATGTCATTTTTATATGGGTTTTGGGTTGAAATAATGACAACATTTCACCATTATCGAATTGGTATAAGAATTGAAAAATGCTCCATGTTCTTGAAAATATGTTTAACCTAAAAAAATAATTAACATGACACTAGTAAGATCAAACACCGGATTAATTCCTTCATTATTAGAAGATTTATTTGAAAGCGACTTTTTTAAAAAACCCACTTTGATGCAAGCCGGCTTGACAGTTCCAGCAGTTAACATCAAAGAAACGCCCGAACAATACGTCATAGAAATGGCTGCTGCAGGCATGAAGAAAGAAGACTTTCAAATCAATTTGGAACGAAATGTTATATTGATTTCTTCCGAAAAAACAACTGAAAACACTGAAGAATCAAAAGATCATAATTATACTCGAAAAGAGTTTAATTACAATTCTTTCTCCAGAAGTTTCGTTTTGCCTGAGGCTGCCAATCGTGAAGATATTAATGCAACATATGTAGATGGTGTTTTAATAGTCGTAATTCCTAAAAAGGACGAGGCTAAAATGTTGCCAAAATCCATTCAGGTATCGTAAACAACTGATTAAAAATGAGTTAAAATGACACTAAAAAAGTGTTAAAAACCAAAAGTGAGTATGTATTATACTCACTTTTTTCGTTTTTTTGAATTGATAATGAAATAAAATCACTCAGATAGTATTGTTATTATACTTAGAAATTATTTTTTATATAACTGTTTTGTATTGTTTATTTTAAATGTTATTTATTAAAGTTTTAAATCATGAAAAATTTTGTATTATTGATTGGATTGATGATGCTTTATCAATCCAATATTGCTCAAGAAAACGAGCAATCTCCGGAACCCAAAGGAAAGTGGAAGGTTTCTAAGGAATATGATGATCAAGGAAACATGATTTCTTATGATTCTGTTTATGTTTGGTCATCAGGGACAATTGAAGGATTTGATTTTTTTAAATCAGATTCGACAAGGCTTCCATTTAGAGGATTTATCAAAGAGTTTGAAATGCCTAAATGGGAAGCGTTTGAAAATGACAGTATGCGTTATGCTATCAAAGATTTTTTAAAGGGTTTTGAATTTCCCGAATTTGATCATTCCTTTCAATGGACTCCTTTTGAATCGGATTCCTTATTTTCTTTCCGAAAAAACGATCCTTTTTTCTCGATGGATCAGTTGGATTTGAGGAAAGAATTGGAAGACATGAGGAAGCAATTGGATCAATTGCAAGAGAACTTTGATAAACAACAAAAATCTGAGGCAACGGAACCTAAAAAAATCAAGGAACACAAGATTTAATGAAGAAACCCACTCTTGCCAGAGTGGGTTTCATTTTAAACAGGCATTGCAATTTTTTTACCCCTAATTTATTAGTTTGTAAAGTTCTTAAAGTTAAAGGTTTGTAAAGTGTTGACTTTAGCGTGTCAACTTATGGCCTTGAAATACTACTTTTTGTAAACGACGAAAGTAAATTCGGAATCGACTTTTGTGCCGGTAATATTCCAAATAAAGACATCGAAATAATCCAGATTTTTTGATATCGTTGCGATTTGTGGTTGAGTAAAGTCGGTTACGGTTGTAATGACTGAGTAATTATCATCAATCGCTGTATTTGAAAAAGTAACCCTATACTGACCGGTGGCAACTTTGTAAGCAGTAAATCCATTTGAAGAAGAGGTTGTATTTATGGTTCCATCGGTATGGATGTACCCATAAGCATAGGCTTTCATATCAGCATCTCCCGAGTCTGTGGAGGTTACTTTGTTTAAAACTTTTAAATTTTGACTTACCTGAACATCACCTTCAAAATAACCTGCATAACTACCCGATTTAGTGGAAGAACCATACACTGCATATAAAGTTCCGCCTGCGGTTGGACTCATATAATTAAAGGAACCATATTTCGTTCCGGTACCTGTATTGGTCACTAAATTGTAATCTGCAAATAGGATGGCATTTCCAGAACCTGCTATTTCATTGTAAATTCCATAATGATTGGCTGATCCACTGCCACTCAACACGTTTCTTACCCCATAATGATGACCATTTCCGGAATTAGAAATGATATTGGTTAATCCATATATGTCATTATCACCTGTTCCGCTCATGGAGTTTGAAACCCCGAAAATAGGACCTGAACTATTGGAAACAAATTCATTTTGTAGTCCATATTTAAACCCTGAACCGGTATTGGTAAAATAGTTGTGAATTCCCCATAAAGTTGAAGTATTGGATCCTGAAATAAAATTATACAATCCATGAGCAGAGGTTCCGGATATATTGATATTATTCATAATGGCATATTGGTTGTTTCCACCTGTATTATCCAATACGTTGTATATATTGTATTGATTTCCTGAGCCTTGTCCTGTCAATTTATTGTAAAATCCATAACGATTTCCAGTTCCGGGACTATTGATTTCATTTTGAATGCCATAAACTTCTGCATCGGTTGTTACGGCGATATTTTGATACGTTCCGAATTGTTTCCCGGCTGCTGTCCCTGAAAGTTTATTATATTGTGCATAATGCCAACCGCTACCTATGCCGCTTAATTCGGTTCTGTTACCAAAATGAGCTTGATTCCCTGAATTAGAAATATTGATAAAATTCCCAAATTGAACACCCGTACCTGATCCAATTAATTCTGAATAGGTGCCGTAATGGGTTCCCGTATTATTTCCAGAAAGTGTGTTTTTCAAGCCGTAATGTTCGGCACTTCCCAGTGCATTTTCAATGACGTTATAAGTTGCTAATTGAGTACCTGTACCATTCCCCGATAACCTATTAAAACTACCAAAATGATCACCTGTGCCGGATCCATTCAATTCGTTTTTTAGACCGATATGTTCGTTATTACCAGTATTTACAATTTGATTGAGTAAACCGGTTTGTTTACCTGAACCACTTCCTGTAATTGTATTAAAGTTGGTCGTATTGTCACCTGAAGAAGTAGTAACTATTTCGTTTTTGGTCCCCATAGTTTCAAAGTTACCGGTGTTTTCGATTTTGTTATATGTACCAAACATTGGAGCATTGGTAGTAGAAAGTTCATTGTAAATTCCATATCTCAAACCTGAGCCCAAACTCGCCAATTTGTTATAAGTACCATATTGAGCATCATCACCTTGTACTTGAATTTCATTGTAAGTACCATATTGCTTGTTGGTACCTACGCCACTGATCAAATTAAAAGAACCGAAATTTCTAGATTGACTACTACTAGTTATTTGGGATCTAAACCCTATATGATCAGCGTTGGAAGAATTGTTTATAATGGCATAGTTTGCCATTTGCATTCCTGTACCAGAGCCTGTCAATTCTGTATAATTTCCAATGTGAAAACCGGAACCATTACCAGAAATTTCAACTTTTTGTCCCATATGTAAACCATTTTGTCCGTTGGTGATTTTCACATAATCTCCCGATTGTTCTCCGGTACCATTTCCGTTTAGTTCCGTATAATTTCCGTAATGAGCTCCACTACCCGTTCCGGTTAAGATATTGGCTGTTCCGTAATGCGTGGCATCTCCGGTATTATTATTAAAATTATAGGATCCATATTGCCAACCGGCACCATTTCCAGTGTTTAGATTGTGTGTGCCAAAATGGGTTCCATCCCCACTTCCCGACAAAACATTTCTAGTTCCGTAGTGAAAATTATCGCCAGTGTTTGATATTTGATTGATACTACCTTGTTGCGGACCCGTACCTGATCCGGTCAAATACACTGTATTTCCAGTGTGAAAACCAGAACCTGATCCACTTATACTGGATTTATAGGCTGTATGTTCAATATTATTATTATTGGATATTTCTGTAGAAACTCCTGTTTGTAAACCTGTACCATTTCCCATCAATTGAATGGATAATCCTTGTTGTTCGGCATTTGAGACGGCAGAATTATTGATTTTCATTCCGTAGGTGGGTGCGTAGCTCACCAAATTATTGGAAATATTCAAGGTAGTATTGTATATCGCTGTTTCTACACCCATTTGAGCAGTTGAGTTTTCGGCACCTACAATTAATTTACCGGTATGGTAAATAGCATCCGTATTATCATCGGCAGGTGTAGTGGTGCCAACTTCGTAAAAGTCCACATTGGAAATAATTTCCGGAGTATTGGTTAAATCATTGTAATTTCCTGATGTTGCCACATTTGCCAAAATCGGTAGATTGGTTAAATCGTTGTAATTTCCACTGAAATCATCATTTTGATTGCTGTCCCAATTGGTAAAATCGGGTAAATTGGTTAGGTCATTATAATCGCCTGAAAAGTCATCCGAAGCGTTTGTGTCACCAGTGTTAATGATTTGCGTCCCAGAAATACTGATTCCATTTCCTGCTGTATAAATTGTGTTTTCAGGTAATGTTATCGTATTACCATTACTGATGGTCAATTGATTGGACGATATGGATAAGGTTTGTAACTCATTGGTAACAGACGCATCTTGTTCGGTTGTAATATAACCCGGTTCATTGGTAAATGCGGATAATGAAGTGGGTTTACCCGTTAAATCGGAATAATTTCCAGTTATAGCAACGTTAGCTAAAATCGGTTTATTAGTTAAATCATTGTAATTACCACTAAAACCATTTGCTGCATAATCGGCAAATTTAGCATAAGGAACATATTGTAGTGCATTTGTGCCAAAATCCATATAACCGGTTCCGGTGTTAACTTGGACATTGATAAATTGGGAAACGCTCCAATCAATTTCTTCAAAGTTTCCTGAAACCAATTCACCTTCACCAATATTGACAATGACAATTCCATGGTCGTCAGTAGTGGTCATATGATATTCTTCGAAAACGGAAACACTTCCATTTTCAAGAATTCTAAAATATAATGTAACGGATTGGTTTTGAAGCACATTTCCATTTTGAGCGATGACCGCTTTGTAATTGAAACCAGATTGAGCCCAGTTGCTTATGATGGCGCTAAGAAAGAAAGAAAAGAAAAGAAAATATTTTTTCATGGTATTTAGTTTTTAAGCCCGCCTTGTTCCGCTTTAAGCGAGATAAACCGGCGAGGCAGGTTATTGGGTTATTAAGTTATTGGGTTATTAAGTTATTAGATTATTAACTGAATAATAACCTATTTTATAGGTAATTAAAATACTTTTATTAAATAAATAATTTAGTTCTTAATCAGTTTAAGGTGTTTAAATTTTTTATTTTTATGATCGATTACTACAATGGCATACACTGCTGAAGAAAGATGAGCCAATTGGAGGGTAACTTCGTTGGGAATTTCTTCCAAGATGTCAATTTTTGGGATTTCCACCGATTTTCCGTTGAGATCATAGGCTTGGACTTCAATAATAGAATCTTCGGGAAAATGAATAGTGACCCAATCGGTAGCCGGATTTGGGTAAAAAGAAACGCCAAAAAGTTGGGAATAATCTTCAAGCGCTAGGCTGTTTTGCAAATCAGGAGCGATAAACCCCTCTGAAAAGTGAAAAGTAGCTTCATTTGATTCTTGTATGGCGATTTCACCAATGGTATAAATCATTTTATAATCGGCGTAGGCCATAGAATTTCCGCCACTATCAATACTTGACTTCAATAAGGTTGTTTGACTGAATAGACTTGCGTTTAATAGTAAAAATGTCAGACAGAGTGTTCTCATAATTTAGTTTTTTAAAAGATTAGAAATTAATTTACTTAATTGATTTATAAATAGTTAATATATCAAATTTGATTATTCAAATACTTTTTTATTGATTATTACATCATTGATTTTAACTTCAACAGAAAATTTTTGACCAATTGAATTTTTTAAAAGGTTAATTTGGATATAATCGGTTTTATGCATTTTAAAAAATTGTGTTTCGGATTGTTTAAATTTTGATTCAATGATAATTTGAGCTTCGGCGATCCATTCATCAAATTGTATAGAAACAGATTGATTGTTTTTGGTAATTAAACAGTTCATGTCGTTTGTTTTGATGGGACAAAAGTAGATGGGTACAGCAAGGTGTGCAACTTAATTGGGTAAGCATTAGGTATGCAAAATTGATAGGGCAGGTAATCAAATGGTATGCATAAAATATATAATAATCTGATTATATGAGTATTAAATACTTATTAATTGAAATCAGTATTTTGAATAGTGGGTTTGCTTATCTTTGTTTTGAAAATAAAAAAACGCCAATAGGATGCATCATTCAATATTACCTTTGCTAACCCTATTATTCGGACTATTCGGATATACATTAACTGGTTTTTCACAAAATTCCCTTAAAGAAGAACAGATACTTTTATATAATAATAAGTGCAAATCCTATTGGGAAACCTCTTTAGATAGTTCACTTTATTATGGAAATCGGGCTATTACATTGGCAGATGTGGTAGAAAATCGAGAAGAAGCATCCAAATCTCATTTATATTTGGGTGTAGCTTTATTTTATCAAAGTCGGTATGATCTTTCCATTCAACATCTTGAGAAAGGTTTGGATATCGCTCAAAAAGGGCACTCATTATGGGCAGAAGGGTTTGCCAACAATATGCTTTGTATTCTTTATCGAAATAAAGCAGCATATAAATTGGCTTTGGAATATGGTTTAAAAACCGTAGAAATCCGGAAGAAAATGAAAGATACGATTAATTTGGCAGGAGCTTACCAAAATTTATCCAATATATACAGTATAACCGGAGATCCACAAACGGCTATAGATTATTTATCCAAAAGCATGGAATTACATTCTACATTAAAAGACACATTGAGTTTGTCACAAGTGCAAGGAACGATTGCTAATTTGTATATCGATATGGGTGAAAATTTAAAAGCAGAAAAACTCTTGTTAAAAGCCATGTCATTAACTTCTAAAAACACGGTGGATTATGCTGATTTTTCGTTAAATCTTGGAACAGTTTATCAAATGTATTATCAAGATTTTGCAAAAGCTGAAAAATCGTATTTGGATGCTTTGCATATCTACGAAAGTATCGGGATAGAAAATGGTATTGGAATGGCTTATGAAAATTTGGGGGAGTTGAAACTTGAACAAAATAATTTGAAACAAGCTATTGATTATCTGAAACTTGCAGAAAATAAATACGAAAATACACAAGATTCAACACAGATTGCTCATGTCAAATTGTCAATTGGTAATTATTATCTCCAAACAGAAAAATTAGATTCTGCACAAACCTACTTACACCAAGCTGTTGAAATGGGCAGGTCGCGCAAATATTCCAAAGTAGTGAGTGAGGGATTGTATTTATTATATAAATTGTATAAACAAAAAGGAGAGCCCGAACCTTCATTAGGATTTTTTGAACAATATACTCATTATAAAGATAGTTTACAAAAACAGTTGATAGACAACCGTTTTGCATATTGGGAAAATCAAATGAAAAGTTTGGAACACGAACAAGAAATCCAGCAACTGAAATATGATAAGGAAAGATTAAAATGGAAGGCATCGAGATATTACTTTCTCCTTTTTACCATGCTTGTTATTCTGTTTTCTGGAATCGTAATTTATTATTTGAAGCGAAAAAAAGACAGACAAATTGCGGAGAAAAGACGTGCCATATTGGAAGGAGAAAAGAAAATTATTGAAATAGAATTAGATTCTAAAAAGTTGAAAGAGAAGGAGATGGAACAAGAATTAGAATTTAAATCCAAACAATTGAGTACGCATGCCTTACACATGATGCAAAAAAATAAAATGTTACAGGAAGTAAAAACCCAAATGGAAGAAATGATTACCCATTCAAAAATTGAAAATAAACCAGATTTACGCAAAATCAATAGACTATTGGACAACAATATAAAAACAGATAAAGAATGGAAATTATTCAAGCTGTATTTTGAAGAGTTAAATCATGATTTTTTTAACAAACTCAAACAAATAAACGCAAATCTTTCTCAAAATGAACTGAAAATGTGCGCTTTAACTAAATTGGGTTTTAATTTGAAAGAGACCTCATCCCTATTAAATGTGAGTATAAATACAATTAAAAATGCCCGATACAGACTCAAATTAAAATTAGGAATAAGTAAGGATGATTCATTAAAAGAATTTATTGATAAATTGGGATAAATTAAAGTAGGGAAATTCTTTTGCTTGTTGTTATACTAGCGAGTTCATTTAAACTTAGAAAAAACGGTAAAAACATTTATAATAAACAGAATATTAGTAAATTTGTTAACTTCTAAAAAAATATAAATAATGAAAACATTTAAGATAGGAATAGTCCTTTTACTATCAAGTATTTATTTGGCTTCTTGTCAGAAAGAACCGGTTGAAACTGCCCTTTTTGCAGTTCCTCAGATGAAGAAATTGGCTGATATCAGAGCGAGTGTTGGGGTCAAATCAGCCCAAAGTACTGATTCCGATGGAAAGATATATGTGACTGAAAATCTATTATTTTACATCGCTCAAGAAAGTGGTGTTCACATATTCAACAATGAAAATCCTCAATCACCGGTAAATGTAGCTTTTTTAGCAATAGAAGGCGTACATGATATTGCGGTTAAGGGTAATTATCTCTTTGCAGATAATTTTGTGGATTTGTTAGTTTTTG
>Ga0209573_1004924_pt1 | contig 12616 bp, 7 predicted proteins | sample TNRBio252014_DNA_FD_185870 | JGI IMG/M metagenome (GOLD analysis project Ga0209573, IMG submission 185870) | Wastewater treatment Type I Accumulibacter community from EBPR Bioreactor in Madison, WI, USA - TNR Reactor_6/25/2014_ DNA (SPAdes)... | ecosystem: Engineered > Bioreactor > EBPR >...
GTCCAGGACGGGCGGGTGTCGCGCCGGCACCTGCGGCTCGAGCATGGGGGTGCCCACCTGGCCGATCCGCCCTCGCAGTGGCATGGCGACCTCGGCGTGCGGGCACTGGCCGGTCTGGCCGCGGGGTTGGCCTGCGCGCTGGCCGCGGGGCTGGCGGCGGCAATGTGGCAGGCGCGCGGCCGCGGCAGCCTGGCCAGCGCGTTGCGCTCGATCGCCCTTGACCGCACCGCCTACCCCTTGCGCGCCCTGTGGCTGACATTGCTCGTGTCGTGCCTGCTGGCCGGGCCGATGCTGGCACTGATGGGGCACTACCATGTCTTCGGCACCGACCGCACCGGCAACGATGTGCTGGTGCTGACCCTCAAGAGCATCCGCACCGCGTTCGTGATCGGCCTGCTGTCGACGCTGGCCACCTTGCCGCTCGCCATCGCGCTGGGCATCCTGGCCGGCTGGTACCGTGGCTGGGTCGACGAGGTCGTGCAATACCTGTACACGCTGCTGTCGTCGATCCCGAACGTGCTGCTCATTGCCGCCTGCGTGCTGATGGTCCAGGTGGCGCTGGACAAGCAACCCGAGTGGTTCGAGACCGGGCTGGAGCGGGCGGACCTCAAGGTCTTCCTGCTCTGCGTGATCCTGGGCCTGACCGGCTGGGCCACGCTGTGCCGACTGGTCCGTGCCGAGACGATGAAGCTGCGCGAGCTCGACTTCGTGCAGGCCGCGGTGGCCTTCGGTGTCGCGCCCGCGCGCATCATGGCGCGGCACATCCTGCCCAACGTGATGCACCTGGTGCTCATCACCACGGTGCTCGGCTTCTCCGACCTGATCCTGTACGAGGCGGTGCTGACCTACGTCGGTGTCGGCGTGGACGCCTCGACCAGCAGCTTCGGCGGCCTGATCAACATGGCGCGCAACGAGATGAGTCGAGACCCGGTGGTCTGGTGGCCATTCGTCGCGGCCTTCGGCTTCATGGTCGCGCTGGTGCTGGCGGCCAACCTGTTCGCCGACGGCGTGCGCGATGCCTTCGACCCTCGTGCGCGCGCCTTGCGCCCGCGCATCGGCCTGCGGCGCCGGGAGGGCTGAGCGTGCTGGAAGTCGACGACCTGGTGGTCGAGCTGCAATCCGAGGCAGCCGTCGTGCGCGCGGTCGACGGGCTCAGGCTGGCGATCCGCAACGGCGAGACCTTTGCGCTGGTCGGCGAGTCCGGCTGCGGCAAGAGCATGACCGCACTCGCGCTGATGCGGCTGCTGCCCGACAACGGCGGCATCGCCGAAGGCCATGTCCGCCTCGGCGGCCTGCCCCTGCTGGACCTGCCCGAGGCGCGGATGCGCGGCGTGCGCGGTGGACGCATCGGCATGATCTTCCAGGAGCCCGCGACCAGCCTGAACCCGGTGATGCGCGTCGGTGACCAGGTGGTCGAAGCCATCGAACGCCACACCGCCCTGCGCAGCCAGGCAGCGCGCGACAAGGCGGTGGACTGGCTGCGCCGAGTCGGCATCCCCGAACCCGAGCGCCGCGCCGCCGACTATCCGTTCCGGATGAGCGGCGGGCAGAAGCAGCGCGTGATGATCGCCATGACGCTTGCGGGCGAGCCTGACTTCATCGTCGCCGACGAGCCGACCACGGCGCTGGACGTGACCATACAGGCGCAGATCCTCCAGCTCCTGAAGGACCTGCAGCAGGAACATGGCGTCGGGCTGCTCCTGATCACGCATGACCTTGCCGTGGTCGCCGGCATGGCACACCGGGTGGCCTTGATGTATGCCGGGCAGATCGTCGAGGTGGCGCCTGCCGAACGATTCTTCACGACGCCACGCCACCCGTATGCGCAGGCCCTGCTGCGCGCCCTGCCATCGGCCGGGCGCAGGTCAGGCACGCTCGAGGCCATTCCCGGCACCGTGCCCAGCCTGGACCGATCCTTCGTCGGCTGCCGGTTCGCGCCGCGCTGTGCGATGTCCGAAGCACGCTGCCTGGCCGCGGCTGCGCCCCTGGTCGACCTGAACGCCGAACACCAGGTGCGTTGCGTACGGCTGGATGAGCTCCCTCCGCCCCGCCGAACGGCCCCCCGAGCGTCCGAGGCGGCGCCCGCGGCGCCCACGGCGGCCGGCGCGCAGCCGCCGGCACCCGCCCCAGCCCTGCTTTCGGTGCGCGACCTGCGGGTCAGCTTCCCCATTCGGGGCGGCCTGCTGCAACGCACGCAAGGCTGGTTCCCGGCCGTGCGTGGCGTGTCCTTCGACGTGCCGCGCGGTCGCACACTGGCCCTGGTCGGCGAATCGGGTTGCGGCAAGACGACCACGGGCAAGGCCATCGTTCAGCTGCTCGGGCAGCTGGCCCGCATCGAGGGCGAAGCACTGCTCGACGGCCAGGACCTGTTCAGCCTGCGTGGGTCGGCCCTGCAGGCAGCCCGCCGGCGCGTGCAGATCATCTTCCAGGACCCCTTTGGATCGCTCGATCCGCGAATGCGGGTTCGCGAGCTGCTCGAGGAAGGCGTGGCCTCCCTGTTGCCTGAGCTCGACCCGTCGGCGCGACGGCGGCGGGTCGAAGCGCTGGCGGAGCAGGTCGGCTTGCGAAGGGAGGCGCTGTCGCGCTGGCCACATGAGTTTTCCGGCGGCCAGCGGCAGCGCATCGCGATTGCCCGCGCACTGGCGGTCCAGCCCGAGCTCCTGGTCTGCGACGAGCCGACCTCGGCGCTGGACGTGTCGGTACAGGCTCAGATCCTGAACCTGTTGCGCGAGCTCCAGCGCGAGCTCGGTGTCTCCTACCTGTTCATCACGCACAACATCGGCGTCGTCGAGTACATCGCCGACCAGGTGGCGGTGATGCGCGCCGGGGCGATCGAGGAGCAGGGGCCCGCGGGACCGCTGCTCGCGGCACCCGCCTCGGCCTACGCACGGACCTTGCTCGCCTCCGTGCCGCGCATCGATCCGTAGTCACGCGACCGTGCCACCGGGCACGAAGAGCCCGATCGGCGTGCCGTCCGGGTCGAGGCACCCGGCGGCCTGGAGGGTGCACCGCTCGTTGCGTTGCACCAATGTTGCAAGCTACCAACGCCGGGGACGCTCACGCGTCTCACCCGTCGCTCCCACAGCACTTCATGTAACAAGTGAAGTATCATGTCTATCTATATAGTTTATAAAGATATTTCTCTCTTTTGCTTCACGGAATCCGGTCTCCGCAGGCGCGTCACCAAGTGGCATCCCAGGGTTCCTGCGGGCAGGACGCATGCGGCAGGTGGTGACAATCGCATGACGTGTTTCGGCAACTCTCGAAGCGGGGCCCACAAGGCGCCGCGTGCGCGCCGGAGCAGGGTGCATCCGTCAACCTCTTTTTACTGGAGTGTGGTTCATGTTCAAGAAGACCAAGGTCTGCACGGGCCTGCTGCTCGCCTTTGGCAGCACGCTGGCCGTCACCTCGATCCCTGCCGCCGCGCAGACGGTCGAGATCACCGGTTCGCGCATCAAGCGCGCTGACGCCGAAGGCGCGCTGCCGGTCACGACCTATACGCGCGCAGACCTCGAGGCCAGCGGTGCCAACACCGTCGCCGAGTTCGTCCGCAACATCGCCTTCTCGACCGACGGCCAGTTCCGTCCGCAGTCGGGCTCGAGCGCTCAGGGCTTCTCGGGCGTGCAGCTGCGCGGCCTGGGTGAGCGCCGCACCCTGGTGCTGGTCGACGGCCGCCGGGTCGCCAAGTCGCCGGCCACCGGTCAGTCGGCCGACATGAACTCCATCCCCTTCGCGGCCGTCGAGCGCATCGAGATCCTGACCGACGGCGCGTCGGCGATCTACGGCTCCGACGCCATCGGCGGGGTGGTCAACATCATCCTGCGCAAGGACTTCGAAGGCGCGGCGTTCTCCTACGAGAAGACGATGCCGTCTGTGACCGGCGGCGACCGCGAGTCCGCCTCGGCGCTGTTCGGCCTGACGACCGACAAGGGCCGCCTGGTGGCCGGCGCGTCGAAGACCTCGCGCGACATCATCTTCGTGCGCAACTACCCCTGGGGCTACACGCCCGGCGCCTCGTCGTTCTCCAACAACTTCTTCACTGCGGTGGAGGTCGAGCCTGGTGTGTATGTGCGCGGCGGTTTCCGCGGCATCAACGGCAGCTGCAACTTCGCGGACAAGGGTTTCTATGTCACCGGCGGTCGTTGCCGCTACGACTTCAACCTGGTCGCCGCGGACGAAGCGGCCACCTCGACCACCTCGGTCTTTGCCCGTGGCGAATACCGGATTTCCAAGGATTGGTCGACCTACATCGTCGCGTCCAACACGCGCAACCGCAGCTTTGGCCGTTATGCCCCGGTTCCCGACGACATCCTGATCCAGCCCGACAGCCCCGCCAACACGATCGGCGCCACCGGCCCGCTGCTGCTGGGCCACCGCTTTGCGGCGGCCGGCAACCGCGACACCTCGACCGATGCCAACCTCTACGACACCGGCGTCGGCATCCAGGGCAACCTGGGCAAGATGGACATCGACTTCGGCATCCGCCGCACGGCCAACAAGATCGTCGAGACGGGCCGCGGCTTCATCGTCAAGGAAATCGCGACCCGCCTGATCAACGACGGCACCTACAACACCCGCGACCCGTTCAGCAACTCGCAGGAGATCCTCACCTCGCTGACCAGCACCACCGGTCGCGAGAGCACATTCGCGCAGACGGAGATCTACGCCAATGCGCAGATGGACCTGTTCAAGCTGGGCGGCGGCAACGCGCGGCTGTATCTCGGCGCAGAGCACCGCAACGAGGACTACAAGGACCTGTACGACGCGTTGAGCGAATCGGGCCAGATCCTCGGCAGCTCGGGCAGTTCAGCCGGCGGCAAGCGCGAAGTCGACGCCTTCACGGCGGAGTTGCTGTTCCCGCTGGCCAAGGGCCTGGAGGCCACCTTGGCCGGTCGCTACGAGCGCTACTCCGACTACGGCAGCGACTTCTCGCCCAAGGCGTCGATCCGCTTCCAGCCGATGTCCAACCTGACGCTGCGGGCCTCCGCCGGCAAGGGGTTTGCCGCGCCGACGCTGGACATCCTGACCGCCAAGCCGGCGTTCAGCGCCGACACCGTGGTCGACGAGCGCCACTGCCTGGCCGACGGCAGCATCCCCGCGGAAGACTGCTCGGCCGAGCCGTTCCAGATCAACGGCCTTCGCATCGCCAGTCCGTCCACCACCTCTGAGAAGTCGACCCAGTTCGCTGTCGGGGCGGTCTGGGACGTGACGCCCCAGTTCAGCGTCAAGGTCGACTACTGGGACACCAAGATCAAGGACGTGATCTCCTTCATCTCGGCGCAGACCATCGTCAACCGTGACAACGGCGACGACCCGCTGCCCATCCCGGCTGGCTTGTCCATCCTGCGCGACCCGGCGACGGGTTCGATCCAGCGCATCGTCAGCGGCTACGCCAACGAGGGCACGCTCAAGTACAAGGGCCTCGACCTGAGCGTGCTGTTCAGCCACAAGTACCCCGGCATCGGCAGCTTCAGGCATGAGCTGGTGGTCTCGCAGCGCCTGAAGGCCGAGACCAACGGGACCGACTTCAACGGCAGCTTCGGGCAGCCCAAGGGCCGCATGACCCTGACCAACCAGTGGACCAACGGCCCCTTCGACGCCTCGCTGACGGTGAACCAGATCGGCAAGAACGGCACCGACGACGGTGAGTCGCAGTTCCAGTCGGCGTACACGACCTACGACATCCGCTTCGGCTGGCAGACGCCGATCAAGGGTGCCAAGCTGACCGTCGGCGTGGTCAACCTGACCGAGAAGTTCCCGGCCCTGGTGGGTTCGCCGTATGACCAGAAGCCGTTCAACTACTACCTCTACGACGCGTATGGCCGCCAGGCCTACATCCGTGCCGAGATGAAGTTCTGATCGGCAAGGCGGGGCGCGAGCCGCCCCCCCTGGCTTTCGAAGGCCGCCACAGCCCTCGGGCTGCGGCGGCTTTCTTCATGGCGGACCCGCCAGGGCAGCCGAGGCCGCGCTCAGTGCTGCCGTTCGGCGGTCAGCCCGTGGGCCATCCGGTAGCCACGGTCTTCGATCGTGCCGGTGGCCACGCTGCACCCTCTTGCGCCCAGCTCAGCCACGAGCCACTGCAGACGGGCCTCGTCTAGCGCATGGCCGACCAGCTCGGCCAGCCGGAAGCGGCTGTCCTCGAGGTGCAGCCGCCACCGCTCAGCCAGCGAACTCGCTGCCTGCGGGCCTTGCCGCATGGCCGCCGTCAGCACCTGCACGGCGGCGTCCTGCGCCTCGAACAGCACGTCGGGACAAGCGCTGACGGCGGCCTGCGCCTGCAGTCGGCCGAGCGCGGCATCATGCCCCTGTCGAGCCGAGAGGGCCTGAGCATCGGTGGCCAGCGTCTCGGCGGCCCGCCGGTCGGCCAGGCGGGACATCGGCCCTACCATCGTTGTCGTGGTGTGGTACAGGCCCGTTGGCGAGAGCAGCCAGTCGATGTGCTCGATCTCCACCCGGGCCAGTCGAGCGGGCCGGCCTGCCGCATCGTGAAGGACCCACATCAGCCGGCCACCGGGGACCAGCACCCTGATTGCCTCGTCGACGACCCGGGTCAGATCTGCGTACTCGACGCCGAACTGGCTGATCACCCTGTCAAAGACTGCATCAGCGAAGGGCAGCGCCTCCATGTCGACGCCACTCAGGCACTCGATGCGACCCCGCAGCGGGCCTGGCAGGCCTTGCAGCCAAGGCAGATGGAGCTGCGCCAGATCCACCGCCGTCATGTGGCCGGCGTGGGCAGGGGAGGCTGCCCACAGGCGCGGCAGTGCGCCATTGCCGGTCGCAAGGTCCAGCCATTGCATGCTGGCGCTGGTGCGCATGTGCCCTGCCCACCAAAGGCCGATGGACTGTCCTTCGTAGCCGCCCGCGAAGCTGCCGCTCGCGGCATCGGCAGGCAGGGCCTGCCAGTAGCGCGTCCAGACCTCGCCGCGGCGCGCGGCTGCCGGGTGACGTGTTGCCGGACTCATGACAGGTGTCCTGGACGCCGCCCGGCACGCCCGCACTCATCGCCCGACGAGCCCAGCCGCACGCACAGCCGTGAGAAACTGCCCTCGCACCCAACATTGCGTTCCATGTCGCCCAACACGCTGTTCCTTCGATGAAGCCGATGTCGATTTTCACGCCCCTGTTGTCCATCGCATCCGCTGTGCCGGCACTGTGGCTGGCCGCGGGCCTCGCGCCGCCGGCTCATGCCCAGACCCATGCCCAGGCGGCTGCCCCGAGCCCCGCCCCGGCGTCCGTGCAGGCGTCGGTCCAGGGCAGAGCCCCGATTCCGGTGGCCGACTTCTTCCGGCGCCCGCAGATGGCCCAGCCGCGCCTTTCGCCGTCCGGCCGGCAGATCGCGATGCTGGCACGATCCAGTGAAGGCCGCGTGGTGCTGGCGGTGGCCGACGTGGCCACGCCGGACAAACGGGTCGGCGTGGCCCGGTTCGACGATGCCGATGTCGCGACTTTCGGCTGGGTCAACGACAGGCGACTGGTGTTCTCCGCCGTCGACCTGCAGCAACCCCTGGGCAGGCAGGTCGGCGGCGGCCTGTATGCGGTCAACGCGGATGGCAGCGACTTCGTCTGGCTGATCGGGCGGCAGGACTACGACGAGGCCGGCGCCGGGCATGTGGCGAACCGGCCGCTGCGCCCCAACCACGTGTTCCTCCGGACCCTGCCAGGTCCCACAGACGAGGTCCTGGTCCAGCGCTTCCAGCTTCGCCGCAGCGAGGCCGAACCCCCGTCGTCATCGCTGCTCAGGCTCGACACCCACACCCGAGCCGTTCGGGACCTGACCCCGGACGCCCCAGACGGCGCGATCACCTGGGTGCTCGACCCCCAGCAGCGTCCGCGGGCCGCGATCACGCTCGGGACCGAGGGCAAGGGGCGAGTGATGTTTCGCGACCCCGACCGCCCCTGGCGCGCGCTGCATGACTTCGACATCTACACGCCATCGCCAGGCCAATGGGCACCCGTGGGTTTCGACGCCGAAGGGCAGCTGCTGGCCCGCGCCGTGCGAAACGACGACGCCCGCACCTTCGGCTTGTTCCGCTTCGACGCGAGCTCGGGCAAGCTGGCCGAGAAGCCGCTGATCGCAGCCCAGGGCTTCGACTTCGAGGGGCAGCTGGTGCAGGCTGAGTCGGGTGGCCGCGTGCTGGGCGCGCAGTTCGTCACCGACGCGCCCGGCAGCGTGTGGTTCGACGAGCGGCTCCGGCGGCTGCAGGAGAAGGTCGACAAGTGGCTGCCAGCGACGGTCAACCAGCTTCACTGTCGCCGCGGCTGCGAATCCGCTCGGCGCCTTCTGGTCAGCGCCGAGTCGGACCGGCAAAGCCCGCTGTACTTCCTGCTCGACACCGAGGGGCAGGGTCCCGAGGCGCTCACTCTGGTCGGTGCGACCCGGCCCTGGCTGGACCCCGCCCGCCTGGCGCAGACGGACTTCCACCGCTTCCGGGCCCGTGACGGTCGCATGATCCCGGTCTACGTGACCCAGCCCGCCGGCAAGGGCCCCTGGCCGACGGTGGTCCTGGTCCATGGAGGCCCCTGGGTGCGTGGCAAGGTCTGGGGGTTCGACCCCGAAGCGCAGTTCCTGGCCACACGCGGCTACCTGGTGGTCGAGCCCGAGTTCCGTGGGTCGCTGGGGTTTGGTTTCGACCACTTCAAGGCCAGCTGGAAGCAATGGGGCCTGACGATGCAGGACGACCTCACCGACGCCACCCGCTGGGCAGTGGCGCAGGGTTGGGCCGATGCCAGACGTCTGGTCATCGCCGGCGCCAGCTATGGGGGCTACGCCACCATGATGGGTCTGGTCAAGGAGCCCGAGCTGTACCGCGCCGGAATCAACTGGGTCGGCGTGACCGACGTGGACCTGATGTACTCGGTCAGCTGGAGCGATGCGTCCGACCTCTGGCTGCGCCAGGGCATGCCGGCGCTGGTCGGCGATCGCAAGGCCGATCGTGCCCAGCTCGATGCCACCTCCCCGTTGAAACGCGCATCGGAGATCCGCCGTCCGGTGTTGATGGCCTATGGCACCAAGGACTTGCGCGTGCCGCTGCCCCATGGCGAACGCATGCGCGATGCGCTCAAGTCGACCGGCAAGGTGGAAGTCGAGTGGCTGGCCTATGAAGGCGAGGGCCATGGCTTCCTGCTGGAGACCAACCTGATCGACTTCTGGAGCCGGGTCGAGATGTTCCTGGCGCGCCACGTGCAGTGACATGGCGAAGGCCGGCCCGGCTGCGGCCGCTTTCAGTTCTGGATGCGGTCGATGACCTCTATCAGCCGCTTGACCGCGACCCGCTCGACCGGCCGCAGGTGCGGGTTCCAGCAGTCCATCAGCACGATCAGCCGCGGTTGGTCGGTGTGGTTCCAGGCCCCATGCTTGTAGGTGTCGTCGAACAGCATCAGTTCGCCTTCCTTCCAGTAGTGGGCCTCGCCGTCGACGATGTGCAGCGCGCAATCGCCCGGGATCAGCAACGGCAGGTGCATCACCAGCCGCGTATTGGTCACGCCGTAGTGCGGCATGATGGTCGATTGCGGCCGGATGACTGAAAAGCAGACCTCCGGCGCCTGACGTTCGACGTGGCAGAGGTCGATCGCCGACAGTGCAGCGCTGGTCCTGGGGCAGCGCGCATGATGTTCGTCGAAACGCCGGCCATGCCGCCAGAAGAAGTAGGCATCCCATGAGGCGTCGGGGTTGGACCCACCGACGTAGTCCGGCGCCTTCTGACCGGGCGCCAGGCCCAGGAAGCTCTCGAAGTCCCGGTCCTCGGCCAGCAGCGCCAAGGCTTCTCCGCGGACCGCCTCGAAGCTGTCCTGCCAGGCGGCGGCCCAGGGGTGCAGCATGGGGTCGTGGTACGGGCCGGGCGGCAGGTCGGGAAAGTAGAAGAACTTGGGGCGCTGTCGGGGGTCGGGCGGCGTGGCATCCCAGTCGCCCAGGTACCCCGTCAGCGCGCGATGGACGCGCGACAGGTCCGCGTCGCCGTGGTCCCGCCTCAATTCGTCGTAGGTCGCCATCAGGCAGGCCCGCTGGTCCTGCTGCAGGCGTTGCACGCTGCGCCGCACCGCATCGAGGATGCCCGGGTCGGTGCTGCGCTCGTCAAGCCACAGCCCTGCGGACTGCGCGCGCGTGATGCCCTGCCAGCGCGCCCGCAAGGCGCCCATGTCGTCGCCGCAGGCTTCGCGCGCGTCGGCCAGCATCAACCAGGCGACAAGCTCGGCAGGCCAGCGCTGCACCACCATGTCCAACGTCGCCCTGGCCTGCTCCACCTGCCCCATCGCCAGATGCAGATGGGCCTGATCGACGTGCAACGAAACCTGGTCGGGATGCTGCCGCAGCATGGCATCGGCGATGGACAGCGCACCGGCGTGGTCGCCTCGATCGGCCGCCAGCATGATCAAGGCCTGCGCTGCTGGCAGGCAGTCCGCATGGTCGCGCAGCAGCGAGCGAAAGGTCGATTCCGCCTGCAGCGCCTCGCGCCCCAGCATCTGCCGATGTCCACGCTCCAGGCGTGGATCGCTCGCCCAGGCCGGCGTCGGCTGGAACCCTGCCACGGGCCTACTTCGGGGCCAGGCGGATGGCCCCGTCCAGCCGGATCACCTCGCCGTTGAGCATGTCGTTCTCGATGATGTGGCGCACCAGTCGTGCGTAGTCCACGGGCGTGCCCAGGCGGCTGGGGAAGGGCACGCTGGCGGCCAGCGCGGCCTGCACTTCCTGCGGCATGCCGAACATCATCGGCGTGCCGAAGATGCCCGGCGCGATGGTCATGTTGCGGATGCCATTGCGGGCCAGGTCGCGCGCGATCGGCAAGGTCATGCCGACCACGCCGCCCTTGCTGGCCGAGTAGGCGGCCTGGCCGATCTGACCGTCGTAGGCCGCCACGCTGGCAGTGCTGATCAGCACGCCACGCTCGCCGGTGGGCTCTGGCTCGTTCCTGCACATGGCCTCGGCGGCCAGCCGGATCATGTTGAAGGTGCCGACAAGGTTGACGGTGATCACCTTGCTGAACACCCCCAGTGCATGGGCGCCGTCCTTGCCGACCGTCCTGGCCGCCGGCGCAATGCCGGCACAGTTGACCAGCCCGACCAGCTTGCCCAGTTGCGTGGCGGCCGCGACGACCGCCTGGCCGTCGGCTTCCTGGCTCACGTCGCATTTGACGAACACGCCAGCGATCTCGCTTGCGACCTGCTCCCCGCGCTCGTGCTGCAAGTCGGCGACGACCACCTTGCCGCCCCCGGCGGCCAGCATGCGGGCGGCTCCTTCGCCCAAACCCGATGCGCCACCCGTGACGATGAAGACCTTGCCTGCGATGTCCATCTGACGTTTCCTTCGTAATCGCGGCTTCAGGCCAGGGCGCCCAGCACGCGAGCGGTGATGTCGTCGACCCCGCCAGTGCCGTCGACGCGCAGCAGGCGGGGCGCCGCCGGGTCGCCACTGGCGGACCAGGCACGGTAGTAATCGACCAGCGGCCGGGTCTGCCGGTGATAGATGTCGAGGCGCTTGCGCACGGTGACCTCGTCGTCGTCGGCGCGCTGTATCAGGGGCTCACCGGTTTCGTCGTCGATGCCGGCCACACGCGGCGGGTTGAAGCGGACGTGATAGGTGCGGCCCGAGGCCACATGCACGCGCCGGCCGCTCATCCGCTCGATGATGGCCTCGTCCGGGACGTCGATCTCGAGCACGGCGTCCAGCCCGACGCCGGCCGCCTTCAGGGCTTCCGCCTGAGGAAGCGTGCGCGGGAAACCATCGAACAGAAAGCCCCGGGCGCAATCAGGCTGGGTCAAGCGCTCGCGGACAAGCGCCAGGATGACCTCATCGGCGACCAGGCTGCCCGCATCCATCAGTCGCTTGGCCGCCAGGCCGAGCTCGGACCCGGCCTTGATGGCTGCGCGCAGCATGTCGCCAGTGGACACCTGAGGGATGCCGTACTTCCTGCAGATCTGTGCCGCCTGCGTGCCCTTTCCGGCGCCAGGCGCGCCCAACAGAATCAGTCTCATCGAGGGCCCTCGGTGTCTCTTAGTTCAGGGTGGCCGCGGGCTTGCCCAGGGCCGGCGCACTTGCGCCTTGGCGAACGAGAATAGCATGTGCATCCCTGCACGGCGCTGACGGGCGGGCCGCCGTTCACAGCGGGAAGAGCAGACGCGCCCGTTCCAGGTCCTCAGGCGTATCGACCCCGATGCCCGGCGGCCCGGAGTCGACATGGACCACGATGCGCTCGCCATGCCAGAGCACGCGCAACTGCTCCAGGGCCTCGAGCCGTTCCAGGGGAGCCGGCTCGAGCAAGGGAAAGCGGCGCAGGAATCCTGCCCGATAGCCGTAGACCCCCACGTGGCGCAGGGCGGCGGCGGGGGCCGCGTCGCGTCCGGGCACCGGTGCGTCGCGCCAGCAGGGGATTGCAGCGCGGCTGAAGTACAGCGCCCGCGAAGCCGAATCGAGCACGACCTTGACGACGTTCGGGTCGGCGAACTCGGCAGCGCTTGCCATCGGGTGGGCCACGGTGCTCATCACGCAGCTGGGCGACTCGACCAGCCGCTGCGCGCAGGCCTGGATGACGGCCGGTTCGATCAGGGGCTCGTCACCCTGAACGTTGACCACCACGTCGTCCCCATCCAGCCCCAGCAGCGCGCAGGCCTCGGCCAG
>Ga0209573_1004925_pt1 | contig 12616 bp, 12 predicted proteins | sample TNRBio252014_DNA_FD_185870 | JGI IMG/M metagenome (GOLD analysis project Ga0209573, IMG submission 185870) | Wastewater treatment Type I Accumulibacter community from EBPR Bioreactor in Madison, WI, USA - TNR Reactor_6/25/2014_ DNA (SPAdes)... | ecosystem: Engineered > Bioreactor > EBPR >...
TTGATCGCCGATGGTCGGCGGGATTTGAATGCTCTGCTACAGCGCCGTCTGGTTCGCGGCTGAGTGCAGGAGGCAGCGCTTGTCGTGGAGAAAACTCAGTTCAGCTTGTCGCAGTGTCACTTTTATCCACCAACCGCAAAAACAGTTCCTCCAGCCGGTTCGCCTTGTTGCGCAGACTGGAAACCTCAATGCCGTGTGCGGACAATTGCTGAAATAATGCATTGACGCCGCATTCCTTGGCGACGTCCACTTCGAGCGTCCAGTCGTCCAGCCGGCGTAGCGGATAGCCCGGGATCTCCGGCGCTTCCTGCAGTGGGTACTGGAGATTCAGTACGAAAGTTTCCAGATTCAGGCGATTCAGCAACGTCTGCATTCGGGTATTCTCGATAATCGCGCCGCCATCAATAATCGCAATATGGCGACACAAACTTTCCGCCTCTTCCAGATAGTGTGTGGTCAGAATAATCGTTACGCCGCGTCCATTGATTTCGCGCAGGAACTCCCACATGGACCGGCGAATTTCAATATCCACCCCGGCAGTCGGTTCATCCAGAATCAATAACTTCGGTTCATGTACCAGCGCCCGGGCAATCATCAGCCGCCGCTTCATGCCGCCGGACAGTGCCCGCGCCATTTGCCGCCGCTTGTTCCACAGGCCGAGCTGTTTAAGGTAGATTTCGGCGCGCTGGCGGGCCAGTTCGCGGGGCAGGCCGTAATAACCGGCCTGGTTCATTACGATCTCCGCGACCGGCTCAAACTGATTGAAATTAAATTCCTGCGGCACCAGGCCAATACAGCGCTTGGCGGCGGACAGTTCGGTATCCAGGTCATGGCCGAATACCTGCGCCTTGCCGCCGGTCTTGCGCACCAGCGAGCAGATAATGCCGATGGTCGTGGACTTACCCGCGCCGTTGGGGCCGAGCAGGGCAAAAAACTCTCCTTCTGCGACTTCAAGGTCAATACCGCACAGGGCTTGAAAGCCGTTCGCATAGGTTTTGCGCACATCGCGCAGGGTCAGGGCCGGGAGGGTCATGCAGGTCATTCCAGATAAAGGCTATCAATGCCGGTTTCAATGCCGCCGCGCCTGTCACCTGGCGCTGGCATTAGACAGTGGGGAGTTCGGCGATGGGTGTCGTTCAATCCGCAAGGGCGGTGCGCGGATCGACGCAGGGGTAGCCGAGGTCGTCGGCGACCGCTTTATAAGTCACCTGGCCCTGGCACACGTTGAGGCCGTCCAGGAAATGGGGATTGCCCAGCAGGGCCTTTTTGTAGCCCAGGTCGGCCAGCGCCAGAACGTAGGGAAGGGTGGCGTTGTTGAGGGCGTAGGTCGAAGTATGGGGCACCGCTCCCGGCATATTGGCGACACAGTAGTGCACAACGCCGTCTACTACATAGGTCGGCTCGGCGTGGGTGGTCGGATGGGACGTTTCGAAGCAGCCTCCCTGGTCGATAGCGACATCCACCAGCACCGCGCCGGCTTTCATCCGCCGGACCATGTCGCGAGTCACCAGTTTGGGGGCCTCGGCGCCGGCAACCAGCACCCCGCCAATCACCAGGTCTGCTTGCAGAACATACTCTTCCAGCGCCGACCGGGTGGAGTACACAGTTTTGAGCGCCGCACCGAAGCGTTGCGCCAGCCGCGCCAGAACATTCACATTATGGTCGAGTACGGTTACATCCGCGGCCATGCCCAGCGCCATGTAAATGGCGTTTTCACCGACTACGCCGCCGCCGATGACCGCCACCTTGGCCGGTGCGACGCCCGGCACACCGCCCAGCAGGATGCCGCGACCGCCCTTGGCCCGTTCCAGCGCCGCCGCGCCAGCCTGGATCGACAGCCGGCCTGCAACCTGCGACATCGGCGCCAGTAGCGGCAATCCGCCTTGGCTGTCTGTTACGGTTTCATAAGCGATGCAGATCGCACCGCTCTTGATGAGATCACGGGTCTGATCCGGATCGGGGGCCAGATGCAGATAGGTAAACAGCGTCTGGCCGGGGCGCAGCATCTGGCGCTCGACCGCCTGCGGCTCCTTGACCTTCACGATCAGGTCAGCCTGGGCAAAGATGTCCGCCGGGGTAGCAGCGATTTGCGCCCCAGCCACCCGGTAAGCGTCGTCGGAACGGCCAATGCCTGCCCCGGCATGGGTTTCCACCCACACCGAGTGACCGTGAGCGATGAGTTCGCGCACACTATCCGGAGTCAGGCCCACCCGGTATTCATGGATTTTGATTTCTTTAGGTACGCCGACCAACATGGTTTAGCCTCCTCATGAAGGGGTGCCAACGCTTGAACCCCAGCGCATCTCAAGGTTGCTGAGGAACGAGATATGCCTTGAATTCTGGCGTATAGCGTTCCTCAAAGCGACCTTCCGGCCCGGCCAGGATGAAGAAGGCAGCCAGATGGTGTTCAGCAGCGAGCTGGAAACCGAATTCTGGTCCTGCCGCCATCAGGGTGGTGGCAGTAGCGTCAGCGATCATGGACTGGTTGCTGATGACCGTTACGGACGCCAGAGTTTGCAGAACTGGCCTGCCCGTATGAGGGTTGATGATGTGCGAATAACGCTGGCCGTGTTGCTCGAAGAAGTTGCGATAGTCGCCTGAGGTGGAAATGCTGTGGTCGCCGAGTTGAATGAGCCGCTCGACTGCGCGTTGCCCGACCACCGGCTTTTCAATCGCAATCGTCCAGGGTTGACCCCGGCTATTGTGACCTTTGGCGCGAATTTCGCCGCCAATGGACGCCAGATAGTGGTGAATGCCTGCCGTTTCCGCCAGCGCCGCCAGTTGATCCACGCCATATCCCTTGGCGATGGCGGATAGATCGACATAGAGATCAGGACGTTCCTTCTTCAACGCCGGCGGTTCCTGGCGAGCGCTCAACCGCCAGTAACCGACTCGTTCGCGGGTCTGGGCGATTTCCGTATTCGTGGGAACCTGGTCGCGGCGTGGCTCCGGGCCGAAACCCCACAGGTTGACCAGCGGGCCGACCGTGATATCGAATGCGCCGCTGCTGAGTTCGCTGATGCGCAGCGCTTCGGCGACGATCTGTTGCAGTTCCGGCGACACGGCGACCCAGTCGGTGCTGGGGTTGCGATTGAACCGGGACAGTTCCGAGTGGGGATCGTAGGTGGACAGGATTTGGTTGATGCGCGCCAGTAAAGCCTCGATCCGCTGTTTGAGATCAGCAGGGACGGTCTGTCCGGGCGTCAGGACCAGCTTGAGATCATAGCTGGTGCCCATGGTTGCGCCAGTGAAGCGGATGGCCGGATCGGGGGGCGGTTCGCAGGCCGTCAGCGCCAATGCAGCCAGCACGGGAAGTATGGCGCAGGCCCAATACCCTCCTCTTCCCCGCGAGGAGGGAAGAGGGGCATGACCGGCGAAAGTCATCAGGCGTTAGCCGTTTCCATGGCGGCGATGGCATCCGCCAATTTGACCAGGCGGTGCGCGCTTTCGACATGCAGATTTTCAATCAGCTTACCATCGACCACCACCACGCCCTTGCCTTGCGCCACCGCTTCCGCGTGGGCGGCGATGATCTTGCGCGACCAGGCGACCGCTGATTCCGAGGGCGCAAAGATGCGGTTAGTGACGGCAATGGTCTTCGGATGAATCAACGTCTTGCCGTCGAAGCCCAGTTCCACCCCCTGCTTGCAGGAGTATTCGAAGCCCTCATCGTCATTCAGGTCCAGATAGACGCCATCGAGAATCGCCAGACCATTGGCGCGGGCCGCCAGCAGGCACAGACCGAGCGAGGTAAGCAACGGCAGCCGCTCACGGGTGTGGGCGCAGTTGAGGTCCTTGGCCAGGTCGGAGGTGCCCATGACCAGACAGGACAGGCGCGAACTCGCAGTGGCGATGGCCGGCGCTTCCAGCATGCCGCGCGGAGTTTCCATCATGCACCAGATGGCCATGTCATCCGGGGCGCCGGCTGCTTGCATGATGTGTTCGGCCTGACGAACGGTGTCGGCGCTTTCTACCTTGGGCAATACGATGGCGTGTGCGCCGGAGCGGGCGGCGGCGATGACATCGTCCTGGCCCCAGGCGCTGGAGAGGTCATTGACGCGGATCACCAGTTCGCGCTGACCGTAACCCCCGGCCTGGACAGCCGCGCAAACCTGCTGGCGGGCGATTTCCTTGGCGTCGGGAGCTACGGCATCTTCCAGATCCAGAATGAAGCCGTCGGCAGGCAGGGCGCGGGCTTTTTCCAGGGCGCGGGCATTGGAACCGGGCATGTACAGGACGCTGCGACGCGGACGCACGGTTTTGGACATGAAGCTTTCTCCTGATTGTGGTTGTGAGGGGCGAGCATTGCGCAGACAAGATTAGCGCAGCCGGCGCATGGCCGGAAGTCAGTCTTGCCCCGATTGACTGAAAGAGCATATTTTTGCTACAGAAAAACTGGAAATCCTGGAGATAAAAAAGCCAACCAGCATAGGAAGCACCAGTTGGGTCATGATCAGCATATCGATGTGGCTTTGTAAACCAATGAATTCGGTAATATGGTATCTTGCAAAAAGCAGATAAACGATAGCCAACCAGAAACCGGCGGCATCCAGAAGCACTGCAAAGAGGATTCCCCATAAGGAGAAACCAGTGGTAAATACCAGAAGAATCGACATAATTAAAGCGCTCATCGTCATGCTTAAAATAGCGATGATTTTATGTCCAGTATGCCAGTAATACCAATGACTTTTAAAATCTTTTATACGCAAGGGGAGTGGGCGGACTTGTTTCAAAGGGGCCGGATAATACGACAGGGATTGCCAGCGGCGACGATGTTGGCCGGCAGGTTGCGGGTGACGACGCTGCCAGCGCCTACCACCGTATTTTCCCCAATCGTCACGCCGGGACATACAATAGCGCCACCCCCCAGCCAAACGCCATCGCTAATCGACACCGGGAGAGCGTATTCGACGCCGGAGCGCCGCCCCTTGGCCTCCAGGGGATGTGTGGCGGTGTAGATGTGAACACCGGGTGCGATCTGTACTTCATCGCCAATCGTGATGCGATTGCAGTCGAGAAAGATGCAATCGAAGTTAATGAACGTCCGGTTCCCGATGGCGATGTTGAAGCCATAATCGCACCGGAATGTCGGCTTCAGCACAGTCTCCTGACCAAACCGGGCCAACAACTCCGTCAGCAATCGGCATCGTTCATCGGCGGCATCCGCCGGGGTTGCGTTAAATTGAGCCAGTAGCGCCTGGGCGCGAAGGTGAGCGGCAGAAAGCTCAGGGTCACTGGCGATATAGAATTCGCCAGCCAACATTTTGGCTTTCTGCCCGGTAATGGTCATCATCGTGGATGTTCCAGCGTGTCGGTTTTCATGGATTGTGAATGCTGTTTAAAGTATAAGGAACTTATCTTACCCCGTTTCCATTCTCGTTTGGAGTGAGTCATGGTCCCTCAGGTCAAAACGATTCTGTATACCACGGCGTTGGGCAGCCATACGCGCCCCGTCTTTCGGTTCACGGTTGGGCTGGCCCAGCAGTTAGGCGCCAGAATCATCCTGTTACATATCGTCGAGCCGTTAAGTAATTCAGTGCGGTTCCTGATTGATTCCTATCTGAAGCCGGATGCGGCGGAAGATCTTCATCACCAGGCTACCGCGGGCCTGCTGGAAAAGCTGCATAAACGGCTGGAGGCGTTCTGCGAGGAAGAACTGGGCACTACGCTCGAACAGACCGAAGTCATTTCAGAAATTCGCGTCGTCAGCGGACTGGCTTGCGAAGTGATTCTGTACGAAGCCGATCAGCGCAACGCCGATCTGATCGTGATGGGCGCCCATACCGGCCATGTACACACCGATTTGCTGGGTTCGACCAGTCGCCGGGTGACACTGTTGTCGAAGCGGCCGGTGCTGATTGTCCCGGTGGCCGACAGCCCCGACAACGAGTGGGCCAAGCCGCTGATTTGAGGCGAGGAAGCAGCGAGTTCGCAAATTCAGGGAGCCCTGCGCTACTCGCAGCGCCCAAGTCCATCCAGATACTTGTCTGCATCCAGCGCCGCCATGCAGCCGCTGCCGGCGGAAGTGATCGCCTGCCGATAAACGTGATCGGCGACATCGCCGGCGGCGAATACGCCGGGGATGCTGGCTGAAGTAGCCCCTCCTTCGCTGCCGCCCTTGACCAGGATATAGCCGTTTTGCATCGCCAACTGACCGGCGAAGATGCCGGTATTGGGCTTGTGGCCGATGGCGATAAACAATCCGGTGAGTGCGAGATCTTTCCTGGCGCTGGTTTGGACATTGCGCAGGCGAATGCCGGTGACGCCGCTGTCATCGCCCAGCACTTCGTCCAACACCGCGTCCAGCTCCAGGCGCACCTTGCCGCTCTCCACCTTCTCCATCAGCTTGTCCACCATGATCTTCTCGGCGCGGAACTGCTGGCGGCGATGCACCAGGGTGACTTCACTGGCGATATTGGCCAGATACAATGCTTCTTCGACCGCTGTGTTGCCGCCGCCGACGACGGCGACTTTCTGATTGCGGTAGAAGAAGCCGTCGCAGGTCGCGCAGCCGGATACGCCCTTGCCCATGAACGCCTGTTCTGAGGGCAGACCGAGATACTGGGCGCTGGCCCCAGTGGCGATGATCAACGCATCACAGGTATATTCGCCGGAGTCGCCGGTCAACTTGAAGGGCCGTTGCTGGAGATCGGCAGTGTGGATGTGATCGAAGATGATCTCGGTATGGAATCGCTCGGCGTGACGCTTCATCCGCTCCATCAAATCCGGTCCCATCAGTCCTTCCACATCGCCGGGCCAGTTATCCACCTCGGTCGTGGTCGTCAACTGCCCGCCCATTTGCAGGCCGGTGATCAGCACCGGCTTGAGATTGGCGCGGGCGGCGTAGACTGCTGCGGTGTAACCGGCAGGGCCGGAGCCGAGGATCAACAGGCGGCTGTGTTTCGCAGTACTCATGGAAAACTCTCCTGATTTTTCAGTAGACGGACAATGCCAGAAAATAAGCGTCTGGTTAAGCGCTGGCGGGCGAATGAGGCTCCCTTTTGCCCGCCGCTTCCGGCGGGCAAGTGGAGCGATTCAACCACTGACGCGATTCTGAGAAGCTGTCTAAGAACCCCTCTCCCGGTGGGAGAGGGGCAGGGGTGAGGGTCGTTTTTCAATCAGTGAGCCGAATCGATGTTGCACAAAAACACCGCTTTGCAGGGTTTTCATACCGCTGGTGGCCCGCTAAGCCGTTGAAAAAGCTCCCTCACCCCAACCCCTCTCCCGAGGGGAATTTTTAGACAGTTTCTGAGCATGGTGGGAAGCTTGGGCGAGGCCGTTTTACAGGGAAGTTGCATCGTCTGGTCGGGATGCGCGGTGCTGGGCGATGACGCTTCGCCGGCATTGTCACCGCTTTGTCATCAAACTGCCTTACATAGGCAAGTACGTAACGGTGGCTGTGAAGAGATGTGGGGGTCATTTGAGCCCAGTTCAAGAGGGTGCATGAACGCAAAAAACATTCTGCTGGTAGAAGATGAGCAACCGATCCGGGAGATGGTCGTGTTCGCCTTGACTAATGCGGGTTATGAAGTCTGCCAGGCCGCTGACGCTCGACAGGCTCAGGTTTGCATTGCCGAGCGCCTGCCGGATTTGATTTTGCTGGACTGGATGCTGCCCGGCATCAGCGGCATTGATTATGCCCGTCGGTTGAAGAAGGACGAACTGACCCGGGAACTACCCATCATCATGCTGACCGCCCGCGCTGAGGAGGAAGACAAGGTGCAGGGACTGGAAAGCGGCGCGGATGACTATGTGACCAAGCCGTTTTCGCCACGGGAGCTGGTGGCGCGCATCCGGGCGGTCTTGCGGCGGGGAGGACCGGCGGCGGAGGACGAAATCCTGCGCGCCAGCGGTCTGACCCTCGATCTGGCCAGTCATCGAGTCAGCGCCGGCGAAACGTTGCTGGATATCGGACCGACCGAGTATCGGTTGCTGGAGTTTTTTATGTCGCACCCGGAGCGGGTCTACAGTCGCGGCCAATTGCTGGATCGGGTATGGGGCAGCAACGTCTACGTCGAGGAGCGAACGGTCGATGTGCATATCCGTCGGCTGCGCAAGGCGCTGGAGCCACATGGCTTCGATGTGTTGATCCAGACGGTGCGTGGTTCCGGCTACCGATTTTCGACGCGGGTTTAGCGTGCTGAGCGGGTTTAGCGTGCTGACCCCATCCTGGTTAAGGTTATATCGGCAACTGGCGCTGGTCTTTGCCAGTGCTGCCCTGCTGGGTTGGATGGTCGACCATCTCATCCTGGCATTGCTGCTGGCCGCGCTGGGTAGTCTGGCCTGGCAGTTGTGGCAACTCTACCGGCTGGATTGCTGGCTGAATGGCGACCTCGACGCCAGCCCACCGAAAACTCACTCTGTCTGGGCGGGCATCGCCGTGCATGTGACGCGCCTGCGTCGGCAGAGTCGCAAACGCAAGCGCAAACTCAGTCGGTTGCTGCTGCAGTTTCAGCAGGCGACTGCAGCTTTGCCGGACGCCGCCGTGGTGTTGAGCGAGGATGATAAGGTGGTTTGGTGCAACAATGCTTCTCAGTCATTGCTCGGCCTGACATCCGGTCGGGATTTAGGTCTGCCGATCACCCACCTGCTCCGACATCCCGGTTTTATCGCGTTCCTGGGGCATCGGCGTAACGGCGACTGTGTGGAATTTCCCTCGCCGGTCGATGACCCGCTGTTACTGAGCGCCCGCATCGTACCCTATGGCAAAAAACAGCGCCTGCTGCTGGCGACCGACATCTCCCGGGTCCGGCGCCTGGAACAGATGCGGCGTGATTTCGTCGCTAACGTCTCGCACGAACTGCGCACCCCGCTGACAGTGATTACCGGCTATCTGGAAACCCTGCTCGACAACGACGAGGCGGTTCTGGAAACCTGGCGGCAGCCGCTGCGCTGTATGCAGCAGCAGTCCAGTCGGATGTTGCACATCATTGAAGACTTGCTGATGCTGGCCCGGCTGGAATCGCAAAAGGAGCGGTCGCCGCGCCGACCCGTGGCCGTACCGGAGTTGCTGACCGACATTGTCGAAGATGCTCTGGCGCTCAGTGGCGAGCGGAATCATCAGATCGACATCAGCGCCGATCCTCAATGGTGGATGTTGGGTTGTGAGAAAGAATTACGCAGCGCCTTTTCCAATCTGGTGTTCAACGCCGTGCGCTATACGCCCGCCGGAGGGCGGATCGGGATTCGCTGGTTCACCGATACGGATGGGATTCATCTGGAGGTCGCGGATAATGGCGAGGGCATCGCTCCCCAGCATTTGCCCCGGCTGACCGAGCGATTTTACCGGGTCAACCGGGACCGTTCGCGCGGCAGTGGCGGTACTGGACTGGGTTTGTCCATTGTCAAGCATGTCGTCAACCGTCATGGCGGACAATTGCGGATCGCCAGTGAGCTGGGCGTCGGCAGCGCGTTCACCTGCGATTTTCCGTTAGAACTGCGAATTTCGTCAGTGGCCGCGCCGGCGCACAATGGAAGCGGTCGCCAATGATAACAGTGTTAAACTGGCGATCATGATGAATTTGAGGAGTCGCTTATGAAACTGTTGCTGGTTCGCCATGCCATCGCCGAAGACGCAGAAACTTTCATCACTGCTGGCGGAACCGATGCCCAGCGGCCACTGACCGAGAGCGGGCGCAAGAAAATGCGTAAGGGCGCCAACCGCCTGCGTTCGCAGTTGCGAGAAATCAATCTGCTGGCCAGCAGCCCGTTACTGCGCGCCCGTGAGACGGCCGACATCATCGGCCGCGCCTTCGGTGATCTGTCCATCGTGGAACTTTCCGAACTGGACTATCGCTATCCGCCGGAAGCAGTGCTGGACCGGCTGGCCCAGAATCCCGTCGTGGGGGTGGCCGTAGTTGTCGGTCACGAGCCGCAACTCAGTTTGCTGGCAGGGTTGCTCATGGCTGGCGAACCGCGTCCGCTGATCGCCTTTCGCAAGGGTGGAATGGCGCTGATCGAATTCACTGGTCGCGTGGCGGCTGGCGAGGGCGTCCTGCAATGGGCGCTAACTCCTGGACAACTGCGCAGCCTCAAGCAGGATTGACGCCGCCATGTCTTCCGACATCGTTGCTGCGATTGATCTGGGTTCGAACAGCTTCCACATGATCGTCGCCCGGATTGCGAACGGACAGATTCAAGTGCTGGATCGACTGCGGGAAATGGTGCAACTGGCGGCGGGGTTGGATAGCCGCAACCGGCTGTCCGGGGAATCGCAGCAGCGGGCGCTGGATTGCTTGGCGCGCTTTGGCCAGCGGTTGCGACAAATTCCGCCTGAGCAATTGCGCATCGTCGGCACCAACACGTTGCGCCAGGCCCGCAACAGCGCCGAATTTTTGACCCGCGCTGAGGCCGTGCTGGGCCATAGCGTCGAAATCATCAGCGGTTACGAGGAGGCGCGGTTGATCTATCTGGGCGTTGCCCACAGCGTTGCCGCCATCACCGGACCTCGGTTGGTAGTCGACATTGGCGGCGGCAGCACCGAACTGATTATCGGCGAGCAATTTGACCCCCTGCGTTTGAATAGCCTGAAGATGGGTTGCGTCAGCATCAGCCGCGCCTGCTTCGGCGATGGCCGGATCACTGAAGCCCGTTTGCGCAAGGCGGAATTGATGGTGCGGCTTAAGCTGGAGCCGGTCGAGGAGGAATACCGGAAACGAGGCTGGCAAATGGTGACTGGCGCTTCCGGCACCATCAAGGCGATTCAGGAGGTGGTTACTCGTGAGGGTTGGAGCCGGGAAGGAATTACTCTGGAAGCGCTGCGGCGGTTGCGCGAGGCGGTGGCGGAGTCGGGCGATACCGCCGTTATGGCGACCCGCTGGCAGTTGGAGCCGGCCCGCGCCCGGGTGTTTCCGGGTGGATTTACGGTGCTGCATGGTTTGTGCGAGGTATTGAATGTGACGCGAATGGAAGTCTCGGACGGCGCGCTGCGCGAGGGGGTGATTTATGACCTGTTGGGCCGCATCCGCGATGAGGACGTGCGCGACCGCACCATTGCCACGGTGACGGGCCGTTATAGTCTGGATGAAGCGCAGGCCGTGCGGGTGAACGCCACCGCTCGGGAATTGCTGGAGCAAGCGCGGGCCGCCTGGGGTTTGGAGCGGGAAGAGTTGGCGCATTGGCTGGAATGGGCGGCGCAGTTGCATGAGGTCGGGTTATTGCTGACGCATGACCAGTACCATAAGCACGGCGCTTATATTCTGGAGCATGCTGATCTGCCGGGGTTTTCGCGGGGCGATCAGACCTTGCTGGCGGCGCTGGTCCGCCGCCATCGCCGTTCGTTTCCGGCAGAGGCCTTCGCGCACCTGCCCCGGGATGTCGCGCCGTTGGTTGAACGGTTGTGTGTATTGTTGCGACTGGCCGTCGTATTGCATCGCGGGCGCAGCCGTCAGCCGTTGCCGCCGTTAGCGCTGGAAGTGAACGCGCAGCGTGTGACCTTGCGGTTTCCTGCCCACTGGCTCGATGAGCATCCCCTGACCCGTGCTGATCTGGAAGCCGAGGCGCGCTATCTGAAAAAGGCTGGATTCCGGCTGGAGTTCGGCTGATCTATCGCAGGCAATCAGTGCAGTGATTATGCGCACAGCGACATAATGCAAGTCTCTGGGCCATGCAGTTCTTTGGCGTCCACCAAGCCTTTGCAATGGTGCATCCTTGAAGTTACCCAACAGGCGTTCCAGCCGAACTGTTTGACGCAACTTTGCGTCGTCAAGCAACCGGCTGAATTGGGTATTATACCTCACCCCAGTGGGTAATGGCGGCGGCCAGATCCATGACCCAAATCCCCCGGCGCCACTCGAAGGGAGCATCAATTGGGGCCAGGATCGTAGCGGCCTCCGGTTGTAGCTCGCCAACTAGGGCGTGAAATCCCCGGGATGGCTGGGGGGCTTTGGAGAGCTTGACCTCAAAGACGAGTCGCCGCGCACCTCGCTCCAACACCAGGTCGACCTCGGCGCCATTGCTCGTGCGCAGGAAGGATGGGCGCCAGCGGGGCATGACCGCCAGGAGTTGCTCAATGATGAAGCCTTCCCAGGACTCGCCAACCTGGGGATGGGCCAGGAGGTGGTCGAAGTCTTCAATTTCCAGTAAGGCATGCAGGATGCCACTGTCGCGCAGGTAAACTTTGGGGGAGCGCACCAAGCGCTTTTTCAGGTTGGCTTCAAAGGGCGGCAGCAGCCGGACCATGTAAGTTTGCTCCAACACCCCTAGATAGTTTTTGAGGGTGGGAACCGACAGGTCAAGAACTCCGGCCAGCTTGCTGTAGTTGAGAGTCTGGCCCTGGTAATGGGCGAGCAACCGCCACAGCCGGTCCATCAGGGGCAGAGGCAGGTTGAGTCCCAGAGAAGGGATGTCCCGCTCCAGGAAGGTGCGAATGAAATCCTGACGCCAGTCAAAGCTGTCCCGCTCATCCCGAGCCATCAGACTGTCGGGGAAACCGCCCCGAACCCACAGGGTTTTCCAATCCGTCAGGGTCTCGACTTCTGGCAGCAGAAAGGGCGTTAGCTCCAATTGGGTGATGCGGCCAGCCAAGGTCTCATTGGCCTGGCGGATCAGGTCCCGGGAGGCGGAACCGAGAATGAGAAAACGCCCAGGACGACGGTCGCGGTCAATTTCGGAGCGC
>Ga0209573_1004926_pt1 | contig 12616 bp, 8 predicted proteins | sample TNRBio252014_DNA_FD_185870 | JGI IMG/M metagenome (GOLD analysis project Ga0209573, IMG submission 185870) | Wastewater treatment Type I Accumulibacter community from EBPR Bioreactor in Madison, WI, USA - TNR Reactor_6/25/2014_ DNA (SPAdes)... | ecosystem: Engineered > Bioreactor > EBPR >...
CTCGCCGATACCCTGCACGCCATCCAGCGCAGCTCGGCCCGCCGTGGCCTCGACATCGTCGACCTGTCGCTGCTCACCGACGGCCTGCAGGCCGAACGCGAGCAGGGAATCACGATCGACGTCGCCTACCGCTACTTCACCACCGGCACGCGCAAGTACATCATCGCCGACGCGCCGGGCCACGAGCAGTACACGCGCAACATGGTGACCGCGGCCTCCACGGCCGACCTGGCGATCATCCTCATCGACGCGCGCAAGGGCGTCCTGACGCAGACCCGGCGCCATTCGTACGTCGCCCACCTGCTCGGCATCCCGCACATCGTCGTCGCGGTGAACAAGATGGATCTGGTCGATTACGCGCAGGCAACCTTCGACCGCATCCGCAGCGACTATCTCGCCTTCGCCAACGGGCTCGGCATCGCCGACGTGCGCTTCATCCCGCTGTCGGCACTGCACGGCGACATGATCGTCGAGCGCGGCGAGCGCCTGCCGTGGTACGACGGGCCGACGCTGTTCGAGATGCTCGAGGGCGCACCGGCGATCCACAGCGAACACGACGAGAAATTCCGCTTTCCGGTGCAGTACGTCTGCCGCCCGCAGGACTCGGCGAACCCGGAACTGCACGATTATCGCGGCTTCATGGGCCGCGTCGAGTCCGGCGAGGTGCATGTCGGCGATCGGGTGACGGTCCTGCCCTCGGGTCTCGAGAGCCGCGTCCGCGACATCCAGGTGCTCGGCGAATCGCTGCCACGCGCGGTTGCCGAGCAATCGGTCAGCATCCTGCTCGAGGACGAGATCGACATCTCGCGCGGCGACATGATCGTCCGCAGCGGCGAGCTGCCGCAGGTGGGCAAGAACATCGATGCGATGCTCTGCTGGCTGTCGGAGTCGCCGCTCGACCCCCGCCGCAAGTACCTCCTGCGCCACACGACGCGCGACAGCAAGGCGATGCTCGCCGCCATCGCCTTCCGCGTCGACATCAACAGCATGCAGCAGCAGCCCGCCGAGCGGCTGCTGATGAACGACATTGCCCGCGTCAGCTTCCGGCTGGCGCAGCCGATCTTCGCCGACCCGTACAACGAAAGCCGCGGCACCGGCGCCTTCATCATCATCGACGAATCAACGAACAACACCGTCGCAGCCGGCATGATCCTGTGAATTCGGGGCCGCGCTGACGGTTGAGGCGTCCCGGCGTTTGACCTGAAGGGCGGCCACGTGGATACTGGCGGCGAGGCGACCGCATCGGGCGGCAGCCAGCGTCCGGCCACTGGCAGGCCGGGTTTTCAGGCGGGAGGATCCGTTGGCCATGGACATCCACGGCAAGCCCATCGAGGAACGAATCGACTGGCTGTTCGGTCTCGCCGACCGCCACAGCGCGATCTTTCGCAGTCCCGAGGCATGGCTGGCACGTGAACGCTACCTCGCCGAGCACCCGACGGCGATCGCCGTCCTCAAGTGCATGGACGGGCGCATCAACATCCCCGTCGCTACGAACACGCCGGTTGGCCTGCTGATGCCCTTCCGCAACCTCGGCGGCATCTTCGACCTCGGCTGGCCGCACCTCGGCGAGGTCCTGGCGCATCATGTGCAGCGCGTGGTCAGCGCCGGCCGCAACGTCGTCTTCCTCGTCACCTACCATTACTCGCAGGGGGATCCGCGCCGCGGTTGTGCCGGCTTCCAGTACGACACCGAAGCGGCGATCGCCCATACCTACGAGATCCGCCGCCAGGTCGAACACATCTTCGGCACCGATCACAGCACCGTCTATCCGCTGGTCTGCGGTTTCGAGACCGACGAGGACGCACTGGTGATCCACGGCACGGCGGGTGACCGGCTCGATCTCGCGACCCTGACCTCGGCCGACCGGGCGACGCTCGAACTCCGCCTCGCCGCCCTGCTGCCGGACATGCCGGCACGCATGCGCGCCGACCTGCTGCCGCTGCTGCATGGCAATCTCGAACACATCGAGAACGTTCGCTCGCAGATTCGCCGCAACGAGCGCCTGCTCGACATCGAGCATCGCGAATGGATGATCTGCCTCGGACGCGGCTTCGACTTCCTGCATACCCCCAACGTCGCGCTGATCATCGGCCCCTACAGTCCGAACCTCGACGTGCCGATCCGCAAGGCGGCGGGAATCATCGAGGCCAACATGCAGGCCGGCCGCATTCCGGACGACGGCTTCCTGCTCCTCGCCTCGGTACCCTACGACGAACTCGGTGTCGATCGCGCGCGTGCCGAGCTGAAGTCACGCTTCCTGTCGAACTTTGCCGCGAGTGTCATCCGCGCCGAGTTTCCCCGCCTCGGCGAGCAGCTGAGCATCCGCACGGCGGTTCTCGACTGGCGCTCGCGGGCGCTCGAGGCGATCAGCGTTGGCGACTGAACGCGGCCGGCCGCCCTGGCCCCGCCGCCATCCTGGCCGCGAGCCAGCGCCTGCCCGCGCTGTCGCCGATCGTCACCACCGCGGTCGAGCCGTTTATCGCGCTCCGCACCGCTCCTCCTGCCGGCCACGTCCATGCCCTCGTCCGCACGCCTGATCTTCGGCTTCCACTCGGTCCTCGCCAAATTGCGTCATGACGCCGGCGCGGTGCGCGAGATCCACGTCGACGCGGCGCGCAACGACGCCCGCCTGCGCGATCTGCGCACGCACGCCGAATTCGCCGGGATTCGCCTGCTGCCGGTCGCTGCTGCCCGCCTCGAGGCGATGGCGCCCGGCGCCCGGCATCAGGGGGTGATCGCCATCGTCGATGCGACGCAGCGCCATCTGGTCCTGGACGATATCCTCGATACCCTCGACGAACCCGCGTTCCTGCTCGTCCTCGACGGCATTCAGGATCCGCACAATCTCGGCGCCTGCCTGCGGGTTGCCGATGCCGTCGGCGTGCACGCGGTGATCGCACCCAAGGACCGCGCCGTCGGGCTGACCCAGACGGCGGTCAAGGTGGCCAGTGGCGCGGCCGAGACGGTACCCTACATCACCGTCACCAACCTCGCCCGCAGCCTGCGCGAAATCAAGGAACGCGGAATCTGGGTCGTCGGCACCGATGCCGAGGCGCCGCAGGATCTGTACGGCGCCCGCTGGCCGATTGCCTGCGCCTGGGTCCTCGGTGCCGAGGGGCAAGGCTTGCGCCGCCTGACACGCGAGACCTGCGACCAGTTGGTCAGCATTCCGATGCTCGGTTCGGTCGCCAGCCTGAACGTCTCGGTCGCCACCGGCATCTGCCTTTACGAGGCGCGGCGGCGAGTCCGCTGTGCAACCGCAGGCGGGACCGACCAAGCGGCTTGAAACCGGCGCGTCGTCAGCACGCCGGGCAACGCATCAGGTCCGGTACGAGTAGCGGTAGACGTAGCCCTTGTAACCGTAACGATAGCTCTGCCGGCTGACGTTGAGGTCGTTGAAGACGAATCCCTTGACCTGCACGCCGGCCTGGCTGAGTCGTTTCACCGCCTGCTCGAGTTCGCGAATCGGGTGCTTGCCAGCGCGCGCGATCATCAGCGTCGCACCGACGTGACGGCCGATGATCGCCGCGTCGGAGACGGCGAGTACCGGTGGCGCATCGACGATGACGGTGTCGAACTTCGCCGCCAACTCGCCGAGCAGCACCTCGAAGCGCGGGTGCATCAGCAGCTCGGACGGATTGGGCGGGATTTGTCCGGTGGTGACGACGGTCAGCCCGCTGACGGCGGTGCTCTTGAGAACGTCGTCGAGCGAAGCCTGGCCGGCAACGTACTCGGAAATTCCGACCGCACGCTCGATGCCGAACTCCTTGTGCAGATGGCCGCGGCGCAGGTCGGCGTCTACGATGACGACGCGCTTGTCCACCTGCGCCAGGACGGCGCCGAGGTTCTTCGAAATGAAACTCTTGCCGAGTCCCGGGCTGGGGCCGGTGATCAGCAGCGAGTTGCGCTGCGCATCGAGCAAGGCGAAATGCAGGGTCGTCCGCAACCCGCGCAGGCTCTCGACGGCGTCCTCCTGCGGATGGGCCACCGCCAGCAGCTCACCGGCACCACCTGCCTGCGCCTTGCGATGCAGGTCGACCTCGAGCTTGCTGTGCGGCACCGTGGCATAGACCGGCAGACCGAGTTGCGACTCGATGACCTCGGGATCCTCGACCACCACGCGCAGCGAGCGCAAGACCCAGATGACGACCAGGCTCGCCAGCATGCCGAGCAGCAGGGCGATGCCGAGAATGGCGACCGGTTTGGCGCCGACCGGCTCGCGACCCACTGCCGCCGTGTCGATGACGCGCACGTCGCCGACCGTCCCGGCCTTCGACACGCGCAACTGCTGCGCGGTGTTCAGCAACTCGGTGTACAGCCGGTTCGAGACCTCGACATCGCGCGCCAAGCGCAGCACCGTCTGTTGCGTGTCCGGAAGGCGTGAGACTTCCGAATCAAACTGCTTGCGGCGTTCGTTGAGGCGCGCCAGCTTGCTATCCACCGCCTGGATGCGCGGATGTTCGGGCGTGAAGTTCTGCCGCAGTTCGTCGCGCTCCTGCTTCAGAAGAACGGCCGCGTTCTCGACCTCGACCAGCGATTTCAGGATGCCCTGCGTCTCGAGGCTCAGGTCGAGCGAGCCGCGACTCTGACGATAGCTGTTGTACGCACCTTCGGCGCTGTCGACCTGGGTCTTCAGCGCCGGCAGTTGTGTGTCGAGGAACTTCAGCGTCTTTTCGGCTTCCGCCGAGCGGCGCTCGACGTTCTGGCGGACGTAGGTGTTCATGATGTCGTCGAGAATCAGCGCAATCTGCGCCGGCTTCTGACCGACCAGGCTCAGCTCGAGGACCCCAGACTTCTTGCCGCGCTCCTTGACCGAGTAGTTCCGGCGCAGATTGTCGATCGCCGTCTCTGCCGAGAGCTTTTTCAGGAGAAACTGTGTCCCGGGTCGTGCCTTGAGCTGGGCGATGAACGCCGAGTAGCCTTGGCCGTTGGCCCTGATGCCGGCCTTGCCTTCGAGGACCAAGCGGTCATCCTCGTCCACGATTCTGAAGGCACCGCCCTCACCGGCCGTCAGCCACAGGTCGCCGTCGAGCGCTGAATCCGGCACGTCGAGCGAATCGACCTGGATCACTTCTCCTCCCCAGGCAAAGCTGGACAACCCCAGCCAGGCGGAGTTGGGTTCGTCACCCTCATAACGCCTGGCCACCGCGCCACCGATCAGCGGCAGGGTCTGTGGAGTGGCGACGATGTCGAGTTTCAGCTTCGCCACCACCCGCCCGAGAACCATTCGCGAGCTGAGGATCTCGACCTCGGCCGAAACCGTCGTGTCTTCACCGAGCAGCGGCTCGAGGGCCTTGAAGACTCCTCCGGACCCCTTCTTCTCCTCGATCTGCAACAGACCATCCGCGCGGTAGATCGGCTTGCTGACAAATACCCAGCCCAGACCGAGGGCGAGCGTGCAGAGACAGATGGCAGCGATCAGCCAACGGTAGTCCATCAGGACGGCGATGATCTCGCCCAGGGCCAGGCCCTCGTCCTCGTCCTCCGACGCAAGCTGCGGCGTCGGCTGCATTGGTGGCGACGCGATCGGGATCATGCCCGAAGCACTGGCAGCAGGAGGAAATCTTGACTGGTCATTGTCCATGGTTCATCCGTCGTGGTGCTCGCACCGGCACGGCACCGGGCGACTAAACGTGGCAGGGTTGGTATACCGGAGCCGCCGGTGGCTGCCTGACATCGCGCAGGCGAGCCCTCGGACTGCTGCCGCTTCAGAGCTTGTGAATCGGCCCGCTCGCCTCACTCCTCGCCCAAGCGTTGCTGGATTCGTCTCGTCCTTCGTTCGCTCGCGGGCTGTAACGTGGCCCGCTGGCGACGATTTCTTCAAACCTTTCTCCGCCCTGCCCCTACCTACTGCCGACCGCCAAAGAGCGGGTATTGCGTCTGGCTGGTCAGGTCAAGCATCGTCGCCGTTGGCAGGATGTTGGCAATCACGCGCTGCCAGCGAACGACCGGGGCCGCATCGACGTAAATGACATCACGCGGTCGCAACGGGAAACGATCGGCCAGCAACATCGCGTCCGGCAGGCGCGCGTCGAGGTGAAACAGCTCCGGCGAATCCTTGCTGTTGCCACGCATCACGTAAATCCAGCGCGGATCGGCAGTCGCCTGATTGATGTAGCCGGCATCGCTGAGGGCCTCCGCCAGCGTCGAGCGCTTCTTGTTCATCACCAGCGAACCGGGCTTGGCGATCTCGCCAAGAACGAAGATCTTGTTGTAGCTGCGGTCGGTAACGTTCACGATGTCGCCATGTTCGAGCAGCGGATTGTTCTCGGTCCGGCCGTAGTCGTACATCGACTGGACGTCGACCAGGTAGGTCGTCCCGCGGCGGGTCAGCAGAACGCGGCTGAAGTCGGCTTCCGGAGTGAAGCCGCCGGCACGGTTGACCGCGTCGAGAACCGTCATCGGCACATCGTTGACGGGCTGGATTCCCGGCTTCGCCACCTCACCGACGACATAGACCTGCTGGCTGCGGAAAGCCACCATGCGCACGTCAAGTTGCACGCGCTCGATGAACTTCGCGAGTCGCGTCGACAGAACCTCGCGCAACTCGCTGGTCGTCCTGCCGGCCGCCTTGACCACGCCGATGTAGGGGTAGAAGATCGTGCCATCCTCGGCGATGACGGTACCGGCCTGCTCGGCCGTCCGGAAGCTGCCGGCCGGGATCGTCAGTTCGGGATGGTCCCAGACGATGATCGAAATGATGTCACCTGGTCCGAGACGGTAATTGGGCACTGCCGCAGGGTCCTGACCCCGGTAGCGCGGGTCGTTCGCCGTCGCCGTCTGCGCCGAGCTGGTGCCGTCACCGGTTGGTGGCAGCGCCGACTTGAAGAGGTCGATGATCAGCTCGGCAGTGATCGGCCGGATGCGGACGTTCGCCGGCTGCAGTTGGTCGCCTTGCTGCACCGGCAGCCTGACGTCGGACTCGTCGCGATTGGTGTAGCTCTGGTTGCCTGGAATGATCGTGCACCCGGTCAGCGTGCCCAGAGCGAGGCACAACAGCACTCTTCGCCAGACTGGCCACTGATGTCGCAACAGATTCATGCCAATATCCTCATTTAATTGCCTCTTCGTCCTCTCGATCGACCCGGGACAGGCGAAGCGGTGCAGTGTACCGTCAGCAGGCGCATCGCGCAAAGAGTGCAGCAGCAACTGCGCGCCCTGTGGGTCGACTCGCCGGGAGTTCAGGTTGGCAGCCGCGGCCACCTGGAACATTGGCGAGGTTCACAGGCAGCTCCGGGTGGTGACCAGCCCCGACGAAAGGATAGTCCGCTGCAATGCGCCGGCCAGTGCGAAATCTCACACCGCGGCGTGGAAGACCGGGCAGCCGATCGACTGTTCAGCAGAGCTTGCTGACCCAGGGATCCAGCGCCTCCTCAATCAGTTGCAGCGCCTCGGCATGGGCCTCGTCGCCGCGTCTGTATGGGTCGGGGATCTCAGTCCTCGTCCAGTGCCCGATGAGAAAGGTCTTGCCACGAGCCGTCGGGTCCATTGCCACAACGGCATCGCGATGATGCTTCTCCATCACCAGAACCAGCTCCGCCCAGCGCAAGCGCTCCGGAGTCAGCTGACTGGCCCGGTGACTGCTGAGATCGACGCCACGCGCACTCATCAGCTCACGCGTGGCGTCTTCCGCCGGATGATTGACCAGTGCGCCAATCCCGGCCGAGCGTGCGTCGATCCGGCGTCCGGAGCTTGCCACCCGCTGCCGCAGCAGGTACTCCGCGGCCGGGCTGCGACAGATGTTGCCGGTGCAGACAGTGAGGATGCGACTGAACATGATGCCTACCTGCACGGAGGAGGCAGGCTGAGTTCAAAGCCGCCATGGTCGCTGCGAACGCTGTGCCGCCCTCGTTCGATCGCGTAGATCAGCGTGCTGCGCAACTGGCGACGGTCGCCCCCGTCGCTGCGTCTGCCGACCGCACCCGCAGTGTCGAAAGCCGACGGCAATCCGCCATCGTCAACACGGGACAGCAGCAGGCGGATATCGAGCCCATGCCTGCTGGCCAGCCGCCGGCGCATCCGCACCACATCCCGCCGGACAGCGCCAATCAGATGCTCGTCGCCAATGTTTGGAACGTGCACCACACAGTACACCCTGCGCCCTTGCGCATCCTCCCGGTCGCTTTCGAAGACGCTCAACTGGTAGTCGTAGCGGCCACTGAGCCCCTGCGCGATCAGGCCAAGCAGTTGCGGGCAGCTTTCCCGGCGCACGTAGCCGACGAAGATGCCACGCACCTGTGCCGATGGCAGGCCAAGGCGCCGATTCAGCCACTGCAACCACGGAACCAGCCGCCACGGCCGCGCGATGACCAGGAAATAGACGGCGAAAACGCCGATGAACAGCCAGAACATCAGGTACTCGGGAACCCGCAGCCACAGGCCACCGACACCGATCAGCGCAAAGACGAACTGCATCAGCACGGCCACGGCGACGACATCGCAGACGCGGAAGCCTGCCCGCACCAACAGGTGATGCAGATGGTGGCGATCGGCCCGAAAAGGCGACTTGCCAAGCCAGATGCGCCGCAGCATGACGCCGACGGTGTCCATCAAGGGCAACGCGAACACCCACAAGGCAGTGACCGGGGTCATCACTGCCGCCTCGCCACCCTGCGACAGGGCGATCAGCAGCCAGGCAAAGACGAAACCGAGCAGCATGCTGCCGTTGTCGCCGAGAAAGACTCGCGCGCGGGCATTTCCCGGGTAGCGCAGGTTGAAGAACAGGAAGCCCACAACGCCACCCATCAAGGCCACGGCCACCAGGAGGTAGGCAGAGTTGCCGCCTCCTTGGGAGATGACGGCAATGAACGCCAGGCTGACGAGACTCACCGAGCCAGAAAGCCCGTCGATCCCATCGATCATGTTGACCGCGTTGATCAGGCCGATGGTCGCGAAAACGGTGATCGGCACGCCGAGCCAGCCGAGCTCGACCGCAACTCCCGGCAACAGTTCACCGAGCGAAGCCAACTCCACGCCGCCGACGGCCACCATCGACAGCGCGACGAGAGCCTGCACGACGAACCTCGGCTTGAACCCCAGGTGCCAGAGATCGTCGGCCAGACCGGTCAGGAACATGCACACGGCCCCGAGCAGCAAGGTCAGCAGGGCCACGGGTGTCGGCCCGCCGGGAAGAAGGTCGCGGAGGGTGAACGCAAGCGCGAGCACAGCGATGAGGCCGAAGCCGCCGACGAACGGCGTGCTCACGGCATGCTGCTTGTGGCCGCCGGGACGATCCATCGCCCCGAAGCGGCCAGCCAGCGCAATGCTGAAACGGATGACCACACCCGAGACCAGGGCGCAGAGGCCAAACAGTACAGCGTATTCCAAAGGCCACCTCCGCGGTGAACAGTTCAAGGCCCCAGACCCTGCCCCATGGCCGACGATCCCACACTGCGGGACTCATCGCGCGCAGAGCCCTTTCGGGCTCTGCGGGCACACCCCCAAGAGGCGCTTGCGCGCCGAGAAGCTCTCTCGCAGCGCGCGCGTCAGGCGCGGCGGCGACGCCCGAGGAAAACGCCGACCAAGCCCAGGCCCAGCAGCGCCAGTGACTCGGGTTCGGGGATCGTCACGTTGTAGTTCGCCGTATAGGAGAAGCGGTCAGGAGCAACGACGCCGCTCGCCGTGCCAACGAAGCTGTAGAGGTAGTCGCAGACGCTGCCCAGACAGACGTGAACGACCTCGCTCGCCTGATAGGGCTTCGTGCTGGGAGGCAACTGCGTTCCGAGTGCCCCCTCCAGGAGTTGCTCGACGTCAATGAAGCCGGCGAGCCCGATATTCACCTGATGCCCGTCGATGTAGACGTACGAGATGTTCGGATCGCTCAAACGCTGCCAGCCCGCCGCCTGCGTCGGTACGTCCGGCACCAGGATGTCAACGAAGGCCTTGAGCTGTGCCTGGGTGAGACCAAGGTTGTTCGCGGCAGCAAAACCCCCGACATACTCGTAGCCGAGTGCCTTGCCATCGGCCGCCCAGTCACCGTATTGCAGGCTCCTGAGTTCGATCGGCTTGCCTGCGACGGTGCCGTTCATGGTGGTTGGAGAACCGAACTTGCCGAGTTCCACGTTACCGCCCGGACCGGTATTCGCCACACCGGTGAAGTTGGCATTGCCACTCGCGTCGTCGAGCGCCGCCTGCGCATTGCCGACGGCCGAGGCGACCTTGGTCAGCGGCCAGGCCGGCGGGTTTGGAACACTGGTGAATGTTCCGAGGTACACGTCGTACGAGCCCGTGATGCTACCGATCGACATGCCGATCTGGGCCGCCGAAGCGCCGGTCGACGCTGCCAGCGCCATGACGGCCAGGGCTATTTTGGTCCTGCTACGAAATACACTCATCGTTAACTCCTTCACTTCGGTCACCAGCCCCCTGCTCGGAACACCGGTGGATGAGGGTTTATGTGGGCTTCACAAGTCTTGGCTTCAAGGGGCTGCGAAAGTCCACCCCCGCCCCTCAGCAAAACCTGCAACTTACCAAGCAATATCCGTGCCTGAAAAAAAAATCCTTTTTGAAGCAGAATGTTGAAAATATCACACTGCCTTCGGACAGATGCGTTGTAAGAAATTCCGACAGCCCCCCGGCCCACCAACGCCCGAACCTGCCAGTTCTCCTGCAGCGCATCAGGGCCGGCAGCCAGCCGACGCCTGCCAGATGGACGACTTCAGTATAGCAGCGGCGACCATCATCCACCGTCCCGGGCAGCGACGCACAGCGAGCAACGGCACCGCGCACGGCGCCGGCCGCAAACCGCGTCCCGTGCCAGCGAGGCGTGCCTCGATCGCCGAACGCGCACACCGCAGGTCGCTTGCGCAAGCGAATTGACGACCACCGGCCGGCTCGCTATCCTGCCCGCATGGCCTTCGATGAAGTCGATCGACCGCAGCACCACCGACCCGGGCCGAAGTCGGCCACCGGCCTGAGAGTCGGGCCCCCAAAGCCGGGCCTGTGATACAAGGGAATCTGCCCTGCAGGCGATCTGCGGCATCGACCGCCGGCTCGCCACTCACTCATCCACTCTTGCCATGTCTCGTCGCTCGCTCCTTCGTGCCGCCCTGCCCGGCCTTCTGGCGACATCTCCTTTGAGGCCTTTCAGGCAGATGACGAGGTTGCTGTAGAACAGACCCCGAGTTCGCGCGCGCTGGCAGGTGCGTTCGCAGCATCGCTGCTGCTCCATGCCGTCGTCCTCTTCTACCCGAAGGAGGAGGCGGTGCCACGACCAATCGCCTCGACACGCTTCGAAGCGCGGCTGTCATCGGTCCCGCAAGCGGCAGCGCCGGCCACCCTGCCGCGTCCGCCGGCAACGGCCAAGCCGCCACCGCGTGCAAGCGCGCGGTCGGCAAACAAGCCACCGCGCCCGCTCACCGTGCCGACCCCGACGCGGCCAGGCGCGCACGCCGACGCTCGCCGCTGGACCCCGAGCGAGAAGCAGGAGATGCAACGTTTCCTCGACGAACTCGAGGCGCAAGCGAGGACTGCTCCCAGGCCGTCGCTGGCGCAGCGCTCGCTGGCGCAGGCAGCGGAACTCGGCCGGCAGCAGGCGCGGCGCGACGAACAGGGACTCGCCATGCTCGACCGGCGACCCGACACCCCGCCCCCCGACCCGTTCAGCCTCGACCTATACCTCGACGGGATCGTCAAGCGACTCAACCGGAGTGCCGCCTTCGTCCGCAACGACCCGCGCAGCCGCGGTGTCAAGGCGGCCGCAGTCCAGTTCCGGATCAACCCCAACGGCAGCCTGAAATCGTTTGCCGTCCTCAACGCCGGCGACCAGCAGGACGAGATCGCGTTCATCAGATCGGTGGTCGAGCGGTCGATCCCGTTCGCCGCCTTTCCGCCGGACATCGACCGCGCCGCGCGCTCGCTCGGCGTGACGATCTGCATCCAGCCGGGCCGGGCCGGCGGCTTCGGCTTCACCCGCCTGCCCGATGGCCGCGCCTGCTGATCCCGGGCGGGAGTCGCGCGCGGTTACCGCGGATCGCCAGTCACCGCTCGTTCAGCCGAACAGACCGCGCTCCTCGATGAAGGCAATGATCTCCGCCAGCCCCTCCCCGGTCTTCATGTTGCTGAAAACGAAGGGGCGATCGCCGCGCATCTTGCGGCTGTCGCGCGCCATCACCTCGAGCGAGGCGCCGACCAGCGGCGCGAGATCGGTCTTGTTGATCACCAGCAGGTCGGAGCGGGTGATCCCCGGCCCCCCCTTGCGCGGGATCTTGTCGCCGGCGGCGACATCGATGACGTAGAGCGTCAGGTCGGAGAGTTCGGGGCTGAAGGTCGCGGCGAGGTTGTCGCCCCCCGATTCGACCAGGACGATCTCGATGTCCGGGAACGCCGTCGTCAGTCGCGCGACGGCTTCAAGGTTGATCGAGGCGTCCTCGCGGATCGCGGTGTGCGGGCAGCCGCCGGTCTCGACGCCGAGAATCCGTTCCTGCGGCAACGCCGCGTGCTGCACCAGGAACTTCGCGTCCTCGGCAGTGTAGATGTCGTTGGTCACCACGCCGAGGCTGTACTTCTCGCGCAGGGCGAGACACAGCGCCAGGGTGAGTGCGGTCTTGCCGGAGCCGACCGGACCGCCGATGCCGATGCGCAGTGCGGGTCGTCTGTTCATCCGCGGTTCGCTTTC
>Ga0209573_1004927_pt1 | contig 12614 bp, 9 predicted proteins | sample TNRBio252014_DNA_FD_185870 | JGI IMG/M metagenome (GOLD analysis project Ga0209573, IMG submission 185870) | Wastewater treatment Type I Accumulibacter community from EBPR Bioreactor in Madison, WI, USA - TNR Reactor_6/25/2014_ DNA (SPAdes)... | ecosystem: Engineered > Bioreactor > EBPR >...
TTTAGTAAAGGAGGGGGGATCAGCAAAATGATGCGTGGCATGAAAGGCATGTTGCCCGGCAAGCGCTAAATATTTTCATCAGCCCTCACCTGCTTTAACCCAGAAACTCCTGGAACCATGTGAGATACAATATCTGAAACTGAAGGATACTGGGCCAGAATTCAGCCTGAAATCCTGATAGTTAGCAGTCACGACCCGATTTGACGAAAGTGACCGTCCAGTCAAATCTAGCGGTTCAATGTGGTGATTTTATCATGCCACACCTCCTTTACTTCCATTAAAGCTTGCCTCGGGGTGCGTCCGCAACACATCTTGCCTTGATGGATGCGGTCGCTGTTGTAGGTCACTATCCAGGCATCAATCACATCCCTTGAATTTTTTTTGCCTGCATTCACGCGCCATTTTCTGCGCCTCGGATAATTGTTGCGGGGTCATCAGCGTCGCAACCATATCACGGTATTTCAAACCGTCTGCATCGCCTGCCAACGCACTCATGCTAAGCCACATATGCACATGCACAAAATCTTTATCGACTCCCTGCCCTGTAGCATACATTATTCCTAAATTATTTTGCGCAGCCGTATATCCCTGTGCTGCAGCCAGCCGATACCATTTCAAGGCTTCAGCATAATCCTTTGCAACGCCTTCACCATTGTGATACATGGATCCGATATTGTTCTGGGCGCTTGCATTGCCCTGCATAGCGGCCAAACGATACCACTTCAGCGCCTCCGCTGTATTTTGCGTCACCCCTTCCCCACGGTGATACATATAACCCAATCTGGACTGGGCGCTTGCATCTCCCTTGTTTGCTGCAAGCCGGAACCATTTCAACGCCTCCGCATTATTTTGTGGAACCCCCTGGCCATATTTGTAAATTACTCCAATATTGGTATGGGCACCTGCATGCCCTCTGGCCGCTGCCAGACGATACCATTTCAGTGCTTCTGCAAAATCCTGTTCAATTCCATCCCCCTCGTGATACATCAACCCAAGCTTGAATTGCGCTCCCGCATTTCCATTCGCTGCCGCCTGCGCCGTTTCTATGTATTGTTCCTTTGCTAACGAAGCATGGCTGCTTTTCGATGTATTCGCCCAGCTCATGTCAGCCATAAGCAACATTGCCGCCATAATAAAAAACAATTTTCGTTTCATTGGTCGTCTGCTCTATCGTTTAATGATCAAAATAACACAAGCGCATCGCACATCGCTTTAAGGACTGATACCGGATCACAACACAAATTAGACCCATTCTCCACTAGATGGTTCTCGTCTTACCATTACATAAATATGGCAAAAGGACGCCTGTCATCGCACCCGGATCATTATTTAATGACATACATTCCGCCACTTTCCATTCACTTGCATATACTGACAGTTCGATGTTCCCAGCGGAGGCAGTGTCAATGCGGGCAATGGTTTTAACTCCGTGGATGGCAAGGGCTGTATGAGTGGCATGTTAGTCGACGGAAGATCCGTAATACTGGAACACAAATCCCGAACCCGGCAATTTTGTCCAAAATCATCACAGATTTGTGAACTGATACATTCAGCCGATACGGCTACCGGAAACAACAACGATACCAGAACAACCAACAACCTCCACATTTTCCTGCATAGCTTTAAATCAAACCTGCTTCCCTTACTACAGAATGCCTCTCCACACATCACATATCCCCCCATCTTTCCAGTAAGAGACCATTCCTCCAGGCATCCCGCCACAGGCATGCGATACCTTCAGATTCAGGCATAATGTCTTTCTGATGCAAGCTTTCAAGATCATATAAAATTATTGCAGCAACGCCAATACCGTCCGGCCATCCTTATGGAACATCAGTGTTTTGCCATGGAAACAGCACGGGATTAAGGGCATCATGATGCCATTGTTTCGTCAATTACTAAAACCCATCTTCAAAGGCACCGAATGAACCATCCATTTTTTTCTGCAAATTTACAGAATATTTTTCTGGTTCTCTGGGCAATCTGCTGCAATATCTGCATTCCAGGATCTGCTTTTTCACAAGATGAAATGGAAATTGAATTCAAGGATCAGGGAAAACTTGTCAGAAAACTGGATTTTCGTGACCTGGCTACGCTTACCCCTATCCATTCCATAAAAATTGTCGAAGTCCACGAACAAAGCCAGCAAACTTACAAGGCCTTTCCTGCCCGCAACTTGTTTGATAAAACATTTGGCAAAAAATGGGAAGCTGCAGAGGAAATCGTGTTCGTTTCCCTGGATGGATACCAGGCGAGCATCCCGGTTGCTAAATTTCTCTCCCATGATGCCTATTTTGCTTTTGCTCACGATGACCACTCACCCTTTACCATGACCAACCGGCTACAGGGTAATGAAATTGTACCGCTGGGACCGTTATACCTGATCTGGAACAACATGAAATCAAAAACACTGCTTCAGGAAGGCGCTTCCGATATGCCATATCAAATAAAGAGCATCGAGCTTGCGACATTCGCATCCCAGTTTCCAGGGCTTTCCCCACCCGCCAATTCATCCGCTGCCGTCCGGCGCGGATTTCTGCACTTTCGCAAGTATTGCATGCCTTGCCACACAATCAATGGGACGGGCGGGAACAAGGGCCCTGAGCTTAATTACCCTACAAGCGTAGTTGAATATATCCGGCCAGAATATCTGATACGCTGGATAGAAAACCCATCCGGCATTCGATTGAACACACGAATGCCAGCACTTGCGCAGAAAATCCCGAACCGGGCTAGAATATCAAAAGAAATCGTCGCTTATTTAAAAACAATGAAGCGAAACAAGCGAAAGCCCACAAACCCAAACACAGACCAATAAACAACCTGCTCCAAAAACCGGGCAACAGCACAGCTGTCAGAATTCAGTCTTACATTTATCCGATTCCAGCTCAAGGTCGATACAAATCTGTGCTTTTTTTCTACATTTACCATGTATCTGTAACAGGATAGTCAGTCAAAACTACGGACACCCCAAAATTACCCATTACCTGCCTTGCAATGAAACCTAATATTCCTGTCACGCTTTGCTGTGTCGACTGCATTAATTATCCATTTGCCATTGACGCATTACGAAAATCCAGCGAAAAATGCATTTTTAGCCGCACACTCTTACTGACAGACCGGGACTATAACCTTCCGGATATCGATACAATAAAAATACCACCGATCCGTTCGCGGCAGGAATATTCAAAATTCATACTGCACCAGTTGCACCACCATATCGAAACCGAGTTTGTCCTGCTTATCCAATGGGATGGCTACGTTATTCATCCCAATGCATGGACGAATGAATTTTTAAACTATGACTATATCGGCGCGGTATGGGGTCAATATAAAGACAACCACAGGGTTGGCAACGGTGGATTTTCCCTTCGGTCACGAAAATTATTGCTCGCAACAAAAGAAATCCCCTTTGACGGAACGCTGGAGGAAGATGTACTGATTTGCCGCCAATACCGTCCGTTTCTGGAAGAAAAATACGCTATACGATTCGCACCAGATCACACAGCAGAAAAATTTTCCTTTGAAACCACCTACCCGACCCAACAGACTTTCGGCTTTCATGGATTATTCAACCTGTGGATGGCACTTGCTCCGAATGAAGTAGAAGAGTTTTTCAACCGCCTGCCCGCTCATATCACCAATTCCGTCCAGTTTTTCCAGCTAGGAGTCAACTACCTGGATATGCGCCAATACCCATTTGCCAAGGCAATTTTTCAACGCATCCTTGCGAACAATGCTGGACACGCAGACGCCCGCAGGCAGATGACAGCCCTGGAAGCGCCTGCCATTCCCAACACGCCGGGCCGAAACGAAAAATGCCCCTGCGGGAGTGGGGAACGCTACAAGAATTGTTGCGGAAAACTTGGTGCCGTCTCCTACACGCCATTGCAACCGCGCGAGCGCGAAAAAGACATTCATTGGATGTTATCCGCAGCATTGAAGCACCACCAGCTGGGCCATATTGTTCATGCCAATGCCATGTATGGGTTGGTTTTACATGAATCCCCGCAGAATGCGATTGCATTGCAATATTCCGGGGTCATTGCCTATCAGTCGGGAGACGCAGAAAAAGCAGCACAGCTAATTGAGCAAGCCATTCAAATCCAACCTGCCATTCCAGACTTCCATAATAACCTGGGGTTAGCGCTACAAGCCTTAGGCAATCCCTCACGTGCTGAGCAATGTTTTCGTCAGGCGATCAAACTCAATCCCAACTATGCGGAAGCCTATAACAATCTAGGACTGCTCCTGGAAGCCACAGGCCATTCATACGATGCAATTGATTGCTTCGAAAAATCCATTTCCATAATGCCCGATTTTGCCCAGGCGCACTGGAACCTGTCCTTGTCGTTACTCATAACCGCTAATTTTTCACGCGGGTGGAAAGAGTATGAATGGCGCCTGAAAACGCCAGAACTGGCAGGAGAACAAAAGCGTTTCTCGCATCCACTGTGGGAGGAACAGGACATCTTTGGCAAAACCATACTGATACACACAGAGCAAGGGCTTGGCGATGCAATACAATTCATCCGATATATTCCTCAACTAGCCTCTCTCAATGTGCATGTCCTGCTTGAATGCAAGCCAGCACTAAAACAACTGTTTCAGACAGTGCGGGGAATAAAACAAATTGTCTCACCAGGCGAACCCGCCCCCCGGTACGATTTCCATTGCCCATTACTCAGTCTGCCTTCAAGGCTAAATATGGCAAGCAATGCAATTCCCACACCCATCCCCTATCTCTTCCCCGATGAAAACCGGATAGATGCATGGCGAAAAAAAATGCCGGATACCGGACGCGCATTCAAGGTGGGATTAATGTGGGCCGGAAGCCCAGAAAACCCGAACAACCAGAATCGCTCCTTGCCCTTAAGCAAGCTTGATCTGCTTGGAACGGTAAAAAATGTAGTATTTTATAACCTGCAAAAAGGCGATGGCGCAGATCAGGCGAAGCAGCCCCTTGCCAATCTGCATTTCATCGACCTGAAAGAAGATATTGGAGATTTCGCCAGCACCGCAGCCCTGATTGCCAATCTGGATCTTGTGATTTCCGTTGATACATCGGTGGCACATCTTGCAGGGGCAATTGGCAAGCCTGCCTGGGTAATGTTGCCTTTTGCGCCCGACTGGCGCTGGTTACTCAACAGAGATGACAGTCCCTGGTATCCAACCCATAGATTATTCCGGCAAAGGGAGATCGGCAACTGGGAAGAAGTAATCTCGCGAGTGAAGGTGGCTTTGGACAGCTTAGCGGAACAGGCACACTCCAGGATATTTTAAGTCCTTCTACTTGACCTGGAAACGCCGCAAACTCTTCTCTGCCACCAGTACAGGGTTCAGCTCTGGATCGTTGTACATCTTGAACTGGCGATAAATCTTGAAATATGCACGACCCTCCCGGGTGTCCGCCATCAACTCGTCAAGGCAGGCAGCCAAATCATGACGCTGCTCATTCAAACGTTGCAGTTTCCCATGGCACGTTACACGATGCGCTTCCTCCACATCCACACGCACCACCTGCTGACCCATCGCACGTATCTTCAATGCAAGAATCGACAACCGATCCACCATGCTGCCAGCGGTCTCACTGTTCAAGCGTGCTTTTTGCCCGATCTGGATAACAGGTGAATCCTGACGTGCAGAATCTGCATTCACCAGCCCCAAAAAAATTAACAAGTGCTCATCGATACTTTCAATGGCATCATTCCGTGCCTGATTGTAACGATCAATCGCACGCTTATTGGCAGCAATTTCCGGGTCGCTGGCCAAGGTGCGGCGAGCCAAATCTTCCTGTTCCCACAAAAGGCAATTATTACGATGATTTCTGATCACACATTGCCACAGACCGGATTGAAGGCTGATATCCAGACCCTGTGATACATCTCCGGACAGATTCTTCAGATAATCATCGTGAAGGGCGATCACAGCGGCACTTGAAAACTGGCACATATTTTTTGATCCGGAAAGGCAGGAATCATTGAACGCATTCCAGTTGCACCCCTAAGACCATGTGAACAGGACAAAAGCCTCCCGACATGCCTGCATACATTACAGCAATGCCGGGAACAGGGAACATTCAATACAATCCGCAATGCAGTCCGATGGGTAACATACAGACCCCATTACTGAATTTACAGGGTGCAGCTGATAAACCCATTACACCCCATTGGCGCAGACAAAGGCCTGATGAATGTACACAAGCTACCCCATCCACCAGGACTTCAATCCCAAGGACACATGCTTAAACAAAAAACCCGCCCAACCGTACAGCAGGGTTACTTCAAAATTCCAAATCCTGGCGAGCCACGCTGTGTCCGCCCAGTAAACTGCCCCATGCCCTTAACCACGGGCATACAACGCTTGCAGCAATTCAACCTCAAAAACCAGCGTTGCATTTGGCGGAATAACGCGACCTGCGCCACGCGGTCCATAACCCAGCGATGAAGGAATCGTCAGTTTGCGCACGCCACCTACCTGCATACCCTGCACACCTTCATCCCATCCGGCTATGACTTCTCTCGCGCCCAGAGTAAATTGAAATGGATTGTTTCGATCTTTACTGGAGTCGAATTTTGTCCCATCGGTAAGCCAGCCGGTGTAATGCACGGTAACCGTGTGCCCGCTTTGCGCGACAGCGCCTCCGCTGCCAACAACCAAGTCTTCATATTGCAATCCGGAAGGGGTAGTAACTGTAGTCATTTCATTCCTTGAGAGTTGATTTATAAATTGTCATTTCCATTGGTTCGGGATGACGATTACTTTTGAATTATTGCCCGTTCTGCAGCCTGTATGGTATTTTCAATCAGCATGGTAATCGTCATTGGCCCAACACCGCCAGGCACCGGAGTAATGTAGCCCGCCACTTCTTTGGCACTTTCAAATTCAACGTCACCGGTTAACTTCCCATCCGGCATCCGGTTAATTCCAATGTCTATCACCGTTGCACCGGGCTTGATCATATCGCCGGTAATCATCCCGGGTTTGCCGGTAGCAACCACCAGAATATCTGCATCCCGGGTATATTTGGCGAGATTAACGGTTCTGGATGTGCAAATCGTAACCGTTGCATTTTTGTGCAGCAACATCAGCGCCATGGGCTTTCCGACGATATTGCTGCGACCAACCACTACCGCATGCCTGCCTTCGATTTCAATACCCATTTTCTCCAGCAGTTTCATTGTACCAGATGGGGTACAGGGCGGGAATGCAGTATTACCCGTAACCAGCGCCCCGACATTCATCGGGTGAAAACCATCCACATCCTTGTCCGGACGGATAGCTTCCAGCACCTTGTTGCTATCAATGTGACGAGGCAGCGGAAGCTGAACCAGCACTCCATGGATCGCAGGGTTTGCATTTAAATCCGCAATTCTCGCCAACAGGACTGATTCCGGAGTATCGGCAGGCAATGCGATATGCTCTGAATATACCCCGGCTTCGGCACAGGCTTTCACCTTGTTACCCACATATACCTTGGACGCGGGGTCCTCACCGACAATGATGACCGCAAGGCCCGGGGTAACGCCACGCGCTTTGATTTCGTTCACACGCACCTTCCACGCGGCACGCAGTTCCTGGGAAATCGCTTTTCCATCAATGATGCGAGCTGTCATGTATCTTCCTTGAGATTGATAACGGGCACCCCTCAGATTGCATTCGCGGCACTCCCCGTCATGGTGTTAGAAAAAAATTGATTCGACAGACCTAAGGCATTGTAACATTTCATACACAGAAAAAATTTCCCGGAGAATCTCCTGTGCGATACCCTGCCCGGACTACAATCCTGACCATGCCACAATCATCAAGCTTTTTGTCAAATGAGTGGTCGAAGTTAATTGACGATAGAGCGTGGGGGTTGGTGATTGCAGAGAATCTCAGTACAACCTGGACACATATTCCATAGTAATCGGCCTGTTAGCATGCCATGCACTATATTCTTGGAACGATGAGAAAGGGATTGTATGTACTTTGAAGACATATCTTTCGATGCCATTATAACTGATAAAAATGGGGTAGCTTTAGAAGCCGACTGTCGCATAGCTGAGCCTGCTGCCAGCGGCTTGCCCGCGTCGATTTCAATCGAGATTCCTTTAATTGATAAGAAACATAAGATGCTAAGGAATCCATGCACGCTTCGCGGAACCAATGGAGGCATCGAGATTGAAATTAAAGATCTTTGGTATCGATCAATTCAATTAGATGTGACACCCAGAAAGCATGCTCGGGGCGCTTTGCATATCAACCATGCTGGACATCTCTTGGTTAAACGGAGCTATTGGCAGAGCGATCTGGCGCGATTTAGGTTTCTGCTATCACCAGTACGATTCTTTAAGAAACACAGCAATGCTGCGATGGTCAACTATTCAGCAACACCAAATATGGCTGTAGAGCTTTTCAAGCTGCAAACTGCAGAGTTTGGCGAGATTCGTTTTATCAAATTTTGGTCAGTCCAACATGTTGAGCAAAATGGGGGCGCTGCAGAAATTCGTGCGAGTTATGCCGCAGAAATTTTGTGTGATAAAACGACGGAGCTTACCGTTGAGCAGCTTGTCGAGAAGATGAAGGCAGTACTGATCCCACTGTCGATACTGACGAGGCAGGCTATAACGCTGCATGGATGGGTTTGGGAGAGGCGCGAAGGTATAGAAACAATGTGGTTTGTACCACTGGCCCCTAATCTTGCTCCAGATATGGCGGAAGATTTTGTTAAGGACGTTTGTGATCCTGAGGAATTTGATGAGTACGCCCAGGCTTTCGTTGAAAAATTTCTAAAGGCATCACCACACACGCGTGAAGCCATTACTTTGATATCTGTTGCGTTGGCGCCTCATGTTAAAAGGTCGACTGCTGAAAATTTTTCTGCATTGTTTCGTGCCTTGGAGCAGGTCATCGCACTTGAGAGGTTAACGAAAAATGAGCGGCAGAAACTTCGTGAGACAGATAAAGAGGTGATTGCCCTACTAAGTGATTTGAAGAGTCGCGTGGAAGTTATATCAAGTGCAAATGCGGCGAATGTGGCGGCCCGAATTGATGGCTTTGCAAATTCTATACATGGCAGCGGTCCGAGCTTTAATGTTCGATTTGAAAAATTCCTGTCCGCGTATCCGGAGTTGGAATTTTGGATGTCTGATCTTTGGCCACTGCGAGGCACGAAGCAACTACCTGGGCTGAAGCAAATACGAGATTCGCTTGCACATGGCTTCCGGCAGGAATACAGCTTGCACACGATTGCGGTGGCCCAATGGCACTTCGCTCGGCTTTTGGAGCGCGTGGCATTTATTGTGCTCGGATCCGAAGTGCCTTGTGGCCTTCAATTTGGTTCTTATCTATTGGAACGTGAACAGTGGTACGACCGATCTAAGTGGGAAACAGTACGAAAAACAGCAAGGCGCAAGAACTGAATGCGAATTCCGTTACAAATTGGTCACTGATTCCAGAGCAAACTAGACAGTAAGATAAGGATGCAGTGATACGCGGGATATATTGCTGCACGATGAAAGGAGCCCGGCTTTTTTGTGGTCAACGGATGATGGGATAGCGCACGGCGGGTTGTGACCGTTTCTATATGAGGCGATCCCGCAGAACCTACGTCATCCAGTTGGCAGATTGATCATTAAAATGGTTGTTGAGGCCATACAAGAATCGGGCGGACACGAAGACTGGATTTGGGATTCTAGGAAAAGTATGGGCTCAGGTAAGTCGATTCGTGGGTGTCCTGAATTTTGTGTAAACGGATAATTGATTACTGTTCAGGCATCCTATCATCAAACTGAATAGTAAACCGGTTCAGAGCAGCTTTCCAATCCCGGATAGGCATGGTCCATTTTTGGCTGATGTTCTGCAGGGTATAACGGATCTGCCCCCCCCAGTTACCGCATCTTGATTTAGCAAACCTGTCCAAGTTTAACTTTTTATACATTACAACTAAATGACCAATACTATTAAAAAGCAGAAGCAATATATATCTTGCATATGTTCAAGATATGAGACCACGAAGCGCGAAATTATGGCCTGAATGTCGAATTTCAGTCTTGAGATTAGCCTAGATCACCGACATTTGCATGACCAGGGTGAGCTAATCATCAGGCAATAATCGTTTGACTGCCAGCCACAGATAGACCAGCGCAAAGAGTATTGCGACCTGCCATGTGTTCTTGACCAAGCCACGATAGTGAGCATTCCCAAAGCCAAACTAGCGCTTCAGCACTCCAGATGGATGGTTAACAATAGCGCGCAGATTGTAAGAGCAGTTCGTCAGCCCGGTCGGTCTGCGCGGCAATTTCAGGGGGATCACTTTCATTTCCGGATTTTTTGTGTGCGACATTCCAACCGCTGGACTCGCAAACAGGATGCACACGAAAAAGCAAAATTGTTGCTCCCATGCTCCTTAATCACTATGCCCGCGGGAAGTATCGACGTCCCCCTGTTTCGTTATATTTCAAAATCAGCCAGTTTTTTGGGCACTGCCACATTTTTAAGCCGGACATACTGTGGCAAACCGTCTTTATACGGCGGATAGTCCTCACCCATGATCAGGGGAAGCATATAGCCACGACATTTTTCGGAAATACCAAACCCGTCTTTGGTAATAAAATTGCGCGGCATCTTCTTTTCGACATTTGCCACCTTTTGCAGTGGCGCAACCCCAACACCCCATTGATAAGGCTTGTCCGCGAGACGGACAATCGCGGGCATAACCGCATTCTCGCCCTTCAGTGCCAGCTGTACCGCAGCCTTACCGAGCGCATAGGCTTGTTCCACATCCGTCCTGGAAGCAATATGTCTCGCGGCTCGTTGCAGGTAATCCGCCACCGCCCAATGAAATTTGTAACCTAGCGCATCCTTGATCATGTTCGCTATCACGGGCGCCACCCCACCAAGTTGGGTGTGGCCAAAAGCATCCCTCAGACCCTGGTCAGAGAGAAATTTTCCATCCTCCCCCCGCACCCCCTCGGAGACCACAACAGAACAATAACCATACTGCTGCACCATGGCATCCACTTTGGCGAGAAACTTTTCTTTGCTGAAGGGAATTTCGGGAAACAGAATCACAATCGGCAACTCGCAATTCTTGTCCGAAGCCAGGCCACCGGCGGCGGCAATCCAGCCCGCATGCCTGCCCATGACTTCCATCACGAAAACCCGGGTTGAGGTCTGCGCCATGGAAGCCACATCAAAACTGGCTTCGCGAACCGATACTGCAACATATTTGGCAACCGAGCCAAACCCCGGACAACAGTCCGTAACCGGCAAATCATTATCCACCGTTTTGGGTATATGAATGGCCTGAACGGGATAGCCCATTATATTGGCCAACTGGGAAATCTTCAGGCAGGTATCGGCGGAATCGCCCCCGCCGTTATAAAAAAAATAACCAATATTGTGCGCCTTGAAAACCTCAACCAGCCTCTCGTACTGCAGCCTGTTTTCCTCCAGCCCCTGCAGCTTGAAGCGGCAGGAGCCAAATGCCCCGGACGGTGCATAACGCAGTGAGGCAATGGATTTGGCAGTATCCTTTCCGGTATCAATCAAATCTTCTGCAAGCGCTCCAATAATACCGTTGCGGCCTGCATAAACTTTACCGATTTTGTCCTTGTTGGCACGCGCCGTCTCGATCACACCACAAGCCGAGGCATTGATCACCGCGGTCACACCTCCAGACTGCGCATAAAAAGCATTCCTGATTTTCATGTTGCTTTCTGCCTCCTATCAATTGACTGACCGGAATGATCAACAACCCAATATTACAGTACACCACCTTCCAGAAAAATCAAAGGGAATCCAGCCGGAATATTTCACCGGGTTACCGCACATAGCCGGCTGAAAATCCATCTCCAGCAATCACTTGCGAATTTTATTTTCAATATCATTTCTACCAAAACCGATCCTATTTCATAGGTTCAACTGCCGTAAAAAATACAAGAAAAACTCTCACGAACTGCACAAACCATATAAACCAAATATCATGATCCGTACACACGAAGCATTGCAGGTTTTTTTGCCCAGCACCGGATATGTCTTTTTACTATCCGATCTCAGTAACCGATCATCCGATTTCATAGTTTAAAAGGGGTTCGGATAATATGCGCACCTTCTGCAGTGACCTGCGGTTTTCGTTCAGGCTTCCACGCATGTCCGTAGACCACTTCGAAAGTAGCGGGAAGCTTGCCATTTTGCCGGAATTTCTCATAATTCCTCTGCAATGCCAGCCAGGAATCCTTGCCCATCATACCCTGCCCGCGACCGGCAGTGGCATTATGTGCGCCTATGCTGCGCAAATCGTGCATGACGCCTTTCAGATCATGATAAGTCAGCGTAATCATCTCCATGTCCATCACCGGTGCGGCAAATCCCGCGGATTTCAGCATGTCGCCGATGTCGTGCATGTCGGCGAAACGATTGACATGCCTGTATCCATCTATTCCCTGAAAAGCACTCCGCAATTCCTTAAGCGTGTCCGGCCCGAACGTGCTGAACATGATCAGTCCGTCCACTTTCAATACACGATATAACTCTCTGAAAGTGGCCGGTAAGTCATTGCACCATTGCAAGGCAAGGTTCGACCATACCAATTCAATGCAGTTTTTGACTAACGGCAAATCCTCTACGTC
>Ga0209573_1004928_pt1 | contig 12612 bp, 12 predicted proteins | sample TNRBio252014_DNA_FD_185870 | JGI IMG/M metagenome (GOLD analysis project Ga0209573, IMG submission 185870) | Wastewater treatment Type I Accumulibacter community from EBPR Bioreactor in Madison, WI, USA - TNR Reactor_6/25/2014_ DNA (SPAdes)... | ecosystem: Engineered > Bioreactor > EBPR >...
GTCGACCGCAAGCGGCGGCCGTCCGCGGCCAGATTCAGCTGCCCAGCGTCAGCATCAGTTCCGACTGGGCGCTGTGGGGCTTGGCGCGGGCCGACCGGCGCCGCTGGTAGACGCCGTCGCCGTTCATGTCCCAGGACTGCTGGTTGTCGGCAAGATAGAACTTGAGCCCTTCGGTGATGACGCGTTTCTTGAGCTTGGCGTCGAGCAGCGGGAAGGCCAGCTCGATGCGGCGGAAGAAGTTGCGGTACATCCAGTCGGCGCTCGACAGGTAGACCGACTCCTTGCCGCCGTCGTAGAAATAGAAGATGCGGTGATGCTCGAGGAAGCGGCCGATGATCGAATGGACCTTGATGTTCTCCGAGAGTCCCGGCACGCCGGGGCGCAGCCCGCAGACGCCGCGTATCATCAGTTCGATCTGGACCCCGGCCTGCGAAGCCTGGTACAGCGCGTCGATGGTTTCCGGCTCGAGCAGCGAGTTCATCTTGGCGACGACGATCGCTTTCTTGCCCGCCTTGGCGGCTTCGGCTTCCTTGCCGATGGCGGCAACGACGTTGGGCTGGAGCGTGAACGGGGCCATCCAGACATGTTGCAGCGCCTGCGCCTTGCCTAGGCCGGTCAGTTGCTTGAAGACTTCATTGACGTCCTGGGTGATCTCGTCGTTGGCGGTCATCAGGCCGAAGTCGGAATAGAGCCGCGCCGTGCGCGGGTGATAGTTGCCGGTGCCGAGGTGCGCGTAACGCTTGAGATGGCCTTCCTCGCGGCGCACGATAAGCAACGCCTTGGCGTGCACCTTGTAGCCGACGACGCCATAGACGACGTGGGCGCCGACCTGCTCCAGCCGGGTCGCCCATTCGATGTTGGCCTCCTCGTCGAAACGCGCCATCAGTTCGACGACGACCGTCACCTCCTTGCCGTTCTGCGCGGCGCGGATCAACGACTGCATCAGCACCGAATCGGTGCCGGTGCGGTAGACGGTCATCTTGATCGCGACCACCGCCGGGTCGGTCGATGCCTGGTTGAGCAGTTCGATGACCGGCGCGAACGACTGGAAGGGATGGTGCAGCAGGATGTCGCCGTTGCGGATGCTGTGGAAGATGTTGGCGCCCTTGCCGAGGGCCTTGGGCAAGCCGGGGACGAAGGGCGGGAATTTCAGGTCCGGACGGTCCACCCAGTCGGGAACCGACATCAGGCGGACGAGGTTGACCGGCCCGTTGACCCGGTAGAGGTCGTCGCGGCGCAGCCCGAACTGGTCGAGCAGGAACTCGACCATCGACTCGGAACAGCTGTCGGCCACCTCGAGGCGGACGGCGTCGCCGAAATGGCGTTGCGGCAGTTCACCCTGCAGCTTGGTGCGCAGGTTGGTGACCTCCTCCTCGTCGACGAAGAGATTCGAATTGCGCGTCGCGCGGAACTGGTAGCAGCCGCGCACGGTCATGCCGGCGAACAGCTCGCCGACGCATTCGTGCAGGATCGACGACATGAAGACGAATCCATGGGCGCAGCCGGAGATCTCCTGGGGCACCTTGGTGACGCGGGGCAGGACGCGCGGCGCCTGCACGATGGCGGCATTGGAGCTGCGGCCGAAGGCATCCTTGCCCTCGAGTTCGACGGCGAAATTGAGGCTCTTGTTGAGGACGCGCGGAAACGGGTGCGAGGGGTCGAGTCCGACCGGCGTCAGCACCGGCATCATCTCGCGGAAGAAATACTGGCGGATCCACTCGCGCTGCTTTTCGCTCCATTTCGAGCGGCGCAGGAAGCGGATGTCCTGTTCCGCGAGCAGCGGCAGAACGACGTCATTCAAGGTCCGGTACTGTTCGTTGACCAGGGCATGCGCTTCGTCGCAGAGCAGGCGGAACGCGTCATGCGCGGTCATGCCGTCGGTGGTGACCACCGGGGCATGGGCCTTGATCTGTTCCTTGAGCCCGGCCACGCGGACCTCGAAGAACTCGTCCAGATTGCTGGAGACGATGCACAGGAAGCGCAGGCGCTCCAGCAGCGGCACCTTGTCGTCCTGTGCCTGCGCCAGGACACGGCGGTTGAACGCCAGCAGGCCCAGTTCCCGATTCAGGTAGTGTTGTGGCGGATAGTCGTCTTTTCCTTGATGCAGTGTCATTTCGGCCTCCTCGCAAGTTTGCAGAAGTATATTCTTCGCGCCCGCCGATTTGAAGGATCCGCGGCCCGCCGCGCGGACTTTTTGCAGGCGTCGGCGGGCGTTCAGCCGCAGGCGCTCCGCGCGTTGGCGGCATGGGCGGCGAGCGCGTTCAGCAGGGCGCCGATCTTGGCCTCGGTTTCGGCAAGCTCGAGCTCGGGGTCGGAACCGGCGACGATGCCGGCTCCGGCATGCAGTTCGATGCGCTTGCCGGTGATCAGCGCCGAACGCAGGGCGACGTCAAAGGCGCCGTCGCCGTTCGTGTCGAGGGCGCCGAAGCCGCCGCTGTACCAGCCGCCGCGGACTTCGCCGTGACGCGCCAGCCAGCTTGCCGCGGCCGCGCCCGGGAAGCCGCCGACCGCGGGCGTCGGATGCAGGGCGCGGACGAGATCGAAGAGCGAGATGCCGGGCGCGGTGACCCCGGTGATCCGGCTGCGCAGATGGCGGATGTGGCCGGCGGCGTGGATTTCGACCGGTCCGGGCCGCGGCGGATGTGCGCAGTGGCCGGCCAGACTGGCGACGACGGCCCGGGTGACCAGCGCCTGCTCGTGGCGGTTCTTGGCGGCATCGAGAGCGAGCGATCCCGGCCAGGCTGTCCCGGCGAGCGCGTCGGCCGAGAGGCGGCGGCCGGCGAGACTGACCAGCCGCTCCGGTGTGGCGCCGAGGAAGGTCTGCGGCCCCTCGCCGAAGGCGTAGATCGTGGCAGCGGGCTGCTGTTCGAGCAGTACGCCGAGCAGAGGGCCGGGCGGAATCGGCGCATCGGCCGCGAAATGGCGGCTGCGCGCAAGCACGACCTTGTCGACCTGCCCGTGGCCGATGTCGCGCAGGGCGGCCCGCACCCGGGCGATCCAGGCGCGGTCGACAAGGGTAGGGTCGTGCGCCGGCAACAGGCGGTAGGCCGCCGCGCGCACCGGGTCGGCCAGCAGTTTCAGCCAGCCCGTGGCGGCCTGGGCGATTCTTCCGGCGGTCGTGCTGAGCGTCGCCTGGCAGCGCCCGTCCCGCGCTTCGAGGAGGATGGCGGGGACCGCCAGCAGTGCGTTGGGCAGCGGCGCCTGGCTGCGCTCGTCGAAGGCGAAGCCGCAGAAGGCCAGCGCCGGCCGGTCGTGACGCCAGCTGTCGCGCAGGCCGGCAAAGGCATTGTCGAGGGCGGCGAAACGGCTGGGGCCGGCGCTGCCGACCTGCAGCGCATGGCCGATGCCGAGGCGATAGGCCGCCTGCGCCGGCCGCGCCTGGTACCAGAACGGCGCGCTGGCGGGCAGGGCGGCGAGCCAGTCGGTGTCGCGCCGGCCCAGTTCGATGCACAGGCTGACCGGCGCGGCTGCCGGGGCGCCGGCGGCGAGCGCCCACAGCTGGGCGGACAGCGCGGGGTCGGCGAGGCGACGGCGGAGGGTGGCGATCACTCCCGGGCGTCCAGGGCCAGTTCACGCAGCGCGGCGCGCTCCAGCTTGCCGGTGGCGTTGCGCGGCAGGCTGGCCAGCCGGACGATGCGCCGCGGCCGGGCGGCCGCCGGCATGCGCTCGCGGCACCAGTCGTCAATCCTTTCCGGCGCGGCGTCGCCGACGACGAGGGCGACGATGCGGTCGCCCCAGACCGCATCCGGCAGGCCGGTGACGGCGACATCGCGGATTCCCGGGCAGCCGGCGAGACACGATTCGACCGTCAGCGGGTGAACATTGCAGCCGCCGCTGATCAGCATGTCGTCGGCGCGCCCGGTCACGGTCAACCGTCCGGAAGCGTCGATTTCGCCGAGGTCGCCGGTGGTCAGCCAGCCATCGCCGGCGACGCCGCCGCCGTCGACGTAGCCGGCCATGACCTGCGGGCCGCGGATGCGGATGCGACCGTCGCCGGCCAGGGCAAACTCGTTGGCGCCGAGCGGGCGGCCGGCGAGTCCCTCGCGCCACGGCCCGTCGGCCGGCGTCCAGGTGGCGATCTGGGCCGCCGTCTCGCTCATCCCGTAGCTCGGGTTGAGCGGCCAGCCGGCTGCCCCTGCCCGGTCATGGAGCGCCTGGGTCAGGGCCGCTCCGCCGACCACGACGTGGCGCAGGCCGGCGGGCGGGCGAACGCCGGTGTCGAGCAGGCGGGCGAGCATCGCCGGAACCAGGGACAAGTGGGTCACCGCGGGCTGCGCCAGCGAAGCCGCCACCGCCTCGGCGGCGAAGCCTTCATGTAGCAGTACGCCGGCGCCGGCGCGGGCGCAGCGCCAGAGGATGGACAGGCCGCCGATGTGATGGAGCGGCAGGCAGTCGAGCCAGAGATCGCCGGGCAGCAGCGGCAGGTGGCGGTTGGCGGCGGCGGCCGCGGCATCCAGATTGGCGTCGTTCAGCATGACCCCGCGCGGTTCGCCCGCGCTGCCGCTGGTGGCGACGACGAGCGTGACGCCGGGCGGCAGCGGCGAGCCGCAACGGATGGGAGCGTTGCGGTCGACCGGCTGGAACGGCCGTTTTCTCGCGCTGCAGGCGAAGGCATGCCGGGCCAGGTCGAGACTGCTGCCGGAAACGATCAGCGGGTGACGGGAAGCTTCGATGCCGGCGGCCAGGGCGGATACCTCGGCAAGCCACTCGCCAAAGGTCCACCGGTGCTCCAGGGTGCGGATCGCCAGCGCTCGCGGCCAGCGCGTCGCGGCGTCGGCGAGATGGCGGGCGAGCGAGCGGGCGGACTCCATGGACGACGTATTGTAGCGTCGCCGGATGTCGGGCCGCGGCAAGACAGATCAAGAATTCCGGCATCGCCGATGGCGGGCGGAAGCCATGTTGACAATCGCGCGGCCGGTCCACAGACTGCATTCATGAGCACGGCCGCATCTCCCCCCGGTACGCGAGCGCGCGACGTGACGCTTGTCGCCGCCGACGGCTATCGCTTGGGCGCGCGGCGCTACGAGGCGAGCGGGCCGCGCGGGGGCAAGCTGATCGTGGCCGGGGCAACCGGCGTGCCGCAGCATTTCTACCGGCGCTTCGCCGAGCACGCCAGCGCGCGCGGCTTCGATACGCTGACGCTCGACTACCGGGGCGTCGGCCTCTCGCGCCCCGATTCGCTGCGCGGCTTCGCGATGAACTTTCTCGACTGGGCGACGCTCGACCTCGCCGCCGCCGTCGATGCCATGAGCGGGCCGGAGCTGCCGCTGTTCATGGTCGGCCATTCCTTCGGCGGTCACGCATTCGGCTTTCTGCCGAATCACCAGCGGATCGATCGCCTCTTCACCTTCGGCACCGGCGCCGGATGGCACGGCTGGATGCCGCCCCTGGAACGGTTGCGGGTACTCGCCATGTGGCGCATCGTTGGTCCGGCGATCATCCGCTGGAAGGGCTATCTCGCGTGGAGCGTCCTCGGGCTCGGCGAGGATCTGCCGCTGGGCGTCTATCGGCAGTGGCGTCGCTGGTGCGGCTTTCCCCGGTATTTTTTCGACGACCCGGAGATGGCGCAATCCATCGAGGGCTTCGCGCAGGTGACGACGCCGATCATCGCCGCCAATTCACTCGACGATCGCTGGGCCTCCCCGCGCTCGCGCGACGCCTTCATGACCGGCTACAGCAACACCGACTGGCAGGGCGTGGACCTCGATCCCCGACGCGAAGGTCTGAAGGAGATTGGTCACATGGGCTATTTCCGGCCGTCGGCACAGCCCCTGTGGGATCGCGCGCTGGACTGGTTCGCCGTCTCCCCGGCGACCCCGGCGCCCTGACCCCGCCGACGCCCGCTTCCGTTCTCTCCGACATCGCCCGCGCGCGGCGCCTCAAGCGCGAACCATGCGAGCGCTTCGATCTGGCGCTGCAAGGCCGGCAGGGCGATCCGTGGGGCAAGCTGAAACCGCCGGCGACGCGCGACCGGGCACGGGCTGCATGACTTGGGCGGAATTCATGGGAGGGACCGCTTTCCTCCATCCGGGCGCAGACAGTAGCGACCGCCGCGCGGTCCGACGCACACGGCGCCGACCGCACACGCACAATCCGCCGCCGTTGCGTTTACCTCGTGCGCCTCCGGCACTGCCGCCGCCTGCGTATCCGACACAGTCGCCTGCGTATCCGGCGCCTGGGCATCCGACACCGTTGCCTGCGTATCCGGCACCGCCGCCTGGGCATCCGGCGCCATTTCCGCTGGACGTACCAGAAGAACCCATACGACCCCGCACGCGAGCACGACCCCGGCGGCGATCGCCGCGCGCCGCCGGCCACCGGCCGCGATCCATGCGATGCCGGCCGCTGCGCGCACGGCCAGCAACACGCCGGCAGCGAGGACAAACCAGCACGCCACCGACCACAGCGCCGCCGCCGGCAGACTTTCACGCCCCGACCACAGCGCCGCGACGATCCACGCCGGCAGCGCGACGACCCCGACCGCGCCGCACAGAACCCTGACCGCCCAATGACGCACGCCGAATCCGAACGCACCCAGCGCCAATGCGACGCCGAACCCCGCACCGACCACCCCGAGAACCCAAGCCATGGAAAGCCTCGCGCTTGCAAGGGCTTGAAACTACAGGGCGCCGCGCGCGCCGTGCGTGAGTTTTTTCACGGTTCAGCCGACAATGGCCGCAATTCCTGGCGGCAAATACGTCTGGCGGTTTCCGTACCCCTTCGTGAACCGGGCTTGCGCGATCTATTGCGGTGCGCGAGGCTTCCGCCGTTCAACGGCGCTGTCGCCTGATCTGCGGCTTGTCGATCGGTTTCGATCCGGGGCGCGGCGAGGCCGGCCAGCTGCCGACCCCTACGCGATGATCGTCCGGCGTGATCTAATAGCCATCCGGCCAACCTGTCTTACGCGAACTCCATGTCAGCAGCGCTTTTCCCCCGCACCCCGCCACTTGCCGGCGCCGACCCGGAAACGAGCCGGCAACGGATCCTCGACTACTTTCACCGGACCTTCGACCGCTACGAGCAGTTGTTCGAAGTGCTGACCCGCGACGAGGCGTATTTCGAAAAGCCGATTGCGCTGCGTCACCCGCTGATCTTCTACTTCGGCCACACCGCGACCTTCTTCATCAACAAGCTGCTGCTGGCGGGTCTGCTCAAGGAGCGGATCGATCCGCGTTTCGAGTCGATGTTCGCCATCGGGGTCGATGAAATGAGCTGGGACGACCTCGACGACGCGAATTACGACTGGCCGGCCGTTGCCGAGGTCAGGGCCTATCGCAACCGCGTGCGGGCGGCGGTCGACGCGACCATCCGCAATGCGCCGCTGACCCTGCCGATCGGCTGGGAGAACCCGTGGTGGGTGATCCTGATGGGCATCGAACACGAGCGGATCCACCTCGAGACCTCGTCGGTCCTGATCCGTCAGCACCGTCTCGACCATGTGCGCCCGCATCCGGCGTGGCCGCCGTGCACTCTCTCCGGAGCGGCGCCGGACAACGGACTGGTCGACATTCCCGCCGGCGAGGTGCGTCTCGGCAAGGCGTTTGCCGACGCCAGCTATGGCTGGGACAACGAATACGGGGAGCACCACGCGGCCGTGCCGGCCTTCAAGGCGGCGCGCCATCTGGTTTCCAACGGTGAATTCCTGCCCTTCGTCGAAGCCGGGGGCTACGAGGACGACCGCCTGTGGAGCGAGGAAGGCAGGGCCTGGAAACGATTCGCCAGGGCGCACCATCCGACATTCTGGCGACTTGAGCCCGACGGCTGGCAGTTGCGGTTGCTGACGCAGATCGTGGACATGCCCTGGGACTGGCCGGTCGAAACCAATTTCCACGAGGCCAGCGCCTTCTGCCGCTGGAAGGCGCGGACCAGCGGCGCCGCCGTCCGCCTGCCGAGCGAGGACGAGTGGGTTCGCCTGCTCGCGCTGTCCGGGCTCGCCGAGTTGCCCGACGATGCGCCGGCGGCCGCCAACATCCACCTCGATCATTGGGCGTCGTCGTGCCCGGTCAATACCTTTGCCCACGGGCCGCTGTTCGATGTGGTCGGCAACGTCTGGCAGTGGACCGAGACGCCGATCCATCCGTTCGACGGTTTCCGCGTGCACCCGATCTACGACGATTTCACGACGCCAACCTTCGATGACCGCCACAACCTGATCAAGGGCGGTTCCTGGATATCCTGCGGCAACGAGGCCAGGCACGCGGCGCGCTACGCTTTCCGCCGGCACTTCTTCCAGCACGCCGGCTTCCGCTACGTCGTGGGTGAACCATTGGCCGCGCGGCCGGTGTCGCGGTACGAGACCGACCGCCTGGTTTCCGAATACGCCGAGTTCCATTACGGCGACGAATACTTCGGCGTCGCCAATTTTCCGCGCGCCGTCGCCGAGCTGGCGGTCGCGGCGATGGCCGGCCGGCCCGCCCAGAGGGCGCTTGACCTCGGGTGCGCCACCGGCCGGACCAGCTTCGAACTGGCCCGGCATTTCGCCAGGGTCACCGGGATCGATTTCTCCGCGCGCTTCATCGGGGCCGGCGTGCAACTGGCAACCCAAGGCAGCCTGCGGTACACGCTGACCGATGAGGGAGAACTGGTTTCGTATCGTGAACGGCGCCTTGCCGACCTCGGCCTCGAAGCGGTGCGCGACAAGGTCGATTTCGTCCAGGGCGATGCCTGCAACCTCAAGACGATCCATACCGGATACGACCTGGTCGTCGCGGCCAACCTGATCGACCGCCTGCACAGCCCGCGCCGGCTGCTCGAAAGCATCCATACGCGGATCAGGCCCGGCGGACTGCTGGTGATCACCTCGCCCTGCACCTGGCTCGAGGAGCACACCGCGCGAACGGAATGGATCGGCGGTTTCAAGCAGGACGGCGAGAATTTCACGACGCTCGACGGGCTGAAGGCGATCCTCGGCAAGCATTTTCGCCTGCTCGGCGCGCCGAGGGAGATACCCTTCGTCATCCGCGAAACCCGCCGCAAATTCCAGCACACCCTGGCGGAGGCAACGATCTGGGAGCGGGCGGATCGGGAATGAGCGGGGCGTCCGCCCGGGCGTGTTCGCCGCTCCGGAGGCCGGAAGGCCCGTCCTGGATGAGCGCCCCTAGAACACGCCGAGCGCGAGGCCGGTCGCCAGCGCGGCGCCGAGTTCGGCGCACCGCGCGAGTTCGGCGGGAGCGATGATCTTGGGCTGCAGGATGGCCTCGGGGGTTTGCGCGTGGGTGCAGACGATCAGCGGTTCGGCGACGGGTTTCAGGCGCCAGCCGGTGGCGATGCGGGCGATCTGCCGGGCGGCGCCGCTGCCGTCGCTGCCGGCGCAGATCAGGGTCGCGTAGGGCCGCCCATTCACACGGTCGAGCGCGGCATAATAGGTCCGGTCGAAGAAGTCCTTGAGCAGGCCGGACATGGAGCCGAGGTTCTCCGGCGTCGCGAAGACGTAGCCGTCGGCTTGCAGGACGTCGTCGGGGCCGGCGTCGCGCGCATGCAGCAGGCGCGTGCCGAGCGCGGGCTCGGCCGCCGTTCCCTGCATGGCCGCCTGCGCCATCTGCAGGGCGCCGCCGGTCAGCGAGTGGTAGACGATGAGAAGGGTCTTCATCGGGCAGTGCCGTCGACCGCGCAATCAGGGCGCCGTGACCGAAGCCGTCATCGCTCGCGTCCGGCCGGCCGTTCGTTCGCGCTCAATACGGCCGCGCCGGGACTGTCTGCCAGCCCTCGGGACATTCCCGGGTGTAGGGGTAGTACATCGCGCTCGATCCGCAGTAGTACCAGTTTCCGGCGGGATCGCCCGGCGCTGCGGACGCCTCTGGCTGACCCTCGCCGACAATCGGCTGTGGCAGATCGGCCGGCCACGCATCGTGCGGATCGACATAAACCGGCCTGCTGCTCTCGGCCAGGATCGCCAGGCCGGCAAGGGCGCCGAAAACGGCCAGGCCGGCCCACGGCGAGATGCTGCCATGATGGCCGGAACCGCCGTGATAGCCATGCCCGCCGCGGCCGTGGGAGCCGCGGTCGGCATGGGCCGGCGGCGCCAGCAGGGCCAGCGCCGCGATCAACGGAACAAGTAACTTGCGCATGATTGCCTCCTCTGGTTGCGGCGCCAGTATGCACCCATCCTGCCCGAAACGCCGATGCCGGTTGACCTCCGCGCCCGCTCAATGCCGGTCCCAGTATCCGCCATGCTGCCGCCAGTGTCTTCCGTCGCGTTCCCAGCGGTAGGGAACCCATCGGTGCCCGTGACGCGGCGGCGCCCAATAGCCTGGACCCCACGCATAGCGCCCGCCGCGCCAGTGCCAGGCGCCGGAAATCCAGACATATCCCGCCGTTGGCGGAGGGCCGACGTACTCGTACCGTGGCGGGGGCGGGGCGACCATGACCGGCTCGACGTACGCCGGTTGGCCCACCGGGGCGACGACGCACCCGGCCAGGCCAGCCGCTGCCGTGGCGAGAGCGGTGGCGAGAAGTGTGGCCCGGATCATTGCATTGTCCTCGACAGGAAACGATTTCATTCTAGGCAGGACGCCCGCCGGAAGCTGTAACCAGTGGTAAGGACTTGTAACGGCCATCCCGGCCGGGCAGAATCCACTTGCGACGCTCCTGCCCGACATCCCCGGCGGCGATCTCCCCGGTCAGTACGGCAGCTCCCTGACCGAGTCTGGCGAGGCGCAACATCAAGCCGATACCGTTGAGCTGGAAACGCCCTTTGCCGGAGACAGCGACGAAGCGGGCCTTGTCGTTGAGAAACCCCATCGTGATTGCGCCATCCGGGGATCAGTGAATTCGACTTTCCCTCTTTATTCCGGCCCGACGACGGGGCATCATAGCCAGACTTCGACCGTACGATAAAGGATCGCAGCATGAGCCCGCTTTTCAGCCCCCTTCAGCTTGGCCGTTACACGCTGGCAAACCGCCTGGTGATGGCGCCGATGACCCGCTCGCGCGCCGGTGACGATGGCGTGCAGAGCGAACTGGCGGTAACCTATTACGGCCAGCGCGCCGGCGCCGGCCTGATCATCACCGAATGCGCCTTTGTCTCGCCGATGGGCAAGGGCTATGTGCGCACCCCCGGTATCCAGACCGATGCCCAGGTGGCCGCCTGGAAGAAGGTGACCGACGCGGTGCATGCGAAAGGCGGCAAGATCTTCATCCAGCTCTGGCACACCGGGCGCATCTCGCATCCCTCGCTGTTGCCGGGCAACGCCGCGCCCGTGGCGCCGTCGGCGATCAAGCCGGCCGGCCAAAGCTGGACCCCCGCCGGCCTGCAGGATTACGTCACCCCGCGCGCCCTGGAGGTCGCCGAGATCGCCGGCATCGTCGCGGACTTCCGTGCCGCGACCCGCCGCGCCCTGGAGGCCGGCTTCGATGGCGTCGAATTGCACGCCGCGTCGGGCTATCTCCCGGAGCAGTTCCTGTCCTCGGGCAGCAACCAGCGCCACGACCAGTACGGCGGCCCGGTGGAGAACCGCGCGCGGTTCATCCTCGAGATTCTCGACGGCATGGCGGCCGAGGCGGGCGCTGACCGCGTCGGCATCAAGATCGCGCCGGAGATGAACTTCAACGACATCGTCGACGCCAGCCCCCGCGAGACCTACACCTATCTGGTGGATCGCTTGGACGAACGCAAGCTCGCCTATCTGCACGTCGCGCTGTTTGGTGCGCCGGTCGATTACCACGCCCTGCTGCGCCCGCGCTTCGCCGGCGCCTACCTGATGGGCGGCGGCCTCGATCAGCAGCGCGCCGAATCGGCGCTGGCCAGCGGTAGCGCCGATGCCGCGGTGTTCGGTGGCGCTTTCCTGGCCAACCCCGACCTGCCGGAGCGTTTCCGCCGGGGCGCGGCGCTCAACACGCCGAACCGGGACACCTTCTATGCCCCAGGCCCCGAAGGCTACATCGACTATCCGGCGCTCGACTGAACGAATGCGGATGGGAAGAAAGGCACCCGCAGCATCGCGGCGGGCGAGGCTCGACAACCCGCCCGCGGCTCGCCCGCGCTGCCGCCGGCGGCAATGACCAGCGCGACGCCTGCCGGAGGCCGGCCGGCCCAGCGCACCGGACGGTTGCGGTCGACCGCCCGGAAAGGCCGGTTTTCACGGCTGCACGCGCAGGCTTGGCGGGCGAGATCGAGGCGGCTGCCGGAAACGGCGAACGGCGCCGCGCGGCCTGCCGGCGTCGCCGCCAGAGCGCCGGTAGCGGCCAGCAATTCGGTCAAGGTCCAGTCCTGCCCGGCATGGCGCGGGGCAGGCGCCGCCGCCACTCAGACCGGCGCCCGGTCGATCCGTGATAGCGCCTCATTGACCGCGAAGATCTTGGCATTGACCCGGGGGATGCCGAAGCCCTGCAGGCGCTGGCTGTGCTTGGCGAGGTAGGCTTGCGCGCTCGGCAGGTCGCTGAACAGATAGACGCCGCCCGCCTCGCCGGTGGTCTCGTTTTCGGTCCAGAGTTTCCAGAGCAGTCCGGGTTCATCGGCAATCGACTGCGCCAGTTCGCGCATGGCCGCGGTCATCGTTTCGGCCCAGGGGCCGGGGTAGGGAAAGTCGACCTGCAACAGATAGGGCATCGTTCATGCTCCTCGGGTGGAAAGCGATGATTGGTCCGCTGCCGGGCGGGCGGCTTTCGCGTCGA
>Ga0209573_1004929_pt1 | contig 12611 bp, 8 predicted proteins | sample TNRBio252014_DNA_FD_185870 | JGI IMG/M metagenome (GOLD analysis project Ga0209573, IMG submission 185870) | Wastewater treatment Type I Accumulibacter community from EBPR Bioreactor in Madison, WI, USA - TNR Reactor_6/25/2014_ DNA (SPAdes)... | ecosystem: Engineered > Bioreactor > EBPR >...
CTACGAAATGCAGTTCAGAATGACCCATTATCTCAATAAATCCTCACAAAAGGAATGGCCCGGCATTTACAGGCAGGCAGGAAAAAAGTTTTATTTTGATCTCGATCAGCAACTGGTGATTTCCAACGGAAAAGTCACCTGGTTGTATCTCAAGCAAAGAAATGAAGTGCAGTTGAATGATGCAGAGTCAGATGAATCCACGATGCTTTCGCCGAAGTTTTTCACTGAACTGTATAAAAGCAATGACTTTGTTTACGTTTTGTCAGATGTTTCGGGCAGTCAGAACCTGATCGACTTTAAACCACTGGACAAGCGTTCTTCTTATGCTAAGATCACTTTGAAAATCAATAAAAAATCCAATTTGCCGGTCGAAATTATTGTCATTAATAAAGACGGAACAAGGTATTATTTTAAGGAGATTTTGTTTACTCCGGGAAAAAAGTTCAGCGAAAGTATTTTTAATTTCAATGTCGGAAAATATCCCGGTATTGCTGTTGAAGATCTTCGTTTGGAGTAAAATTTAGCTTTTAACCGTGTATTTTGAACATAGTTTCAGTTTTTATACATTTTTTTATTAATTTAACGGCAGTAGTGGAACAAAAATCAGGATTCAGACGTTATGGTCATATTGTCATTTAAATGTAGATGATCCGGGTTGATGTCAGTTGATACAAAGCATTTTTAAGTAAAAAATCATAATTGATTATCAGATATTTTGATTTTAAAAGGTTCAGCTTGATGCACTATTTGCAATCAAAAAAACTTTTAAAGTGTAACTAATTTTTTTTTTGTAAGTCTAACCTGTGATCGTCAAAAATTTTAATTTATATGCAAAATTTAAGGAAAGATTTCAAAATTTGGATTATCGCATTAGCCATTAGTCTGGTTTCGCTTCTTTATATCAAATTGGATTCAGGAACAGCTCAACCTCAGTATCTGGCCGAATCAGCAAAAATCCTTTTAGAAGACCATAAGGATAAAGAATCTGTAAAAATCATGGATTCAGATTTGGTAAAAAAACTCTCAAAAGCTATTTTTCACCTGATCATCAGAGAATAAGAAGGTGTACATTTAATGTAAAGGATATAAAAATGCCCCATTGAGGGCATTTTTTTTTGCTATTAATGAAGTATTCACCTGATCGAATACAAAAAAATATATTAAATAACCTACATTTGATATGTATTTTGAGGGTTTATATGTCATTGTGGGGCTAATGAATATTTTCAAACCTAAAACATTGTTTTTCCGGTCAAAATACAGTAAAAAATAATTGAATGAATTATTTAAAACTTTATTAATGAGAATTCTACATTTATTATTGGTTTTGATGCTTTTTAGCTCTTGCAGCGCATTCAGGAAAGCAGAAGTAGTTGACCCACAAAAAAGAGATGAAACCATTACACTGGATATAACCCAGAAACTCAGGTTGTTGAGTGGTGTTAAAACCGAAAAACTGGAAGTTTGTCCTTCTCAGTTTGCCAATGCCTTTGTACTGATGGTGGAACAGCCAATCGATCATTTTCATCCCGAAACGGGCAAATTCTGGCAGAAAGTATATCTCAATCATAAGGATGAAAACAAGCCGATGATCTTTAGTCTCAACGGCTATAGCGTTCCTTTCAACGGGTACATCAGCGAACTTGTTCCTGTCCTCGATGCCAATTTTATCCATGTTGAACACCGTTATTTTGGTGATTCTAAACCCGAATCTATGGATTATAAATATCTGGACATTCAGCAATCGGCTATGGATCATCATCGGATCGTACAGATTTTGAAAAGGATTTACAAAGGTAAATGGATCTCAGAAGGGATCAGCAAAGGAGGTCAGACCGTGGCATTTCATCGCAGGTTCTACCCGGATGATGTGGATGCTTCCATACCTTATGTTGCGCCCATCAATGCAGCAAGGGAAGATAAAAGACTGATCAGTTTTCTGGATCAGATCGGATCACCGGAATGCAGGTCAAAAGTTTTGGAATATCAGCGGGCAGTAGTGAGTGATTATGATGCTGCTTTTGAACTGTTTCAACAAAAATCCATTTCAAGATCCTATGTTTTCCCGATGGGTATAAAACGCGCGTTTGAATTGTCTGTGATGGAATTTGAATTTGCTTACTGGCAATGGTCAGGTGGTGAAGCATGCGATTCTTTACCTGGAATTGGAAATTCGACCGAAGAACTGGTGGATGCCCTTTTTGCCATTGATGCGCCGAGCTTTTTCAACAAAAAAGACATGGAATACTTTTTTCCGTTTTTCTATCAGGCATACGCTGAAATCGGAATGTATGGATATTGTGTGGATTCATTGAAAACCCATTTGAGGGAATACACTTCATATGTGGATAATTATAATACATTTATTCCTGAAAATATAAATATTATATACAATCCATCTGCACTGACCGAAGTAAATGAATACTTGTCAGGTGCAGACAGGTTTATTTTTATTTATGGTGAAAATGATGCCTGGTCAGCTACAGCGTTTGTTGCTGACAATGTCAGGACCAATTCTGTAACCTTGTTCCAAAAAGATGGATCTCATATGACAAGGATTAGGACTTTGTCCGAAGACCAAAAAAAGCTTATCTATCAAAAACTACGGGATTGGCTCGGTGTTGAAGTCCATGAAGTGTTATAGGCCACTTTCAAGGCTTAATTCAGCAATTTTCTGATCAATCCAGTCTGTTATGTCATCTGGATGATCAGGGTGAAAATGTGTATAACGGCCATCGTTGTTGAACCAGGTCAGTTGTCTCTTGGCATAACGGCGGCTGTTTTGCTTGATCTTGTCTATGGCAGATTCCAGGGTCATCAGACCATCAAAATGATCTGATAGTTCACGGTAACCAACTGTCTGCATCGCCTGACAATGCCTGAAGGGAAGCAAGGTCTTGACTTCCTCCACCAAACCATCAATGATCATCTGATCAACGCGTTGATCGATCCTTTGGTAGAGCTCCTGTCGCTCCCTTTGCAGTAAAATAAAGACCGGCTCAAATGGCAAGGTTTTTTTGCTCTTTTTTAAAAAAGAAGAGTAGGGTTGACCCGACGACATACATACTGACAGCGCTCTGACCAGTCTGTGAGGATTGTTCAGGTCAACTTTGCTATAATATTCAGGATCAAGTGACTGCAGCTGATCCTGAAGGTAGGTGATGCCTTGTTCTTTCCACAAGTTTTTGACTTTTTCCTGGATTTCCAACGGAACATCAGGAAATTGATCCAACCCGTCAATGACAGCGTTGATATACAATCCGGTTCCTCCTGTCATCACGCAAATGTCATGATCACAGAAATTATCTTCCAGGAAATCGAGTACTTCCTTTTCGAATTTTCCGGCGTTGTAATGCGCATCAGGAGGAAGAAAATCGACAAAATGATGTTTTACCAAAGCTAATTCGGACAAAGTTGGCTTGGCAGTACCAATGGTCATTTCGCGGTAGATTTGCCTTGAATCTGCCGAAATAATATCGCAATGATATTTTTGCGCAACTGAAATAGCACAGCTTGTTTTACCTACAGCTGTAGGTCCGGCAATAATGATCAAGATTTTTTTCCCTGTTTTCAAGCCTTCCAAAAATGTAATTGTTAAATTTGTCGCTTATAAAATACAAATATAAGGTGATTATCTATTATTTCATGAAATGGTATTTAGGCTGGATGGCAAAACTTTATTATCGTCGGGTCTATTTTAAAGGGTACGAATTGATTCCGGATGGCAAACCGGCGATCTTTGCAGCCAATCATCCTGCTGCATTTATGGAACCCATTATCCTTGGAAGTACGGTCAGGTCTCCATTGAGTTTTCTGGTGCTTGCGAGCTATATTGCCAACAGTTGGTTACAATGGTTTTTCCGGTCACTCAAAATGGTGCCGATATACCGGGCTGATATCAGTGGAAGGGAAACTTTAAAGAAAAATGAAGGCACTTTTCAGTATGTTTATGATTCATTGAAGAATAATGCACACATCCTGATTTTTCCTGAGGCTTCTACCAGTTTTGTGTATCAGTTAAGGCCATTGAAGAAGGGTATTGCAAGAATGTCTGTCGGGTTTATGGATAAAAACCCTGAAAAAGAGATGTATATTGTACCGGTTGGTGTCAATTTTATTCATCCCAGCCGGTTCAGAAGTGATGTGTTTGTTGATGTGGGCACACCCATTGATCTGTGTAAATTGCCTGCTGCTGAAGAAGCAGTGATGATCAATCAAATCGTCAAAGCCACTTCAGACGGTATGAGCAAGGTCGTCTACGACATAGCAGATGAGCAAAAGCAACACACAACTGCTTTTTGCATCCAAATGTTCGACAACAATTTTGGAGGGAAGAGATCTGTTTTCGGGCAAATCTTGCGTCATAATGCAACATTTGTTCAGCGGATCAAAAATTTGACCGTATTGATCGATCGGATGTCAGATGAGCAATTTCAGTTGCTGGACAATAAAATCAATGAATACCGTAGTCAGCTCAGGGCTGCACATCTCACAGATGCGGTTTTGGTTCCATCGGAAATTCCATTCATCGTTTTGGCATTCATTGTTTTGGCAGGATTGCCGTTTTTTGTGATTGCATTGTTGCTCAATAGTCTGCATCTCCTGTTTAGCTGGTATTTGCGAAAATACAAGATTGAAAGACAGGAATTTCAGGCGCCGGTAACCATGGCATCAGCAGCCATTTTTATATTGATCTGTTCGCTGATTTTTATCATCCTGGGTATATTTCTGGAGCCAATGTTGTTAGGGCTGGTTTTGGCATTGCCATTGAGTTTGGTAATAGGTGTGTTCTATTACGATCATTTGGAATATGTTATTAGGAAAATTAGATGGTTTTTACTTAAATCGACAAAAAAAGATCACGTAAAAGCTTTGAGAAAAGAAATTATTAGTATTATTGTAGAGTAATGATGAATTGACGAGAACGGCGATCCATCGTTGCAAGGTGAAAAATGAAGGTTAACAAAATGAGTCCGGCAGTCATGAATAATGCTGCCGGACTTTTTTTTTGTCATCATTCAGTCAGTTCGAACTTTCCTTTCAATGGCAGGTTGTTGGATGCATTGCCCACAAAAACCTCAAAAGCACCGGTTTCCGGTCCCCAGGTTTTGTCGAGTCTGAAAAAAGCCAGGTCTTCGGGAGTGATGGTGAAGCTCACAACAATGCTTTCACCTTTTTTGACCATGACCTTTTCAAATCCTTTTAATTGCAACAGCGGTCTGGCAACTCCTTTGCCAACGAGGTCTCTGATGTATAACTGAACCACTTCTTCTCCATCGTATTTTCCTTTATTGGTTAGCGTAACTTTGATGGTCAAAGACTCATTCATTTTTAGTTCCTTGTGGCTGAGTACCAGGTTGGAAAACTCAAAATTGGTGTAGCTCATGCCATAGCCAAAAGCAAAAAGAGGCGCGTTTGGTATATCACGGTATTTGGTGCTAAAACCATTAGGTTCATTTTTATAAGGTCTTCCGGTGTTCAATTCTTCGTAGAATACCGGAATCTGCCCGATGTGATAAGGGAAGGATGCAGGTAATTTGCCTGATGGATTGTAATCACCAAAAATAACATCTGCAATGGCATTTCCTGCTTCGGATCCGAGCAACCAGCAGTTCAGAATGGCATCTGCATGATCGACGGCATCGGTCAGGACAAGAGGTCTGCCGGTGAACAAGGCTAAAACCACCGGTTTGCCTGTTTTTTTAATCTCTTTTAAGAGTTCCAATTGTAAACCTTTCAATTCGATGTTGGCATAACTTCTGCATTCTCCTGACATATAAGCAGTTTCACCTATTGCCAAAATGACTACGTCTGATTTCTTTGCGGCAGCAATCGCTTTTTTGAAACCGCTGCGATCCTTGGTGTTATACTCGAGCTGGGTGAAAAATGCTTGTTGTTTATTGTTGGTTAATCTGGCGCCTTCTTCATAGATGAGTTCCGTATTGTTGCCTACAGCATTTTTCAGACCTTCAAACAAAGAGACGGCTGAATTGGGGTCTGCGCTTCCTCTCCAATTGCCTAAAGGTGCATCCTTATCTTTTGCCAATGGTCCGATGACGGCAATTTTTTTATTATTTTTGGAAAGTGGCAACAAATTTCCTTTGTTTTTCATCAACACAATGGAGCGTTTTGCAGCATCTCTCGATGCAGCCAAATGGTCAGGATGCAAGGTGAGTTCTTTTTGTTTTTCAGCGTTGGTATATTGATAAGGATTATCAAAAAGGCCCAATTTGAATTTTATATGCAAAACCCGTCTGACCATTTCATCGATCTGAGCTTCAGTGATCCTGCCTTCTTCGATAAGTTTTTTCCCGTAATCGACGTACAGACTTCCCATCATATCCATATCTACTCCGGCATTCAAACCAAGATAACCAGCTTCTTTGGGATTTTCAGCAATTCCGTGATAGATCAGTTCAGTGACTGAAGTCCAGTCAGAAACGACAAATCCGTCGAAGCCCCATTCACCGCGCAATACATCTGTTTGCAGCCAGCGATCACTGGAAGCGGGAACACCTCCGTTGGTGTTGAAAGAAGACATCAGTGTGGCCACACCTGCATCTACGGCAGCTTTAAAAGGAGGCAGGTATACTTCCCGCATCATTCTTTCAGACATGTCTGCCATATTGTAGTCTCGACCACCGTATGCAGCGCCATAGGCAGCAAAGTGTTTTGCGCATGCCGCAATGGTATTGTCAGCAGCCAGGTCATTTCCCTGAAAGCCCTTGACCCTTGCGATGGCAGCCTCAACGCCCAGAAAAACATCTTCTCCGGCTCCTTCCATGATCCTTCCCCAACGAGGGTCTCTGGAAATATCCACCATCGGAGCGAAAGTCCAGTGCACTCCGTTGGCAGCAGATTCAATGGCTGCTATCCGGGCTCCTGTTTCCATGACATCCCTGTCAAAGCTGGCAGCTTCTCCCAAAGGGATTGGAAAAATTGTTTTAAATCCATGAACCACATCAAAACCGTAGATCAATGGAATGCCCAATCTGGATTCCTCAACCGCTATTTTTTGGAGGCGTTTGGTCTCTTCAGCGCCTAATACATTCAAAAAACTGCCAATCTTGCCTTCGCGCACCATTTGGTCGTAGTTTTTATTGGTTTCCATTGATGCGCTGGTACCCGTAGACATGTATGGATTGGAAAGTTGATTTAACTGCCCCAGTTTTTCTTCCAGGGTCATTTTTTTCAGCAATACTTCTATTCCCGGATCGTAATCACTCAGATTGCTTTTCTGCAGTTGCTGACCATAGCTTATGGTAAAGATCAGGATCCCGATTAATAACAAAATTGTTTTTCTCATAAGTAAGTTATTTAATTTCTTTTCGATCATTCCTCTTTGTTGTGTTACAAAAACAAATTTTGCAACATTCACCGTATCAAATGAACCTGTCGGTGGCTTTTGATACATATTTTTGTAATGTTGGCAATTTTTTAATTGTCAATATTCCCTCATTTTTCCAAATACAATCATCTGATACCTGAAAATGAAATTATAATATTTTGTTGAAGTGAAAATTACCTGAATTGATTGTTTTGCCTGGCAATTTCATTCATTGAATCTTGGATTTAAACAGATTTTGAAAAATTGTATTTTTATTCAATTATTGGTGCTAATATACTACCAATTAGTAGAAATTTTGAATTCCCGCCAATAAATATATCAAAGGTGCATTCCAGTTTATAGCAACTTCATTGGTGGAATAACTGCATGCCTGATCCACATAGGATTTTGCCGGCCATTTGCTCCTGGATATTTTGGGCGGACAATCTGTCATTACGGCTGTATTCGGGCCGCCTGCAAGAAAGCCTGGCACCGGTTCGCTGATTCCGTCTGATTCGGAAGGCCGATGATGGATGTGCATAACTTTTTTTGTACCAAAACCAGTGACGAAACAATAGCCGGTCGCATTTTTACCCAACAGATAATCCAGATCAGATAACGCAGACTTTAAATATGGCGGTTTTTTTGTATGCTTAAAAGCGATCATCTTGATCATGCCTTCATTGGCAACGGTTGAATTACTTCCCCAGTCGAATTTACCAAGGCTGATCCCATAAGGCGAAATCTGTGATACTTTTACCAGTCTGTCTGCCAAATTAAGAAAAGACTGTAATAAATCAGGCATATTTAAATGTTCAGAGTCGACTTTTTGAGTGGTTATCAGTGAAATGTAGCCAAGCGTTCTGACGTTTTGCCAACCGGGCACATCCGGCAGGGCAAGATTTGATATGATCGGGTCTATGTATTTTTGTTCCCCGGTTGCCGTGTAAAGTTCAGCTGCAGCCCAAAAAAACTCATCACTCAGTGAATCATCACCATATTGGCCGGTGTAGATGTCTGAGGGCTGTTTGTAAACCAATGCAGGATGTTTCTCAGCCCAATCCCATGCTTTTTTGGCTTTTTCAAGGCATTCGTCAGCCAATCCGGGTAATAAGACCTCATATCTATCCAGTATTCTATGTGCATTTGCCATCACTGCGGCAAAGTTTAACGTGGCAGCAGTCGTTTTTGCCACTATATATCTTTTTTCGCCGGCAAGATGTGGTAAAATACTTCCGTCAAAATTTTTGTTCGTTAATTTATGATAAACGCCACCATCGTTTGGATCCTGCATGGTTAACATCCAGTTCAGGTTGAACAGTATTTCGGACAACAGGTCTGGAACACCTGCTTCAGTTTCAGGAATAGTCACATCAAGCCTGTCAAAGTACTCAGGGTAATCATTTAATGCAGTTAGCAAAGTAAACATGGTGATGCCGCTATTCACTATATATTTATTGTAATCACCTGCATCATACCATCCGAAAGGACTGGAAATGGTACTGTTGGTCAGTCTGTTACTGTCTGATGCTGAAGCATGTATGAAAATAATCGTATCAGGATGACCAGCAGGCCTGGACCAGATCCCGCCAAATTCGGGGGTAATTTCGAAACCGGAACGATTATAATAATATGCTTTCTGTACAGCTTTGGCCAATTCATTATATGGTTTGTCTTTGATGCTAATTTCAAAAATTTGATCGGTTCCCTGTATTGCAAGTTTATAAGTGCCTGGAATGTTGATCTTTGTGAAGTCCAGTTTGCGAACAGCATCTCCGCTCAAATTCCAGTATAAAGCTGGTTCAGGCTTTGCCGAAAAAACTTTAATGTTTTGCTGATCATACATCTCCACAAGTTCCACCTGATCATTTGTCAGGAGCATTTTTGGGGCATTTGAAATGTATCCTAACTGATTATACATGATCAGCGGTTCTTTTTCGGTGCCTTTTTGCCCGATAGCGAAGTGTTGAAGGAGGAAAATCAGTAAAAATATGGATACTTTATACTTAAGTATGCGATTTGTGATCATTAGAAGATTATTTTATTGATTTGATAATTCCGAAATAATATAACTGTATACCTTTTATTTTTCATTTATTTAGATGCATTTGGTCATAACATTGAAATTTGTACAATCTTTTTGAAAAGTTTTTTAAAAGATCCGTAATTGATGGAAGTATCTGTAATTGTTTTCCCATATTCAATAACGTTTTAAAATGGATTGTTGAGTCTGCTCCGAAAAGTCTTTGCCCCCTAAATCCCCCTAAAAGGGGACTTTTAATTTGTTGGTTTTCAATCGTTTCCCTTCAGGGGTTGGGGCAAAAAACGATTGAAAACCAACAAATTGGACTTTTCGGAGAAGACTCATTGTTTAAGTTTAATTTATTCCTATGAGCTTCAATGAGCTTTAAAAATACTTTGACATATTTAAAGATCTAATCTTTTCAGGAGATGACATTTCATGGCATCAGCTTTTTAAACAGTTCATTCAATTGTACCCATAATGACCTCCACACGAAGTGTTTCACCCGGACGGTATGGAACATATCTGGCAGATATTTCCAATCCGTTCACTATAATTTTTTTGACACCTTTGCAAATACCATCCTGATTAGAAACCTGTATTTCAAACAAAGTGCCGCGGAGCTTCCTGGTCACTTCAAAGTATTTCCAATCCGCCGGTATACATGGATCTATCAATAGACCTTCATAATCCGGTATGATGCCAAGAATGTATCTGGTCACAGCATAATAATTCCATGCTGCAGTTCCGGTCAGCCAGGAATTTTTTGCTTCACCCGGTCGGGCAGCATCTTTTCCTGCTATCATTTGGGCGTAGACGTAGGGTTCCGTTTTGTGCAACTCCACCAGTTCATCCAGATAAGCCGGAGATATTTTTTTGTAATATTCCCAGGCCTGATCACCTCGGCCCAGCATGGTTTCGGCAATGATGATCCAGGGATTATTGTGGCAGAAAATGCCTGCATTCTCTTTATATCCTGGCGGATAAGTAGAAATTTCACCATATTCGATGTAATACCTGGTAAAAGCAGGGTGATTCAGCACGATACCGTAATCGCAATCCAGGTATTTTTTTACGGAATCCAGTGATTTTTTTACCATACCTTGTTCCAAACCGATTTGTGCCATGGAACACCATCCTTGTGATTCGATAAATATCTTTCCCTCTTCATTTTCATTGCTGCCCACCTTCCGTCCGAAATAATCATAAGCCCGGAGATACCATTCTCCGTCCCAGCCGAACATCCGGACGGCTTTGATCATTTGATCAACATGTTTCTGGGCATCGGCAGCCTCCTGATCCTTTCCGATTTGAAGGCAAAGTCGGACATATTCTTTACCATAAACAACAAAAAGACCTGCGATCATGAGTGATTCTGCTGTTCTTCCCGTCCGGTTCTCTGTGGTTTGAAATGATTCATCAGGATCGTTGGAAAAACAATTCAGATTGAGACAATCATTCCAGTCAGCCCTTCCGATCAATGGCAGTCCGTGTGGCCCAAGATTATTAACTACGTGATAAAATGAAGCTTTGAGGTGGTTGAAATGAGCTGCCTGATTGTCAGGATCGTTGTCAAATGGAACGATTTCGTCTAAAATGCTGAAGTCTCCCGTTTCCTTGATGTATTCAGTGGTTGAAAGGATCAGCCAAAGCGGATCATCATTAAAATTTCCACCAATGGCGCTGTTGCCTCTCTTTGTCAAAGGTTGAAATTGATGATAAGCACTGCCGTCCTCAAACTGAGTGGCTGAAATGTCCAGAATTCTTTGCCTGGCCTGATCGGGCAACAGATGGACAAATCCGATGATATCCTGATTGCTGTCCCTGAAACCCATTCCGCGCCCAATGCCTACTTCAAAGAAAGAGGCTGATCTTGAAAGATTGAATGTGACCATACACTGGTATTGATTCCAGATATTGACCATCCGGTCAAGTCTTTCTTCACTGCTTTTGACTGTATAAACACTAAGCAGTTTATTCCAGTATGCTGTCAGATCTTTAAATGCAATAGCTGCTTTTTCAGCCGAGTTAAACCTGTTGATCAAATCATTGGATCGACTCTTATTGATTACGTTTTTGGATTCCCATTTATCTGAAGGATCATTTTCTACATAACCCAAAATAAAAATCAACTTCCTGGATTCTCCGGGCTTCAGTTCTATGTCCAAACGATGCGAAGCGATGGGTGACCAGCCGTGAGCAACAGAATGACCGGATGTTTTTTCCAAAACTTTTTGCGGAGCTGAAAGTTCGTTATACAAGCCAACAAATTGTTCCCTGTCTGTATCATATCCGCTGACCGCGTGATTGACGTGATAAAAAGCAAAATGGTTTCTTCTGTCCTTGTATTCGGTTTTGTGAAACAAAGTTGACCCTTCGATTTCAACATCTCCGATGCTGAGGTTGCGCTGAAGGTTATTCTGATCATCTTCTGCATTCCAAAGGCACCATTCGATATATGAATACAAGCTAAAAGACTTCACCTGATCGCCGGAATTGGTTATGGTGACCTGATGGATTTCGCAATTGGCATCGACCGGAACAAATAACAACACGTCGGTTTTTAGTTCGTTTTTGGTTCCGGATATTCTGGTATATCCAAGGCCATGTCTGCATTCATAATGGTCAAGTTCGGTTTTTACGGGTTTCCATCCGGGAGACCAGATGTTGATCCCGTCATTGATATAAAAATATCTTCCTCCGTTGTCCATCGGAATGTTGTTATACCGGTATCTCATCAGCCTGCGGTATCTTGCATCTTTGTAGAAAGCGTAACCTCCGGCAGTGTTCGAAATCAGGGAAAAGAATTCATGATTGCCCAGGTAATTGATCCATGGCCATGGTGTATCCGGTCTGGTGATGACATATTCTTTATTCTTATCGTCGAAGTATCCAAAATTCATGTTTTATGATTTAGACTTTTTAATCAATTGATTCAGAAGATCTTCTGTTTTGTAGTTCAATGCTGATCGCATCCATTTTCTTTTGAGAAAGCGGATAGAAAGCCAGAATGGCGGCAGTTAACAGACCTATCAGCGAAGGTATCCAACTCATGAGCATGATAATGCCCGGGAATGCGCCCTGAACAGATTGTCCGACCTGTCCGTTGTAATGGTAAGCGCCAAGCACCAAACCAACGATCGCTCCGGCAATGCCACCTCCGAATTTTGTCGCAAATGATCCGGCAGAATAGATCAATCCTGTGGCTCTTCTGCCATTTTTGAATTCAGAAAAATCTGCCACATCACCCAGCATGGCAAA
>Ga0209573_1004930_pt1 | contig 12611 bp, 11 predicted proteins | sample TNRBio252014_DNA_FD_185870 | JGI IMG/M metagenome (GOLD analysis project Ga0209573, IMG submission 185870) | Wastewater treatment Type I Accumulibacter community from EBPR Bioreactor in Madison, WI, USA - TNR Reactor_6/25/2014_ DNA (SPAdes)... | ecosystem: Engineered > Bioreactor > EBPR >...
GTCGAAGGAACATCGCATATGTTTATTACTGGACCAGATGTTGTTCGTGCGGTAACAGGCGAAGATGTGACTCAAGAAGAACTAGGTGGAGCAAAAACTCATGCTGAAAAGTCTGGTGTTGCACACGTGGTTTGTAAAGATGAAAAGGAATTGTTCAAAGTACTAAAAGACCTTCTCTCCTATCTGCCTTCATCTAGTAGCGATGCTCAAAAACCTAAGAAAAAGAGCAAAAAACAACAGCGAATTGATGATCTGTATAAGTTAATGCAGTTAGATCATCATGGTATTTACGATGTACGTGAACTTATTGATTGCGTTTGTGATACAGGCGAGTTTTTTGAAATATCAAAAGATTTTGCGCCAAATATTGTTTGTGGTTTCTCTCGTGTAGATTCAAAGGTCGTTGGTGTGGTTGCTAATCAACCAAGTGTTTATTCAGGTGCGTTAGATATTGATGCATGTGAGAAAGCTGCACGTTTTGTCCGTACCTGTGATGCTTTTGATATTCCTATTCTTTCGCTTGTTGACGTTGCAGGGTTTTTGCCTGGGGTCGACCAAGAGAGAAGTGGCATCATTCGCCATGGATCAAAACTTCTTTATGCTTTTGCAGAAAGTTCAGTTCCTTTAGTTCAAATCGTCACACGTCGTGCATATGGTGGTGCTTTTGTTGTGATGGGTTCCAAGTCGCTTGGAGCAGATGTTAGTTTTGCATTGCCAACTGCCGAGATTGCAGTAATGCATGCTGAAAGCGCAGTTGAAATAATTTCAAGAAGAGAGCTGGAAAAGTTTGACCGATCGTCGATGGAATATGCTTTAAAACACAGAGAGCTTGTTGAAGATTATGATGATAAATATGCAAATCCTTTTTTGGCAGCTGAACGAGGTTTAGTTGATGATGTTATTGCACCAGATGAATTACGCGATAAAGTAATGGCTTCTTTTGCAATGCTGGAAGGTAAAACAAAAGAGAAGATATTCAGAAAACATGAGGTATTACCGCTGTGATGGAAGATTCTCCTATTATTTCGATTTCGGGTAATCCCAATGCCGAAGAAATAGCTGTAATTACTGCTGCCTACGCCACCTATATAAGACATTTAAGCGATACGCCTGTGGATAACTCTGTGGGTAATAATGTGAATATCTTGGGTTTTAGAGCCCAATTTAGGGGTAGAAATGCCGATTTACCTGCAAGTTTACGAAATTGGACTAATATCCATAGGCTAAACTCGCGATCTCACTAATAGTTACCAACTGGTCATTTTCTAGTCATTTTCGGAATTTCCCCTTGATTATCAGGACTTTCTAGCCGAAAATAATATTATCTGTGGTGAAAAGAGGTAAGCATGGCAGCATCAAATACAGATCAAGCGGTTGACTACTTTAAGGTAGATCCTATTACTCAAGTTAGCGCAAAGCCAGAAGCCTTCGATTTGCATGCCATTCTTGGTGGAAGAGTAGCTCATATTGATGTAGCAAGAGTCCAAGATCTTCTTGGCCAAGGTCATCAACAAGAAATTACTCAAAGACCTGCTCCTCGAGGCCTAGGTTTTTAATTAATTACATTTCTAATTCCTCAAGGTAACATTAAAAAAATGCGAAACTATTCGCATGCAAATTTTTGAACCTCAAGTTAGTACTGAAGAAATTTTAAATGACTTAGGCGATTCAACTGTCGTCGATTATTTTTTTAAAACCCTTGCTGCACGTCCAAATGAGTTAGCACTTCGCGCCAAAACAGACGAAGAAGATTCTGGCACAGATAAATTTGGTGAATATTCGATATCTAATGATGACTTTGGAAACATTTGGCGTAACTTTACTTGGGAGCAATACGGCGATGCATCGAAACGTTTTGCAGGTGCATTAACCAAACTTGGTGTGCAACCAAAAGAACGAGTAATGCTTCTTCTTCGTAATTGTCCTGCATTTCATGTATGTGATATTGGATCAATGATGCATGGGGCTACACCTGTATCTATTTATCATTCATCTTCGCCCGAGCAGATTAAATATTTAATTGAACACTCTGGTGCAACAGTAATAGTTGTAGAGCACCAGGCATTTGCAGAGCGAATCGCATCTATATCTAATGATGTTCCAAACTTAAAGCATGTGATCTCCATCGAAGATCCATCAGCTTTTTCAGATGATATTAAAGATGCTTTAAAAGTAAAAGAATTGCATTACTTTAAAGAACTCATCGAATCCAATGAAGCCATATCTCAAGACGAAGCACGCAACGCTTCTTTAGATGACTATGCAACAATTATTTATACTTCAGGTACAACAGGACCGCCAAAGGGTGTGGCTTTAACTCAACGCAATATCGTTTTTACAATTGAATCTTTGGTAAGAAGACTAGATAAAGATCCAACTGGCTATCGGGTTGTGAGCTATTTGCCTATGGCACATATTGCAGAGCGAATGGTTAGTCATTACATAGGAACTCGCTACGGTTGGTCTTTAACATGCTGTCCAGATCCAACTTTGGTATCGCAATACCTAGCCCCGACTCGACCGAATGCTTTATTTGCTGTTCCTCGTATTTGGGAGAAGGCGTATGCGACAATTAATGCGCTTGTCGGCGATGACCGAACTGATTTTGAAGCAGCCTTAGCAAAAGGTTTGGAATTTTCAAACAGGCGAGCGAAAGGTGAAACAATTGATCAAACTGAACTTGATGAGTTTGCTCCAATAGACGAAATGCAACTTTCTCCGTGGAGGGGACTGCTTGGTTTAGATGATTGTGAAGTAGCTGTATCTGGTGCTGCACCTCTACCTGCTGAAATTTTAGATTTCTTTAGAGGTCTATCGCTTCCTGTTTCAGAAATATATGGCTTAAGTGAAAGCTCAGGACCATTAGCTTGGTCTCCGAATGAAACAAGAACAGGTTATGTGGGAGAACCTATACCGGGAGAAACAGTTGCATTAGCTGAAGATGGAGAAATTCTTGTTAAAGGTGGAAACATTTTTAATGGCTATCTAAATGACGAAGAGAAAACTAAAGAAGCAATAGACGAAGATGGTTGGTTTCACACTGGCGATATCGGGATCATGGAAGATGGACAACTCAAAATTGTTGATCGTAAGAAAGAATTAATTATTACAGCTGGCGGTAAGAATGTTTCGCCGGCAAACTTGGAAGCACAACTAAAAGCAAGTCCATACATTGGGTATGCGTGTGTTGTTGGAGACGGTCAAAAATATCTAGGGGCGATCATTGCTCCTGAAATGGAAGCGCTTCAATATTGGGCAGCTGTTGCGGAATTAGAAGGAGAAGATGCTGATCCTTCTAGTGTTGTAAAAAATCAAGCCTTCTTAGACGAGATCCAAAAAGCGATTGATGCAACAAACGCAATATTTTCTCAAGCTGAATCGATTAGAAAGTTTGTCGTATTAGATCATGAGTGGTTGGCAGATTCTGATGTGCTTACACCATCAATGAAGTTGAAGCGTCGAATAATTGTAGAAAAGTACAAGGACGAAATCGCCTCAATGTTCTAGCCACTGCGCAGGACTGTCTTTGCAGGTAACATCTTCTGCAAAAGAACTGATTAAGTTTGATCTGTAGCAATCTCTACTTGGTCAACGCCACGTTCCTTGGCAGCAGCTAGTGCCTTATTAGCGCAGTCGATGAGCTCTTGTGTTTCTAATGCATGACTGGGGTAACAAGCAACACCTGCACTCACGGTTACACGACCAGCTAGTGCACCTGTGTGTAACACGCCACGAACTCGCTCGGCTGCCCATACGGCACCAGACTCAGTAGTATCATCCATCGTTGCTGCAAAAGTATTTTCGTCGATACGGAACGCACAGTCACTTTCACGGAGGGTTCTACGAACAACGTCACCGACTGCTGAAATATAAAAGTTTCTATCGCTAGGAGAGTTACTATCATTTTTATCTAATGAAACTGGACGTAAAGTTCTTCTTGCTGCAGTAATTCTTTGCTCAAGATAAACAGGGAAGAACGAAGCAGACAATAATCCCGACTCGTCATCGCGATGAGTATGCGCTGCAACAGCTGCTGCACTTTTTGCAGACTCTGCATTAGCTAATGCTTCTTCTTTAAAGTCATCTTCAGTTTGTGTGTAGCTATCACTTGTACGACGCTTTTGTGCTTGAACCTGTTTGCTTTGTTGAACTTGTTTGTCTGCTTTGTTGAAAATAGTGTTAACAATTCCAATTGAAGCTAAACAAAAGACAATAGTTAATACAGCCATCACTTCTGAAAGCATGGCGCTGTTAGTAAAAAGCGCAATAGTAGTTACAGTTGCAGCTATTAGTGCAGCACCAATAGCTACAAACCCCCATTTTTTTTGCATAATAATAATTCGGCCTTATATATAGCTGTCTTTATGACCTATTTAACTTTATTTCGACAACTATAGGTAGGCAAAAATGCCTATCTACCAGCACTTTCTGGAGGTCCGTCCTTCCTTTTGCCATAAAACGGACATTGGGAATGCAGACTTTATGGAGCTGAAGTGGTGCTTTCTTCTGGCACAGTTGATTCAGTTGTCTCTGTGTTTGCAGGCAATGTAACCGACGGTTTCGTAGTTGTAGTTGTTTGAGCAATGATATCGCCAGCATTTATTTTCTTATCATTTTTAAATACTTCGATTTTTACAATGATTGCTTTTTTAGTGGGAGGTCCGTCCCCACTATCTTGTCCTTCAGCAACAGGTGCGAGGTCTTCTATCATGCGAGCAACTTCAATGCCTTTAGTAACTTTACCTAAGTATCCATATTGATATTGCTCACTACCGTCGGCCTGCGGCGCCTTTGTATTTAGCGCGTCAAGTCCTTCGCTATCTTCATTTCCTGTAACAATAAAGAATTGAGAGCCAGCTGTTCCTGCAGGATCATTTCCACCTTTAGCCCAAGCAACAGAACCAGGCTCGTATCCGTTGCGTGGAAGTTCAGCAACGATTGAGTTTCCTAATGCCCCTGTACCATCTCCATTTGGATCGCCACTTTGAATTACGAAGTCAGTAACTGCACGGTGCCATTCCATACCGTCGTATTCGGCATTAGATGCAAAACCATTAAAATGCTTCACACTTTTTGGAGCGTAAGTGTTGTCAAGTTCGATTTCAATAACTCCATTATTAGGAAGCGATTCGACACCGTCAATTGCAACAGTAATTTTTGCTGTGTAAATGTCTGGATCGGTAGCCTTATTAATAAGAGTTGCAATAACAATTACAATAGGAATGATTAAGACCAAGATAAGTGCTTGAACAACTCTGAAGACTTTTTTCCGAGCTGCCTTTCTAGCTTGCTCTTCTTCACGTAGAGCTTTATTGATTTTCTGACGTTCTCTTTTAGTTGCTTTTCCCACGCGAAAATTGTAGTAAGTACAGATCATCATTTGCATGTTAAAGCTTGCTATTGTGCACAAAATACCAGTTATTAATGCGACGAGCACAACCCGTGGGCGCTACGATTTATGGATGCCAGCTGAAGGATCGACCCTTTCGAAAGAAATTCAAGAGCGCCTCGTCGTACAAAAATATGGAGGCAGTTCTGTTGCAAATCCTGAGCGCATCAAGGTTGTAGCTTCTAATATCGCTGCAACAGTCAAAAAAGGTCACAATGTAGTAGTCGTTGTTAGTGCTATGGGAGACACTACTGATGAGCTTGTCGACCTTTCAAAGCGCATAAGTTCGACTCCTCCGGGTCGAGAAATGGACATGCTGCTTACTGCTGGTGAACGCATTTCAATGGCACTCCTTAGCATGGCTTTACACGAAGAAAATATTGAATCACTTTCTTTTACTGGTAGCCAGGCAGGAATTGTTACAGATGCATCACATGGAAAAGCAAAAATTTTAGAGGTACGTTCACATAGATTGATTGAAGCTTTAGAGAAAGATCAAGTGTGCGTAGTGGCTGGCTTCCAAGGAGTTTCAAGAACATCATCAGTAACAACACTTGGCCGTGGTGGAAGTGACACAACAGCAGTTGCATTAGCCGCTGCGCTAAATGCAAGCGCATGTGAAATATATACAGATGTAAGTGGTGTCTATAGTGCGGATCCGCGAATTGTGGAGAAAGCAAAGAAGCTAGACCATGTCGACTATGACGAAATGCTAGAGATTGCAGCAACCGGTGGACGAGTTTTGGCATTGAGATCAGTTGAATTCGCACGAAATCACAAAGTTCCACTTCATGTTCGATCATCTTTTACACCAGAAGCCGGAACTTGGGTTTTTGACGAGGAGAAAAAAATGGAAGAAGCAGTAGTAACAGCAGTAACTCACGATAATGGCGAAGTGAAGTTCACATTGGTCGATGTGCCAGACGAGCCAGGTGTGGCAGGTAAAGTTTTCCGAGCTATATCTGATGCAAATTTAAATGTTGACATGATTGTCCAAAATATTTCTCATGAAGGTGTTACCGACATAAGTTTTACGCTTCCGGTAGATGAAAGAATAAAAGCAGAAAACCTTTTGAATAGTACAGAGTATAAAAACTCAAAAATAGTCGCTAAGTGTGATGAGAATATCGGTAGGGTTAGCGTCATTGGTGCTGGAATGAAATCTAACCCCGGTATTGCTGCAACAATGTTTGAGACTCTTGCGAATGAAAGTATCAACATTCAAATGATTTCTACATCAACAATTCGTATCTCTTGTGTCATCCCAAAGGATGATGTGAGCAAAGCAGTTGTAGCTTTGCATAAAGCTTTTGGTTTGGATAGTTAAGAGGAAATATGAAAGTAGCAGTACTTGGTGGGACTGGCCTCGTAGGAACAGAAATGATTTCTATTATGGCGCAACGAAATTTTGATGTAACTGAATTAGTGATATTTGCATCTTCTAGAAGCGAAGGTAAAGTCATCTCTACACCGTTTGGTGATATAACTTGTCGTGTCGCAAAAAGCGAAGAGGACTTTGAAGGGTGCGACTTTGTAATCGTAGATGTTGATGATCCAATCGCTATTGAACTAGCACCTTTGGCTGCTAAAGCTGGCGCAAAAGTAGTTGATAATTCAGCAGCATTTCGAATGGATAGCCAAGTACCTCTTGTGGTCTCAGAAGTTAACCCAGAAGCAATCGAGACAGCGACAAAAAATATTGTCGCATGTCCTAACTGCACAACAATGATTTTGTTAACTGCACTTGGCCCTCTTCATGATGAGTTCGGAATTGATCGAATGGTGATATCTTCCTATCAAAGTGTTTCAGGTGCAGGACAAGCAGGTATCGACGAATTGGCTCAGCAATGGAAGCAGCATGGATTCGATGATGACCTTAATAATCTGCGTAGAAGTTCTGAGCACGAGTCTGCACGTGAGGGCGGAAGTGTTTGGGAAAAAGCTATTGCTGGCAACGTAATTCCACTTGCTGGATCAGTTAAAGAAAGCGGCTACACCTCCGAAGAAGAGAAATTAATTTACGAGACACATAAAATTTTGGGTGACGACTCAATAAGAGTTACAGCTACTTGTGTTCGCGTTCCTGTTTTTGTTGGCCATGCAATGGCTGCAAATATAACTTTCAAAAATGATGTTGATGCACAAAGAGTTGCAAAGGTACTAGCTCAATCTCCTGGTGTCGTTCTAGATACGAACGAAGATATAGCAAAGACATATCCGACTCCGTTAGATATTGCAGGTGCTGATCCTGTGCATGTAGGTCGTATCCGCGATGATAAATCTCAACCTAATACCATTGATTTATGGGTCACAGGAGACAATCTGCGTAAAGGCGCTGCTTTAAATGCTGTTCAAATTGCAGAAATTTGGAAAGATCTATAAGCATCTTTGCGCGCACAGTGCGAAAGATCACATATTTTGAATACTAAGCATGAAAAAAGACATTGTTTCTTGATGTCAAAATTTTTATGAAGTTTAATGTTCTGACACTTATACGTCGATACTTTGCATTACTATGTAGACGATAAGCAGGGGCTATCAGATCAAGAATTGAGGGAATCATGAGCGGTATTTCCTGTCAGGAATTTAGCACCCTATCACATAGAAAAATTACTGCATTTTTATTAACACTATTTATAACTTTCATTTTTGTAACAGTTAACGAAAATAGTGCGCATGCAGTTGATGCAAAATTGCCAACCAATGCAGGTGGCATGTTACAACTGAACAGACCAATTGTCGATATGGATGTGACAGCTTCTGGTAATGGTTATTGGTTGGTTGCATCCGATGGTGGAATTTTTACTAGTGGTGATGCGCAATTTTATGGTTCTACTGGTGGTTACAGATTGAATCAACCTATTGTTGGTATGGCTGCTACTCCTTCTGGTAATGGTTATTGGTTGGTTGCATCTGACGGCGGCATCTTTACTTTTGGTGATGCACAATTCTATGGATCAACCGGCGCATATCCTTTGAACAGACCAGTTGTTGGTATGGCCGCTACTCCTTCTGGTAATGGTTATTGGTTGGTTGCATCTGACGGTGGCATCTTTGCATTTGGTGATGCACAGTTTTACGGATCAACAGGATCATACCGACTTAACCGACCTATTGTTGGTATGGCTGCTACTTCTTCTGGTAATGGTTATTGGTTGGTTGCATCTGATGGTGGCATCTTTGCATTTGGTGATGCACAGTTTTATGGATCAACCGGATCGTACCGATTAGTGCAGCCAATCGTGGGGATGAGTTCTACTTCTTCTGGTAATGGTTATTGGTTGGTTGCATCTGATGGTGGCATTTTTGCATTTGGTGATGCACAGTTTTACGGATCAACAGGAGGTGGCTGCATGTGGTCGCAAACAGTTGCCATTGCTTCAAAATCATCATTGACTGGATACTTTGTTGCTAATCAAGATGGCCAAACACGTGCGTACTCGCCGTCGCAGTCAACTAACTGCAATATCGAAATTACAAAATCATCACCATGTCAAAATAATGCTGCACCTAAACGAGTAATGATTAGTATTTCAAGACAAAGGCTATGGGCCTGCCAAGGAACAAGCACTGTACAAACAACGCCAATAACAACAGGTGCTTTGTATCATGGAGGAACTCCAATAGGTAACTTTGCAGTTTATGCAAAACAAACAAACCGCTATTTAACTGGTCCAGGATACCGTGCGCATGTTGATTATTGGATGCCGTTCTTGGGCGGGTACGGAATGCATGACGCTAAGTGGAGGAAATCATTCGGTGGTAGCGACTATGTAAGCGTGGGTTCTCATGGTTGTGTAAATCTACCGCCTGATCAAGCAGCACAATTATTTCACTGGGTTCAAGTGGGAACGCCAGTAAGTATTCAAGGTTGAGGTTTAATGATGAAAGCTATTTACAATGGAGAAGTGATTGCCGAAAGTGACGAAACGATTGTTGTTGAAGGCAATCATTACTTTCCTAACAATGCTGTTAAAAGCGAGTATCTAAAATCAAGTGACACGCATACTGTATGTCCATGGAAGGGAACTGCTTCTTACTACACAGTAGAGGTCAACGGTCAGCAAAATTCAGACGCAGCCTGGTACTATCCAGAACCTAAAGATGCCGCAAAAGAAATTAAAGATCACATTGCTTTTTGGAAGGGTATTGAGGTAACTACCTAACTAAGCCCTCAACAATTTCAGCCTCAAGTGATTCTCCCACTGCATTTCCGAGATCTTCAAGAGTGATCCCGTATCGACTTTCAAATTGTCCTCTAGCGCTGCTAGCTAAAGAAGTGCAGATTCTGCCAAGTTGTTCACCTAATTCTCTTGCACTGTCCTCGTCTAATTCGACTTCAAAATCAAACCCAAACTTGTCGGGGTGGTCCTGCGTCTCTTTTGCTCTACGGTAATGGTCAGCTATATCAAGTGCTATGGAACCGCTAAGTGGTTCTATAGCGACCAACTGTTCTAATAAAACATTTGGATCCAAATTTGTTGAAAGTATAGTTAATTGAAATGCTGCAGGATTTTGGAGATCAACAATAAGTTGACCATTATCTTCAATGTTTATTATTAACAAGCCATCTTCAAGAGAAGGTGCTACTGAGCTTGTAACTGTTACTAGAGCTCCAAGTGCTCCTTTGTGACCTTCTTCAATGCTTTCAGGATTTATAAATGGCTGGTTAAAGTGCCATGTATTAGCACCTACAGATATTGAAAGTGAATCAGAAGTGGCCTTGATTGAATCAGAGAGCGCGCATTGGTTTTCTAAAAGTGTTGCAATATTTAAACGTAAGTTATTGTCTGGAAACAGAGTATTTAGTTCTCTTTCATAAAGGCCAGGCGATCCTTGCGGAATTCCTAATCTTACTTCTTCACCTGTTGCTGATACTCCCACTAACAAGTAGGCATCGTGACTATTAACAAAAGGTTGTACAGGTAGTTTTAGTACAACAGAAATACCAATGCCATCTAAAAAGTTTTGTGCTTTGCGTTCCTTGTTGTCTACCAAACCTGGTGTTAGACCAATCGAATCAACTGTTACATTGGGTAATAAACTCATGCGTCTTCCTTAACTTTAGAATTGAAAAATGTTAGTTTCTTCTTATCTATTTTGCTAGTTAATGTGTACCGGCATGCCCTCGTCGTCGAAGACGTCTAAACCGTCTTGCAAATTCTCCGGTAGTGTTTTAAGTTCATCTTCCTCATTAAGACGTTCACTTTCAATGAATTCGCCCAGCTCTTTAACTAGTTTTCCTAGAACAAACACGTCCACTGGCTTAATCATGGTTGCATCGACATTTGCTCGTTCGGCTAGCAAGCGATCTGCTTCACGGTCTAGTAATAAAATTATTGCAACATCTTTAGCGCGATCTTCTTCTGCTTCCATTCGAGCATCGATTGCCACGGCAATGCCCCCCATGTTGCCACTTTGCATATCGCATATAAGCACGTCTGGTTCATAATCAACAATTTCTTGACGAACTAAAGAGCCTTCGCTTACAGAACGTACTTCAATCTGATCAGAAGCAATGCCACCTTCAATTTGCTCTCGAATCCACGGTGCTTGCGCTGCAACAAGAATTTTCATGACTAAAAGACTATATGTTTTGAGATGTCAGATACGATATCAACTGGCTTTTGGCGATCAAATTTTTCAATCAGGAAAGAAGCTATACCTTTTTTGTCTAGTTGTTTAGCCATAGTTTCGACGTCATCGATATCATCTTCCATTACTGAGTAGTTGTTTATAACAACGCCATTAAGGCCATGGTTTGCCTGTTCCATAACGTTAACTAAGTTATACAAATGATTCAGTGACTGTATTTCAGCTGAGCCAACACCCAATCTAAATGTTGATTCTGATGCGATTATTGATTTGATCACATCAGCGTGTTTTGAAAATTCAGACTCAGCACTTTTAAGGATTTGCAAGAACTTAACAGCATCTTCAATTAGGTCTTTACCAACCAGTGTTCGAATAGGTCTCAAGAAAGTGGACAGCATTTTGTTTGCTCCCCAACCAACGATAGAACCTGCTCCAACGAATGCACTATAGATAGGGGAGTTTATTGCTCGTCTTATTGCGTCGGGCGTATCTAACATGTCGCGCAAGTGATGTGATGGGGGAGTATCGATTACAACTAAATCATATTCATTAGAGGCAACTAGTCTGTGCATTGCTTCTATAGCCATGTATTCATTGATAATCCCCATTGTTGATATTGCATTCACAAAAGAGTTTTCTTTGCACGCTTTGAATTGTTTCTTTGATAAAGAACTTTCTAGAAGTCGGAAAAACTCAGCTTGAGGGTTTAGTTGAAAAATATGGAAGTTAGAAGATGTTTTATCAACAATAGTCAGACTCGATTTTTCTGAAGTTGCAGAACTGGTTTTAGAATCTTCTAAACCTAAAGCTGTACCTAGTCTTCTTGCTGGGTCAACTGTTAAAAGACCAACTTTCTTTTTAGCTTTTGCAGCAGCATAAGCAATGGAAGCCGTTAATGTTGTTTTTCCAACTCCACCTGTGCCTACAACTAAAACAACTTTTGACTTGCCAGGTATACATATTTTGTTTTTTAAAGGCGAAGGAAATTTCTTACCTAAGCCGAAGGCAGACTTGAAAAAAGTTTGTTTATTCTCTTTTGTGTTTAAGTGTAAATATGTAGGAATAAAAATTCCTTCTAGGGCTGAGTTAATGTTCTGAGATTTAAACGTATTTTTGTTTGCTTTATTAATGACCACACCAGCAATATTTAATTTGTGCTTTTCTTCTAAAGCAAAGATGAGTTCTTTGCTTTCTTCTAAAACCATAAATTGATCGAGTGTTACAACGAGAACTTGTACCTTAAGCGGATCACGCAAAAACTCTTTTGCAGATTTAGACTGATCTAATATCGCCCCACTTTTTGCAACATTTTGTGCAGAATTAGCTACATCGAATAGCGCAAGTGCATGGCCAGTTGAAGGTGCGTCAACTATAACTCTGTCCCATGCGCCAGATTCGGAAAGTGAACGAATTGCTCCCAAAGTTAAGAGTTCTCTCATACCCGGAACTGTATTCGCAATGGCACTGATCAGCGAGGATGCATGGAGCCGATCAACGATTGCTCCCATTTTTTTATCTTGCAAATATTTAACTAATGCACGGCTTGGCGTCAGGTAGATGACGTCGTATCCAAGCTCTGACTTAATAGGAGAAATTGAAGTTCCAGGTTCTTCATTGGTTTTTAAGT
>Ga0209573_1004931_pt1 | contig 12610 bp, 8 predicted proteins | sample TNRBio252014_DNA_FD_185870 | JGI IMG/M metagenome (GOLD analysis project Ga0209573, IMG submission 185870) | Wastewater treatment Type I Accumulibacter community from EBPR Bioreactor in Madison, WI, USA - TNR Reactor_6/25/2014_ DNA (SPAdes)... | ecosystem: Engineered > Bioreactor > EBPR >...
AACTCAAATACACTCAGTTTGTACCTACACACTGCAACAGGAATGATTATATTTTCGAAGATGCAAAAACATACGGCAAACTCGGATATGTGGACATTACAACATCGTCTTATCCTTACTTCCCCGATGAAGAGATCAAGCCATCCAAAGCATTGAAAAGCTTGTTGGAAAGTGGCGTTCCCCTGAATCATATTACCTTTACCTCAGATGCCTGTGGTTCACTACCGGGTTTTGATCCTGTGACCGGCAAGTTGGTGAAGATCGAAATGGGCTTGCCAGATTCCATATTGCGCGAGATCAGAGATGCAGTGATCGAAGACGGGATCCCATTGGAACATGCATTATACGTGGCAACATGCAATCCTGCCAATATTTTAAAACTTTCCCAAAAAGGTTATATCAAACAAGGATATGATGCTGACATATTACTTATGGACAAGGAGTTCAATATTCGTTTTTTGATGGCCAATGGTGTTTTTGTAAAAAGATAAAAATGCATAGATCAGTTTTGATTTTTTGGTTGAGTTTCCTGTTCCTGCTTCAATCTGTTAAGGGACAGCATCCATATGATTCAATACGGAATCCTGAAGCGACTGATTTTGCTCCTATAGTCCAGTTTTTGTCATCTCCTGAACTGGAAGGCAGGATGACCGGTGAAAAAGGCAATAAAATCGCCGCATTGTATATTGCATCCACAATGGAACAGCTCGGGCTGAAACCTTTCATCTGGTCTGCAGTCAGATCTACAGGTGTGTATGATTATTTTCAGGAATTCCGGGTGGATAAGATCAACCGGCAGAACACTTACATAGTATTTATGAGTTCAAATAAAGCTGCGCGTGATACATTTAAGATCAATAAAGATTTCTTCGCTGTACCTTTTTATAATGATATTGAAATCACCGGAAAACCTTATGTATCATTTATCAATGCACCCCATTTGTTGAACGATAGTTTGAAACTGACAGACCAAACCATATCGGATGCTGAAATGGGTATGCAAAAGGATAAAAACATCCGCTTTGCATCCATTGAAGTTTTCAGCGATCCAAATGGATCGGACAAACCAACAGTTGACCCGGAACAACTCAAAGCCGTTATGATGATAAGAACGGAAGAATGGCAGGGTGATGAATGGTATATGACCAGGGAATACGAAACAGAATTTTACCAAGGCCTGCCTGACCCTGACCCACTTGTCAAAACTTTCTATTTCTCCAAAGAAGCCAGCCAAAAGATCATTGATCAGTATATGGATGATTCTTTTAGAGGTGAGTATAAACAATTGAAGCTTCCTATCAAGGACTTACAAATATTTATTCATGGAGATACCATCGCTGAAGCAGTCAAAGCAAGAAATGTGATCGGCGTTTTGGAGGGTAAAGACACGACCAGAACGCTCATCATTGGAGCCCATTATGACCATCTTGGCAAGGAAGGAGATCTCATTTATTGCGGAGCAGATGACAATGCATCCGGTGTGGCAGGCGTGTTGTCCCTTGCTAAAATGTGGGAGCAAAGCAATGAAAAACCACCTGTCAATCTGATGTTTGCCTGTTGGGCTGGTGAGGAAACAGGTAAGTTGGGAAGTGGTTATTTTGCGGAACAAGGATTTTATCCGGATAACCCATTTTTATATATCAACATGGACATGATCTCCAGATCTGATCCTTTAGATACTTTAACCGAAATATTGAGCATCGGTTACCAGGCAAAAGACAGGCATTTGAAGGTACTTTGTTCAGGTCTCAATGATCAGCTTCCGCGACCATTTAAGCTGGATCTCTGGGAAGTAGACGGTCATTCCGGCAGCGATTATGCACCTTTTGTAAGTAAGGGAATTCCTGTGCTCAGTTTTTTCTCAGGATTCCATCCCGACTACCATACACCACGGGATACATTTGAAAGGATTGATACGGAGAAAATGCAGAGAATTCTGCATTTGGTCAATGACATTATCAAAGGTGTTATAATAAACTAATCAGAAGAACGTATTCATGCCATGCTTTAGATTATACTTGACCTGCAAACAATCAATTTTATTTAAAAGACCCAAACTTTCAATAAGCTAACAAGATCATAGCATAAGTATGAAATAAATAATGGATGTTGGAACAAACATTCACCCGATTGATGGAGTATTCGGTTCTGTTCTAAATGTCTCTCCTTTGGAATTGCCAATGGCTGACCAGGGAAAATATTAAGATCAAAATGACGAGCACGGGAAGATTTTGATCCAGGCTTCTTTGCCCGGTCATGAGATTCTGTGGCTGATAATAATGGAAAATATTGTATGGTTTAAAAGATACCAGCGGTTTCCACAGTCCACTCAGCATATCAATAAAATAGAAAACGAGGATTACTATTGAACTTAAAGATGCAGTCCGGCCTGATTCCTTCATGAACGTAGATATCATGAGGGAAAAACTCATGAAAACCATCATCAAAAACCACAGATTTAAACCGACCTTGAGGGCTTTTTCTATAAAGTCAATGTGTAAATGATCATAAAGCATCACGCTGATAAAAAGTCCTGCCATGGCGAACAGGATCAGCACCAAAGAAATAAAAGCCACGATCATCCATATTCTGCTTACGATCGTAGTCCTTTTAACAGGTAAAGCCAAAAGCAATTCCATGGTACCGTTTTCAATTGCCCCGGCAATATGTTTTGAGGTGATCGCTGTTAATAAAATGATCAGGATCATTAAAACAACAGGGTGATTCAATCCAAAACCAACAGCTCCTTCGATGGATAAACTGGAGAAAAACTGATCCCCGACCATCATCTTAATTTGCGGAGGCAGCATTTTCATCATGGAATCTATAAAGGGTTTGGTTTCAAGTCCTGTAAAAACTTCTATGATCAGAAACTGTATCAAAGGGATAAAGATCATGGCAAAGATCAGGAATCCGAGGTGGCTTTTGAGTATATGTTTGAAATAACTTACCATAACTTGCTTATTGATTCAAACCGGAATTATAATAGTTCATAAAAATGTCATCAAGCCTTGGTTCAGGAAAGGAAAAATCCACGATGGGCAAGTCGTTCATTTCCCTGAGCATTTCTTCAATATTTCCTTTTACCAAAAACTCATAGTTCAAACCATCATGTGAGAGCATTTCCGCATGGCTGAATGCGACGTCCGTCACTGGATTTTTAAGTTTGAAACTGAGTTTACGAGACACTTGTTTCTTCAGATTTTCCAGCGTTTCAAAGGCAACGATCTTCCCATCCCTGATCACTGCAATATGGTGGCAGTTCATTTCCACTTCGGTCAGATTGTGAGAAGAAAAGAAGATACTTGTTCCATTGCGATTCAATTCTTTGATCAAACCATAAAATGCATCCTGCATAATAGGGTCCAATCCGGAAGTTGGTTCATCCAGGATCAACAGTTGAGGCTCATGAAAAACAGATTGTATGATACCTATTTTCTGTAGCATCCCATGAGACATTGATTTCATTTTTTTATTCAGTTCAACATGGCTCAGATGAAAAATATCACATAAATATTTGGGAAAAACAAATGTTTTTTTTCTCTGGCTGGAGACAAATTTGAGGAATTCAATTCCGGTCATATTATCAAAATGGGTAAAACTTCCTGATAAAAATCCGATTGAATTTCTGATTTCAATTGAGTTTTTTCTCACTTCCTTACCAAATATAGTGATCTGTCCATCATCCGGACGAAGAAGATCGAGCATCATTTTGATACAGGTTGTCTTTCCTGCACCGTTTGGCCCGAGGAATCCGAATATTTCTCCTTCCTGAACATTAAAATTAACGGAAGAAACGGCTTTGAATCGCCCAAAATATTTAGTTACCTGTTCAATTTGAATTACATTAGCTGACATTATCTTTCAATGTTTTAAAAAAACCAATGTGCTTAAAACTCTGCTATTTTACTACCTATCAACTCATCATTTTATCATGAGCTAAAGATGGTGGTCTCTTCAAAGCTTTATTTTATCCGGATAAATTTATGTGTTTATTTCAAGATATTTGAAGGATTTTCCGAAAAGTTTTATTTGAAATCGATCACTTACTTGAAATGCTTTTAAACAGTGCATCAAAATGGAATGATTTGCATAAATATTGATTTATAATGATCAACAATGGTCATTGATCCAATGCATTTTGACAAACTTCCCGGAAAAGCAATTTTTAGGAAAATTCCACAAAAGTCAAGTAGCAGATAATAAAGACATGAAGTTTATTTTTGAACTTTGAAAAAACCATTTAAAAAGAAATATCATGTATTTCTTTTGTGCTCTTCGAGTATTCTTATTACAACTTCCTGGAATAGCTCCATTTCTTATTTAATCTTTGCAAGAAAACGCCAAATACTGCGTTATGCTTGTTTTTGAAACAGTCATTTACAATTAGTAAACTCCTTGTTTTCAAAAACTCTTGCCTGTGCGACACACGCAGAAAGGTCGCAAGCCTTGTCCTTGACGTTTTCTTATCAAATACGAAAAAACCATGGGTTTTCTTGCAGACATTATTTACCTGAAAATCCAATGAGATTTGATCAGGATAATTTACCCTGTGAATCGATGCTGAGCCAGAAATTTACATCTGCAAAGAAGTATTTTTTGCTTTTGCGAGCAGATCATCGCCTTCCTTTTTTGCTTTAGCCAATAAGTCATCCGCTTGTTTTTGGGCTATTTGCATGCCCTGATCTGCTTTCATATCCGCTTCCTTTCGAACCTTTGCTGCGCCGTTCTGCGCTTCTTTACGTATCTTTTTTGCTCCTTCTTCAGCGGCTATTTTGGCAATCGGATTGGAACCTGCTTTGGTGACTAGTTCTGTAGCCCTTTTATCTGCTTCTTCAATCAGTTTTTGGGCGCTTTTTTCACCGAGATCTTTAATTTGCTGAGCAGATTTTGATGCTTCCGCTATGATCTTATCCGAAGCGATCCGGGCGCTTGCCATGAGTTCATCAGCTTTTTTCTGAGCCAGAGCAACTGCTTCATCCCTTGCTTTGGTATAGGTCTCCTGAATTTTTTCCTTTGCCTGCTCCACGATTTTTTCCTTGATCTGGTTGACCTGCTTTTTGGTATCTATCTTTACTACCGGTTTCTTCAGGGTTCCTTTGATCAATGCGTCGAACCTGATCCGTTCAGGCACTTTCAGGTCAATACCATATTTACCTGCTGAATTCGTTAATACCTGGTTGGCAAGCGCAAGGGCATCTTTTCCCAATTCTGCCGAAGCCACATCAAAATTGAGCAGGTAGTCAATCGCACCATCCAAACCCTGATCTCCGCTGATCAGAAGATCAGTTTGTTTATTTTTTACCACAAAAGGCAGGATTTTAAATTTACCATCGATCATGATGATGTCCGCTTTGATATCCTTTAAAGCAAGATTTTTGAATTTTTCCGATTTGATGGCGGATGAGATCATCTGAAAAACTTCAGATTTTTCTATTTCAATGTGATTGGTGCGAAACTGGCAGGTTCCCGTCAATGTCGACAGATCCGGGGTGATCAATTCATCCATTTTCCCTTTAAAATCCAGTGCCAGATTGAATAATCCCTTACTTTTCTCAGCTATGGGTGCCAATTGCCTGACTGTATTGAAAGTTCTGAAAGTCTCGCCGATGTCTATCTGATTCATGTTCATTTTGATCTGAACTTCCGGTTTCAGCAAGTCTTTGGTAGCATAAGTTCCGGAGATGTCTACCACACCTTTCAGCATATTGACCCTGAATTTATCCAGAAAAACTTTCCCGTCTGACAGTCTGACCGTACCCTGTGCTTTTTGGATACGAATGTCATCGTAAAGCAATTGCTCCACATTCGCTGTAAAACTCATGTCTACGTTGACCGGAAGATCCAGAGAAAAACTGTCCTCGACTTCGGCATTATCAGTTGAAGTATCGGTTGAAGTAAAAGACATGATCTCATTGACATCCAGCATTTTTGAATTCAAACTGAATGCACCTCTGATCGGTTCATCTTTGAAATAATAGGACAGATAATTGAATACCTTACCGGTCAGTGCAAAATCACTTTTGCCCAGCAGCAAGTTAAAATTACTGATATCCAGGTATGCAGGTGTCACTGACAGGCTGAAAGAAGGTATGCTTAGTTTTATTTTACTGTTCAGTTCCTGATATTTGATACCTGAGCCTTTCACGAAACCTTTTGCATCAAAATGTTCATAGTCTTTGCTTTCGATGGCGCTCAGCCGGCCTTTCATCAATACATCTGCGTCTACCAGACCCGATAGTTTTTTACCTTCCATCGGAAAGATCCTGGTCAGCAGGGAAAGATCAAGTTTACCTTTGAGCATCCCGTCAAGGGAAGGATCAGAATCCATATTGGCAACATGTAATTTCATATTGACCGGATTACCGGCAAATAATCCCGAGAAATTCTTCAGGTCGATTTTCATCTTGTCATCACCTGCACCGATATCGCTGACCCGGACATCGAGCGCTATTTGATTGATCTTTTCCGGCATTCCACCATAAGCGATTTCTCCATGATCGACTTTTAAACCCACACCGATGAAAGGGAAAGAAGTTTCGTTGTATATACCGCTGACTTTCCCATCCAGTACAACGTTTCCTTTGGCATTCAGTTTTTCAAAATCGCTTTTATACAATACAGGGATCAAAGAAAGCAAACCTTTGAAATCAGATTTTTCTGAGTTAAATCCCAGATCCATTTCAATATCGTCCGGAATGGCCAAAAAACCATTGAGCACAAAACTCATCTCATTGAGCCATAAGGTATTTTTGAGGAAGGTAAGTTTCCAGTTGGCTGCATCTGTTTGGATATCAGCCAAAAGCTTTGCTTTGGCGTCTTTCAGGAACTCCATGCCTTCCATTTTGAAAGTCCAGCTGCCGAAGGAAGTGGATGTTTCATACTGTTGATCAGGTTTGGATATGGTTTTCAAAGTGAAATGCATATCATCAATGGTGGTAAAAATATCTGATTCCAGATCGTCATAGACCACTATTCCGTCTTGTATCTGAAATTTCTTAAGCAAAAATGTAAAACTACTGTCTTCATCCTCAGGTGTTTCATCAGATTCTTTGAAAACGTTCCAGTTGGCCCGACCGTCTTTCAACACTTTAGCCTTGATTTTCGGATGAACGAGGCTGACACTTTCGATGATGAATTCATCTTTCGTCAAACTCCACAGATCGATCCGGGTTCTGATCTTTTCAGCATAAAACAAGGTATCTTTTGAAAAAGTATCCAATCCGGCAACGGACATGTCATTCACTGTAAAATTGAGATCCGGGAAAGACCTGAACATACTCAGGCTGAAATCTCCAAAATCCACTTTTGCGTTGAGATTTTGGTTGATTTCTTCCTTGAACTTTTGGATGATCTCACTTTTGAAAAGCAAGGGGATCAGCAATAACAGTCCGAATAACACTGCAAAAGTCAGCAAGATCCATTTCAATACTTTTTTAATTCTGCCCATCACGATATTTTTGGTATACAAATTTCTGTCAACAACCATAGAACGCTTTCAAACGTGAAAAATCATTTGTTATGCCATTATTTGGCAAATTTTTCTACATAGTCTTTGCAAAAAAATATGAGTTTGCTTGCAGACACTACATTGAAAAAATCAAATTATTGTATACCTGTCCGTAACCCAAAAATAAAACCATGGGTTTTGCCCCTATACAACTCAGGTGTATAGGTTTCCACATCCTCTCCTTCATGATGTTGATATTCATACCCCAGTCTGACAGAAGCATTCTGTAGTATTTCATAATGAACTGCGATTCCCAGGTTTTGATAAGTCCATTTCAAATCTTTGAGAAAAGGATCTGTGATGGCTATACTACCATTGTCATAACCATATTCATCACCTTTCCTGGCATAGGTATATTCCATGTGCAGATGTAGTCGGTTGATTGGCTTGTAATGTAAACCGACAAACCATTCTTCAGCATTATCCCTGAGATAATGCCCCATGTTAAATCCGTTGGATTCAAAATTGGTTGTCTGGATATAATGCTGGTACACATGTGGTCTCGTTCGGGTGTATTCTGTGACCACTGACAAACCCGGGATCAGAGGTGTTTGGTGTTTAAGTCCTGCTTTAAAACTCCAGAAATTATGTTTTCCCGGTTCAACGATCCGCATAACTTTGAGCTCATCGATGAAAAGCGAACCATACAGGTGAAAATATTTCAGTTTAAACACGCTCAGATTGAGGAACATCTGGGCGTTTTGCCCGATATTCCGTCCTACTCCATCCGTTGAATTCAGCCAGTGATCTACAGATTTGTAGAATATAAAGGGTATCAAATATCCGGGATGTGGGTTCATATCACTGTAAATCACTGAATTCCCAAATGAAAAATAGATATCTTTTACAGGTTGGATGGTATACATATTGGCCGCGATGTATTTAGGCCGCATTACATCGCGCTGATTGCCATTGGGTGTAAAATAGGTTCGGGATGAATCCACCATATTCGATACCAGCCAGCCATGCAGGTAATTGAATTCAAACCAGGACACCGGTTTCAATTGGAGGGTGATCTGAGCGAACGAAGGCGCTTTATCTGAAATAATATTCGCACCGTGGTAGTTGGTTCCCCAATTGACATGATCTTTGATCAGGCCAATGCTGCCATTTTTCCAATGGTAGTTCAATCCACCTCTCATTTCGCTGTATTCACCTCCGAAAGTTCCGTTTTTATAGTTTCCACCCGTTCTGAGGTTAAGGTAGGATTTCCTTGCCAGATAATCTTTATCTGTATTATCCCTTAAACTTGCATAAGCGCTGAGATTTTTGCCAAAATGAGCCCTTAAAGATGCGCCACCCCAGACGTGATAAGTTGTTTTTTCCCCGACCTGCATCAGATCCATTCCCCATATTGGTTCAACAGCCAATTGGAAAGCCGAATCCTGATAAAAAATACCCGGTGGATTCAACGATGGTTTATATGTTCTGAAAGTGCGTTTCCACAATCCGGAGTCTTTATCAGGCTTGACCGGACTGCTCGTCAGCGCATAATACTGATAAAATCGATCCAATGCTTTTTGTTGCCGTAAATCAAGTGCATCTTCTTTCAATTTTATCTGTTGCAAACAGGAAAAAATGTACTGATCTGCATACGGTTGGATGGCGGTATTCAAAGAGATCACTTTATTCAAAGCCATTTCATCCAAAAAATCATAAATATCCGAGGTAGAAACGTGTATGGGATTGCCCTGTCCGGATAGTTGGGATACCAGTAAAAAATATAGTGCGATAAGCAGTGTGTTTTTCATCTCAATAGTTTAATTCCATGCCAAAATAAATCAAAAATGTGGCAGCTGGTAATATAAAGATGCAAATTCATCAATTAAATAAAAAAACTGTTCATCCTAAAAACAAATTGTCACCATTTTCAAGACTTTTTTGATGCTATGTCGAGCTGTATGGGTTCATAAATCAATTTCCTCTTTGGTTCTGGCTCGTCCGGGTTAGGTAATATGGTTAGCCATTAAAAAAAACAATAAGACAATTGGAATATATGTTTTTTTAAAAATAATTGGCTTATTTTTTGTAAATCAGATGGTTTCCAGAAACCTAAAAAATGTGAACAACAAGGTATGATCAAAAAAATCCGGATACTACTGATGATACTTTAAAGATCAATTATATAATAACATTCCCCAAACCATACTTGATCAGATAATCTTTAAAAAAATAAAATAACTCAAATTCAGGCGACATTTAGTCAATAGAATAGTTCTAAACTGCCATAATAGCCTGAACAAGTCTTTTGTGTTTAGCCTAAAAGTCCTTACATTTACCGCAATTAAGGAAAAAAACAAGCAATTTTATATGCAATCGATGTGTAGAACATTCAGGCTTTAATTAACAAAACAAGCATGATCGTTTTGGTATTAGATTTATTGATATGCATGAGCAGCGTCCATATTTTTAAACAAAGATTCCATATAGCAGATAGAAAATAAATGAACATACAAATGGAAAGAACCTGGGTTTTAGTTTTTAGCTTTTGCATGTTGACAGGAATGAGTATTGCTCAGATCGGGTCTCAATGGCGGGGAATTAACCGCGATGGTATATATAACGAATCAAACCTATTAAAGGAATGGCCTGAAGAAGGGCTTAAACTACTTTGGAGTTACAATGATTTGGGTTCCGGACATTCCTCACCGATCATTACAGATGATCGGATTTTCATTCCGGATCAAAAAGACAGCATTGGCTATGCCTATGCATTTGATCTGGATGGAAATGTAATTTGGAAAACTACGTATGGCGCTGAATGGAATGAAGATTATCCTGGCAGCCGTTCCACATTTACCTTGTATAAAAACAAATTATACCTTTTAAGTGCTTACAGCGTTGCTGTTTGTCTGGATGCCACAACAGGGAATAAAATCTGGGAAGTCGATCTGAAAAAGAATTTCGGCAGTGTTATTCCTAAATTCGGCAAAGTAGAATCTCCATTGATCTTTGATGATAAAATCATATTTACGCCTGGTGGTGACTCCATAGCTATGGTCGCATTAAATCCTGCCAACGGTGCAACCATCTGGGAATCTGTTGGCGTAGAAGGAAATGGCAGTTTTTGCTCTCCTCAATTGATTGAGCTGGCAGGAAAAAAAATTGTTGTGAATTCATTTGCAAATGTAATTGCAGGCTTCGATGCCCAGTCAGGAGAATTTCTTTGGAAGTATCCGCAAACGAATAAATACAGCATTCACTCCAATACGCCTTTATATAAGAACGGATATCTCTACAGCACGACAGGTTCAGGCGCCGGTGGCATCATGCTTAAATTGAGCGAAGACGGCAGATCGGTTACTAAGGTATGGCAGGATTCTTTACTCGACAACCAAATGGGTGGAGCAGTACTGTATAACTCGATGATCGTCGGATCGGGTCATGATAATAAATCATGGTATGTGCTGGATTGGGAAACAGGAGAAGTGAAATTCAAATCAAAGCCGATTGGTATTGGTGTGGTCATTTTTGCGGATGATCATTTCTACGGTTACAGCGATAAAGGCGAATTGGGATTGATGAAACTGACTGATGAAGGACTCGAACTGGTGAGTAAAATGAAAATTACATTGGGTTCCGACCAACACTGGTCGCACCCTGTTATCCGGAATGGCGTCTTATATCTGCGGCACGGCGATACCCTCATGGCATATTCTTTAAAACAATAAATAATCAGGTATATGAACCACAAAAATATCCTTATACCCTTATTCCTGATCCTTACTTTTTCTTTATTTTCTCAGGATCTGGTCCAATGGCGTGGAAAAAATCGGGACGGCATTTATCATGAAACAGGATTGCTGACCAAATGGCCCAAAGCTGGTTTAAATATATTATGGCAATATGACGAGCTCGGCATTGGTTTTTCTTCTCCTTTGGTATTGAAAGATAAAATTATTATAACCGGGATGGAGGATAGTTCAGGGGTGATGTATGCACTTGATCTGGAAGGTAAGCTGCTCTGGAAAACGGTATATGGCAATGAATGGAATGAATCTTTTCCGGGATGCAGGTCTACCCCAACCTATTTAAATAATAAATTGTACATCAACAGCAGTTACGGGAAAGCCGTATGTCTGGATGCAGGCACCGGTGCGATTGTCTGGAGCAAAGATCTCGCTGAAACTTTCGGCGCTGAACCTCCCAAATGGGGTATCGTGGAATCTCCTTTAGTGGTAGATGATAAAGTTATTTTCGCAACGGGTGGAAAAGAATTCAATATTGTTGCTCTCAACCTGCTTGATGGTTCCCAGGTATGGACCAGTCCGGGTAAAGGTCAATTAACTGCCTATTGTTCACCTATCCTGTTTAATTATTCAGGCAGAAAAATTATGTGTACGCTTACTGCCAAAGATATTTTAGGAATTGAAGTGGAAACAGGGAAACTGCTTTGGAGTTTTCCAAAAGAAAACAGAGCTTCCGTGCATGCGAACACACCTTTGTTTGCAGATGGAAAAATATACGTTGTGAGTGGGTATGGTTCAGGAGGTATTTTGTTAAAATTAGGGGATGATGGAAATTCAGTTGAGCAACTTTGGACAAACACAGCCCTCGATAATCAAATGGGTGGTGTAGTTTTGCTCAATAACACCCTCTATGGTTCGGGACAGAAGAAGAAAGAATGGATGGCAGTCGATTGGGAAACCGGATCAGTTAAATATAAAACCAAAGCACTGGGAAAAGGCATAACGATCGCCAATGACGGTTTACTGTATTGTTATAGCGATAAAGGAATTTTAGCGTTGGTAAAGCCAACTGAGAATAAGTTTAAGATTATCAGCAAAATGGAAGTTAAACCAGGAAAAGGAGAGCATTGGTCACACCCTGTGATCCAGAATAAAATATTGTATCTACGCCATGGAAATGCTTTGATCGCTTATGCTCTGGCAGCTGAATGAGATCCTATGATCACCGATACGACCAAAAAATACATCATTTTGAGTGTTGCTTTGATCAGCATCGTTCTATTATTTTTTTGGTTGGCATATAATCCTGTACGGAATTTTAATGCCAGTATTCCTGGTCTGGATCACCGCCCTGAACATAAACCGGATACCGGCAGTACCGTTACGATAGGTGAGAAATTTACATTTATCA
>Ga0209573_1004932_pt1 | contig 12608 bp, 11 predicted proteins | sample TNRBio252014_DNA_FD_185870 | JGI IMG/M metagenome (GOLD analysis project Ga0209573, IMG submission 185870) | Wastewater treatment Type I Accumulibacter community from EBPR Bioreactor in Madison, WI, USA - TNR Reactor_6/25/2014_ DNA (SPAdes)... | ecosystem: Engineered > Bioreactor > EBPR >...
CCGGCCTGCCGCCATGCGCTGAACGCGGTGCCCGGCATGGTCGAGGCGCTGACCGAGGCGGTGCAGACCCGTGGCCGGCCGTTTCTGGGCATCTGCGTCGGCATGCAACTGCTGGCCACCACCGGGCATGAATATGCGCAGGTGGCAGGGCTGGGCTGGGTGCCCGGCGACGTGGTCCGCATCGACGCGCCGGGGCTGAAGGTGCCGCACATGGGCTGGAACGACATGGTGATCGACCGGCCGCACCCGGTGCTGGCGGGGCTGAGCACCGGCGACCACGCCTATTTCGTGCATTCCTACCGGTTTCAGACCGCCGATCCCGCCGATCTGCTGGCGCATGTCGACTATGGCGGGCCGGTCAGCGCCGTGGTCGGGCGGGCCAATATCCTCGGCACCCAGTTCCACCCGGAAAAGAGCCAGGCCGCGGGGCTGCGGCTGATCGGCAATTTCCTGCGCTGGCGGCCCTGAGGGCCAAAGCGCGCACAAACCCGCCTGACGGGGAACCGCGGCGCAATGTTCACCGCAATGTCGGTTTGCGCTGCCGTCCGGATTTGCTAGAGATGGCAAAAAACAGGCGGCGGGCATGGCACAGGCACAACCACACGAGCGCATCCAGTATATCGTCGAGGGCGGCCACCGCCTGACCGGCAGCATCGAGCCCTCGGGCAACAAGAACGCCGCCCTGCCCATCGTGGCGGCGGCGCTGCTGACCGACCAGCGGGTCGAACTGACCAATGTGCCGCGCATCCGCGACATCGAGGTGCTGGTCGAACTGATCCAGTCCGTCGGCGCCGAGGCCAAGTGGCTGGGCCGCAACCATCTGGAAATCCGCGCCGCCACGCTGCGCCCGGCGGATCTGGACCCTGACCTCTGCGCCCGGGTGCGCGCCTCGATCCTGCTGGCCGGGCCGATGCTGGCGCGCTGCGGCGAGGTCACCCTGCCGCCGCCCGGCGGTGACGTGATCGGCCGTCGCCGGGTCGATACCCACTTTCTCGCGCTGCGCGAACTGGGCGCCGAGATCACCGTCAACGGCCATTACCACTTCAAGGCCGACAAACTGCGCGGCGCCGATGTGTTCCTTGACGAACCCTCGGTCACCGCCACCGAAAACGCCCTCTGCGCCGCCGCCTGCGCCGAGGGGGTGACGGTGCTGCGCAACTGCGCCTCGGAGCCGCATGTGCAGGATCTGGCGCGGTTTCTGAACGCGATGGGCGCACAGATCGAGGGCATCGGCACCAATACGATGACCATCCACGGCGCCCGCAAACTGGGCGGCTGCACCCACCGCATCGGGCCGGATCATATCGAGGTCGGCTCGCTGATCGGCCTGGCTGCGGTGACACGATCGGAAATCACCATCAGGAACGCCGGGGTGGACCACCTGCGCTCGACGCTGATGGGCTATGAACGCCTCGGCATCCGCTGTCAGATCCGCGGCGATGACCTCCACATCCCCGCCGATCAGGAGATGGTCGTGCAGGCCGATTTCGGCGGCCATATCCCGACAATCAGCGACCAGCCCTGGCCCGCCTTCCCGGCCGATACCATGTCGATCGCCATCGTCACCGCGACGCAATGCGAGGGCGTGGTGATGATGTTCGAAAAGATGTTCGAAAGCCGGATGTTCTTTGTCGACAAGCTGATCGCCATGGGGGCGCGCATCGTGCTGTGCGACCCGCACCGCGCCATCGTCGCCGGCCCCTCGCAGATGCGCGGCTCGCGGCTGGAAAGCCCGGATATCCGCGCCGGAATGGCGATGCTGATCGCCGCCATGTGCGCCGAAGGCACCAGCACGATCAACAACGCCCAGCAGATCGAACGCGGCTATGAGCGCATCGACGAACGCCTGAACGCGATGGGCGCGCGGATCACCCGGGTGCCGCCCCGCGACTGACCCCGCTCTGGCGGACGACCTGGGAGGGGTTTTCCACCCCTCCCAGACCCACCCCGGAGGATAGTTCAGGCACAAAGATGAGGCAGGGTTAAGAGGGCGTTAACCGCCCATCTTTGTGCCTCAACTATCCTCAGGGGGGTGAGGCCGCAGGCCGAGGGGGGCGCGAGCGCCCCCCTGACCCGGTGTCCGCCGTCAATCCTCGTTGATGTCGTGGTCGATGCGTTTCATCTGGCCCTGACGCACGCCCAGCACCTGCCGCATGCCCAGCCAGCCCACCACCGACACGACGGCAAAGACCACCAGCGCATTGACCAGCGAGGCCGCCATCCAGGCGGTTCCGGGCAGGCCAAAGCCCATCCAGGCGCCTGTCACCACCGCGCCGACGGCAAATCCGGCGAACAGGAAGCCCGGCACCAGCACTTCGAGGATCGCGAGCACCAGCCCCGCCGCGATCCAGACCCACCAGAGCGACTCCATCACGCGCGGCCCTTGAGCATCTTGAACACATCGCCGAAGGCCTCGATCATCTGCGCGGGCATGATGATCGTCTGTTTGCCGTCGCCGACCGCGATCGATTTCATCGCCTCGACCTGCGCCAGCGCGATCTGGTATTGCGCTGCTTCCAGGCCGTTCTTGGCGATGGCCTCGGCGATCACGCCGGTCGAATAGGCCTCGGCATCGGCCGAGACACGTTTGGCCTTGGCCTGCTGTTCGGCGGCATAGAGTTCGCCGTCGGCCTTCAGTTCCACGGCCCGGCGCGCGCCTTCGGCCTCGGTCACTGCGGCGCGGCGGGCGCGTTCGGCGTTGAGCTGCTGCAGCATCGCGGTGCGGGTGGCCTCGTCGAGGTTGACGTCGAGCAATTCGGCCCGCGTCACCTCGATGCCCCAGTCATCGACCACATCGGCAATCGCTTCGCGGATGCGGGTAGTCAGCCGCGAGCGGTTCGACTGCACCTCGTCGAGTTCCATCGTGCCGATTTCCGAGCGCACGATCCCGGCCACCGTGGTCTGGATCGCCGCGTCGACGTCGCGGATGCGGTAGACGGTCTTTTCGGGTTCCATGATGCGGTAGAACACCGAAGTTTCGACCTGCACCAGCACGTTGTCGGTGGTGATCGCGTCCTGCCGGGTATTGGGCAACTGGCGTTCGAGGATCGAGACCTTGTGCGCCACCGTATCGACGAAGGGCACGATCAGGTTGATGCCCGGCCCGAGGACCGCACGCAGGCGGCCAAAGCGCTCGACCACATATTTTTGCGACTGCGGCACGATGCGCACGCCGAGGAACAGCGAAATGATGATGAAGAGGGCAAGGAGCAACAGCACGATGCTGCCCCCGCTGATGAAATCGAAGGGCATGAAGGGCTCCGTGGTCAGGGGCGTGGGCGTCGGGATTTCGTCGGGTTTCACGTCTCGTCCGGATCGGTGTTAGCCGCACCACTATGCAAAGAAGCGCGGCAAAGGAAAAGAGGCGATGCTTGCAGCGCGGCCCGCCCGGCTGTAGGGATCGGGGCAAATTCCCGTGACCTCTGGAGCATTCGCCATGGCCTCGTATCAATATGTCTATCACATGGACGGCGTGTCCAAGACCTATCCGGGCGGCAAGAAGGTTTTCGAGAACATCCGGCTGAATTTCCTGCCCGGCGTCAAGATCGGTGTGGTCGGCGTCAACGGCTCGGGCAAGTCGACGCTGCTGCGCGTCATGGCGGGCATGGACAAGGATTTCACCGGCGAGGCCTGGGCCGCCAAGGGGGCGCGCGTCGGCTATCTGCCGCAAGAGCCGCAACTGGACGAGAGCCTCGATGTGCGCGGCAACGTCATGCTGGGGGTCGCGGCCAAGCAGGCCAAGCTGGACCGTTACAACGAGCTGGCGATGAACTATTCCGACGACACCGCCGAGGAAATGGCCGCGCTGCAAGACGAGATCGACGCGCAGAACCTGTGGGATCTGGACAGCCAGATCGACGTGGCGATGGAGGCCCTGCGCTGCCCGCCCGATGACGCGGCGGTCAGCACGCTGTCCGGCGGCGAAAAGCGCCGCGTCGCGCTGTGCAAGCTGCTCCTGGAAGCGCCGGACATGCTGCTTTTGGACGAACCGACCAACCATCTGGACGCCGAGACCATCGCCTGGCTGCAAAAGCACCTGATCGAATACACCGGCACCATCCTGATCGTCACGCACGACCGCTATTTCCTCGACGACATCACCAGCTGGATTCTGGAGATCGATCGCGGGCGCGGCATTCCCTATGAGGGCAATTACTCCGCCTGGCTGGAGCAAAAGGCCAAGCGTCTGGCGCAGGAATCGCGCGAGGACAAGTCGCGCCAGAAGGTGCTGGAAAAGGAACTGGAATGGATCCGCGCCGGGGCCAAGGCCCGGCAGGCCAAGCAGAAGGCCCGGATCAACGCCTATGAGGAAATGGCGGGCAAGTCCGAGCGCGAGAAGATCAGCACCGCGCAGATCATCATCCCCAACGGCCCGCGTCTGGGCGGCAAGGTGATCGAGGTCGAGGGCCTGAAAAAGGCGATGGGCGACAAGCTGTTGATCGAAGGGCTGACCTTCGCCCTGCCGCCCGGTGGCATCGTCGGCGTCATCGGCCCGAACGGCGCCGGCAAATCGACGCTGTTCCGCATGCTGACCGGGCAACTGGCGCCCGACGAGGGCAGTGTGACCTTTGGCGACACGGTGCAACTGTCCTATGTCGACCAGTCGCGCGATGCGCTCGATGGGTCGAAAACTGTCTGGGAGGAAATCTCGGACGGGTTGGAAGTGCTGGAACTGGGCGACGCCACGATGAACTCGCGCGCCTATTGCGGCGCGTTCAACTTCAAGGGCGGCGACCAGCAGAAGAAGGTCGGCGTGCTGTCGGGCGGCGAACGCAACCGGGTGCATCTGGCCAAACTGCTGCGCGAGGGCGGCAACGTGCTGCTGCTCGACGAACCGACCAACGATCTGGATGTGGAAACCCTGCAGGCGCTGGAAGCCGCGCTGGACGATTTCGCCGGCTGCGCGGTGATCATCAGCCACGACCGCTTCTTCCTCGACCGGCTTTGCACGCATATTCTGGCGTTTGAAGGCGACGCGCATGTCGAGTGGTTCGAGGGCAACTTCGAGGCCTATGAGCAGGACAAGATCCGCCGTCTGGGGCCGGATTCGGTCGAGCCCAAGCGGGTGAAATACAAGAAATTCACGCGGTGACGGGTGTAGGGTGCGTGCTTGCACGCACCTTGCGGTGGATGGTGCGTGCAAGCACGCACCCTACGGAAAATTCTCGTCATTTCGCCCCCTTGCCCCCCTTCCCGCCCGCTGTGGGCTGGAATACCTTACCCCCACTCTGAACCCTCCACCCATAGGTCCCCAAAATGCTGACGACCCTGCGCGCCGCTGCCCTTGCCGCTGCCGCCACCCTGTTCGCGCTGCCCGCCGCCGCCGACATCACCTTTGTGCTGAACAACGCGACCACGGTTGATCTGATGGAATTCTACGCCTCGCCCACCGATGCCTCGGATTGGGAAGAGGACATCCTCGGTGAGGAAATCCTGCCCGCCGGTGGCGCCGGTCAGGTCATCATCGGCGAGGATCGCGGCTGCGACTATGACATCAAGATGGTCTTTGCCGATGGCGAGGAACTGGAAGACGCGATCAACATCTGCGAAACCAGCGAATACACCATTTCCGAAGAGTGATCGCTGTCACGGATCGGAATTTGCCGCGCGGGGGGCCCCCTCTGCGCGGTTTTTCCTTGCCCTGAGCGGCCTTGCATGGCCCAGATACGGCCAAACCGGCGACACAATCGCCCGCTACGACCCTCACGAGCCACGTCCGCCAGAGGAGCCGCGCATGACTGACCTGATCCACCCCCTGCTGCTGTGCGGCGGTTCGGGCACCCGGTTGTGGCCGCTGTCGCGCAAGTCCTTCCCCAAGCAATTCGCCCGCCTGACCGGCGCGGAAAGCCTCTTTCAGGCCTCGGCCCGCCGGTTGTCCGGCCCCGGTTTCGCCGCGCCGATGGTCATCACGGCCTCGGATTTCCGCTTTGTGGTGACCGAACAACTGGCGGGTGTCGAAATCGCCCCGGCCGCCATCCTGATCGAGCCCGAGGCCCGCAACACCGCGCCCGCCATTCTGGCCGCCGCGCTGGCGCTGGCGGCGCGCGCGCCCGAGGGGTTGATGCTGATCGCCCCCTCGGACCATGTGATCCCCGACAGCGACCGGTTCCGGCAGGCCGTGCAGGCCGCCGCGCCCGAGGCCCGCGCCGGTCGGCTGGTGACCTTTGGCATTCGCCCGGACCGCGCCGAAACCGGCTATGGCTGGCTGGAACTGGCCATGCCGCCGGGGGCCGATTTCGCCCCGGTGCCGCATCGCTTGCTGCGCTTTGTCGAAAAGCCCGATGCGGCGACGGCGCAGGATTTGCTGCGCTCGGGTCGGCATTTGTGGAACGCCGGGATCTTCCTCGTCTCGGTGCCCGCGATCCTGCAGGCCTTTGCCGAGCACGCGCCGGACATGCTGGCCGCCGCGCGGGCCGCGGTGAGCGGGGCGCAGGCGGACCTTGGATTCACCCGGCTGGCCGCCGCGCCTTGGGCGGAATTGCCTGCGATTTCCATTGATTACGCGGTGATGGAAAAGGCCGCGAACCTGTCCGTCGTGCCCTATGGCGGGGTCTGGTCGGACCTTGGCGGCTGGGATGCCGTCTGGCGCGAGGCCGGGCCGGACGCGCAGGGCGTCGTGACCCAAGGCGCCGCGACCGCGATCGATTGCCAAGGCAGCCTGCTGCGGTCCGAGCCGGAAGGGCCGCAACTGGTCGGCATCGGCGTGCAGGATCTGATTGTCGTGGCGATGCCCGATGCCGTGCTGGTCGCCCACAAGGACCGCGCGCAGGATGTGAAACTGGCCGTCGCCCGGCTGAAAGCGCGTGGTGCGCCCGAGGCCGAGAGCTTTGCCCGCGATCACCGGCCCTGGGGCTGGTTCGAGAGTCTGGCGATGGGTGGGCGGTTTCAGGTCAAGCGCATCGTGGTGAAACCCGGCGCCGCGCTGAGCCTGCAAAGCCACCACCACCGGGCCGAGCACTGGATCGTCGTCGAGGGCACGGCGCGGGTGACGATTGATGCCGAGGTCCGGCTGGTGACGGAAAACCAGTCGGTGTTCATCCCCTTGGGCGCCAAGCACCGGATGGAAAACCCCGGCAAACTGCCGCTGACCCTGATCGAGGTGCAGACCGGCGCGTATCTGGGTGAGGATGACATCATCCGGTACGAGGATGTTTACGCCCGTGGTCAGGGGGCCAAGGGATGAGCCTGACCTGCTTCAAGACCTATGATATCCGGGGTCGGCTGGGGGTCGATCTGGATGCGGGGATTGCGCATCGCATCGGGCGAGGTTTTGCCCGGGCCTTGGGCGCGCGGCGGGTGGTGCTGGGGCGCGATATCCGCGCCTCGTCGCAGGCGCTGGCCGGGGCCGTGGCAGAGGCGCTGGTGGCCGAGGGCTGCGACGTGCTGGATCTGGGTCTGTCGGGCACCGAGGAGATGTATTTCGCCACCAGCCATTTTGGCGCCGATGGTGGGATCTGCGTCACCGCCTCGCACAATCCGATGGACTATAACGGCATGAAGATGGTGCGGGCGGGATCGGCGCCGCTGGATGCCGCGACGGGCCTGAGTTCGATCCGGGCGCTGGCCGAGGCGGATGAGTTCGGCCCGGCGCGTGCCGGGGGATCGGTGCGCGATGTGGCCGAGGAGGCGCGGGCGGCCTATGTGCAGCGGGTCGTGTCCTTTGTCGATGTGGCGGCGCTGAAGCCGCTGACACTCCTCGTCAATGCGGGGAATGGTGCCGCCGGGCCGACGTTTGACGCCATCGCCGCGGACCTGGCCCGCCTTGGCGCGCCGTTGAGGTTCGTGCGGATGCACCATGAGCCGGACGGCACGTTCCCGCAGGGAATCCCCAACCCCCTGCTGCCGGAAAACCGCCCGGCGACGGCAGCGGCGGTGGTCGCGGCAGGCGCCGATTTCGCCGTCGCCTGGGATGGCGATTTCGACCGTTGTTTCCTGTTCGACCATACGGGGGCCTTTGTCGACGGCGAGTATGTCGTCGGTCTGCTGGCCGAGGTTTTCCTCGCGCGTGAGCCGGGGGCGCGGATCATCCACGATCCGCGCGTGATCTGGAACACGCAGGATGTGGTCGCCCGTGCCGGGGGCGTGGCGGTGCAGGCGCGCACCGGGCATGCCTTTGTCAAGCAGGCGATGCGCGATCAGGGTGCGGTGTACGGCGGCGAGATGTCGGCGCATCACTATTTCCGCGACTTCGTGCATTGCGATTCCGGCATGATCCCCTGGCTGGTGATCGCCGAACTGGTCAGCCGTCGGGGCCCGCTGGCCGGGCTGGTGGCGGCGCGGCAGGCGGCGTTTCCGTCCTCGGGCGAGATCAATTTTCACCCGGCTGACCCGGTCGCTGCCATCGCCGCCGTCCGCGCCCGTTTCGAACCCTTGGCGCGCGGCCTCGATCTGACCGACGGCCTGTCGTTCGACATGGGCGACTGGCGGTTCAACCTGCGGTCGTCGAACACCGAGCCGGTGGTGCGGTTGAACGTCGAAGGGCGGGGCGACAAGGGCCGGGTGGCGCAGGCGGTGGCGGAAATCTCGGCCCTGCTGGCCTGAGGTCAGCCGCGCGACAGCCCCTTGCGCAGGGCGAGCAGGTCGATATCGCGCGCCACAAAGACCGCGCCCGCCACGCAGGCCGCGTCGAACAGCACCGGGTCCGGCGTCAGGATGCCGGGCGGCTGGCCCGCGGCGCGGATGCGGCGGATGGCTTCGACCACGGCGGCGCGCACCTCGGGGCGGCCCGGTTCCCCCGGAAAGCCCATGCTGGCGGCCAGATCGGCCGGGCCGACAAAGATGCCGTCGATCCCCGGCACGGCGGCGATGGACTCGATCTGCGCCACGGCCTCGACGGTTTCGACCTGCACCAGCAGGCAGATCTCGTCGCGCGCGCTTGCGTGATACCCGGCGATCCGCCCGAATCCCGAGGCGCGGGTTGCACCGGCAACGCCGCGAATCCCGGCGGGGGGATAGGTGACGGCGGCGACGGCCAGCGCCGCCTGCTCGGCGGTCTGCACCATCGGAATCAGCAGCGTCTGGGCGCCCAGATCGAGGATCTTCTTGATGTCCACCACGTCGAGCGAGGCCGGGCGCACCAGCGCCGACACCGGATAGGCCGCGACGGCCTGCAACAGCGGCAGGATGCTGGCGGCGGTCAGCGGCGAGTGTTCGGTGTCGAACAGCATCCAGTCAAAACCCGCCGCCGCGATCATCTCGGCGACGGCGCTGTCACCGATCTGGCACCAGACGCCGTGGACCGGGCGCCTGTCGGCCAGTGCCGCCTTGAAGTGGTTCTTGCGTGGCTCGGTCATGGCAGGCCCCCGTCTGGCCCCGGCAGCATAGCGCAGCCGGGGGCCAAGTCCATCACCCGTCGCGCAGCCGGAAGCGCTGGATCTTGCCGGTCTGGGTCTTTGGCAGCGCGGCGACGAACATTACCGAGCGCGGGTATTTGTAGGGCGCGATCACCGATTTGACGTGGTCTTGCAACAGCTTGACCATCAGCGCATCGCCCGCCTGCCCCGCCGCCAGCACAACATGTGCCTGCACGATCTGGCCGCGCGCCTCATCCGGAACGCCGATCACCGCGCATTCGGCCACGGCGGGATGCGCCAGCAGCGCGGCCTCGACCTCGGGGCCAGCGATGTTGTAGCCCGCCGAGATGATCATGTCGTCCGAGCGCGCGGCAAAGTGAAAGCGCCCCTCGTCATCCTGCCAGAAGCTGTCGCCCGTCAGGTTCCAGCCGCCGCGCACATAGGCCCGCTGGCGCGCATCGGCCAGATAGCGGCAGCCGGTCGGCCCGCGCACCGCCAGCCGCCCGACCTCGCCACGCGGCAGTTCCTGCATGTCCTCGCCGACGATGCGCGCCTGATAGCCGGTCACCGGGCGGCCCGTGCAGGCCGGGCGGTGGTCGCCAAAGCGGTTGGTCAGGAAGATGTGCAGCATTTCGGTGGCGCCGATGCCGTCCAGCATCGGCTTGCCGGTCTTGGCCATCCATTCGTCATAGACCGGCGCGGGCAGGGTTTCGCCGGCACTGACGGCGGCGCGCAGGCTGGAGAGGTCGGCGCCGTCCTCCATCGCCTTGAGCATCACGCGATACGCGGTCGGCGCGGTGAAGCAGATGGTCGCGCGGTGTTCCTGAATGATCTGGATCAGGTTCGGCGGGCTGGCCTGTTCCAAGAGCGCCGCCGCCGCGCCAAAGCGCAGCGGAAAGACGGCGAGGCCGCCAAGGCCAAAGGTAAAGGCCAGGGGCGGGCTGCCGACGAACACATCCTCGGGTGTCACCCCCAGAACCTCACGCGCATAGCCATCCGCGATGATGAGCAGGTCGCGGTGGAAATGCATCGTCGCCTTGGCCTCGCCCGTGGTGCCCGAGGTGAAGCCCAGCAGCGCCACATCATCGCGCCCGGTTCTGACCGCCTGAAACCGCACGGATTTCTTCAGCGCCACCCGGTCGAGTTCGGCGTCGTGGTTTGCCGTGCCGTCAAAGCCGACCACGGTTTTCAGGAAATGGCTGTCCTTTTGGCAGGCGACCATGTCCTCCATCAGGCGGGTATCGCAGAGCGCGTGGCTGATCTGCGCCTTGTCGACGATCTTGGCCAGTTCCCCGGCGCGCAGCATCGGCATGGTGTTGACCACCACCGCCCCCGCCTTGGTCGCCGCCAGCCAGCAGGCCACCATCGCCGGGTTGTTGGCGCTGCGGATCAGCACGCGGTTGCCGGGCTTCACGCCATACTCCTCGACCAGCGCATGCGCGATGCGGTTCGACCAGTCGGTGAGTTCCTTGTAGGTGCGCGCCCGCCCGTTGCCGATCAGCGCCGTGTGGTCGCCAAAGCCGCGCTCGACCATGCGGTCGGTCAGCTCGACCCCGGCGTTCAGCCAGTCGGGATAGTCGAACCCGGTCAGGTCGATCGCCGGCCAGTCGCCCGGCGCCGGCAGGTTGTCGCGGGTAAAGCTGTCGCTATGGCCGCTTGGTCCCAGTTGCATCGCCTGTCCCCCTCAGGTGCGCGGAATGACCGCGGTTGCCTCGATTTCCACCTTGGCGCGGTCCTCGACCAGCGCCACCACCTGCACCAGCGCCATGGTGGGATAGACCCGGCCCAGCACCGCCTTGTAGGCGGCGCCCAACCCCTTGAGATCGGCCAGATACTCGCGCTTGTCGGTGACATACCAGGTCAGTCGCACCAGATGCTCTGGCCGCGCGCCCGCCTCGGCCAGCACGGCCTTGATGTTCTCCAGCGCCTGCCGGGTCTGGCCGACGAAGTCATCCGTCTCGAACACGCAGTCCGCGTTCCAGCCGACCATGCCGCCGGTGAACACCATGCGCCCCTCGGCGGCGATGCCGTTGGCATAGCCGATGGCGGGTTTCCACGTCCTCGGGTGCAGGATCTCATGCATCTCGGCGCCTTTCACAGAATGGAGCGGGCGATGACCACCCGCTGAACGTCACTCGCACCTTCATAGATACGCAGCGCCCGGATTTCGCGATAGAGGCTCTCGACCATCGAGCCCGTGCGCACCCCGTCGCCGCCATGCAGTTGCACCGCCATGTCGATGACCTCCTGCGCGGCCTCGGTGGCGTAAAGCTTGGCCATCGCTGCCTCGCGGGTGATGCGGGGCGCGCCCATGTCCTTGGTCCAGGCGGCGCGATAGATCAGCAAGGCAGCGGCGTCGATCTTCAGCGCCATGTCGGCCAGATGCCCCTGCACCATCTGCAACTCGGCCAGCGGCGCGCCCTGAATGCGCCGCGCCTTGACCCGCGCCAGCGATTCGTCCAGCGCCCGGCGGGCAAAGCCCAGCGCGGCGGCGCCGACCGTCGGGCGGAACACATCGAGCACCGCCATCGCCAGCTTGAACCCCTCGCCCGCCCGACCGATCAGCGCGTCCTCGGGCAGGATCACCCCCTCCAGCCGCAGCGTCGCCAAGGGATGCGGCGCGATCACCTGCTGGCGCTCGGCGATGGTCAGCCCCGCCACTTCGGCAGGCATCAGAAAGGCCGAGAGACCGCGCGCGCCCGGTGCCTCGCCGGTGCGGGCAAAGATCACATACAGATCGGCAATCCCGCCGTTGGAAATCCAGGTCTTTTCGCCGTCCAGCCGCCAGCCCTCCGGCACCCGCACCGCCGTCGTCGCCGTCGCCGCCACATCGCTGCCCGACCCCGGTTCGGTCAGCGCAAAGGCCGAGATCGCCGCACCTTCCCGCGTGCGCTCCAGCCAGAGCCGCTGCGCCGGGCTGCCGAACAGGCTGACCGCGCCCATCCCCAACCCCTGCATGGCAAAGGCAAAATCCGCCAGACCGTCATGGCGCGCCAAGGTCTCGCGGATCAGCGCCAGCGATCGCACATCCAGCCGCTCGGCCTCGCCCGCGCCCGAATGGCGCAGGAACCCGCCCGCCCCCAAAGCCGCCACCAGCCCCCGACAGGCCGCATCCACATCGCCATGATCCACCGGCAGGTTGGCCGCACACCAGCCCTCCAGCGCATCGGCCAACTCCCGATGCCGCGCCTCGAAAAACGGCCAGTCCAGAAATGTGCGATCGCTCATCTTTGTGCCCTAACTATCCACGGGGTTTCCAAAGGGGGGCGTGCCCCCCTTTGGCCGGGGGGTTTGGGGGGCCCGGGGCCCCCCAAC
>Ga0209573_1004933_pt1 | contig 12607 bp, 10 predicted proteins | sample TNRBio252014_DNA_FD_185870 | JGI IMG/M metagenome (GOLD analysis project Ga0209573, IMG submission 185870) | Wastewater treatment Type I Accumulibacter community from EBPR Bioreactor in Madison, WI, USA - TNR Reactor_6/25/2014_ DNA (SPAdes)... | ecosystem: Engineered > Bioreactor > EBPR >...
TTGGGCTCGCTGAACCGCGTGTCGGATCGCTTCCTCGAAGCTTTCCGTGGTGCCAACACCCTCTCCGAGATCCGGCGCATCGCCACTTCGGACGAGTTCGAAGGCAACCCGCTGGCCGACATGGCCGCTGCGGCCACCGACGAAGTCGAGCTGAGCCGTCAGGCGGGGCTGCAGGTTGCCGGTGATCACCGCGACTCGACGGTTACCCGCGCCGCCGCCGGCGTCGCCGCCGTCCAGGCCGGCCTGGCCAAGCGTCTGGCCGGTGGTCAGACCTTCCTGGCCTCGGTCGGTTCGGCGGGTCCGTTCATCGGTCTGTTCGCCACCGTTTACGGGATCATGAACTCGTTCATCGGTATCGCGAACACCAACACCACCAACCTGGCCGTCGTGGCTCCGGGTATCGCTGAAGCTCTGCTGGCCACGGCCATCGGTCTGTTCGCGGCTATCCCGGCGGTTATCTTCTACAACTACTTCCAGGTTCGCATCTCCGGCTTCGGTACCCGCGCTGACCAGTTCGGCACGGAACTGCTGAACCGCATCTCGCGTCAACTCGACCGGGGGGCGTAATCTAGATGGCCGCCAAACTCTCCGGACCTGGCGGCGGGTCGAAGTACACCGTCGAGCAGAACAACGAGATCAACGTCACCCCCTTCGTGGATGTGATGCTCGTCCTGCTCATCATCTTCATGGTGGCCGCGCCTCTGGCGTCGGTCAGCGTGGAGGTGGATCTTCCGACGGCGGTTGCCCAGCCGCGGCCGAACCCGCCGCAGCCGGTCTATATTTCGATCCAGTCGAACGACCAGGCCTTCATCGGGGATTTCCCGGTCGCGATCGACGAGATCGGCTCGGAGTTGAATCGGACCATCGCCACGCGGAATCCGCAGGACGAGCGTATTTTCATCCGGGGCGACCAGACACTTCGGTACGGCACCTTCATGCGCGTGATGAACGCCCTGCAGGATGCTGGCTACTATTCGGTGGCTCTGGTCGGCCAGGACAATGCGCCCAAAAATGACTAAGGGAGAGGAAGCATGACTGAAGAAGTCGTCCGTCGTCGCGATCCGATCCTGGATCCGCCTCGGAGAAAGGGCCTGTTCGGTCTGCCGGCCCACGTGCTTGCGATCATCGCTGTTGTGATCATCGCCCTGCACGCCGGTATCATCTACACGGTGTGGAAGCAGAAGTTTGAGCTGGTTGTTCGGGAGTTCTCCGACGACACGGTGGACGTGGAGTTGATCGACCCGCTGCCGCCGCCGCCGCCGCCGCCGCCGCCGCCGCCGCCGCCGGATTCACCGCCGCCGCCCAAGCTGCAGGTTCGTGAAGCTGTGTTGCCGAACGCCCCGACCACCGCGCCGCTCGTCATTGAGACGACGGACAAGGAGGACCGGGTTGAGTATCAGGGTCCGCCCCGGGTCACTCAATCGCCGCCGCCGCCTCCGGCTCCGCCGGCTCCGCCGCGCCCGCCGGTGACGACGAACGTCAGCTGGGCCCGCCAGCCGAGCCCGGAGTTCCCCGAACGCGCCGCCGAGCGCGGGATCGAATCGGCGACGGTTCAGATCTCCTGCACGGTCGGTTCGGGCGGAGAAGCGACGAACTGCTCGGTCGTCTCGGAAGACCCGGCCGGCCAGGGCTTCGGCCAGGCTGCCTTGCGGTCGATGTCGCGCGCGCGGTTCTCGCCTCGTACCGTCGACGGTGTGGCTCAAGGGGGTACGGCGCGCTTTACTGTGCGCTTCCGCCTCCAGTAGGCTCGTCCCACCGAAACAGAATGCGCCCCGGAAGCTCGCTTCCGGGGCGTTTTTCATTGTCGTTCAGGGTTCGGACGGCTTTGTTGAACCTTCGCCCGGCTGAGGTGTTAGCAATCCGGGCCCATGGCCCAGGTCCAAACCGGAGACATCATGCGTACCAAGTCCCTTTTCATCGCCGCCGTGCTGGCAACGGGCGGATTGGCGGCCGCAGCCTGTACCTACAATGAGACCCTCGGGCGCGATCAGCTGGTCCTGGTGGATGAGAATGCTCTGGCGCAGTCCGGGCAGCAGGCCTGGGCACAGGCCCTTCAGGCCAACGAGGTATCGACCAACCGGGCCCAGAACGACCGGCTGCGTCGGGTCGGCGGCCGGCTGGTCCAGGCAGCCGGACTGGGCAACCAGAACTGGGAGTACGCTGTCTTCGTCTCTGAGCAGCCGAACGCCTTCGTCCTCCCCGGCGGGCGCATGGGGGTAACCACGGCTCTGCTGCATCTGGCGACGACCGATGACCAACTGGCGACCGTCATCGGCCACGAGGCCGCGCATGTCCTGGCGCGCCACGCGGCTGAGCGCTATTCGCAGACGGCCCTGGCCCAGACCGGCGTTCAGATCGCCTCTGGCGTGTCGGGCGACTACGGAGCCGCCGTCGGGGCGTTGGGCGGTATCGGGGCCCAGGTGGGCGTTCTACTCCCATTTTCACGTCAGCATGAGCTGGAGGCCGACCGTATCGGTGTCGATCTGATGCAGCGCGCGGGCTACAACCCGCGTGAGGCCGTGGTTCTGTGGCGCAACATGGCGGCCCAGGGTGGGGCTTCGGCCCCTGAATTTGCTTCGACCCATCCGTCGGATTCGACGCGCATCGCCGCTCTGGAAGCCTATCTGAACGAACGCGGCTGGTAAGTCGGCCATGCGAGCGATTCATCCATCTTGAACCGGCCCGCCTGTGCGGCTAGAAGCGCCCCCTTGCTTGAAAGAGCGCCGCCCTAGCTCAGTTGGTTAGAGCGCCAGATTGTGGCTCTGGAGGTCTCCCGTTCGATCCGGGAGGGCGGTACCATTCCAATCGTTCAACCCGGCGCACGTCGTGCGCCGGGTTGACGCGCATGAGGCGACCTGTCTCTGTGCAGTCAACATGGCCGAAAAGGCCGGGTTTCCAAAGCGCGCGCAGACGTGCGGAAACGTCGTTCAGGAGAGTGAAGCGTGACAGCTGAAGCGATGATTCCGGGGTTTTCGCCCGCCCCGACGAACCACCGTGAATTGACCGAATGGGTCGGTCGGATCGCGGCCCTGACCAAGCCCGATCGTGTGCACTGGTGTGATGGTTCCCAGGAGGAGGCGGATCGCCTCGCCGAAGAACTCATCCAGGCAGGAACCCTGCGTCGGCTGGATCCGGTCAAACGCCCCAACTCCTTCTATGCCGCTTCTGATCCGCGCGATGTGGCGCGCGTCGAAAGCCAGACCTTTATCTGTTCGCAGAACGAGATCGACGCCGGACCGACCAACAACTGGGCCGAGCCTGCTGAAATGCGCGCGCGCCTGGATGGCCTGTTCGACGGTGCCATGAAGGGCCGCACGATGTACGTCGTGCCCTTCTGCATGGGACCGCTGGGTTCGCCGATCTCGGCCCTCGGCGTCGAAATCACCGACAGCGCCTATGTGGTCCTGTCGATGCGGGTGATGACCCGGATGGGCAAGGGGGCCCTGGACCAGCTGGGCGACGACGGCTTCTTCGTGCCGGCGGTCCATACGCTGGGCGCGCCCCTGGCCGAGGGCCAGGCCGATGTGCCGTGGCCCTGTAATGAGGACAAGTGGATCGTCCACTTCCCCGAAACCCGTGAGATCTGGTCGTTCGGCTCGGGCTATGGCGGCAATGCCCTCCTGGGCAAGAAGTGCTACGCCCTTCGCATCGCCTCGGTGATGGCGCGCGACGAGGGCTGGCTGGCCGAGCATATGCTGATCCTCAAACTGACGTCGCCTGAGGGGTCAGAGAAGTATGTCGCGGCCGCCTTCCCGTCGGCCTGTGGCAAGACCAACCTGGCCATGCTGGAGCCGACGCTGGAAGGCTGGAAGGCCGAGACGGTCGGGGACGACATCGCCTGGATGCGCTTCGGCGACGACGGGCGGCTGTATGCCATCAATCCCGAGTTCGGCTTCTTCGGGGTCGCGCCTGGAACGAGCGCCAAGACCAACAAGAACGCCATCGAGACGCTGCGCGAGAACACCATCTTCACCAACGTCGCCCTGACGGAAGACGGCGATGTGTGGTGGGAGGGCCTGACCGACACGCCGCCCGCCCGCCTGACGGACTGGCGCGGCAAGGACTGGACGCCCGAGACGCCGGGACCGGCGGCGCACGGCAACGCCCGCTTTGCTTCGCCGGCGGCCCAGTGCCCGGCCATCGCGCCGGAATGGCAGGACCCCAAGGGCGTGCCGATCTCGGCGATCCTGTTCGGCGGCCGACGCGCCACGGCGGTGCCGCTGGTGACCGAGGCCTTCGATTGGGAGCACGGCGTGTTCATGGCGTCGAACGTAGCCTCTGAAGGCACTGCGGCGGCTGAGAACAAGGTTGGAGAGCTGCGCCGCGACCCGTTCGCGATGCTGCCGTTCTGCGGCTACAACATGGGAGACTATTTCGCCCACTGGCTGCGCATGGGGGCCAAGGCCGACGCCGACAAGCTGCCGAAGATCTATTTCGTCAACTGGTTCCGCAAGGACCGCAACGGCAAGTTCGCCTGGCCTGGTTTTGGCGAAAATTCGCGGGTGCTGAAGTGGATCGTCGAGCGGCTGGACGGCAAGGCCGAAGCTCAGGACACCCCGATCGGTCGCACGCCGGCGGCGGGGTCTTTGGACCTGGACGGGCTGGAGATGTCCGACGAGCATCTGGACCTGCTGCTGAACGTCGATCCGGTGATCTGGCGCGACGAGGCCTCGCTGGTCCCGGCCCATTATGAGCGGTTCGGCGATCGTCTGCCCCAGGCCCTGTGGGACCAGCTTCAGGCGCTGAATGCCCGTCTGGAAGCTCTGGAGGCCAAGGGCTCGGCGGAACGGGTGGCGGAAAACGCCTGATCCAGTCCATGTCCCGCACCGGTTGCAGAATAGGGTCATAGGCCGGGATGTTGACGTTCGACGTCATCGTCGTCGGGGCCGGTGCTCTGGGGCTGGCCACGGCGGCAACCCTGCAGCGCCGGGGACTTTCCGTCGGCGTACTGGCCCCTGACGGACCGACCGCATCGGCCCAGGCGGCAGGAATGCTCGCGCCGGCGTTCGAAAGTGCTCTGGAGCGGATGCCGAGCCGCGATGCCGCTTTTCTGAAGCAGGCGCGCGACCTGTGGCCGGCCTTCGCCGAGGCGCACGATCTGACCCTTTTTCGTGAGGGTGCCGAATGGCGTGGACGCGACCCCGAGGATATGCGGGACCGCCTCAGAGCCTGCGGTTTCAAAGCCGACGTCAGGGGGGGCATCGTCGTCACCCTCGACGACTGGAGGATCGACCCCTGGCAAGCTCTGGCGGCGCTTCGAAGTGGGCTGACGCGCGTGACCGGACGCCTGGTGCGCCTGGCCGAGGGGCTGGGCGACTGGCGGGTGATGACCGATACCGACCGGGAGATGACGGCGCGCCAACTGGTGCTGGCGACCGGCTGGCAGGATCCCGAATGTGGCATCGTCCTGCCCGAAATCCTGCCGGTCCGCGGCCAAGCGGTACGATTGAAAGGTTGGACACCGCATCGGGCGGTGCGGGGGGATGGCATTTATGTCGCCCCCCAGGCCACCGGGAGCCTCATCGGTGCCACGATGGAGGTCGGGCGAACCGACAGCGCCCCAGATCCGGAAACGACCGATCGCTTGCTGCAACGGGCGCGCGCGGTGTGCCCCGAACTCGCAGATGCCCAGGTTGATCGCATTCACGTCGGTGTTCGTGGGGCCAGTCCGGACGGGTGGCCCTATGCCGGTGCCCTGAGGCCCAACCTGGCGGTGGCCCTGGCTCCGAGACGAAACGGCTGGCTCCTGGCCCCCCTGATCGCCGCGTGCGTCGCCGATACCTTGCAAGGGCGCGATCCGGGCATCGCCTCTGAGAGGATGCGCCCGGATCGGCTCTGCTGAACCCTAGCGCAGGCTGAAGGTCAGGGGGATGGTCACGCGGGCTCCCTCGATGGCCTGGCCGTCAACGGTCCGAGGACTCAGACGGAAGTAACGGCTGAGCGATCGTGCGGCATTGCCAAATCCCGCCCGTTCAGGCGTCTCGGACACCACGGAGCAGTTGGTTACCTCGCCCGTCGCGGTGACGCTGCAGCTCAACACCGCGCGTCCCTCGATCTCATCGGCCGCTGCCGCGGACGGATAGGCCCGCTCCATCTGTGCCGGCGTGGGGATCCGAATCCACTGCGGATTACGGATTACCGGCGGTGCCGGCGGGCCAGGGTCCGGCGCGGTTCCAGCGGCGTCCGGGGCCGGGCCGGGGTCCATGCTGATCGGCCCCGAGCCGGTCGGTGCCGTCGTCGGTTCGTCAGGCACCTCGAACGGGGATCGCGGCGCAGTCGGCGGAGCGGTGAGCACCGGATCATGGATCGGCAGCCGTGGGGCCGGCGGCTCGGGGGTCGGGACCGGCGGCGGCGGCGGGGGAGCCAGCCGTTCCATGAACACCACCGGGTAGTCGTCCGGTGCACTGACCTGGGCAGGGGCCTCGTAGCGCTGGTTGTAAAGCCAGACCCCTCCGGCGACATGCAGCAGGGCTGAGACGCCGATGGCACCCCAGACCCAGCGCGGAATCGGCTTGCGGCTTTGATCGTACAGGGCCCGGCGCTCATGACCGTGGCCGGCGGCGGCAATCATCATTGTTCTCTCCTCCAGGCCCCCCCAGAGCGTGTGAACATCAGATGTGGTCGATGAGGCGCTGACCTTACGGCAGGTTTGCGGCCAAAGGGTGTGGTTGCGGCGCCCGATCTGGCTGTGACTTTATGGTCACAGATAAGGTTTGGTTAACCATGATTTTCGATCCTCCCTGATTATGCGCACGGATTCTCTCGGAGGCGGCTCGGGCCTGATCGAAGGTGCCATACGGCGCGCCTCCGAACGGGTCGGCGTGGATTTCGACTTTCTGATCCGCACGGCGCGTCGCGAAAGTTCGCTGAATCCGGCGGCGCGGGCGCGGACCTCCTCGGCGTCAGGCCTGTTCCAGTTCATCGAGTCGACCTGGCTGGCGACGCTGCACCGGCACGGAGCCGAACATGGGTACGGGCGCTTTGCGTCGATGATCGAGCGGACATCGGACGGCGGCTATCGCGTGAGGGACGGGGCCCGACGCGAGGTTCTGGATCTCAGGTTCGATCCCCAGGCCGCATCTCTCATGGCGGCGGAACTGGCCAGTGATTCCGCTGCTTATCTGCGGGGACGCATCGGGCGCAATCCGAGCGGAGGTGAACTCTACGCCGCTCATTTTCTGGGGCCGGCTGGTGCCGCACGGTTGATCCAGGCGGTCGAGAGCAATCCGGGACAGAGCGGTGCCGCGCTGTTTCCCCAGGCCGCTTCGGCCAATCGTTCGATCTTCTACCGGGACGGGCGACCCGCCACGGTTCAGGAGGTCTATGCCAATCTGATCCGTACAGCCGGGGAACAGCCGGGCATCACCGCCCCCGCCGCGCCTGAAACCCCGTCCCTGTCCTCGCGTGACATGATGATCGCCGAGGGCATGGACCGCGTCCGCCAGAACCGGGCGATCCTCAATATGATGATGGGCGATCCCGCTCAGGGCGGCTCAGCCTTTGAGACACAACTGCTGGCGGCGTTCGGCCCTGGCGAGGACGAGCGAGGCTAGCTCTTCGGCCTTACTGCGCCGTCCAGCCGCCGTCGATGGAATAGGCCGTGCCGTTGCACGAGGCTCCGAGGTCGGAGACCAGATACAGGAACAGGCCGGCGATCTCTTCGACCGTCACGAACTTCTTGGTCGGTTGGGCCTTGAGCATGACGTCCCGGATCACTTCGTCGGGCGTGATGCCGCGCGTACGGGCCTGGTCGGCGATCTGGTTCTTGACGATGGGCGTCATCACATAGCCGGGGCAGATGGCGTTGCAGGTGATGCCGTGCTCGGCGACCTCGAGGCCGACGGTCTTGGTCAGGCCGATGACGCCGTGCTTGGCCGCCACATAGGCCGACTTGAACGGCGAGGCGACCAGCCCGTGAGCCGAGGCCAGGTTGATGATGCGACCGCGCCCCTGGGCCTTCATGATCGGCACCGCCGCGCGGGTGCCGTAGAAGGCCGACGACAGGTTGATGGCGATGATCTGGTCCCACTTGGCGGTGGGGAATTTCTCGACGGCCTCGACGTGCTGGATGCCGGCGTTGTTGCACAGGATGTCCAGCCGCCCGAACTCGCCCTTGGCAAAGGCGATCAGGTCAGTGACCTCCTCACCCTTGGACATGTCGGCACCGTGGTAGCGGACACGGACCCCGCACGACGATTCCAGATCGGCGCGGGTGCGCTCGATCTCGGCCGGGTCGCCCAGACCGTTCAGAACCACGTCGCAGCCACGCATGGCCAGCGCCCGCGCCAACCCCTGGCCGATGCCGGAGGTCGAGCCGGTCACGACCGCAGCCTGACCGCGCAGGTCATAGGGATCACTGGGAGAGGGTTGGCCCATGGTGTCCGTCTCGTCCGTCGGTTTGCGCAGCCACTGAAGCATGAAATTCCACAAGTGGTGAATAATCTGTCTGGGCGACCCTAACCCGTTGTTTCGCGCTTCACCACCCCCGAGACGCTTCCGGCGTCAAGCTTGCGTGGACAGGCCTGGGACGCGTCCTGGCGTCCCGGATCGGGACGGTCGCCATGTTCGACTTCGGCAAGGATCTAAAGCGCTTCGTCGCCTCCGGCGTCGGGGGACAGGCTCGCGACCCGCGGGTTTTAGAGCTGCTGCCCACCGCCATGGTGGCCGAACAGGCGGCGTCCGAAGCGCCGCTGGCGGCTCGGTCCAGCCAGCCTTGGCGGGCCTGGCGCGACGTGGCCCTGATCTGGGTCAACCACGCGCGCCGGACCGGACTGACATCGAGCCTGGATGCGGCCGGACGCGCGGCCCAGCAGGCACTCGACGCCGCCCCGGCGGGGGCTCCGTTCGCCTATGCCAGTTCCGTGGCGGCCGAGGTGCTGCTGGCGCGGTTCGATCTGAGAGGCAATCTGGAGGCACTGGAGGAGGCCGAGGCGGCGGTTGACGCCGGAGCCGACGAACCGAATTCGCGCCGGGCCCAGGCCGCGGTGGCAGCGGTCCACGCCCGGACCCGGACGCGGCGGGCGCTGATGGGCGAGGACCCGGCCGGTGTGCGAGCCGCGGCGGCCCTGCTGGATGCGGCCCTGCATCTGGACGGAAGGCGGTCGGGCGACAATGACGCCTGGCAGCTGGTTCGGGCGGTCGAGCTGCGCCTCGAGCGGGCCGAGCTATCCCTGCAGGCGGGCCTGCGCTGGCAGGACGAGCGGCTGCTGGATCAGGCGGGACGGGATCTTCGCCTCTTGATGGATCATGTGAACGGCGACCTGCTGCCCGTGACCCGAGCGCGGGCCATGCGCGCCTGCGGACTGGCGCTGTCGGCGCTTGGCCACATGGCCGGTCGCGCGGAGGCTATGGAGCAGGCGGTCGAACTGCTGGCCGGCGCGCGTGAGCTGTTTGACGAGGACCATAGCCCGCTGGACGCCGGTGCGTTGCTGGCGGCGCAGGCCGAGACCCTGATTTGCTGGCAGGAAGCGCAGCCGACCGATCAACTGCTGCGGTCGGCCGAGGATATGCTGACGCGGGCCTGGAGGCTCTGCGCCACCCGGTCGACCGGGCTGGAGGTCGAGATCCGTTTACGGGCCGCCCGCGTCAAAACGCTGCTGGCGTCCGGCCAGGGCGATGTGCTGGCGCTGTCGAACCAGGAGTCCCGTCTGCGGCAAAGGCTGGGCCGCGGTTCAACCGATGCGGTGGCCTGGGCCGTGGACCAGCTGAGCCTGGCAGGGGTCTATGAGGCGCTGGATGATCTGGGCTGTCAGCCGGGTCGGAGCTGGGCCGCAGCCTATGCCCGCTCAGAGGCGATCGAGACCCTGCGCGAAGCCGGTCTGGGCGGCGTCCTCTAGGCCGGATCTGCGCCGGCGGTGCCCGGGAAGGGAACGACCTCGGCAGTCGGTCGAGCGGTCGTGTCCACGATGGGAAGTCGCAGGGTGAAGTCCGAACCCTCTCCCAGCCGGCTCTCGATCGACAGGGTGCCGCCGTGCAACTCGGCCATGGAGCGTACCAGCGACAGGCCAAGACCGGTGCCCTGTCGCCGCTGATCGGGGCCGCCCGCCTGTTCGTAGGGACGTCCAATCCGCTCGAGATCGGCGGGCGACAGACCCACGCCGGTGTCGGCCACGCTGACCTCCAGCACGGCGTCATCGACCCGCATGGACAGGGTCACCGACCCGTGCCGGGGCGTGAACTTCACGGCGTTGGACAGAAGATTCAGCACCATCTGCTTGAGCGCGCGCTTGTCGGCCTCGACCGGCACGGGGTCGACGGGGAAGGCTCCGTTCAGCTCAACGCCCTTGTCGTGGGCCTGAAGCCGGATCAGGCGCAGCGCGGCGGAGATCGGTTCGCGGGCATCGAACCGCTGGCGGGCCAGCTCGAAGCGTTCCGCCTCGATCTTTGACATGTCGAGTACGTCGTTGATCAGGTCGAGCAGGTGCCCGCCGGCCTCATGGATGAGGTTGGCATATTCCAGATAGCGGTCAGGCAGGGGGCCGAACATCCGCTGGCGCATCATGTCCGAGAAGCCGATGACCGCATTGAGCGGGGTGCGCAGCTCGTGGCTCATATTGGCCAGGAACCGCGTCTTGCCCTGGTGCAGGGTCTCGGCCTCCTGGCGGGCTGCGTCGAGGGCGGCTTCGCGCGCCTGCTGGTCGGAGACGTCGCGCAGGACCGCCAGGATGGTGCCGTCCGGCAGGCGGCGCAGGGCGACCTCGAACAGCCGGTCCATGGCCCGCTTGGGCACGAACCGGGCGCGGGCGTCGCCTTCAGACCAGGCGGTCTCGAGCGCGGACTGAACCTGGGGGCGGTAGCGCGGCTCGAAAGCACCATAGAGGCCCTCGGCGGTGAGGTCGTCGAGTTCGACGCCGGCCTGCCCCCGACCGAAGGCCGACAGCAGCGCGCCGTTGGGGGTGAGGCGCAGGCTGAGCAGCGGCTGGGCCTGGAGAACCTGTTCGAGACGCAGGCGCAGATGATGTTCCGACGCGGCTTCGGCCTCACGCCGGGCCAGGGAGCTGAGCAGGCGCCAACCCACCGAGCCGATCAGCAGGGTTGCGGCCAGGGCCGACAGCATCGGGCGGGGCTGGGAGATGGTGCTTATGGCGACGGCCAGGCCGACGGCGACCGCCATGATGGAGCCTGTGGCAGCCACAGCCCGCTCGCGCGCGCCGCCGATGACCAGTCCGGCCAGGAGCGGTGCCACCGTCCAGGTCGCCAGCGGGCCGGCCAGGCCGCCGGACAGACCGACCGACACGGTCATGGCCGCGCACCAGACCGCGACAAGGATCATGCGGAACGGAGCGGGGGGTTCACGCCACAGGGCCAGACCGGCCAGACCGGGAATCAGGCCAAACGCCAGGCCGGCCTGAGCGAAGGGGCCCGCTGTGACGGCCCCGGTCGCTGCTGCGGCCAGGAGCAGCGCCACCCCCACGCTCCACAGCAGGTGCCAGACCGCTGCCACCCGGGCGTCCGGAGCGGGCCAGCTCGTTGGAGGGGGGGCGGAGGGTTCGGACAAACGGGCGGACCTGAAAGCGTGAAGCGTGACGTCGGACAGGGCTCGGACTCAAACCTATCGTCTAGCGTGAGTCGTTGCGAACGCCTCGCCCGTCAAGCGACCGCGCCTGTCAGGCGAATGCCCGGACAGGCGTGTGTGACCGCTTAAACAGAACGGTAAGCCGGGTGTTAGGCGGTTATTCCGCGCGGTCGTCGTTCACAGGCCAGGGGGGGGGGGAATTTGCCGAGCGCGGCGTTGCGGTCTGTCGGCTACGGCCTATGTTGGCCGTGACCTGAACGGAGCGCCCCGATGACTGATGCTGCCTATGATGCTTCCCGTCACCTGAAGGCGGGACGAGGCAAGGTCTATGGGTCGATCATCGACACGATCGGTGACACGCCCCTGGTGGCCCTGCCGCGGCTGAGCGCCGAGCTGAAGCCGCAGGCGAAGGTGCTGGCCAAGCTGGAGTTTTTCAATCCGATCGGCTCGGTCAAAGACCGCATCGGCGTCGCCATGATCGAGGCGCTCGAGCAGAGCGGGCGGCTGAAGCCGGACACTGTGCTGATCGAGCCCACCAGCGGAAACACCGGGATTGCCCTGGCGTTCGTGGCTGCGGCCAAAGGCATCCGGCTGATCCTGGTGATGCCGGATTCCATGTCGATGGAGCGGCGCAAGATGCTGGCGCTGCTCGGGGCCGAGCTGGTCCTGACCCCCGCAGAGAAGGGCATGAAGGGTGCCATCGCGAAGGTCGAAGAGCTGCTGGCCGAAACGCCCGGCGCGATCAGCCCGTCCCAGTTTGAAAACCCGGCCAACCCGGAGATCCACCGCAAGACGACGGCCGAGGAGATCTGGGCCGACACAGACGGGGCCGTCGACATGGTGGTGTCGGGTGTCGGCACCGGCGGAACCCTGACGGGGGTCGGTCAGGCGCTGAAGGCCCGCAAACCCTCGGTTCAGATGATCGCGGTGGAGCCGGCCGATTCCCCGGTGTTGTCCGGTGGGGCACCTGGGCCGCACAAAATTCAGGGGATCGGGGCCGGCTTTGCGCCGGCCATTCTGGACCGTTCGATGATCGACGGGATCGAGGTGGTCACCAATGACGAAGCGTTCGACATGGCCCGCAAGGCCGCG
>Ga0209573_1004934_pt1 | contig 12606 bp, 17 predicted proteins | sample TNRBio252014_DNA_FD_185870 | JGI IMG/M metagenome (GOLD analysis project Ga0209573, IMG submission 185870) | Wastewater treatment Type I Accumulibacter community from EBPR Bioreactor in Madison, WI, USA - TNR Reactor_6/25/2014_ DNA (SPAdes)... | ecosystem: Engineered > Bioreactor > EBPR >...
GGGTATTATCTCGAAAAAATTGTGTTTGAAATCCATTTGCTTCGTTCCCAAATGCGATAGCAGGATTCTTTGGAAATTCAATTGAGAGCATCTCACTATCTTCGGAGACTTGAGCTGTGTATATTTGTCTACCTGCCAAAGAACTTTCAAGTTGATATTCCTCTACGTTGGCCACCGGACATCCGAAAATCATGCCCGCGCTAGATCGCACTACTTTTGGGTGGAATGGGTCACAACCATCGACCAAGAGGATTCCACCAATTCCGAAAGCCACAGCAGATCTTATTATGGTTCCAAGATTTCCAGGATCGGATACATTATCTAGAACAAATATGGGTTTATCAAATATTGGATTGGATGAAAAATACTCTAGTGGCGTAACTGGTATCTCACATATTGCCATTGCCGCTTGTGGATTTGGCGTTGTCGCAATAGTCTTTGCAGTTTTCTCATCTATTGGAATGATTTCACAATCAAGAGATTTGAGTCTGTCATCGTTTTGTTCAGTGGATATTACATAGCGAAACTTCGCACCAGAACTTTTTGCTCCAGCAATTGCCCTGAATCCTTCGACAAGTATTGATTTGGATTCATATCTAGCAGAAGAGCTCCGTCCAATTTCACGAAGCTCCAAAGCTTGATTACGACTGATTCGCGATTCTTTCATTGCGAAACGCTAATTAAGCGTTCAATGCTGCTTTTGCTTGTCCTACTAATCCTGCAAATGAAGAAGGGTCACTTACTGCTATTTCAGCAAGCATTTTTCGATCTACTTCAATTTCAGCATTTTTTAAACCAGCGATGAATTGAGAATAGCTAATGTCGTTAAGTCGACATGCAGCATTGATTCTTACAATCCAGAGTCTGCGGAATTCACCTTTTTTAGCTCTTCGGTCTCTGTAAGCATATTGTCCAGCTTTCATTACTGCTTCATTTGCAGCTCTCAAAGTACGGTGTCGTGCTCCACGGTAACCTTTGGCATTAGCCAAAATAGCTTTACGTCCCTTTTTCGCGTGAACTGATCTTTTTACGCGTGCCATTTCTAATCTCCTCTATCTCTAATACTTATCGTTTACCGAGTAATCGCATAACTTTTTGTGCGTCTTTACCTACAACTTCGCGATCTTCCGCTAGACGACGCTTACGAGCCGAAGTCTTTTTAGAAAGCAAGTGAGCACGACCGTGTTGTCGACGCAAGATCTTTCCTGAACCTGAAATCTTGAATCGCTTCTTAGCTGATTTGTTTGTTTTAACTTTTGGCATTTCTCTCCTTGTTCACGCAAACGTAATTATGAATCGCCGTCTAGATCTATTCCATCTAGTTCTTCATGCACTCTTACTGTTTCGCTCTTCTTTGCTTTCGCCTTTTCTTGCTTTTCCTTCTCGTTCTCAGGAGCAACGTTTCCTTCGATTCTGTCGAGAGTAGAAAGGTTTTTGTAAACCTTCTCTCCTCTTTCGAGTTGTTTCTTCTCTGCGCCCTTTTTAGGTTTAACAGTAGAACTGAGCAACATCGTCATATTTCTTCCATCTTGCAACGGTGCTTGATCTACGACCGCGATATCTTCCAAATCTGTTGCGACTCTTTGAAGTAGCTCACGTCCAAATTCCGGATGAGCCATTTCTCGACCGCGGAACATGATTGTCAATTTTACTTTTGAGCCCTCTCCAAGAAATTTACGTACATGATTCATTTTTGTCTCATAATCATGTCCGTCGATTTTTGGTCGGAATTTCATTTCCTTGACAACAATATTGGTCGCTTTTTTCTTAGCTTCCTTCTTTTTTTGTTCTTGCTCATATTTGTATCGACCAAAATCCATTATTCGACAAACTGGAGGTTCTGTACCTGGTGCAATTTCTACCAAGTCGAGATCAACTTCTTCTGCTAACGCAATTGCGTCATTGATCGACCTAATTCCTAATTGAGTTCCATCGTCGCCGATTACTCTTACTTCGCGCGCACGAATCTGATCATTTATACGAGTTTCTATTGTTGCGATGTGGCCATCACCCTTTCTCTGTTTACTTGAACCCGTTTAATTCAAGCCGAGAAAGCTGGGCCGTGAAATGCAGAATTTTCTGCTTGCACACGTTGTGCCGTCAACCCCGACGAAAGTCTGTGCGTTACTCCGCGCTAAGATGTAACGCGAATAACTGAGCTTTGTGAGGTGGAACGTAAAGACGTTCACTTTCTCTTTTATTTGAGACTAGAAAGGTTAGCATATGACAGGCTTGTGGACACCAAACGGGGAAATTCAACCGGAAAATAGTGGCAATAACGAGGAACAACATAACGATGTTGCGAAAGCTCCGATGGATGAAGTATTTGAAGGAATGAGCGAAGAAGAAAAGCAAGCTGCGTTAGATCAGATTACAAAAATGAGAGCTGAATTGCTTGCAACGCCTGCAATCGACATTATCGGAAACCATATTGTTGGATTTTATGAACTCGCAAGCGTTCACCTCAGTGAAGCTGCAGGAGCTACAGGAACAGAAAAAGAGGATCGCTTAGCTCAAGCTTCGCTGTGTATCGACGCTATGGCAAGTGTCGTTCAAGGACTTGGTGACCGAATGGGACAACATGCACAACCGTTGCAAGCTGCGCTTTCACAAATGCAATTGGCGTTCGCACAAGTTAAAAACGGTGAACTACCTCAAGGCTAAAAATTATCCAAAAGGTGCGTTCAACGGCATGAACCCGACTTTCATCGGTGTAATTTCCTTTGCTTCAAAACGCCCTCGCGGGTGCCAAAAAGCAACGAAACTCACTCTTAGGTCTAGAGCCACCTCACGACTACCGTCCGCAATGTTCACGCAATGAAAAGGTATCGACTGATTCGAGAGCACCCCATTTTTGTGAATGGTAATTTCACCAAGTCCGACATGGGAATCAAAATTTTTAACAGTTCCGGTATACGTCCGTCCTTCGACGATATCAACATCTTCAGGTTTTACGAAACCGAAGTACCTTTTAATTGCTTCAAGAAACACTATCTATCCCACGAATCCTGTCATTGAAGTTTTGCTTTTCTTTTTCCCATCTCGTACTTCTCGTAGGGTACTTATAGTTTCAATTGCACTTTGAGCAGCTTCGTTGCCTTTGTGGCCTTGCGCCCCACCGATTCGCTCGCGCGCTTGACTTTCATTATCTACGGTAAGGACTCCGAAAATACAAGGAACTCCTGTCGCACTTGCAACACCAGCAATCGATAATGCACTCGTATTCGAAACATATTCAAAATGAGGTGTATCTCCTCGGATGACTGCTCCCAAGCAAACCACAGCATCTACATCATTACTTGCACATTCTTTTGCAACTACAGCTAATTCCATTGCTCCAGGAACATAGTAAACATTGATTTGATCGCGAGCGATTCCGAAAGTGTCAAATTCGTTTAAAGCACCATCCAATAATGCATTCGTGATCTCTTCGTTGAAGCGTGAAACTACAATCGCGATTTTCACATCTTCTATTTTTTCTATGTGTACGTTTGCATGAGTTCCCATTACATTTCCTTCTATTGTTTATTCATAAGTTGTTCGACATATCTCGCCAAACAATCAACTTCTATATTTACAGTGTCGCCAATCTCTACAAGACCAAGAGTGGTGTGCTCTAACGTTGATGGAATTAACGCTACAGAAAACCTATTCTGCGATTTGTCGGATACGGTTAGGCTAACTCCATTGACACAAACCGAGCCATGAAGTGCGACAAATTTCGAAAGCTCGTCACTAATTGAAAACTCAATTTTGACTGAACCATCAGCTTTTGATTGTCGATCTAAAACATGTTCAACACCATCAACATGACCTTGTACGAGATGTCCACCCAATCGATCACTCAAGCGCAAAGGATGTTCTAAATTGACTGAATCTCCGATCTGTAAATCTGCGATCGTAGTTTTGGAGTTTGTTTCCATTTGCGAGAAGAACTTTGCATAATCTTCGTTAAATTCGGTGACTGTTAAACAAACCCCATTGATAGCTACTGAATCACCTAATTTGGATTCAGTAAAGAAGCCAGTCGAGCAAACTTTAAGTTCTACAGAATCATGCTCTTTTTTAAGCTCATCGATTTTTCCAACAGCGGAAATTATTCCAGTAAACATAACAATAGATTAGATCAATATATTGTCTAATTAAGATTCGCTGTTAAGCATTGCGAGAAATTGGTCGTCAGTACTCCGACGATCCACTTCATAACTAGAAGTTTCTGCTCTTTTGGCGTGTTCGCACATTTCTGTAGCTGTGGCGGTTGCTTCCCATTGTGAACGCACTTCTCTAAATTCAGTAGAAACTACACCTATGCCAAGTTTGCATATGGGAAGTTTTATAATTTCATTTTGACGATTTGTGACTTCAATATAACCTGCTTCACGAGCTTCTTCGTCATAAAAGTCGAGTTTTCCGTCATCAAATTTTTGAATAATTGTGCTGCAAAGAGAATCTACATTTTCAGGTGCAGAAATGATCACAAATCTTGCGCCTCCTGTGTGTGCCAAGAGTGACGGTTTGCCCGATGTTTTAGACATAATGTCAGACAACATCGAACCCATCCATTTGATTACTTTGTCTCCACGACCAGAGCCGTACCTATCGTTGATAGATTTGAAACCATCAATTTCTACATTGAAAACCGCATATTTATTTGATGGGTCAGACACCAAGCTTGCAAGCTCAGTAGATACTCGATGTGCACCTGGAAGATTTGTTAAGGCAGAAAGATCTCGCAACTGTTCTGCACGTCGCAAGACTGAAGAGACTCGCGCCTTAAATTCATCCCACTCAACTGGCTTTGCAATATAGTCATCTGCACCAATTTCCAAACCTCGGATCTTCTCTGATCCTAAAGTTTGTGCAGTTAATAAAATAACTGAAATTGCACTGGTGGTTGGATTGTCGCGAATTTTTTTACAAGTTTGAAAACCATCGAGTACGGGCATCACGATATCAAGGACTATGAGGTCGGGTTCGATCTTTAAAGCTAATTCAAATGCTTCTTGACCGTTTGAAGCTCTGTGAATTTCGTATCCCTGCAATGAAAGTGCCGATTCGAATTCTTCAATAAATTCTTCATCGTCATCTGCAATGATTATCGATTTGTTCATTTCAATTCTCCGCTACGCCTGCTTTTGCGAGTTCTTCAAGTTCCTTTACAGCTGCGCAAGGATTGGGCGAACCGAATACCGCGCTACCTGCTACCAGTACATCGCAACCTGCTTTGGCTGCCTGACGAACTGTGTCCTTGTTGATACCGCCGTCAATAGTGAAAACGATATCTTGATTATGTTTTCGTCTATATTCAACCGCTTCTGTAACTTTGTTTAGCACTTCTGGTATAAATTTTTGACCCCCAAATCCAGGGAAAACACTCATAAATAGCAAAATATCGATTTGATCCATATAAGGCTCTACTGCTGAGAATGGCGTATCCGGATTAAAAGTAAGACCAACATCTACACCTGAATCTTTGATCTTTTTGAGAATTTCATCGATATTTTCCAGCTCGACATGGACAGTAATGGCGTCCGCGCCTGCATCTACAAATGGCTCAATCAATATTTCAGGTTTAGAGCACATTAAATGACAATCTAAATATGCATCCGTATGCGGTCGCAATGATTTAACTACAAGTGGCCCAATTGAAAGATTGGGTACGAAATGTCCATCCATACAGTCAACATGAATTCGGTTAGTTGCTGGAGTGACCTCATTTACAGCATTCGCAAGAAAGGCGAAATCTGCAGAGAGGATACTAGGAGAAATTATCGGGAATTGAGCTTCATATTTCGACACAACACTAGCCTAGCTCAGAAATTATCTTGGCTTGAACTGCATCAAGAAACTCTGGCGACGGGCTGGGATCTGCCTTTGCGAAATCTACATCCTCCATTTTGTTTATAGGAATAAGATGCACGTGGACATGAGGAACCTCTAATCCGATTATCTGAGAAGCGATTTTCTCACAAGGGAAAGCTCGAAAGATAGCTTGACCTACTTTTTTCGAAACTAAATTCAATTTGGAAAGCGTTTCTTCGTCTAGATCGATCCAGTGTTCTACTTCTTTTACAGGGACGACCAAGGTATGACCGGGCGCTACGGGATTTATTGTGAGGAAAGCAACTACATCTTCATCTCTGTATACAAAGCGCGCAGGAAATTCGCCGCTAATAATTTTTGTGAATACAGAGGCCATGTGATTATTCTAGGTCTTTTTTAGCTTCAAAATGTACATAGCATCGTTGTCTTGGCTTCCTGCAAGCAGATATCCCCTGCCGAGTTTTGTGATCATCGAATTTTCAATATCTAAATCCTGTGCCACGAATTCCGGAAATTCTCTCAGAAGCCATTCATCCATCCCTATAGTTTCAGATTTAGTGAACGTACAAACGCTATAAACGAGTTCTCCCCCGTTTTTTACAAATCGACTGACTTTGTTGAATATTTCTTTCTGTAATTCGCTTAAATTTTCTACATCTTCGATTTTTATATTGTGTCGTGCATCTGGACGTCTACGCAACACACCTAAACCAGAACATGGCGCATCGAGCAAAATTGAGTCGAACTGCTGTTCTTCTTTAAATGGCAGGCTTAAAGCATCAGCAGCAAGACAGTAAATATTATTTGCACCAACTCGCTCTTTAGTTTGTACTAGTTTTTCCATACGTTTAGGAGAAATATCCGAGGCAAACACCACTCGTGCAGTTTGAGAAATCATTATTGATTTTCCGCCCGGAGCACTGCACACATCAAGAACATCTTTGTCCTTATCAGTAGAAACACATTTTGCAACCAGTTGACTACCCTGATCGGCGACAATGTAATCGCCAGATTTCAAATATTTTGAATTTGCTAGATCTCCTGTATGGGTTATTAATTTTGCATCAGAAATAATCTCACCGTTTCGAGAGCTATCAACAGATATAGGATTTTTGACTACTGGTGCCAAAGTAATGAAAGCAGGCAAATTAAATGAATTAGCGACAGCTTGCGCTTGCGCTCCAAACACAGATTTAGTTTCTTCGTATATCCATTTTGGAAGTGACAAACAGACATGCTCAGGTTCGCCTACATATAGATCTTGTTTTTTGTGCATTTCAATCGCTTTGCGGGATATGGCGTTTACAAACCCCTTTAATGAAAAAGGCAATACTTTTACGGTTTCATTTAGCACTGCGTGCATATCAAAACCTTCTACCAGTTGACATACAACGGATCTCAACGCTGCACGTGCAATTGGATCGATACTTTTCAGTTTTCGACTTGAAATTTTTTCAAGTGCAAAGTCGATCCTAATTTGTTGTCTCAAAGTTGAATAGACAACTTTGGTAATAAGAGCTTTATCTGGCTCTATGAATTTTGAACGAGAAAGTCGTGCAGGAAGTATCTCATTTGCATATGAACCATCTTCACAATGTACAAGAACGTCCAAGATCGTAGCTCTAGCAGATTTACCTACATTGTGGATTTTTAAGTTTTTAGACATAGTGTCTATTTATCTATCTTTATCGGAAAGTTTTTTAAACCAATCCCATTGGCCCAATCGATAAAATTCATTGGTGCCTTTCCAGGAGTTTGAATTTTGTCAATATGACAAGTACCATCGCGCAAAGTGAGTTCTCCGTGTTTGGTAATCGAGCCAGAAGCAATTGAATTAGCTGGATCTGCAGCCACCGCGGAAACTGCTAAAACTCTTAGTTTTTCGCCGTTGTAATTTGTCCAAGCACCTTTGATCAAAGAACCAGCGCGCACTTTAAGATCGAGCTCAACACATGAAGTATTCGAATCAAAATAGAAATCTTCGGGTCCTAGCTTTTGCGCATAAGTAGCTTGTCCCTCTTGAGGTAGAGGAGTTTGGGTCTCTAAATGGTCAAGTACTACAACTAGGAGATCACAAGCTACGGCATTTAGCGAACTAAATAGAGTTTCAGTTGTAGTCTTTGAATTTATATCCACTTGACGCGTAACGAAAACATCCCCTGTATCTAATCCTTCGTCCATTTTCATTATGGAGACTCCGGTAACTTCATCACCTTGGAGAATTGCTCTTTCAACTGGAGCCGCTCCCCTATGTTTAGGCAATAGCGAGTAATGAACATTTATACAACCGAATTTAAAATGTGTAAGTACTTCTGGGGGCAAGATTCGTCCATAGGCGACAACGACTCCAACATCTGCCTTCAATTTTAAAACAATCTCAGATAATTCAATTTTAGTTGTCGGTTCGTAAACTTTTATCCCGGCTTCTTGAGCTTTAACTTTTACTGGAGTAGGAACAAGTTGCTTACCTCTCCCTCGTCGTTTGTCTGGCTGAGTTATAACAGCAACTATTTCATGTTTGGAATCAATAAGTGCATCTAGAACTTCCATTGCTGGATTAGGTGTTCCAAAATATACGATTTTTAATGGATAGATCATAAGGCTATTGGTCAATCAAAGGGAGTTATGCCTTTTTTGGCTTCTTTAATTTTTCCTGACTCTTTTAGTTTATTGAATTCGTTCCATTGAGCATCTTGTTCGCTGGACTCTAAATGATCAAGCATAAGTACACCATTCAGATGGTCGAGTTCATGTTGAAATAACCTTGCCAACAATTCATCTGCTTCTATAGTTACTTCGTTCCCATCTATGTCAAGACCAGTCACTGTAACTTTTTTTGGTCTTGTAAGGTTCAGGTAGATTCCAGGGATAGAAAGGCATCCTTCCTCATAGTCCCAAGAACCTGAAGACTCTACCAATCTTGGATTTACTAATACTTTGGGTTCACCATCTTCATCATAAACAAAAAAGTTTTTCTGAATTCCTACCTGTGTGGCAGCAAGCCCGATTCCTGGAGCGTCATACATTGCTTCGAGCATTGAATGACAAGTCGTCACCAATTTTCCATCAATGTCTTCTACATCTTGGGCAACAACCCTCAGAACAGGGTCTCCTGCGATCCGAATAGATTTCATATCTTTATTCTATTGGAGATTCGTTCAATTTACGCAAAAGTTTTCGATGTTGCTTCGCGCCGTTCGATAAAAGTCCGCCTTTACGCACTTCACTTGTAGTTTTTTCTAATTGCAACAATCTGAAATATATGTCGTCATGGGAGCTGGCATCTTCTAAATAACGGAAGGCTTGACGGATTTCTTCGAGTTCTCCACGAATTCTTTGAAATTCTTTCTCGAGCTTTTTTTCATTTTTACGATATGTTTTAAGGTCTTTCTCGCTAATTGCAGGGATCGAGGCATTTGATTCAAAATCGTGCGATCCATTGGATTTTTGTAAAGTTCCCATGTTTACATCCTAATCGTAATTATCGACCGAAATGGAGCATCGATTTCTTGCAATGAAGGAACGTACTTGAGTATTGCAATTGGCATGCAGTTCTTCGTGGTTTTTAGCCCGGAGCATTAAAGAACTCTTTTCTTCCCCTTTTTCAATACCAACAATAAATCGAGCATCTATAGACTTTGAAAACGATTCGATAGCTTCCGTATTGGATTCAATTTTAATTGTTGCATAATATGGAGCCAGAGCTAGTTCGCTTCTAAGTTCTAAGTCTCGTTTTGTTTGAGTAACAAAGTCGCTGGCTCGCAGATCTTTTATTATGTCATTTGTTGGTACAGATGTGGAAATAATGATCGGGTGAGTTATGTCGGATTTCTTCAGATTTCTGAGCGCTCGATTTACAATGACTAAAGATTGATTGAAAGAGTTTTGACTATTTCTAAATAGCAACGAATCGAAATCAATAAATATCACACTACCTAAAGACTCACATGCAGTTCTATTGTGCAAGATCGCTTCAGTACCTACATAAAGTGAAGGCTGAGCGGCTTGCTGGTTGTTATCACCTTCGTTAGTCTTCTTTAGTTCTTGGACGCTGTATTTGGGGAACATCTTTTGACATTCCTTTAAAATACTTGGGATCCCTTTTCTCATTTTTTTAAAACTAGCGCCCTTGCATTCAAGACAAACCATTGCTCGCTCGCTCTGACATTTAGAGCAGTGAAGCACTTCAAGATCGTCAGAATGTTGACTTACGCTACTCCCACAATTTTCACACAGAGCAATTGTTTTGCATGTTTGACAGCTCAATAGACTTGCTGCTGATTTATTGTTCAGAATTATTGCACTATTCAAATTATTTTGAATCGAATCGTGAATAGTTTTTAAAATCTGTCTAGAAAAGATCCCCAAAGCTGGATCTTTCTTGGTCTTATCGTCAACATAAATCAATGGCCAAAGCTCATCATTCGAACGCATATCATCGATTTGAAAGCCCTCGGTTCTTGATGAAGGGACAGACGTTATGATCTTTAGAGAAATAGACCTCTGGTCACTAATTAACCTCGCTATATCTATAGCATTCCAATTCGGGCTTCGTTCTTCTTGAAGTTGTTCGTAAGAATCATCGAGAATAATGATCGATTTCAAATCGCTCATTGGAGCGAATAACGATTTTCGACCTCCAAGAATTATTGAAGATCTTTCCGTTGCTTTTCTATAGATGTCGGAAGTTACATCTTCGCCTAAACCATAATTAACGACTCTATTTCCTATGCTTTGCAGCCATTTAGATAGCTTCATTTGAGAGTCCGGCGTAATAATTAGAGTTGACCCGTTTTTCGCAATGCATGATGAGATCAGCTCGCGTCTATCTGCACGTGGATTGACAAGAATGACTTTTTCGGAAGCCTGATCTCCGAATTCCAGTTTTTGATGCGTCAAATTATTTACAATTGTTTTTGGTGAACTTGCCCTGGGGGTCCGTCACTTACATATTCAATAACTTCTTTTATTTTCGATTCTGTAATAGTCCCGGCACCAATTAGTTCATCAATAGATCTACTAATTTCGCAGACCCAACCTTTAGTGTTTCTTCCATTTATATTTACACGTACGATTGAACCAACAACAATCTTTTCTGAATTTTTTGTTGATGCTGAGACCTTGTACCAATATGTGTTTTCTATTTTTAGAACATCTGGGGTTATTCTGACGAACATCAATATACGAAAATTAGGATATCGAAAAGTGTCTTTTTAATTCTGATACAAACTTGTCGACATGTTCCCAAGTAAAACTTGGTTCAGTTCTGCCAAAATGTCCATAAGTTGCTGTAGGTCTGAATCTTGGCTTGAGCAGATCGAAATCATTGACAATTGCTCCTGGACGCAAATCAAAGATTTCTTCTATAGCTTTTTTGATTTTATTTTCATCGACTTGTCCCGTACCAAAAGTTTCGACATTCAAACTCACTGGTTCGACAACGCCAATTGCATATGCAACTTGAATTTCACAACGAGATGCTAAACCTGCTTTGACTATGCTTTTTGCTACTGCTCTGGCCGCATAAGCAGCGCTTCTATCTACTTTGGTTGCGTCTTTGCCAGAAAAAGCTCCACCACCGTGTCTCGCATATCCCCCATAAGTATCTACAATTATTTTTCGTCCGGTAAGTCCAGCATCTGCTCTTGGACCACCTAAAACAAATGAGCCTGTTGGATTAATAAAAAAGTTTGTGTCAGACAAATCAAATGATGAAGGAGCCGTAACTTTAATAACACGCTCTATAACATCATTATGCAATTTATCAGGTTCTATGCCAGGTTCAGTTTGGGTCGATACGACAATTGAAGGCGCCGAAATAGGTTTGCCATTTTCGTAATCAATCGCAACCAGAGACTTACCATCAGGCCGAAGATATGAAAGTTCACCAGTTTTACGCAAATTTGCAAGTTCTTTAGTTATTCGGTGAGCCCACCAAATAGGCAAAGGCATGAAATCTGGCGTTTCATCGCATGCATATCCAAACATCAAACCTTGATCACCAGCTCCTGTTTTTGCAGGATCTAATTTTGGATTTAAATCTGCTTCGATCTCTTTGCGTTTGGATACACCAGTTGCAATTTCAGGAGATTGTTCATCAATGGCAACCATTACTCCACAAGCATTTCCATCAAATCCAGATTCATCAGAATCGTAACCTGCATCCTTTATTACTTGTCGAGCCACCGATGCAATATCAACATAGGCATTCGTAGATATTTCTCCAGCAACAACAACTAGACCAGTAGTTAAAAGAGTTTCACATGCGACACGTCCATAAGAATCTTGTTCCAGGATTGCGTCTAAAACACTGTCACTTATTTGGTCTGCAAGTTTATCTGGGTGTCCTTCTGTAACTGACTCTGATGAAAATAGCATAATGAGATCTTTTCTATATTTTTTAGTTTGTTGTTGAACGGTTATTTTCTATCATATCGATGATTTCGAAGGCTAAAGCTTGTTTAGGCAGAAGGTCAAATTCTTTTGGATCTTGATTTGATTTATCGTAAATCCATATTTTGTTTGAATCACTGCCAAATTTTGAATCTAACCTCGAAATATCATTTGCGATGAGCATGTCGACATTTTTTGAATCAAACTTCTGGCTAGCGTTCTCGAGGACATTCTCACTTTCAGCAGCAAAACATGCAACATAGGTTCCAGCATTTTTCTTCGCGACAACTGCTTCCAATATATCAACTGCCGGAACTAGTGAAATTGAAGTTGTTTCATCTTTTCGCTTTAGTTTTTGAGTCAAAGTTTGTTGAGGCTTGAAGTCGGAAA
>Ga0209573_1004935_pt1 | contig 12605 bp, 14 predicted proteins | sample TNRBio252014_DNA_FD_185870 | JGI IMG/M metagenome (GOLD analysis project Ga0209573, IMG submission 185870) | Wastewater treatment Type I Accumulibacter community from EBPR Bioreactor in Madison, WI, USA - TNR Reactor_6/25/2014_ DNA (SPAdes)... | ecosystem: Engineered > Bioreactor > EBPR >...
TGGGCCTGACACCCCAGAGCGCGAATGCGCTCGGCGGCTACCGCGTACAGGGCCGTGACGAAGCCGCTGCCCAGCTGCTGGAACGCCGCGCCCGCGAGTTCGCGGAGGCCGGCGCCGCCATGCTGGTGCTGGAACTCGTGCCCGCCGCGCTGGCGCAGCGGGTTCAGGCGCAGAACCCGGATCTGGTCGTCATCGGCATCGGGGCCGGGGCCGACGTCGCCGGCCAAGTGCTGGTGCTGCACGACATGCTGGGCGTCACGCAGGGCAAGCTGCATCGGTGATGGGCTGCGACGCTATGTCCAGGCGGTGAAACTGGGCACCTTTCCAGATCCCACGTTGCACACCTATTGAACGCTGTCGTCGGACACTAGCATGCACGTTATCCACACCATCGCCGCGCTGCGCGAGGTCCTTGCTGGAACACCCGGCGCGAGCTTCGTGCCCACCATGGGCAATCTGCACGACGGCCACCTGGCCTTGGTGCGCCTGGCAAAGAAACAGGGCGGGCCGGTGGTGGTCAGCATCTTTGTCAACCGCCTGCAGTTCGCGCCGCACGAGGACTTCGACCGCTATCCGCGGACGCTGGAACGCGACTGCGAAATGCTTCGCCAGGTCGGCTGCAACGTGGTGTTTGCGCCGGACGAACGCGAGCTGTACCCGACGCCCCAACGCTACACGGTGCAACCTGATCCAGACCTTGCGGACATCCTCGAAGGGCAATTCCGGCCTGGCTTCTTCACGGGCGTGTGCACGGTGGTGGCGAAGCTGTTCCAATGCGTACAGCCCCGCGTGGCGGTGTTCGGCAAGAAGGACTACCAGCAACTGATGATCGTGCGTCGCATGGTCGAGCAGTTCGCGATGCCGATCACCATCGTGGCCGGCGAAACCGAGCGCTCGCACAACGGGCTGGCGCTGTCGAGCCGCAACGCCTATCTGTCCAGCGACGAGCAAGCCCGGGCGGTGCAGCTGTCGGCGTGTCTGCGCGAAGTGCGGGCCGGTGTGGCTGCGGGCGTGGTCGCCATCGACGCACTCGAGGCACACGCGCTGCAACGGCTGCGCCAAGGAGGTTGGCTGCCGGACTACCTCACGGTGCGGCGCCAGCACGACCTGCTACCGCCCTCGGCCGGCGACCTGGGTGCCTCAGTGCCGTTGGTCGTGCTCGCGGCGGCGCGGCTGGGACAAACCCGCTTGATCGACAACATAGACTCGCGATGAACAGTTTCAAGTTGAGGAGCAATGCGCTGATCGACGAGTTCCGGCCCTGATAGGCATGGCTGGTGTTCCACTGGTCGCCTGGCCGAATGCGGGGGAGGTTCTTCCGACTCCAGATCGCCGGCCACGCCTCTGGGTAAATCGAGTCGGGTAAACCCGATTACGAGTTGACTAAGACTAAGCTGTCGGTCACCTCAGGCTTGGTGCTGTTGGGCCTTCTGCGGCTTCGCGAGAGGTGCCTGCGCACCGCAGTCTTGCACGATTTGGCTCACCTCGTCCACAGGAGCTCGAAGGCTTCGCCGACGGGTTTCGTCAGCAACGAGAATGCCGCTGCCCCAGAAGGCCCATGAAGCGGTGATGACATGGCCGGGTTGCATGCAATTTTCGACTTGACTAGCAACCAACCTCCGCAGCCCGTATGAGCCGATGATTCTGAGGCGAGGAGCGAGAGACTACGTAGGCCAAGCGGGCGAAGATGGCGCGCAAGTTGAAGCGACGGTTGAAGCTGTACTGTAGCCGAGTTCCTGGTTGATCAGCCGCCGCAGCACGGCTTCGCCGACCTCCAGCGTCCTGGCCAGCTCGGCCAGCGTCAGGCCTTCTCGGCTGTAGGCGAGTTCCTCGGTCATCGCGCGGATCAGGCGTGCCATCGCCGGAGACGGGGCCGCCGCGGGGCGATCGGCCACGAGCTCTTCTGGCAACGTGCTGGGCGCTTCCGGTTCGGGCGGCAGGCCCAGGATGGAGCCGAGCGAACGTCGCGCCACCAGCACCGCCAGCGCGAGCGCGACGCTGCCGATGCCCAGCACATGCAGCGCTGGCAGCAAGGCGCCGACCGAGCGCCCGCGCACCGCCAGTTCGACCACCAGCGCCACGGCGGCATAGACGCCGATACCCAAGGCCACCCAGCGGCGTACCGCCCGGCGAGGCTCGACCAGATCGTCTCGCCAGCCGCGTGCCACCTCCCACAGAGCGCCAGCGGTAAAGCCGATCATGGCCAGCGCATGCAGATGCTCAAGGAGGTCGCCCTCGGGCCTGGGCAGCCCGCAAGCGCTGCATCCAGTTGCGGAACGTTCCCCGCCAGGCCGATCAGCATCAGCGCGATTGGCGCGGCGAGCAGGGGCACGGTCAGCGCGAAGCGGTCGTCGAACAAGCCGCGGGCGGCGTGCCACAGCCAGGCCGTGCTGCTGGTGCACAACGCCAGCGTCACCAGAGCGAGCGGTCGCGGCAGCAGGAAGAGCAGTTCGCTGCGCTGGCAGAACAGGTAGGCGATCAGCGACAGCGTGAAGAGCGCCAGCGCTGCCCGCGTGGCCGCCCGCGGGCCGGGCAGCGCGAGGTGGATCAGGTGGAAGCCCAGCACCCCACCGACCGCGCCGCGCAGGAGCAGGTCCCACACCAACACGCCAGCCGGCATGCTCGTCATCGCGACGTGCGCCTGAGCTGGGTGCGGCTGTAGACGCGCCAGGGCTAGCCCGGTGGCGCCAGCTCGAAGACTTCGATCAGTTCGTCGTCCGACGGGAACTCGTAGCTCTCGCGGGCCTTCCAGGCGTTGTCGAAGTTCTCGAACGACTCGCTCTCGAATACCAGCGTGGCTGTCGATCCGGCAGGCGGCTCGACGCGCCGGTAGGTGTTGACGAAGCTCTCGATGTGGAACTGGCGCAGCACCAGCGTCTTGCGTGGCTTGTCGTAGCTGAACATCCCCCAGTGCTCGTGCACTTCGCCGTTCTTGTTCTTCTCCTGCGGCGGATAGGTGGAGGTGCTGGTCTCGTGGATGTAGCGGCCGCCCATGACGAACACGTAGCGCCGCTGCACGTTGGCCTCGCCGGCCGACCCGCTGGAGGTGCCGGACCAAGTGCCGATCAGCCGCGCGACCGGTTGCCAATGTTGAGGCGTGGGATCAGCCGCCCCGACAGGGCTGATGACGAAGAGCGTGACGAGCAGGAATGCCGCTATGCGAATCACGAGATGTCTCCCACGCGACGAGTGCCGCCCAACCGCCATTCTGGTCCCGCGCGCCAGCAACTCCTCCTCCAACGCATCCCGCGGGTTGATCCAGATTCGGCATCGCCTCGGGGGCAACAGCCCGGCGCACCGCGCCGCAGCCACTCATACGCGCTTCGCGAACATCGCACATGTGGAACTCTGCGAGGAGATGTCGCGGCGTCCGCTCCCGTACCGACGGTATCGGCCTCAGGTGCCTGGAAGACACCCCGGCGCCGGCACGTCAAGCCTGGAGCGCACACCGCACTGATACCGTCAGCTCCAAGGAGCGGCATCGTCGCCGATACCGTCAAGTCCTTGGGAACCACTGGCGTCGATACCGTCAGGCCTCGCACACCGGCCGGTTCTCTAGGCCCATTCGGTGGCGCTCGACGGGTTGGAACTGCCTCAGCGTCGCGCTCACCAACCGAGGCAGTGCGGGTCCTTTTGCGATACTTCAGCGTCGGACCGATATGGCCCTTGATGAGACCAGTTGGATGGAAAGCGCAAAGGCATGGCAGATTGTCGGTATCGACGCCGGTACCAAACCGCCTGCGTCCGGTCGCTGGCCCTGCTACGCCTGGACGTCCAGGTTCGAGTTGACGATCGAGTGGGAATGAAAGGCTTGTCGGAAGCGCCAATTAAATCAATGACTTACTGCTCTCATTGACGACGTGGCCGGATTGTCAACCAGCTTCGTCGACAGCACGACGCAGACTTCGTCGATATGCCTGTGGCCCCCGGGCCCCTCGGGCCGCTTCACGGACCGTTGGAACCCTTGAGCGCGCGACGTGAACCAAATCGCTGGCCGTCGTCGCCGCCAGCCTCGAACATCAGCTCACGCATCAGGTCCCGCACTGTCACGTCCATGGGTGCGGCCAGCATGGTCCTGACCACCTCCAGACGAACGGGCGGCAGCACATCGGCGCAGCACATGTCGAACTTGGCGCGCCGGTCCTCTGGCGTGAACGGGTCGCCCAGGCCACCCTTCATGTGCTCCACCAGGCGTTCGAAGCGGCGTCCGTCCTTCAAGCGCACCGTCACCCGATGCGGCATGTGGCCGGTGGCGGTTTCGGCGCCCTCGACGGAGCCGGGGTACTTGACCATGGTGACCCGCGGCATGAGCCGGCGCGTGGCCTCGTCCTGGACCGCGTCGGCCGTGTAGTCGGCCAGGGTGAGCCGCCCGTAGCGCAGCGCCAGCGCCAGCGCGTAGGGCATGCTGAACTGGGCCTCCTTGTGGTTCTTCGGCTCGGGGTAGGGCAGGTTGAGCGTGATGCCGTGACTGACCTCGACCACCACCGACTCGACGTCATCGGCGCCAAGACCGTGTTGCTGGCGCAGGGCCAGCACGCCGGCGATAGCCTTGTGCGTGGCCCCGCAGGAAGGCCACAGCTTGAAGGCCATGCCGGACCACTCAATCGCCAGCGGCTCGCCGTCGCGCGGCAAGACGCCGGACCAGTCGGCGCGCTTGGCGCCAGCGTACAACTCACCGAAGCCGCAGGCACCTTCCAAAGCCTTGTCACTGGCCCTCAGGCCGCTGCGTGCCAGCCGCGCGGCCGTGACGCCGGCCTGTGCGGCCAGGCCGGCATGCAGCGGTTTGGCTTCCGTGCCGAACTGCACCTTGGGGCCGGCGCTCATCGACACCGACAAGGCCAACGCGTGCGTCATCTCCGGCGCCGCCAAGCCCATGAGACGGCCGCAGGCCGCCGCTGCGGCCAGGGCGCCGATGGTGGAGGTGCCGTGCCATCCGCGGTCGGTGTGCGGTCTGTCCAGCGCGCCACCGATGCGCGCCATCACCTCCGACGCGACGATCAGGGCATCCAGCGCCTGCCGCCCGCGCGAGTCGGACTCGTGGCCCACGGAAAGGATGGCCGGCACGACCACGGCGCACAGGTGGCCCAGTCCGATGAGGAAGTTCTCATCCATCTCGACAGCGTGGGCGGCGTAGCCGTTGGCCAGCGCGGCCTCGGCAGGCGAGGTCAGGAAGCCGGCGCCGATGAGCGGCACCGTGCCGCCGGCGGTCAGGGTGCTGCGCACCGCGGCCGCACCGCGGTCTCCCGCACCCGCGATCGCGCTGGCGATCGTGTCCTCCCAGGCATGGGCCGCGATGCCCCACACCTTGGGCGACCAATCGCCGCCCACTTCTGCCGCCCAGCGCCCGAGTTCACGGGTTGCGTGTGTGTCGTTCACCTGTCGTTCACTTCCAGGTTTCCTTGGCCGAGGCGGGCTCGATCGTCAACGGTACAAGGTCAGCGGTACAAGGTCAGCGTGCCGGCTCTTCGCCGATGCCGCCGATGTCCTTGATGAGGGCGCGCCACTTGGTGCGCTCACCGGCCACGAACGTCTTGAAACCTGCCGGGGACCCACCGTCGATCACGGCGCCGCGGCCCAGGATGAAGGTCTTGACCTCGTGCACGCTGAGCGCGGCATTCAGTACCTCGTTCAAGCGGGCGACCACCTCTTTCGGCGTGCCCGCCGGCGCGATCAACCCCGCCCACGTCACCACCTCGTAGCCCGCCACACCGGCTTCCTGCATCGTCGGCAGTGCGGGGAAGCGCGGGTTGCGCTTTGCGGAGGTGACTGCAAGAGCCCGGACCTTGCCGGCCTCGATGTGGCTCTCGATGGTGGCCATGTTCTCGAACATCAGGTCGAGGCGGCCGCCGAGCATGTCCTGCACCGCCAGCGGGCCGCCGCGGTAGGGCACGTGCACGAAGTCGACAGCGCTCAGCTTCTTGTACAGCTCGCCACTGAGGTGGCCCGAGCTGCCGTTGCCCTGCGACCCGAGGAACAGCTTGCCGGGGTTCTTCTTCAGGTGCTGCGTCAGCTCGGCGACCGTCTTGACGGGCAGATCGTTCTTCACGACCAGCACATTGGGCTGGTGGGTGAAGCGGCCGATGAGCTCGAAGTCCTTCAACGGGTCGTAGCTCACCTTGGAGTTGATCTCGGGCGTGATCACCATCGAAGCGGTGTTGCCGATGCCCAGGGCGTAGCCGTCCGGTGTCGCTCGCGCCACTGCGGACAGCGCGATCGCGCCGCCGCCGCCCGGCCTGTTCTCGATGATGAGGGTCTGCTTCAGGAGCTTGGCCATCTCCTCCGCCACGCGGCGCACGTTCTGGTCGAGCGAGCTGCCGGCCGGGGCGGGAACGATCACCGAGATCGGCTTGTCCGGCCAGGACGCGGCTTGGGTGGCGCTGCACAGGGCGAGGGCGGCGATGGCGCCGAGCGCACGTCGGCGATGGAGAAGGGGTTTCATCGTGAAGCTCCTGGGTGGACGGTTTGGGTGGCCGCGTCGGCCGACATCGACTGCACGAAGGCCGCCACGGCGCGCAGCACGGCCGACACGTCGTCCCGCACGCGCGTGAAGTTCGCGCCGGGCTGGCGGGTGGCCTCGTCGAGGTACAGGCCGCGGTTGATCTCGATCTGCAGGCTCTCGCAGCCTTCCGTGGGGCGGCCGTGCTGGCGCACCAGGTCTTGCCCGGCGTATGGGTCGTTCATCGCCACTCGGTAGCCCTGCGCACGGAAGGCCGCAGCAACGCAGTCGGCAAACGCGGCCGAGCACGAACGTCCACGCAAGTCACCCAACACCACGTCGGCCAGCGGCGTGGCCGAAACTCGCCCCAGCCGCTCGTAGGCGTTGCTGGGCATGGAGTGCAGGTTCAGGTGCCAGGCGCGGCCCGCCGGGGCCATCGCCTGGTCGAGCGAGTCCGCCACCGCCTGGCGGTAGGGCCGCCAGCAGGTGTCGATGCGCCGCTGCACTTCGGCTGCGGTGAGCTTGCGGTCGTAGATGTCGGCCATCGTGGTGGTCTTGCGGAACACCAGGCCGTTGCCCAGGCGGGTGCAGGGTTCGGAGACCTCGACCTGCCCCGGCCACGGGTCGGCGAGCATCGCGGTATCGATGTCCGTGCAGGTGCGGTTGACGTCGATGTAGCTGCGGGGAAAGTGTGCGTGAATCAGCGTGCCACCCACCTCGGACACAGCCGCCCACAGCGCCTCGACCAGCGTGTCTTCGCAGCGGCGCAGATCGGCCAGGTCCACGTGGTAGCCGAAGTCCGGCGGGTATTGCGTGCCGCTGTGCGGCGAGTCGCAGACCAGCGCGATGGCCGGGCCGCGCGGGCGGACGATTTCGAGGCAGGGGGGAGTCATCTTGGCGGGCGCGCTTGGGAGTTGCATCACCCACGAAAGAGTAGCCAGCGCACCCGATGTCGGAAAGCGACAGGAGCGCCGCATGTGTTGCCATAATGGCATCACAATGAAGATCCGAACCGCCTCGCTGGTGGAACTGCATGCCTTTCTCGCCGTCTGCCGATCGGGCTCGATGCGGCAGGCGGCCGAACAGTTGAGCGTGACCCAGGGCGCGGTCAGTCGGGCCGTGGCACGGCTGGAGCAGCGCGTCGGGCATGCGCTGTTCGAGCGCAGCGCACAGGGTGTGGCGCCGACGGAGAAGGCGAACGCGCTGCGTGCTCGCATCCAGGCCAGCGTCGACGAACTCGAGCGGGTTTTCACGAGCCTGGGCCGCGCTCCGGCGCAGCGTGGCCTTGTGCGCATCAGCGTCGTACCGACCTTGGGCACGCGCTGGCTCGTGCCGCGCTTGGCGCAGTTCGAGGCCCAGCACCCTCGCTTCGACGTCGAACTGCGCCAGTTCCATCACGACGAGGACTTCAGGCGCGACGACGTCGACCTGTGGATTGCCATCAAGCGGCCCGGGCGCCGGTGGCCGCGCGACATCACCGGGACGGTCCTGCTCGGACGTGAGGTCACGGCGGTCTGCACCCCTGGCATCGCACGACGGCTGCGGTCGGTGCGCGACCTTGTCGACCACCGCCTACTGCACCACACCAACTACCCCGAGAACTGGCGGCTCTGGCTGGACGCTGCCGGTGTGGACACAGCGGGCCTGGTGTTGGGCACCGGCTACGACCTGGGCAACAACATGATCGTCGCGGCATGCGCCGGCACCGGCGTGGCCGTCATCCAGCCATGCCTCGTGGAGCGCGAACTGGCATCAGGTGAACTGGTGCAGCCGTTCGACCTGGCCGTTGCAACGGGGCGCAGCTATTGCCTGTGTCGGCGCAAGTCGGCGAGCGGCAGCCCGGCCATTGAGGCGTTCGTCCGCTGGATCGGCATGCAGGCGGGCGTCGGGGCGCTCTGATCGTGACCTGGATCAGCCGCGCAAAGGTGAGGTGGATGGGTCGCTGCCCGCGCGCTGGTCGATCGGCCTGTGTCGCCCTGTTCGAGGTTGAGGACGAGCGTCAGGTGGCGGTTCTCGCCGTGCGCCACCAACTCGAGGACGACTGCTCTCGCAGGTGGCCTCCTGGCGCCTTCGACCCATGAAAGCCGGTGAGCAGTCGAAGCATGTTGCCGTGAATCCGCCGTCGACCGCAGTGGCGCCGGCGCGATTCTCATGCACGTCAGATCCGAAAGTGGCCTGCTTGTGGCCGACCAGACTCATTCAGGTTGAACTCCGAGCGCTGCCTCGTGCCGCATTGCTGTCGTTCGAGCGAGTGGTCCGGGTCCAGGTCTGCGGAGAGGCGCGAAGTGCCAAGGTCACTGATAGCGGCGATGAGTTTGACAAGGCTCCTTGGCATGATGCGGCGGATCGGATCCGGATCGGCCTGCGATCGACACCGAATCAAGTCTTGGCCAACAGCCGGGCGCCGCTGACCTTGGCTGCCCCCTTGTCGAAAGTCCATAGCGGCTGCTCGCCAGCCTGCGTGGCCAACGCGACGTGGAGGCAGTCCGCGAAGTCTGCCGATCCTTTGCGGAACAACTGAAGAGCGACTTCGAGCGCGCGCTCGGACTCGAACGTCAACTCGGCTGCCGAGAAGAGGCTGGACAGAGTCAACAGCACGTCGTCCTTGCCGAATGCGAAGCTGGATCGCAGCACCCACTCCAACTCGAGCAAGACGGTCACGGGGACGAACAGCGTCGAGCCGCCGGTAACGCAGCGTCCGATGAGGCGCTTGGCAGCGGCAAGTTGCGAGGAATCGTCGTGGACGATGTAGCGCACCAGGACGTTGGTGTCGAGCGCCGGCATACCGATATCGAACTCAGCGCCAGGGATTCATGTCATCGATGGTGACATGCTTGCTCTTGGGCGCCTTGAGCATGCCGGCCATGTCGAGGATGGACTTGGTCTTGGCACGAACGATGATGGTGCCGTCCGGCATCGCCGACCAGACCAGGCGCGTTCCGGGCCTGGCGCCTACGAGAGCCCGGATGTCTGCGGGCACGGTGGTCTGGCCTTTTGCGGTAATGGTGGATTCAGCCATGCCTGAGCTCCTTACAAGAGCCAGAATTGTAAGGCGAGCGCGACCGGCGAGGGCGAGCCAGATCGCGATACCGTCAACGTGGGCGAAACCACCGTCACAGCGCGGCCAATAGGGCAATGCCGACATTGGCTGGTGCCGAGTGTTCGACGCCTGATGGTCTCAACCTTCCGTGACGCAATTGCGATACACCGCAATGATGAAGACAACCACCATCCCGTCCATCCGCGTCGAGCCGGAGTTCCGTGCCGAGGTAGAGGCGGTGCTGGCCGAGGGCGAGACGCTCTCGCAGTTCGTTGAAGCCTCGGTGCGGGCCAGTGTCGAGCGCCGTCGCATGCATGCCGAGTTCATCGCACGCGGGCTTCGCTCGCGCGACGCCGCGCGGCGAACAGGTGACTACGCCGATGCCGACGTGGCGATCGACGGACTGCAACGCAAACTCGACGCCGCGCGCACGCGCCTGGCGAAGAAGGGCAAGTGACGTTCAAGGTTCGGCTGACCCGGGACGCCGAAGCGGACCTGGATAGCCTGTTCGACCATTTTCTGGAACGCGAGCTCAACCGCGCCGGCGGTGACCTGGCGCTACCGGGTCAAGCGATCGCTGCGCTGCGGTCCGGCCTCGCCACGCTGAAGACGTCGCCGTTCACGTGCCGCAAGGCTGGACAAAACCCGTTTCTCCGCGAACTGATCGTTCCGTTCGGACGATTGGGCTACGTCGCGTTGTTCGAGATCGAGGACGACCGTCAGGTGGCCGTTCTCGCCCTGCGGCACCAGCGCGAGGACGACTACCATTGACAGAGGGTTCTCCGTCTGGATCGCGCGAGTGGGCAAATCGCCGATACCGTCGACCAGGCCAGGCCCAGCTGGGCGGTGATCTGCAGCTTGTCCACTCTCTGGCCGGACCAAGCCTCGCTCGGCAGGTGCTTTCGCTGGCAGCCCCGCAACCTCGGTGACCCATGATCAGTGCCGTCCAAGTGAGGCGCCGATGAACGAAGACACTGCCGCTACCCTTCAAGACAGGCGATGGGCGGCTTGCTGACGATGAAGGAGCCGACCGCTACGGATCAACGAGGCGCCACGGCAGGACGCAACGAATCGGATGCAGTTCAGCTGCGATTCCACGCCGACTCAGGTCCTGGCCAACAAGCTGGGCGCCGCTGTCCTTGGCTGTCCTCTTGTCGAAAGTCCACAGTGGCCGCTCGCCTGCCTGCGTTGCCAACGCCGGGTGCAGGCAGTCCGCGAAATCGGCCAATCCCTTGTGGAGCAACTGCAGCGCGACTTCGAGTCGGGGGACTACGTCAATGCCGACGAGGTGATCGACGGACTGCAGCGCAAGCTCGACGCCGCGCACTCGCGCCCGGCGGAGTAGGGCACGTGACCTTCAGGGGTCGGAAGACCCGGGAGGCCGAGGCAGCCACCCGGGCTGGGACCACTCAGGGCAGCGCGGACTCGAGTGCCCTGCCCACCGTTGGGGTGCCGGCAGTGCCACCCAGGTCAGGTGTGTGGGGTCCGTCCCTGAGCACCTGCTCGATCGCGCGGACGATGGCGTCATGTGCGGCGCGCTCGCCAAGGAAGTCCAGCATCATGGCTGCGCTCCAGACGGCGGCGATGGGGTTCGCGATGTTCATGCCGTAGATGTCCGGCGCAGAACCGTGCACAGGCTCGAACAGGCTCGGGAAGTTGCGCTCCGGGTTCAGGTTGGCGCTTGGCGCGATGCCTATCGTGCCGGTGCAAGCCGGGCCAAGGTCCGACAGGATGTCGCCGAACAGGTTGGTCGCCACCACGACATCGAAGCGTTGCGGCTGCAGCACGAAGCGGGCACTGAGGATGTCGATGTGCTGCTTGTCGACTCGCACCTGCGGATACTCCGCGCACACCTTGTCGACGACCTTGTCCCACCAGGGCATGCTGATCGCGATGCCGTTGCTCTTGGTGGCGGCAGTCAGCGTGCGGCGCGGCCGCTCCATCGCGCGCTCGAAGGCATACCGAAGCACCCGTTCGGCGCCGTGGCGGCTGAACACGGACTCCTGCACGACCACCTCGCGCGGCGTGCCTTCGAACATCACGCCGCCAAGATTGGTGTACTCGCCCTCGGTGTTCTCGCGCACGATCAGCATGTCGATGTCACCGGGCCGGCGGCCCGCCAGCGGGCACGGTACGCCCTCGAACAGGCGCGCCGGGCGCAGATTGACGTACTGGTCGAACTCGCGGCGAAACTTCAGCAGGCTTCCCCACAGCGAGACATGGTCCGGCACAGTGGCCGGCCAACCCACGGCGCCGAACAGCAGCGCGTCCATGGGCTGCAACTGGGTCTTCCAGTCGTCGGGCATCATCTGGCCGTGCTTCACGTACCAGTCGCAGCTGGCCCACTCGACGGGGTGCAGTTCGAGGCCGAAGACGTACCGGCGCGCCGCGGTCCGCAGCACACGCACGGCCTCGGGCATCACTTCCCGGCCGATGCCGTCGCCCGGAATGACGGCGATGCGATGGGTCTTGCGCATGGTGTTTCACCTCAGTAGACATGTGGGTCGCCGCCGGGCGCGAGCCAGGAGCCCTGCCAGCCGGCGCCCGGGAGTCTGACGCCCCCGAAAGCCACCACCTCGACCCGCCGGCGCGCCTTTGCCCGCACCGACGATACAGGCCTGCGGCGGCTCGGTCACGCCCGCGCACCCGCAGGGAACCGGGCACAGCCACCGTGGCCCGTTACGATCGGCCTCCTTGGGGCACGCGTGCGATCCGGGCGCCGCGGCATGCCGAGCGCGACCGCGCTCGCGCGCCCTTGCTGACCCGTCAATGGAGCATGCGCATGGGTGGAATCCTGGGAACCATCGTCGTCGGACTGATCGTCGGGGCCATCGCCCGATTCTTGATGCCCGGGGAGCAGAAGATGGGTTGGCTGTTGACGATCGCGCTCGGCGTCGGTGGCTCCTTGCTGGCCGGCTTCGTCGGCCAGGCGCTGGGCTGGTATCAGGCCGGGCAGGGCGCGGGGTTCATCGGCTCGGTGGTCGGCTCCCTTGTCCTGCTGTTCGTCGTCGGCAAGCTCAAGGGTGGGTCGGCCTGAACCGGCTCCGCGGGCCGCGGCCCTGGGGGCCGGGCCTGGGGTGATTGCCTAGGAGGGACCGTCGGCAATGCGCAGACAATCGCTCCCCCGAC
>Ga0209573_1004936_pt1 | contig 12602 bp, 8 predicted proteins | sample TNRBio252014_DNA_FD_185870 | JGI IMG/M metagenome (GOLD analysis project Ga0209573, IMG submission 185870) | Wastewater treatment Type I Accumulibacter community from EBPR Bioreactor in Madison, WI, USA - TNR Reactor_6/25/2014_ DNA (SPAdes)... | ecosystem: Engineered > Bioreactor > EBPR >...
AAACCATTTCGTCTAACACCCGTTAACCTGCGAAAACGAGTATCACTATATTGGGATAAATCTTGAGGTATCATACACAAAATTACATCCTTTTTGTTTAATTAGAACTCATTTCGCAAAAGGTCTATTAAATCCTCAAAATCGAATGCATCGCCGCTTAATTTTGTCCAGAGTGTTGATGAACAAAAATGGCTCTAATTGGGCTTATTCAAGTAAATTTTATCCTGCGGTGAAACTTGATTTGTAAGTCCTTATCCGATTAGATAATAAAGCGATAAAAAAAGCCAAAGATTTACTTGGTAGGTAAATCTTTTCTCTATTTTTGTAATTGGTAACTTATAAAGCTAAAGCGTATGCGTACTTTCCTTTTAATCCTATTACATTTACTATTTTTTACTTCATCATTCGCACAAAATTCAAATGTTTGGTGGTCAGCAGTGGATTTTGAGAACTTAAATGATATTAGTAACAGATTAGAAAAAGGGGCAAATGTGAATGAAAAAGCTGATGGTTTTACAGCATTGATGTATGCTGTGAGTAAAGGGCATTTAGAGGCTGTAAAGTACCTTGTAGAAAAGGGGGCTAACATTAATGAAAAAGCTAATGAAGGGGAAACAGTGTTAATGTTGGCAGTCATGGTGGGACAATTAGAGGCTCTAAAGTACCTTGTAGAAAAAGGTGCTAATGTCAATAATAAAGATAATAAAGGTATTACAGCATTGATGTATGCTGTAAGTACAAGACATTTAGAGGCTCTAAAGTACCTTGTAGAAAAAGGTGCTAATGTGAATGATAAAGATAATGAAGGTGCGACAGCATTGTTACATGCTGTAGGTATAAGATATTTAGAGGCTGTAAAGTACCTTGTAGAAAAGGGTGCTAACATTAATGAAAAAGCTAATGAAGGGAAAACAGTGTTAATGTTGGCAGTCATGGTGGGACAAATAGAGGTGGTTAAGTACCTTATTGATAACGGTGCGAATGTGAATGATAAAGATTATAAAGGTAAGACAGCGTTGATGGAGGCGAGTATTAAAGGGCATTTAGAGGTGGTTAAGTACCTTGTATATAAGGGGGGCTAACATTAATGAAAACACTAATGAAGGCATGACAGCTTTGATGTATGCTGGAATTAAAGGGCATTTAGAGATGATAAAGTACCTTGTAGAAAAGGGGGCTTATGTCCATGTTAAAACTAATAGTGGTAAGTCAATTTTATTATTAGCCAGTCAGGCAGGGCATTTAGAGGTGGTTAAGTACCTTGTAGAAAAAGGGGCTAATGTGAATGATAAAGATAATGAAGGTTCGACAGTATTGAGTTGGGCTTGTTATAAAGGGCATTTTGAAGTAGTTAGGTATCTTATTATGAAAAGTGCTAATGTCCATGTTAAAGATAATAAAGGAAGGACAGCTTTGAGTTTAGCAAATAGTGAAGGGCATTCAGAGGTGGTTAGTTACTTAAAATCTTACGGTGCAGTTGAATAAATAAAAAAAGCCCTGATTATCAGGGCTTTTGATCTCCTATTAATGACAAAACAATAAAGCTACTTATACCAAATTCATTTATTTTTTGCACAATTTCCAGCTTACAACTGCCTGAAAATCAATAGTCTTTCAAGATTGACTTCGTGAAAACATCAACCTTCCTCCTGAAAATCACCGGTTTTATTATCGCTTACAATATGAAATTACAATTTCAGCAATATTTTTTTAGATAAAATTGAATTTTATTTGCAAGCCGAGTCTTTATGATAAAAGAGGTGATTTTTATTAGAAAACAAAACTATTTTAACGAAACGCTACGACCCTAAAGGGGGCGAAACGGGCGAATTTCATGTGTTAAATTTAACACAAACATGCAATACATCGTTATATATTAACAATTTGTAACTACAAAATTACCAAAAATTCAATTATATAGTTTTATGTGAATTGATGTAAAAGAAAATAAGATGAATAGCAAATGCCAACCGTCTGATAATTTTTTATTTGAACATTTCTTCAAAAAGGTTTGGAATATTATCTCTCCGAACCATGCGAAAATTATTTTCATACAACGCGGGAAAGTGCTAATTTTATCGTGCAATATCCCGTTTATTTATGAATCAGTTGAGTTATTTATCTAACGGCGGATTAGAATACATCGAAAGCCTGTATGCCGATTTCCGCACCAACCCCGAATCGGTAGATGCCGAATGGCGACGCTTCTTTGAAGGTTTTGAATTCGCCACCACCCAATATCCGACCAAAACAACGGTTAGCAAGACTGCCGGTGGGGCTTCTTCCGGTCAAGTCTCTGACGAAATTAAAGTATTAAACCTGATTGCCGCTTACCGTTCACGTGGACACCTTTATGCCAAACTCAACCCTATTCTGCCCGATAAAATACCTGCCGGACCGAACTTACACCATTCCAACTTTGGTTTAACGGATGCAGACCTCGAAAAATCTTTCCAAGCCGGTAACGAAATCCGTATCGGTACGGCAAAACTCAAAGATATTATTGCTCACCTTGAAAATACCTACTGCCGAACCATCGGAGCGGAATATAAATTCATCCGCGATCCACGAAAAGTCGCTTGGCTTGAAGAACGCATGGAAATGCGTCAAAACCAGCCGGATTTTTCAGTCGAAGAAAAAAAACATATCCTCCGCAAAGTTGGAGAAGCCAACACCTTTGAAACCTTCTTACATAAACGCTTTGTAGGACAAAAACGCTTCTCATTAGAAGGCGGTGAAGCCCTCATTCCCGCATTGGACGTTTGTATTACACATGGAGCACGGCTCGGTAACAGAGAGTTCGTTTTAGGTATGGCACATAGAGGACGGCTCAACGTGTTAACCAACATCATGCGGAAAGAATACGATAACGTTTTCAGCGAGTTTGAAGGAAGAGGCTTGAGTGATGAAGTGTTTGACGGCGACGTAAAATATCACTTGGGTTACTCAACTGATCTGATGATTGACGGCAGTCTTCCCGTTCACTTATCTTTAGTCCCCAATCCTTCTCATTTAGAGGCTGTTAATCCCGTAGTTGCCGGAGTTACGCGAGCAAAGATGGATTATATGTTCGGCGGTGATGCTTCCAAGGTCTGTCCCATTCTAATACATGGTGATGCTTCCTTAGCAGGACAGGGAGTTGTTTATGAGATGATCCAGATGTCTGGTTTGAACGGCTACCAAACAGGTGGAACGGTTCACGTCGTTATCAACAACCAAATCGGTTTTACGACTGATCCCTCTGATTCCCGGACTTCAACTTATTGCACTGATGTAGCGAAAGTTACCTTGAGTCCGGTCTTCCACGTCAACGGTGATGATGCTGAAGCCGTCGCTTACGTAACAAAGTTAGCGATGGATTTCCGTCAGGCGTTTGGTGGGGATGTGTTTGTGGACATCGTTTGTTACCGCAAATACGGACATAATGAGGGTGATGAACCGCGCTTCACTAATCCGATTATGTATAATGCCATCGCTAAACAGCCGACTCCCTATGAGGTTTATACCAAAAAGCTGATGAGCGAGGGTACGATCACCGATGCTGATTTAGCCCAACTCAATAAAGAATTATCTGATTACTTAAATAAAGAGTGGGAAGAAGCTAAAGTAAACACCTATCAATTAGGAGCAAAACCGCGTCGCGCTTGGGAAGGCATCGAATTTTACAAAGATTATGTCCTCGAAGCTAACCCCGATACTGCCGTTGATGCGCAAACGTTGACGACTTTGGCAAAAGGATTAACAACCATTCCGGCGCATTTACAACCCCATAAAAACGTCCAGAAAATATATGCTGACCGTTTGGCAATGTTTGATCCCTACGAAGCCCTCACCCGTTTTGCTTATTCTTCCAAAGAAATCGAGGATGTACACCGCAAAAAAGGACTTATTGATTGGGGGATGGCGGAGACACTTGCTTTTGCTTCCCTTTTGCATCAAGGGCGCGGGGTGCGCATCACCGGGCAAGACGTAGAGCGGGGGACATTTTCTCACCGCCACGCCGTCATCAAAGACATCAACACTCAAGAAGCTCATAACGCTATCCGCCAATTTGAGAGCGATAACGGTAAGTTCTTCATTTATAATTCCCTCCTATCGGAGTTTGCGGTGATGGGCTTTGAATTCGGTTATTCGATGGCGATGCCTCAATCCCTCTTGGTATGGGAAGCCCAATACGGTGACTTCTGTAACGGTGCGCAGATCATCATAGACCAATTCATCTCCGCCTGCAAAACCAAATGGCAACGCATGAGCGGTTTAACCCTTTTACTTCCGCACGGCTACGAAGGTGGTGGTCCCGAACACTCCAGCGCGCGTTTAGAACGTTTCCTGATTCTTTGCGCGGAAAATAATATGTATGTGTGTAATTTCACTTCGCCCGCTAATTATTTCCATGCCTTGCGGAGACAGGTTTTGTCGCACGTGCGTCGTCCGTTGATCGTCTTTACACCCAAAAGTTTACTCAAGTTGGCGGAATGTAAGTCGCCGATTTCAGAGTTTACATCGCAGGGTTTCCAGGAAATCATTGATGATGAGACAGTTACAGCCGATAACGTCAAACGAGTGGTCGTATGTACGGGTAAAATCTACTATGATTTACTGAAAAAGCGGAGCGAGAAACAAATTGATGATGTAGCGTTGGTGCGTTTGGAGCAACTGTTCCCCATTGAGGAAGAGAAATTCAAAGCACTTGTTAAGAAATATAAAAACAAGAACGTCAAATGGGTGTGGGCGCAGGAAGAACCGATCAACATGGGTGCATGGGCGTTCATCCAACGGAAATACACTTGGGTAGAATGGGAAGGCATCGGCAGGAAGGAGTCGGCATCGCCCGCGACAGCTTCGGGTGCTAACCACAAAGCTCAAGAAGAAGAAATCCTGAATAAAGCCCTCGGCATCGCTACCGAAAAGGTCGCCGAAAAGAAGACCAAAAAGGAAAAAGAAGCCGTTACGGCGTAAAGAAATTTTTACTTATATTTGTGGGTAACGATTAGGTTACCCACTTTTTTACTAATTAGTATGGAAAATATTTGGAATACTTTTGCAACCCCGAAGCAAATGGAGGATAAATTTATGGTTAGGCTTTGTCGTAAATCTATTCTTTCTACCTACCGTACCGAATATGTTAAGGATTATGATAGAATTATCTACTCTAATCCCTTCAGACGTTTACAGGGAAAAACTCAAGTTTTCCCCTTGCCGGGTGTTGAACTCGTCCATAACCGTCTAACTCATAGTTTAGAGGTTGCCAGTGTTGGCAAATCACTTGCTTCGAAAATAGCTGAAACTTTAGTTCACAAAGTAACTGATGAAGACAAAAAGAAATTTTATCAATATGACTTCCCTCAGATTGTAGCGGCATCATGTCTGGCTCAGGATTTAGGAAATCCCCCATTTGGTCACTCGGGCGAAGATGCAGTTAGAGATATTTTCGTGGTGTTTCTAAAAGGCTGTTCAAAAATGAAAGTTAGCTTGTGAATAACCCAAAAGAGGCGGTATTTTGGGCTTTTTTTTGATGTCAAGAACCGCCTCTATCCGCAAATTGATAGAATAGTCTGGATTAATATCTTAAAACGGAAACGTAAATACCATTTTAGGAAATATAGCCGCACAGCTAAAATGGCGAACAAATTAGTTTTCATCCTGTTGTCTATAATATTTCATAATTATAACATATATATAGTAGATTATCATTGAGTTTTCTAATAGTTTGTTAATCGTTTACAACCAAAAATACCTACCTTTGCTTATTCCCTTGAAACTATGGAAGTCATCAACTTTGGGTTGCAAAACACCATCTTCAACACCATCTTAGCCGAACTCCGCGATGAACATCGGCAAGTTGACCGTCCCCGTTTTCGCCATAATTTAGTGCGGGCTTCGGAATTGCTTGCGGTGGAGATGAGCCGTCATTTGAAATATGAAATGCAGACAATAACGACACCTTTGGGTACGTTAGAGATGCCTCTTTTGGCGGATTATCCCGTTTTAGTGGCGATCTTGCGGGCTTCCTTGCCTATGTTGGATGGTTTTTTACACATTTTTGACCGGTCGGATAACGCCTTCATATCCGCTTACCGCAAATATACCGATGAAAATCACTTTGAGATCAAAGTCGAATATATATCTGTACCGGACTTGGAGAACCGCACGTGGGCGATCCTAGACCCCATGATTGCTACCGGCAAAAGTATGAGTCTGACGTATGAAACGTTACGGAAGATAGCTAAACCTGACCGAGTTTTCATTGTAGGACTCATCGCCAGTGAGGAGGGCATCGAATATTTAGAGCGACATATGCCCCACGCTACACTTATTGTTGGAGCGATAGATTCCGAATTGACTGCAAAAAGCTACATCGTGCCGGGCTTGGGGGATGCAGGTGATCTCTGCTTTGGCACTAAAAATTAAAACTATACACCAAAACTTTCCCCGCAACCGCAACTACGGCTGGCGTTCGGATTATTAAAATGGAATCCTTTACCGTTAAGTCCGTCGGAATAGTCCAATTCTGTACCGGCTAAGTAGAGGTAACTCTTGAGGTTAACAAGCAGTTTTATTCCGTCCAGTTCAAAAACTTGGTCGCCGGGTTGTTCTTCGTTGTCGAAGTCCAATTTATACGACAAACCGGAACATCCGCCACCAACGACCGATACCCGTATCCCATACGTAGGGTCTAAGGATGCGTCGTGTCGCAGGCGTTCGATATGCTGATGGGCTTTGGATGAGACTGTTATCATGGCTGTATTTGATTAGAATCAATCTAAATACAAAATAGAGGCTGAAAAAGTTTAATTGCTAGGCAAAGATTTTTGAGAGACATTTTTTTGATATAATAACATGTATAAATTCGTAATTGGTTGCTTATTGGCTAATGATTGAATGTATTAAAATTTATAATGCTCAATGATTGTTCAAGCAAAATTTACTATTTTTGAATAAAAACATGTATAAATTTATTTATGAAATGTGTCAATCTAAGATGCTTTAGGTATAAATTCTTTAACTAAAGAAAGGTAATTGTTTTCCATATATTTAGTTTTCTTTACCGAACGTTCAGACCCAAAAGGGGGCTAAACGCTTTCATAAAAAGAATCATGAAACACAAAAAACAATCAATGCTAATTAATATTTAACCAATTATTAATTTTACCAAATTCATTATTTATTCGCCTAAATTCAATCTTGAAAGACTATTGATTTTCAAGCAGTTGTCGAGATGGAAATTATGCAAAGAATAAATGAATTTGATATTAGTATGTCTTGAAAATAATTCCCAAAATTCGTGAATTTATGCATAATCATATTCTTGGCAGATTATACAAATTGATTTCAATCAGATATGATTTTGGTTTACTAAGCGGGTAATTCATTTAAAATTTATCTTAGATTTGGTCAAATATTTATTTTTAACTTTATTTACGCATTAACAATGATAATGCAATTTTACCTGATTATCAGCAATAAATTAGTGTAAACTACACCTCGTTTTATAATATGCTTAAGTATTTTTACATGATTAATGCAGCTACTACTTGATTTTTATCGACGCTATACCTAATTTTGGCTAATCAATTACGCCAAACAGTAGTTTTAGTGTCATTAGTTTTTAATTAAATCTGACTAAATATTTTGGGTGATTTTTTATCTAAGCCATTGGACTGACCGCAGCGTCCTGCCAAATTCCTTATCTATTATTCATTATGTAACGCTAATCATTTGACATAGCAAACACTTACTCGTATTGTTCTTGTTATGTTATTTAATCAATTCTTAGGCACTAAGAATTAAGATATTTTTTCGCTGAATATCGAAACTGTATTGACAAACCAAAAAATATTACATAGTTTTGCTTAGTTGACATTTTGAGGGCAGGCGTAAAAAGATTTAGTACCGTCTTGTACTTGTTTTATGCGACCTAACAAATGAAAACGATTCACTAATTAACTAATTCTAACTATGATTACATTGACTAAACCCTACATTATCTGCGTAGATGATGAGAAAGTAGTGCTGGATACCTTAGGCTCTCAGATTGAGGAATCTCACCTTATTGACAATTTTGAATTAGAGCGCGCCCAAAGTGGTACCGAAGCCTTAGAGCTGATTCAATCCCTAATTCATGACGGCGAATCGGTTGGCGTGGTCATCTCCGACCAAATCATGCCCCAAATGACCGGTGATGCACTCTTAGCACGTATCATTCATATTAACCCCGACAGCCAAAATATCCTGTTGACGGGGCAGTCCCGTATGGAATCGGTCATTTCAGCGATCAATACCGCAAAAGTCTATCGTTATTTAACCAAACCTTGGGATCGGATAGACCTTATTCAAACCATAGACGCTGCCGGCAATGCCTTCATTAAAAAAACGCTGAATGATGAGCAGAATCGGATCATCAACAAGCTATACGAAGTTTCTGCTTTATTCAGTACAAATAATCGCTTAGAACCGCTAATAGAGGGCTTAATGGCGTTACTTTTACCCTATACTCAGGCGACGGGTGGTGCAGTTGCTATTACAACGCCGGAATCTACGCCGATAGTTAAGTGCTATCAATCATCAACGAATACCGTCTGTTCATGTGATCGTTTTCCTTATCAGTTGCTCGCAGAATTATCTATCACTAAGCAAATTTACTACAATGCCCACGTTTCATCCCAAAGTTTAGGTAGTATCTTAGGAGATGATCCCTACTTAATCACCTACAAACCCAAAACGATTATTGCCATTCCCTTAATACACCAAAATAATATGATTGGGGTGCTGTATTTAGAGCAATCGGATCGTTATCACGGTTTTAGCAGGGAAGTTTATCGTTTTTTAGAATTATTAGCACCAACGGCGGCGATTGCCCTACATGATGTACTGATGTATGAATCTCTTGCCGACAAAAACCAAAAATTGACCGTTCAAAAGCAGGTCATCGAAGAGAAAATAACCGAAATCACAGATAGCATACAAGCTACGGTTCGTATCCAGAAAGCTCTAATGCTTCCTGAAAAAGCTATCCGCCCTCATTTTAAGGATTTCGGCTTGTTTTTTCAGCCCAAAGACCATGTTAGCGGTGATTTTTATTGGTTTAAGAAGGTAGGGCATACTTTGTTACTGGCGGTTGGTGATTGTACCGGTCATGGTATTCCGGGAGCTATGATCTCCGTGTTAGGTATCAATTTATTGGAACGGATTGTGAGTACAGACGGCTGTACATCCCCCAATTTGATCCTAAAATCCTTAGATGAATATTTAACCCAAGCCCTCCGACAAGTTGCCCATGAAGATCAGTTGTTGGATGGCATGGATATAGGTATCATCGCCTTAGATACGCGTTTTTTGACGATGGATTTTGCCGGCGCGCAACGACCATTACTAATCGTTCATCCCCAAGCAGAACAAGAAATCATCAAAGGCGACCGCTATCCCATTGGAGGAAACGATATGATATACGGCGAAAAACAGTTTTCACGTAATAATATTTGCTTAGAACCGGGCGACAAGGTCTTTCTTTTTTCTGATGGGATTACCGACCAATTTGGCGGAGAACAGCAAACTAAGAAATTTGGTTTAAGTCGTTTGCAACTCCTTATTGCGGACTTCGCTTGTAACCCCATTGCGGATTTCATTAATGCACTGACAGATGAAATTACAAGCTGGCAGGGAGATGGTCCACAGATAGATGATCGCATTCTGGCAGGATTTAGCGTTTAAGATTTTATCAATCCGACCACATAAATATTGACAAACTTCCCAGAGTTCACTATAATTTAATATTAAAAGGTGAAAAGGAATGCGTATCTTTGCAGTCGAATTGATTTATATTCATGCAATCCATCAGGAATATTGCGATTATCGCACACGTTGACCACGGGAAAACAACCTTAGTGGACAAACTTTTACAATCCACCAACGTCTTTCGAGACAATCAAGCCCCCGGTGAACTGATCCTTGATTCCGGCGACTTAGAACGCGAAAGAGGGATTACCATCACCGCCAAAAACGTTAGCATTAACTATAAAGGCGTTAAAATTAACATTCTGGATACTCCCGGTCACTCCGATTTCGGTGGTGAAGTGGAACGCGTCCTTCGTATGGCGGATGGGGTATTTATTTTGGTAGATGCTTTTGAAGGTCCAATGCCACAAACGCGCTTTGTTACCCAAAAGGCATTAGAGTTAAATCTCAAACCGATTGTCATTATCAATAAAGTTGATAAGCCCAACTGTAACCCCGAAGAAGCATTAGATAAAGTCTATGACCTGCTCATCGCTTTAGATGCTACCGAAGAACAGTTAGACTGTAAAGTCATCTATGGTTCGGGAAAAAGTGGTTGGATGAGTCCTTCTTGGAAACAACCGACAACGGACATTACTTATTTACTCGAAACCATAATCAACGATGTACCCGAAGCACCCTACCACGAAGGACCGCTTCAGATGCAAATTACATCTTTAGACTACTCTAATTATGTGGGTCGAATCGCAATCGGCAGAGTTTTTAGAGGTGATGTGAAAGAAAATCAGAATATTGTTCTGATGAAACGCGACGGCTCAACTGTTAGAGGAAAGATCAAAGAAGTTTATGTTTTTGACGGTTTAGGTAGAATTAAAGTACAGCAAGCGCGTTCCGGCGATATTGTGGCTTTAGTTGGCTTGGAAGGTTTTGATATTGGCGACACCATCGCAGACTTCGAGCATCCCGAAGCTTTACCTCCTATTACGGTTGATGAGCCTACGATCAACATGCTTTTTACCATCAATGATTCTCCATTTTTTGGAAAAGAGGGTAAATACGTTACATCCCGCCACATCCGTGATCGTCTGATGAAGGAAATGGAGAAAAATTTGGCATTACGGGTGGATGAAACCGATTCTGCTGACAAATTTTTGGTATATGGTCGCGGTGTGCTTCATTTGGCAGTGCTAATTGAAACGATGCGCCGCGAAGGTTATGAATTGCAAGTTGGTCAACCACAGGTAATCATCAAAGAAATTGATGGCGTAAAATGTGAACCGATTGAGCATTTGGTAGTGGATGTTCCGCCGGAATCTGCCGGAAAAGTAATCGAAATGGTGTCCATGCGTCGGGGAGAGATGACGGTTATGCTTCCAAAAGGCGATTACACGCACTTGGAATTCCATATCCCTTCGCGCGGATTGATCGGTTTAAGGAGTAATTTGCTTACAGCAACCAGTGGAGAGGCTATCATGAGTCATCGCTTTATGGAATATCAACCTATGAAAGGTGATATCCCCTCTCGCACTAAAGGCGTTTTAATATCAAAAGAAACCGGACCTATCGTTGGATACGCCTTATTTAACTTGAATGATCGAGGAAAATTCTTTGTTGCTCCCGGCGAAGAAGCATATGGGGGGATGATTATTGGTGATACACCTCGTACACAAGACTTGGTAGTTAATGTTCAAAAGGCAAAACAACTTACAAATATTCGTGCATCCGGTTCAGATGAAGCAATCGCTTTAGAGCCTCCCGTTAAAATGTCTCTTGAGGAATGTCTCGAGTATATTAACGGTGATGAATACGTAGAAATCACTCCACAAAACATCCGGTTACGCAAAATCTATCTTGACGAAAATGAGCGTAAACGTCATGCCAAAAAGCTGGAAGCCGTTTTAGCCAAAGTATAAATTTTATTTTTTCATCGACAAAGCCCATGCTTAAAATCTAAGCATGGGCTTTGTTGAATTAAATCACTTTCATTATTCAACACAAGGGCAGCGATACTTCCTATTTTTTAGGATTTTTCGGATGAAATAGGGATTTTTGAGCTGACACCAAATTCATTATTTATTCACCTAAATTCAATCTGGCAAGACTATTGATTTTCAAGTAGTTGCCGTGAAGGGATTATATAAAGAATACCGATTGTGCTAATTGAGACCCGAAACGTACAAAATGAGGGTATTTTTTCTCAAAAGTAACCTTTGCCCTTGGGTTTTCAACCCTATTGAGACGGAGCTTGTCCCAAATTTAGTTGAAAATATCCACAGTGGGGTGCTTTGGACCAACACTTGTGAAAAACAAAAAAAGCGAGTCGAATGGTTCTGTCGGACTTAGATTTAAGCTCAATCGATCTGATGCTCTTGATTGTGCATCGGCATGTGGGATGAATATTGTTGGCTTAGGAACTCATGTCTCGTAATGCACGTGAGATGCAGAAGATAAAAATGATCAGCATTGGCATATCAAAGACACGGGTACAATCCGACGCATATTAAGGTGGGATCGGAAAAAATGAAGACGGAAGTCCCGCGCTTGCGCCACAAGACGACGGGCGAAACGATGAATGTACCGATCTTAGAACAACTACAAAACATCCCCGCTCTCGACGATGATTTACTGAAACAAATGATGGCGGGTATTTCCATCCGGGATTATGAAGGGGTAGTTGGTCATTTGACGGACAGTTTCGGAACGAGTAAATCCAGCCTTTCGCGGGCATTTATCGAGCAATCAACGGCTGCTTTGGAAGCCTTTGAAAGGCGTTTATACGACGAAACTTATGTATCGATGTTCGTGGACGGCAAGTATTTGGCGGGGAGTCAAATCTTGATTGCGGTGGGCGTAACGACCGACGGACA
>Ga0209573_1004939_pt1 | contig 12599 bp, 11 predicted proteins | sample TNRBio252014_DNA_FD_185870 | JGI IMG/M metagenome (GOLD analysis project Ga0209573, IMG submission 185870) | Wastewater treatment Type I Accumulibacter community from EBPR Bioreactor in Madison, WI, USA - TNR Reactor_6/25/2014_ DNA (SPAdes)... | ecosystem: Engineered > Bioreactor > EBPR >...
GCGTGTGGATCGGCGTGCGCAGTTCATGGGCGAGATCGGCCGAAAAATCGCTCAGGCGCCGGAACGATTCCTCGAGCCGGCCAAGCATGGCGTTGAAGGCGCTGACCAGTTCGTCGAGTTCGGCCGGCACATCGTGTTCCGGGATGCGCTCGTCGAGCCGGCCGGCGGAAATCCGCCCGGCAGCCTGGGCGATCGCGCGCACCGGAAGCAGGCCGCGGCGGGCGACCAGCAGGCCGACGCCGGCGGTGAGCAGCGCGGCCGCCAGCACCGCCAGCCAGAAATCGCGCCGCATCTGGTCGAGGAAATCGGTGTGATGGCGGATGTCGCGGGCGACGACGACGCGCGCCTCGTCGCCCCACCCGGTAGCGAGCGCCCCGGCAACCGCCCGGAATTCACCCCCGGCGAGTTCCAGGCGCAGCGGAATTTCGCCGATGGCGGCGGAAGCCTCGGCCAGCACCCGCGCCTTGCCGGCATCGGGCCACGCGAAAATCGGCCCGTTTTCTCCGTCGACCGCAACGATCACGCCATGCTCGCCGGCCAGCGCATCGCCGAGGCGTGAAGCAAGGGCGGCCGGAGTGGTTTCGGTCATTGCGACGCGCCGGGCCAGCGCCAGTTTGCCCAGCAGTTCGTCGGCGTCCAGTTCGGCCATGTGGGCATCGGCCGAGCGGCTCAGGTAGGCGCCCAGCGCCGCGAACACCAGTGCCGCCAGCAGCGCGAAGGCGAGCGCCAAGCGCAGCGTGATCGAATGCCGCCAGTGGGTCACGGTCAGCGGATTTCCATGACGTAGCCCATGCCGCGCAGGGTGTGGATCAGCTTCGGCGCGAAATCGTCGTCGACCTTGGCGCGCAGCCGGCGGATGGCGACCTCGACGACATTGGTATCGGAAGCGAAATTCATGTCCCACACCTGCGAGGCAATGAAGCTGCGCGACAGCACTTCGCCCTGGCGGCGCAGGAAGAGTTCGAGCAGCGCGAATTCCTTGGCGGTCAGGTCGATGCGCTGGCCGGCACGGCTGGCGCGGCGTTTCAGCACGTCGAGTTCGAGATCCGCCAGGGCCAGGGTTTCGGCTTCGCGGACGCGCCCCCGGCGTAGCAGGGTGCGCACGCGGGCCAGCAGCTCGGAGAAGGCGAAGGGCTTGACGAGGTAATCGTCGGCCCCCAGTTCCAGCCCCTTGACGCGGTCCTCGACCTGGTCGCGGGCGGTCAGGTACAGCACCGGCAGGTCGCGCCCGGCGGCGCGCAGCGCCTTCAGCACCTGCCAGCCGTCGACTCCCGGCAGGTTGACGTCGAGGATCAGCAGGTCATGGTCGCCACTCAACGCCTCGTGCATGCCGTCGCCCCCGTTGCGGACGAGATCGGCCGTGAAGCCGGCCTCGGCGAGGCCCTGCCTGAGGTAGTCGCCGGTCTTCGTTTCGTCTTCGACGATGAGGATCTTCATGGCCGCATTTTGCCCGAGCGTTTGAAAAGCCGACAGAAAAAACGGCCCTGCTGCCCCCTGGCAACCGGCCTCAGCCCGGTATTCGGGCGCCCCGCCCAAACGGCCACCACCTCGCCGTCGTCTCCATATAGGCCCGATAGTCCGGGCCGAAAACCGCCAGCGCCTCGGTCTCCTCGCGATGCGCCAGGCGAACGTAGATCGCGGCCAGGACCGGGAACAGGGTCAAGGTGATCAGCGTCGGCCACTGGAACAGGAAGCCGGTCATGACCAGGATGAAGGCGGCGTACTGCGGATGGCGTAGCCGGGCATAGGGGCCGGTCGTCGCCAGGCGCCCCGCCTTCTGGGCCCGGTACAGCACCGGCCAAGCCTTGGCGAGGAGCCAGAAGCCCCCGACGATCAAGACGTTGGACAGCAGGTGGAAGGGCCCGAAGTGCGGATTTGCCTGCCAGCCCAGCAGCATTTCCGGCAAATGCCCGGCATCATGGGACAGCCAGTTGATTTCGGGAAAGCGTTCGCTCAGCCATCCGGACAGCAGGTAGATGGTCAGCGGGAAGCCGTACATCTCGGTGAACAGCGCGACGACGAAGGCCGAGAACATGCCCAGCGTGCGCCAGTCCTGCCGGCTGCGCGGCTTGAAGAAGCTGGCGGCGAACAGGATAAAGAAGGCCGAGTTGATCGCCACGAGGACCCATAGCCCGTAATCGCCGGCGGCCGCATTCATTCTTTATCGTCCCCGGCGGCGCCCGGGTGCCGGTGTCCGCCATGCCCACCATGCCGGCCGTGCATGAAGAAATGCATCAGCGGGCAGGCGAGCAGCAGCAGATAAGGCAGGACGCCGAACAGGTGCGCCCGGTGCTCGGACCACAAATAGAACAGCGCGATCGCCGCAAATATCCACCAGCCCCAAGCCACGCGCCGCTCGTAGCGGCGATCATGGCTCTCGCTGGAGGGTAGCTCTCGACGGGTTTCATCGGCCATGGCGTATCCTCTTGATACGGTTCAGGTCAAAGCAGCTTTGCCGACGGACGGAGCAGCTTATTTGTCCCGCGGATGGTAATGCTTGGTCTTGTCCTTGGCGGCATTCTTCTTGGCCGGCGCGGCGGTCGGCGCCACTTGCTCCATGCCCGTTTTTTCCTGGACGTGCGAGTGTGGCTTGACCGCCTTGGCCTTCATTTCGGCGGCGGCCGGGGCTTTGTCGGCATCGCCCGCCTGGGCGCCGAGCGGCAGCATGGCGGCGCTGGCAAGCAGGGCGGCGGAGAGTGCGGATTGCAGTTTCATGATGGTTCTCCAAGGTAGTGGTTGGAAATATCCGGATCGCCGATGCGCTCCTGACACCTTGAAGTCTGCGCGTTGGTGACCATCACCCGCATGACGTTCCGATTACATTTTGGTAAGAAGGCTCCGTTCAGGCGCCGCGTAGGCGCAGCGCATTGCCGACGACGCTGACCGACGACAGGGTCATCGCCGCCGCCGCGATGATCGGCGACAGCACCAGGCCGAAGAACGGGTAGAGGATGCCGGCGGCGACGGGCACGCCGAGGGCGTTGTAGAGGAAAGCGAAGGCCAGGTTCTGGCGCATGTTGCCGACCGTCGTGGCGGACAGCCGGCGAGCCCGGGCGATGCCGCGCAGGTCGCCCTTGACCAGCGTGACCTGGGCGCTGTTCATCGCGACGTCGGTGCCTGTGCCCATGGCGATGCCGACATCCGCCTGGGCCAGCGCCGGGGCGTCGTTGATGCCGTCGCCGGCCATCGCAACGATATGCCCGTCGCGCTGCAGGCGCTCGACCAGCGCCAGCTTGTCGGCCGGCTTGACCTCGCCATGCACTTCGTCAATACCCAGCAAGGCGCCGACCGCCCGGGCCGTGCTCAGGCCGTCACCGGTCGCCATCACCAGGCGCAGCCCGGCCTGGCGCAGCACGGCCAGCGCTTCCGGGGTACTCGCCTTGATCGGGTCGGCAACGGCCAGCAGGCCGAGCAGGCGGCCGTCGACCGCCAGGTGCACGACGCTGGCGCCGCTTTGGCGCAAGGTTTCCGCTGCCCCGGCGAGAGCATCGACCGCGACCCCGTCCGCGGCCATCAGCGTGCCGTTGCCGAGGGCCAGACGGCGGCCGCCGACCGTCCCGCGCACACCGATGCCGGTGGCCGACTCGAACTGTTGGGCCTTGTCCAGGGTCAGCCCGCGTTCCCGGGCGGCGCGGACGATGGCGTCGGCCAGTGGATGCTCGCTTCCCTGGTCGAGGCTGGCGGCCAGGCGCAGCACTTCGTCCTCGCTGACGCCCTGCACCGCCACCGCCCGTTCGAATGCCGGCCGCCCTTCGGTCAGCGTGCCGGTCTTGTCCACGATCAGCGTATCCACCTCGCGCAGCCGCTCGATCGCTGCTGCGTCGCGGAACAGGATGCCCTGCGTAGCTGCCTGGCCGGTGGCGACCATGACCGACATCGGCGTGGCCAGCCCGAGGGCACAGGGGCAGGCGATGATCAGCACCGAGACGCAGCTGATCAGGCCGAAGACCCAGCCACGCTCGCCGCCGAACGAGCCCCAGGCGAAAAAGCTGGCGACGGCGATGGCGACCACGGCCAGCACGAAATAGCCGGCCACCACGTCGGCCAGCCGCTGCAGCGGCGCTTTCGAGCGCTGGGCCTGGGCGACCATCTGGACGATCTGGGCGAGCACGGTCCGGGCGCCGACCTTTTCCGCACGGATGACCAGACTGCCGGCGGTGTTCAGCGTGGCGCCAATCACATTGTCGCCAGGACGCTTGGTGACCGGCAGTGGTTCGCCGGTCAGCATCGCTTCATCGACGGCGCTCGACCCTTCAAGCACCGCGCCGTCCACTGGCACTTTCTCGCCGGGGCGGACGCGCAGCGTGTCGCCGGCATGGACGTGGCTCAACGGCACGTCGGTTTCGGTGCCATCCCGATTGATGCGGCGGGCTGTCTTCGGGGAAAGGCCGAGCAGCGACTTGATGGCGGCCGAGGTCTGCGAGCGGGCGCGCAGTTCGAGCATCTGGCCGAGCAGGGTCAGCGAGATGATTACCGCCGCCGCCTCGAAATAGACGCCGATCCGGCCGTGGGCGACGAAGGAAACGGGAAACAGCCCGGGAGCAAGCGTCGCCACGACGCTGTAGGCGAAGGCGGCGCCGGTGCCGAGGCCGATCAGCGTCCACATGTTGGGGCTGCGGCGGAGCACCGACTGCCAGCCGCGCAGGAAGAACGGCGCCCCGGCCCACAGCACGATAGGCAAGGTGAGCAGCAGTTCGGCCCAGCTCCGGACCTCCGGCGGCAAGCCGTCCAGCCGGTGGCCGGCCATTGCCAGCAAGACCACTGCTAGGGTCAACGGCAAACTGAGCCAGAAGCGGCGGCGAAAATCGCGGTATTCGGCGTTGTCCTCGTCGAGGACGGGAAGCAGCGGTTCGAGGGCCATGCCGCACTTGGGGCAGGTACCGGGGCCGACCTGCCGGATTTCCGGGTGCATCGGGCAGGTGTATTCGGTGCCGGGCGCGGCGGTCTCGACCGGCAGCGGGCTGCGGTAACGCGCCGGTTCGGCATCGAATTTCGTTTTGCATTGGGCGCTGCAGAAGCGGTAACGGATGCCATCCAGTTCCATCACATGCGGCGATTCCGGCTTGACGGCCATGCCGCAGACCGGATCGCGCTCGGCCGGGCCGGGCACTTCCCGCCCGGCGGCATGCAGGTGGCTCACGACGATTCCCGGCTGGTGCGCGGCCAGCTACTTCGCCGGTATCGGGGCCGGGCTGTCGCCCTGACGCTTGATCATCTGCTCCATCATGTCCATACGTTTCTCCATCTGCTGCAGCCGGTCGGCCGGCATGGCGGACGACGGGCTGCCGCCCATCTGGCCCATTCCCATGCCCATGCCCATCCCGGACCCCATCATCGGGCAGCCCATGTCCATGCCGGCGGCCATGCGGCGGGCCAGGGCCATGTTTTCCTGCATTGTGTGCATATGCTCGGCCAGGGCTTGCTGCCTTTCGCTGTCGGTCCGGGCCTTGGCCACGCGGTCGAGTTGGCCGCGCATCTTCTTGACATTGTCCTGCATTCCCTTGAGCGTCGGGGTCGATTGCCCGGCCGCCGTGGCTTTTTCCGGGTGATGCGCATCGTCGGCCAGAACCGGCGCCACGAAGGTCAGTGAAGCAGTGATCGCCGCTACCGCAATAGTCATCTGTTTCATGGTTCTCTCCTTGTCACGACGGGTACGCCCCCGCTTCATGCAAGGTAGTACGGCTCCTGGCACACTTCAAGGCTATTTGCCGGCAGATTACAAACTTGTAATCTTGGTGTCAGGCGCCTGTCGACCGCAGCCACCGACAATGCGACCAGCCACTCACCAAAGGAGTTCCCATGCGTCTGCTTCTCTCCTTGTTTCTCGCCCTCAGCCAGCCCGTTTTCGCCGAGCACGACCCTCACGCCGGCCATATGTCCGCCGCCAAGGCCGCGCCGCTGAGCGACGGCACCGTCAGGAAAGTCGACACGGCCGGCGGCGAGGTCGTGATTCAGCACGGCCCGCTCGACAGCATCGGCATGCCGCCGATGACCATGGCCTTCGGTGTCGCCGACAAGTCGTGGCTGAACAGGCTGAAGGCCGGCGACAGGATCCGCTTTGCCGCGGAGATGAAGGGCGGCAACGCCGTCGTCAGCCGCTACGAAATGGCCAGATGAAACCGCTCATCGCCGCGCTGCTGCTGGGCCTGGCGGCGGCCGCCCACGGCGAAGCGCCGCCGGGCGCCAGCGTGGAATCGCTGCTCGCCATCGCCCGCGAGGGCAGCCCGGACCTGCGCCTGGGGCAACTGGAGGCGGAGGCGGCGCGCGAGCGCATCGGCCCGGCCGGCACCCTGCCCGATCCCTTCCTGCGCGTCGAGCTGGAGAACATCACGAAAAACGGCGCCCAGAACGCGACGCTGTCACCGTCGCGCGCCGGCGATACCAAGTACCTGCTGGCGCAGCCGCTGCCCTTCTGGGGCAAGCGCGATCTGAAGCGCGAGATCGCCGCCGCCGAGGCCGAGCAGGCCGGAGGCCGCGCCGCCGATGCCTGGGCCGAGGTCGTCGCCCGCATCAAGACCCTCTACGCGCAGTACTGGCTGACCCATCGAGCCGTGCAGCTGACGCGCGAGAACATCGCCCTCGGCCGCCAACTCGAGCAGATCGCCCAGGTCCGTTACGCCGGCGGACTGGCGCCGCAGCAGGACGCCATCCGCGCCCAGGTCGAGCGCAGCGCGATGGACGCCGAGCTGGTCGGCATGGAAGCCGAATATCACCACCTGAGCACCTTCATCAACGCCACGCTGGCCCGCCGCGTCGACGCGCCGCTGGCGACGCCCGGCGCCCTGCGCCCGATTCCGCCGCGCCTCGACCATCAGGTCCTGAACCAGCGCCTGCTCGCCCGCAATCCGCAGCTGGCCGTCGAAGCCGCCCGCCTCGACGGCGCGGAAAAAAGCCGCGACCTGGCCTACCGCAACCGCTTCCCGGATTTCATCGTCGGCGTGCAGCCGACGCAGGTACAGGACCGCATCGATGCGTGGACCGTGATGCTGGAACTGAACATTCCGCTGCAGCAGGGCGCCCGCCGCAGCCAGGAACGCGAGGCCGAGCGCCTGCTGGAAGCCGCCGCCGCGCGCAAGGAGGCGCTCGGCCATCGCCTCGGCGGCGAACTGAGCGGCGCCGTCGCCAACCTGGAAGCCGCCCGCACGACCGAGGACATCACCCGCAACCGCCTGCTGCCGCAAGCCGAGCTGACCTTCAAGTCGGCGCTCGCCGGCTACGAAACGGGCAAGGTCGATTTCGCCACGCTGCTCGACGCCCAGCGCCAGATCCGCAATGCCCGGCTCGCCCTGTTGCGCGCTCAGGCCGGCCAGCAGCAGCGGCTGGCCGAGATCGAACGCCTGCTCGGAGAAGACCTGTGAAAACCGGCGTCACCCTGATCGTCGTCGCCCTCGCCCTGGCCGTCGGCGGCATCGCCGGCTACCGCCTGGCCTCGACCAAAACCGGGTCCGCGGCGGCGCCGGTTGCGGTCGACAGTCAAAAAGGGGCAAAAAAGCTGCTCTACTACCGCAACCCGATGGGCCTGCCCGACACCTCTCCGGCGCCGAAGAAGGACCCGATGGGCATGGATTACCTGCCCGTGTACGAAGGCGAGGACGAAGCCGGGAGCGGCGTCAGGATCAGCCCCGAGAAGATCCAGAAAATGGGCGTCAGGGCCGAAGCGGCCAAGCTGCGCCTGCTCGACCGCGGCGTGCGCGCCAGCGGCCGGGTCGAGATCGACGAGGGCCGCACCTACACGGTGACCGCCAAGTTCGAGGGCTACATCGAGCGCCTGTATGTGAACACCAGCGGCCAGCCGGTCGGCCGCGGCCAGCCGCTGTTCGAGGTCTACAGCCCGGAACTGGTCTCGGCCCAGCGCGAGTACGCCCTCGCCGCGCAAGGCATCGACAAGCTCGGCGAAGCCGGCGGCGAGGCGCAGGGCGCCATGCGGCAACTCGCCGAGTCCAGCCTGCAGCGCCTGAAAAACTGGGACATTTCCGACGAGCAGCTTAGGGCGCTGGCGAAATCGGGCGATGCGAAACGCACCCTGACCTTCCGCTCGCCGGTGGCCGGCGTCGTCACCGACAAGAAGGCCGTCCAGGGCATGCGCTTCCTGCCCGGCGAGACGCTGTTCCAGATCGCCGACACGTCGGCGGTCTGGGTGCTGGCCGACGTGTTCGAGCAGGATATCGGCGCGGTACACGCCGGCCAGAAGGCCGATATCCGGATCAACGCCTACCCCGGCGAAGTCTTCGCCGGCCGCATCGCCTACGTCTATCCGACGCTCAAGGCGGAGACGCGGACGGTGCCGGTACGCATCGAACTGCCCAACCCGAAAGGCAAGTTGAAGCCGGCGATGTTCGCCGACGTCGACATCCCGGCCGGCGGCGGGCAGCCGGTGCTGACCGTGCCGGCCTCGGCGGTGATCGACAGCAGCGCGCGCCAGACGGTCGTCGTGCAACTGGCCGAAGGGCGCTTCGAGCCGCGTGTCGTCAGGCTCGGCCAGCGCGGCGGGGAGTATGTGCAGGTGTTCGACGGCGTGCGCGAGGGAGAAATGGTCGTTTCGTCCGCCAACTTCCTGATCGACGCCGAAAGCAATCTCAAGGCGGCGCTGGAGGGAATGCGGAAGACCGGTGCGCCCGCCGCGAAACCGGCGGCGGTGGGGCACAGGGCGATCGGCGTGGTGAACGCGATCGACGCTGCGGCGGGCGCCGTCACCATCTCGCACGAGCCGGTCGCCAGCCTGCAATGGCCGGCGATGAAGATGGATTTCGTGCTGGCGAATCCGGGCCTGGTCGCCGGCTTGCAACCGGGGGCGGCGGTAGCGTTCGAGTTTGTCGAGCGAGGGCCGGGGGAATGGGTGATTACTTCTTTGGTGAAGAAGTGATGCTGTTTCCTTGTCTTGGTGGGATGGTGATTCTTTCTGAACCGCCTGGTTCAGCGCTTGCGGCGCGGAACCCCCTGCCCATTGCAGCGCGCAAGTAGCAAACCATGCTCAACACCCTCATCGCCTGGTCCGCCAAAAACCGCTTCCTCGTCCTCCTGGCGACCGCCTTCATCGTCATCGCCGGCCTCTGGTCGCTGGCCAAAACCCCGCTTGACGCCATCCCCGATCTCTCCGACGTGCAGGTCATCCTGTACACCGAATTCCCCGGCCAGGCGCCGCAGGTGGTCGAGGACCAGGTGACCTACCCGCTGACCACCGCGCTGCTCTCGGTGCCGAAATCGAAGGTCGTGCGCGGCTTTTCCTTCTTCGGCGCGTCCTTCGTCTATGTCATCTTCGAGGACGGCACCGACATCTACTGGGCGCGCTCGCGCGTGCTGGAGTATGTGAATTCGGTGTCCGGCAAGTTGCCCAAGGGCGTGACGCCGACGCTCGGCCCGGATGCCACCGGCGTCGGCTGGGTATATCAGTACGCCGTGCTGGCCAAGGACAGGACGCTGGCCGAACTGCGCACGCTGCAGGACTGGTACCTGCGCTACCAGCTGGCCAAGGCGCCGGGCGTCGCCGAGGTGGCGAGCCTCGGCGGTTTCGTCCAGCAATACCAGGTGACGGTCGACCCGGCGAAACTCCGGGCCTATGGAATCCCGCTGATGCGCGTCGCCGAGGCGATCCGCAATTCCAACCGCGACGTCGGCGGGCGCACGCTGGAGATGGCCGAGACCGAGTACATGGTGCGCGGGCGCGGCTACCTGCGCGGCCGCGAGGACATCGAAAACCTGGTACTGAAGGCGCAGAACGGCACGCCGGTGCGCATCGCCGAGATCGGCCGCGTCGAACTGGTGGCCGACGAGCGGCGCGGGCTGAGCGAACTGAACGGCGAGGGCGAGGTGGTCTCCGGCATCGCCATGGCGCGTTACGGGCAGAATGCGCTGGAGGTCATCGACAACCTGAAGGCCAAGGTCGATGAAATCGGCGCCGGGCTGCCGGAAGGCGTCAGCATCGCGACCGTCTATGACCGTTCCGAACTGATCCACCGCGCCATCGCCACGCTCAAGCGCACGCTGGCCGAGGAAAGCCTGATCGTCGCGCTGGTCTGCATCGTCTTCCTGCTGCATCTGCGCTCGGCGCTGGTCGCCATCCTGATGCTGCCGGTCGCCATCCTCGCCGCCTTCATCGGCATGCGCGCGCTCGGCATCAACGCCAACATCATGAGCCTGGGCGGCATCGCCATTGCCGTCGGGGCGATGATCGACGCGGCGATCGTGATGATCGAGAACGCGCACAAGCATCTCGAGCGGCTGGAGGCGACCCATCCCCCTCCCGGCCTCCCCCTTGAAGGGGGAGGAGAATCCGGCTCCCTCCCCTTCCAGGGGAGGGTTGGGGTGGGGATGGGTCTCGACGATCCCCGTACCCAAGCCATCATCGCCGCGTGCCGCGAGGTCGGCCCGGCGCTGTTCTTCAGCCTGCTCATCATCACCGTTTCCTTCCTGCCGGTGTTCACGCTGGAGGCGCAGGAGGGCCGGCTGTTCGCGCCGCTGGCGTGGACCAAGACCCTGTCGATGGCCGCCGCCGCGCTGCTGTCGGTGACGCTGGTGCCGGTGCTGATGTTGCTCTTCATTCGCGGCAAGATCAAACCGGAGGCGCAAAACCCGGTCAATCGCCTGCTGATCCGCATTTACCGGCCGATCATCGCCGGCGTGCTGAACTGGAAGAAGGCGACCATCGCCGCCGCCCTGATCGGTATGGCGATCACCGTCTTGCCGGCCAGCCGGCTGGGTTCGGAATTCATGCCGACGCTCAACGAAGGCACGCTGTTCTACATGCCGACCACCCTGCCCGGCCTGTCGGTGACCAAGGCCGCCGAACTGCTGCAAACCCAGAACAAGATCATCAGGAGCTTTCCGGAAGTCGCCTCGGTGTTCGGCAAGGCCGGCCGGGCGCAGACGGCGACCGACCCGGCGCCGCTGGAGATGTTCGAGACGGTGATCAATCTCAAGCCGGAAAGCGAATGGCGGCCCGGCCTGACCACCGACAAGCTGATCGCCGAACTCGACAAGGCGCTGCAATTCCCCGGCGTGGCCAATTCGTGGACGATGCCGATCAAGGCGCGCATCGACATGCTGTCAACCGGCATCCGCACGCCGGTCGGGATCAAGGTCTTCGGCACCGATCTCGGGGAGATGGAGCGCCTGGCCAAGGAAATCGAAACGGTGGTCAAGACCGTGCCGGGCACCAGCAGCGCCTTCGCCGAGCGCATCACCGGCGGCTTCTACCTCGACATCGTGCCCGACCGCCGGGCGCTGGCCCGCTACGGGCTGACCGTCGGCGAGGTCATGGACGTGGTGGCGGCGGCCCTGGGCGGCGAGATGGTCACCACCACCGTCGAAGGCCGCGAGCGCTTCGGCGTCACCGTGCGCTACCCGCGCGACCTGCGCAGCGACCCGCAAGCCATCGCCCGCGACGTGCTGGTCCCGCTACCGGCGGAAATGGGCGCCGCGGCGACGATGGTGCCGCTCGGCCAGTTGGCAGAAGTGAAGATTGTCACCGGCGCCCCGGCGATCCGCACCGAGAATGCGCTGCTCTCCGCCTACATCTACGTTGACATCCGCGACCGCGACATTGGCTCCTACGTCGCCGAGGCGCGCCAGGCGGTCAACGAAAAGGTGAAATTCACCCCCGGCGCCTACGTCACCTGGAGCGGCCAGTTCGAGTACATGGAACGGGCGATCGCGAAACTGAAAGTCGTCGTGCCGCTGACGCTGCTCATCATCTTCGTGCTGCTCTACCTCAACTTCCGGCGCATCAGCGAAACGCTGATCGTCATGCTCTCGGTGCCGTTCGCGCTGGTCGGCGGCATCTGGCTGATGTGGGCGCTTGGCTACAACCTGTCGGTCGCCGCCGCCATCGGCTTCATCGCGCTGGCCGGCGTCGCCGCCGAAACTGGCGTCGTCATGCTGATCTACCTCGACCACGCGTGGACGGCGATCCAGTCAAAATGCGCCCTGGCGGGGGGTCGACCGCAAGCGGCCGATCTCTACGCCGCCATCATGGAAGGCGCCGTCGAGCGCGTGCGCCCGAAGATGATGACCGTCACCGCCATCATGGCCGGCCTACTGCCCATCCTGTGGGGCACCGGCGCCGGCTCGGAAGTCATGAGTCGCATCGCCGCGCCGATGGTCGGCGGCATGATCTCGTCGGCGGTGCTGACGCTGGCAGTGATTCCGGCGATTTACGGGCTGGTGAAGCAGCGGGAGCTGGGGCGCATGGGGCGCAGGAGTTGAGGTGAGAGCGGGGAATGGCTCAGTTCGACCCTAAGCGGTCTTTGGGCTATTGGGAAAACCGACCTTCAACGTTCGACCTGAGCAGCGTGTTTAGTCACTAACCAGTCAAGTCTTGACAGATTCTGGGAAGAATTCAATGGGTAGCGGCCATGGCTGGAACGATGTTGAACCGGGTCATCACTCAGGCATCAATCGTATCCCCTGTTTGGTTCCGGCTTGTCCGGCTTAGGTGGGTGAAGCACGCTGGAGCATGTCAACTCGATGGAGTGGTTAGTCACTAACCACTTCAGTCTTGACAGATTCTGCGAAGAATTCAATGAGTAGCGGCCATGGCTGGAACGATGCTGAAGCGTGTGAGCGAGCAGGCGGCGGCGATGGCGGAGCGACCCAGGCGGGTC
>Ga0209573_1004940_pt1 | contig 12598 bp, 3 predicted proteins | sample TNRBio252014_DNA_FD_185870 | JGI IMG/M metagenome (GOLD analysis project Ga0209573, IMG submission 185870) | Wastewater treatment Type I Accumulibacter community from EBPR Bioreactor in Madison, WI, USA - TNR Reactor_6/25/2014_ DNA (SPAdes)... | ecosystem: Engineered > Bioreactor > EBPR >...
GGACCACGGCCTGGCCGACAAATTCTGCATCACTGGCTGTGCCGGGGCCAACAGCATCACACCAGAGGAGATGGACGGCTGGCTGCGCACCCTGGAGACGGCATCAGGCGTGACCGAAGTGACCGTCGTCTACGAAGCGTGCGTCTCGGGTAGCTTTGTCAACCGGGCCAATGTGACGGACAGCATCAGCAAAGCGGGGCGGGTGATCATCACCTCCACGGGGTTCAACAACAATGCCTACGCCTCGGCCCAGGGCGCCTACTTCTCCGACGCCTTCTTCTCCTGTGTGGCGGACAGCGGCAATCTGAAAGCCTGTTTTGACCAGGGCAAGGCCGCGGTGACGACGACGGGTGTCAATCAGACACCCTTCCTGGACGACAACGGGGATGGGGTCTTCAACGCTGGGGACGGCACGGAAGCTGCCAACCGCCAGGTGACCCGTTTCTTCAGTTCTGTGCGGCCGGTGATCAACAGTGTGGATGTGGAAAAGAGCGGGACAAGTGGAACGCTCAGCGCCACTGTGGCCGAGGGTGCCGAGCAGACGGAACTGGTCTGGGCCGCGGTCTACCCGCCTTCGTTTGCAGAACCCACGGATGTGACCATCAATCTAAACGTGCCAGTGGTGCGGCTGGAGCCTGTGACGGGGCAGCCGGGCAAATTCAGTGTCAACTACAGCAATGGCTTCCTGGAGAGTGGCGACTATCGCATTGTCTTCTACGCCCAGGATCGGCTGGGCTTGAATGCAGCCCCGGTCTCCCCCGGCCAACAACAGCTTTTCCTGCCCTATATCAACCGGTAAGGTAACTGTTCAGCCTCTGCCCAAAAGTCCCCGGCACTTTCTTTGGGAGCGAGTCGGTACGTCACAAGTAGACCGTTGCTGTGCGTGAAGTGCCGGGGACTTTGGCTTTCCGCCTGAATAGTTACTCGGTAAGTATAGGTGCGGTTGCTACACAAATATCCAATAAAGCGGGAATTGCCCGATTTCGGCGTTGAAGCCCCTGGAGTGCTGGGAACTTTGCTCACCGTTCAAGTGATCTACGACACACCCATTCAGCATCAGATATTGGATAATGGATTGACGATGCCCTACTACCGAATACCCGATACGCAATCCCAGGCAGGTGGACAAACCCCTACTATGCGTTTCATGTCCAGGCGACAGACAGCCGTTCCGCTGATTTTGATAACCCTGATTGCTTTGTCCGTTGGACAGAGCCAGATGGTTGTTGCCTGGCTGGGATTTGACCTGCCCCGCTCCGCTGCGGCTGCCGATTTGATTATCTATTACGACGCTCTGGCCACAGATTGGCAGGATTGGTCGTGGGATACAACGGTGAACCTGGCTGCGACCGCGCCTGTTCAGACAGGCAGCCGCTCGATCAGCGCCCAATACACCGCGGCCTGGGGGGCACTCTCCTTGCGCGCTCCCACAGCCATTGATACCGCGAACTACACGGCCATCGACTTCTGGCTCTACGGCGGCAGCGGCGGCACAGCCATCGAGGTCTACACCCAGCCCAGCGATGAGGGAGAGTACAGTGCCCCTGCAGCCATCACCGGTCCCGCGGGGGTATGGACACACATCTCCATCCCGTTGAGCGATCTGGGCGGCCCCGCTGCCATCCAGCGTATGGATTTTAAGGATCCGACGGGGGGGGCGCAGCCCGCCTTCTATATCGATAATCTGCGCCTGTTGGCAAAGCAGGAAGCCGGCGGCCCCTTCCCGGATAGCACAGCCGACGCCGCCCGCACAGGGCTGGATCACCCGGCGGGAATCGCCATCGCCCCCAACGGACGGCTCTTTGTCGCCATTTGGGGTAATGACGGCAACGACGGTAACGCCTATCGTCAGGGCGCGGTCTGGAGTTGGCCGAACGCGGCCGCTCTATTGGCGGGCAATGCGCCGGATGTCGTGCTGGGGCAGAGCGGTGCCGCCCAGATTAGCAACCCGGAGGCGGTGGCCGTGGACAGCAGCAACCGGCTCTATGTGGCTGACACCTACAAGCACCGGGTGTTGGTTTACAACAGTGTAACGACGACCGGCCAGCAGCCCAATTTTATCTTTGGCTCCCAGGGGAACTCCAGCGCGCTGGAGAACAAATTCCAATTCACCCGGGGGATGGCGGTGGACGGCCAGAATCATCTCTTTGTCACCGATACCTTCAACAACCGGGTGCTGGTCTATAACCTGCCCATTGCGTCCAACAACCCGACGCCGATTGCCCAATTCAGCGGATTGAGTGGCCCGCGGGCTGTGGCTGCCAGGGGCACGGATGTCTATATCGCCGACAGCCAGAATGGGGTGGTGCGAGTCTTCCTGGACCCGGTGACAAGCGCCAACTATACAACACCGGACCGCACGTTGGGGGATAGCCACTTCTCGGATTGCAGCAGCAGCGGGGCCAATACATCCGCTACCTACCTCTCCTGCCCCATCGATGTAGCAGTGGACCCAGGGGGGAATCTGGTGGCGGCGGACACACCCAACCACCGGGTGTTGGGCTATCTGGCCGGCGCATTCGTACCCACAGTCGTCTTTGGCCAGGCGAACTTTACCAGTTTTCAGGCCAACCGGGGCGGTGCAGTGGGGATGAACACGCTCAGCTCGCCCCTGGGCATGACCTTTGACAGCAGCGGGAATCTCTTTGTCGCTGACTTTGCCAATGGGCGGGTGCTGCGTTTCGATGGGCCTGTGGCCCCGGCTACTGCCACGCCGACTGCAACCCATACCCCAACCCGCACACCGACCAGCACGGCCACACCGACACGCACGGCCACACCGACGACCGTACCGGCCGGGGCGGACAGCTTTGAGATTGACAATACCTGCGTCCAGGCCAAGAGCATCAGCGTCGGCGGCGGTGCCCAGAGCCACACCTTCCACGTGGGCAACGATGTGGATTGGGTGCGTTTCACAGCCCAGGCCAACAAAACGTATATCATTCAGGTGGAGAATGTGGGGGCAAAGGCCGATGCGGTCCTCTTCCTCCACGACACCTGCGCCAGCGACCCGACCACATCGGGCAACAACGCCTTTGGCTCCACTGTGCGTCTGGAATGGGATTCGGTCAAAAACGACGACTATTTCATCCGCCTGCAACAGTTCGACAGCACATTCTTTGGCGCAGATGCCAACTATACAATTTCGGTGAGTGTGGACAATGTGCCGCCCTCGGAGCCGTCGGACCTGACCTGTGTCTCCATCGACGCCACGACCGTCGGCGTCCAGTGGCGCAAGAGTCCAGAGCGGGATGTGCGCAAGTACCGCATTAGCTACAAAAACAGCAGCGGCACTTTTTCCGGATCGTCCACTGTCAATGGGGCAGAGACGACCTACTATGAATTGAAGGGGTTGACGACCGGCGTCGAATATACATTTTCTGTTCGCTCTCTGGATTTTTCCAACAACCCAAGCCCAGAGTCCGGGGAGGTCAAGTGCATTGCTCAGACGCCAGCGGACATCACCCAACCCACTCTGATTATCCAGCAGCCGACCAGTTCGACAGTCTACACCACCACCGCTGAAAAGATTACCCTCTCCGGGCTGGCTTCCGATACAGGGGGCAACCTGAGCCGGGTACAGGTGCAAAATCTTACCAAAGGGGGGGAGAAGTGGGACTACAGCCTCAGCGACAGCAACGACACTTGGCGGGTGGAAGATATCGCCCTGGGATCGGGGGATAACAATCTGCGGATCAGAGTTCACGACACAGCCGGCAACACAGGCATTCGGGATTTGCTGGTCAAACGGCTGGGCAACAGCCCCGGTGCGGTGATTATCATCGCTGGTCACAACGAGACCTTTGGCTTGCAGACGAACATCTACAACTCGACCAACCGGGCCTACCGCATCTTCAAGAGTGCGGGCTTCACCGACGAGGACATCTTCTACCTGGCCCCTGTGGCCCAGGATGCGGACAAAGACGGCGTAGCCAACGAAGTGGATGTCACGGCCAGCCCGGCTGCCTTCCAACAGGCGATTACTGTCTGGGCCAAAACAAAAGTCGACGCAGACAAGCCACTCTTCATCTATATGATGGATCACGGCCTGGCCGACAGATTCTGTATCACCGGCTGCGCCGGGGCCAACAGCATCACACCGGACGAGATGGACGGCTGGTTGACTACACTGGAAAACGAGTCTGGGGTGACCGCAGTGACGGTTGTCTATGAAGCGTGCGTCTCCGGCAGTTTCATCCACCATCAGGGCGGCGGGGTGGGGGATAGCATCTCTAAGCCGGGGCGGGTGATTATTACCTCCACCGGTTTCAACAACAATGCCTATGCCTCGGCCCAGGGCGCTTACTTTTCCGACGCCTTCTTCTCTTGCGTGGCGGACAGCGGCAACCTGAAAGCCTGCTTTGACCAGGGCAAGGCCGCGGTAACGACGACGGGCGTCAACCAGACACCCTTCCTGGACGATAACGGGGATGGGGTCTACAACCCGGCGGGGGATGGGAGTGTAGCCATCAACCGCCACGTCACCCGCTTCTTTAGCTCTGTGCGCCCGGTCATCGCCAGTGTGGATGTGCAGAAGAGTGGGGCGAACGGCGTCCTTAGCGCCACAGTGACCGAGGGGGCCGAGCAGACGGAACTGGTCTGGGCGGCCATTTATGGGCCATCTTTCCAGGAACCCGCGGATGTGACCATCAATTTGAATGTGCCCGCGCTGAAGCTGGAGCCGGTGGCCGGACAGCCGGGCAAGTTCAGCGTCAATTACACGAATGGCTTTGTGGAGCCGGGTGACTATCGCATTGTCTTCTACGCCCAGGACCGGTTGGGGTTGAATGCGGCTCCGGTTTCGCCCGGCCAAGAGCAGCTTTTCCTGCCCTATATCAATCGGTAATTGGTAACTGTTCAGCCTCTGCCCAAGAATCCCCGGTACTTTCTTTGGGAGCGAGTCAGTACATCACAAGTACACCGTTGTGTGTGAAGTGCCGGGGACTTTGGCTTTCTACCTGAATCGTTACGGTAAGTGTCGGTGCGGTTTTCAACCGCACCCACGGAAATACAAAGAAGTTCAGGCAAAATGATGACATCCAACCTTCCTATTTCCCATACACCCTCCCAACGACGCCACATGGCCTCGCTCTTTGGCGCTGCGGTTGTCCTGTGTTGTCTGCTGACCGCCTTCTTCTGGACGTTGGGACAAGACGCAGCCCAGGCCGCAGTCGACGCGGGACCAGATTTGACCGTCGAGATCAGTCTTGACCCACCCGTGCCTGCCGATGGACAGGAAGTGAGCATCAAATTTGTCGTGCGTAACAGAGGGACAGCGACGACGGGCGGCGGCTTTACCGTCTATCTCTATGTGGACCCGGCAGATCGACCGCCTACCCCCTCCACGCTTGGACGACCCTTCGGGTTTGGAACACTGGCCGCCGGGGCATCAACCCAGGGCGAGCGCACCCAAACGATTAGCGGCAAGGGCTGCAACCACATCATTTACGTCTGGGTGGACCGAGACAACCAGATTTCCGAGGAGAACGAGCAGAACAATCTCATCGCCCTACCCTTCTGTGTAGGGGTGGAGTGTGAGGTGGATAGCTATGAGGATGACAACCAGTGCAGCGTGGCTGGTTGGCTTTCCGAAACGGAGACCGAGGCCCGCTCCTTCTGCCATCCCACGGATCGCAACTTGACCGACGAGGATTGGATCAAATTCACCGCGCTGACTGAAGTGACCTATACCCTGGCCGCCTCGAATTTGGGCCAGCACGCCGCGCCCCAGATTGCCCTGCGCAGCGCCTGTGGCGGCGCGGAGATCGCCAGCGGCTTGACGACCCTGGCCTGGCAGCCGCCTGTGGCTGGGGTCTACTACGCCCGTATCCAGAACACCAGCAACCAGCAAGGCCCTCTCACCGCCTATAGCCTGACGTTGACCAGCGCCACCGGCTTGACCGACAACTACGAACCGGACGACACCTGCGCCACCGCGCGGGAGATTCCCACCAATGGCACAAAGCAGACCCGGCTCTTCCAAGCGCCGGGGGATACGGATTGGCTGCGTTTTACCACAAAAGCCGGGGAGAGCTTCGCCGTCGTCAGCAGCGGCGCGGGGACAGGCGTCAATCCGGTCATCACCCTCTACAGTTCGTGCAACCAGAGCCGCAGCAGCGCGCGGGTGGCCCAGAACACCCAGCGGGTGGAGGCCAGCAGCCCCGGCGATCAGGTCTACTACGCCCGCATCACCAATCAAAATCCCAACCGCTTTGGCTCCAGCGCCACCTACGATATGCAGGTATTTGCCTCTACCTGCGTCAGCGACGATCTGGAAGAGGATGACAGCTTTGCCCAGGCCCAGGCCATTGAAGTGGGCGGAGCGGCCAAAACCCATAGCTTCTGTCCTGCGGGCGACCAGGACTGGGTGAAGTTCACTGTCACCAATACACAGGTCTATGTGCTCAACACCAGCAATCTGGGCTTTGCTTCGGACACCGTACTCACCCTCTACGACGGCCAGGGCAACCAACTGGCAACCAACGACGATTACGACTATGTGCGCGCCTCTCGCATTGTCTTCGAGCCGTCGGTCAGCGGCGACTACTACGCGATGGTGCGCCACCGCAGCCCGGAAGCCGCGGGGCCGAACACCAATTACGACATCGACGTCAAAACTGGCTTCTGCTCTTTGGACGGCGGGGACGCTGGCAACGGGGACAACGGCCCCGCGGAAGCTGCTTCCCTGACCGCCAATGGCGCGCCCCAAACCCACAACTTCTGTGCCGACCCCCTCTCGGGCACATTGGGGGATCAGGACTGGCTGCGCTTCCCCGCCACCGCGGGCGGCGTCTACCGCATCTCCACCGGCAGCCTGGGGCTGAACAGCGATACCGTACTCTCTCTCTATGACCGGGATGGCACGACTCTGCTGGACACAAACGACGACAACGGCGCAGGGCGCTCGGCTACAATCGTCTTCACGCCCACTGTCTCTGGGGACTATTTTGTACAGGTGACCCAATTCAATTCGACGGTCTTTGGGCAGGAGAGCGACTATACAGTCGATCTGCAGGAGGATATCCCGCCCACGGCAACGCCCACGGCAACGCCCGTACCGTCGCCCACGCCCACACCCACGCCTATGCCGACGGTAGACCCATCGGGTGTGAAGACGCTGATTCTGACCAACCGCAAACGGATGGAAGCTCTGTACGGTCCGATTGAGACCGGTGGGGTGATGGCGAAGCTCTTTGAACTGGCGGATCACGAAAAGGTGGCTGGCGCGGTGGTGCTGGTGGAAAACAATGCCGCGGTCGCTGCCGCCTACGCAGCCTGGACAGCCAGTGCCAGCACGCTGGCCGACAACGCATTGGCTAATGGGGTGGCTGACGCCATACGCGGGCTGACCCTCTCCCTCTTTGCCAGCGGACCCAACATCGAATATCTGGTCATTGTGGGTGACGACCGGGTGATCCCCTTCCGGCGCATCGGCGAGGGCAATCTCTCCCAATTGGAGAGCAAATATGCCCTCTCGCTGGGGATTACCAGTACAGTGGCCGCGGCTCTGGCCCAGGACAAAATTTTGACCGATGACTACTACACGGACAAAGAGCCGAGCCAGTGGAAGGGCAACGAACTCTACATCCCCGACTACGCCAGCGGCAGGCTGATCGAGACACCCGCTGAGATCATCGGCGTTATCGACACCTTCCTGGCCGGGCAGGAGACCAAATTGGAGAGGGCGCTCGTCTCTGGCTGGGATTTTGTCCAGGATAGCGCTAATGTCATCAGCTTGATGACCAACAACGATACCATCCCCACGGACAAGCTCATTGCCAATGCCTGGACGGATCAGCAGTTGCGCCCCTGGTATCTGGATGCCAATCCGGGCTATGATTTTCAATCCATCAACGGCCATTCCACCCACACAGCGACGCTGGTTCCCTTGGGACAGGACGTTACTGCGGCCCAGATCGCGGCATCTGTGGGTGATATTTCCCGTTCGATCATCTTTGCCGTGGGCTGCCACGGCGGATTAAATGATCCCAATGCGTTGGATTTACCCCAGGCTTTTCTGCAAAAGCGCGCCAATTATGTGGGCAATACCGGCTTTGGTTGGGGTGGCGGTGGTGTCGTCTATTCTGAAGCGGTGATGCGCAACTACGCCCGGGAGTTGCTGCGGGACACCAGGGCCAGAATTGGTCCCGCGCTGGTGGCAGCCAAGCAGAAGTATTATACAAGCGCCTTTACCTTTGGGGCCTACGATGCCAAGAGTCTGATGCAGGTTACACTCTACGGACTGCCTATGTACGAAGTGACCAGCGGCGGTACTTTGTCCGATGGAGACCCCTTCCCCAGCGTTGAGGATCACTTTGCACCGCCGACTTCGTTTGCGGATCTTAATGTGGGCACGCTTTCCTATAGCCTGTCAGGGAATTTCGGTGATAATAGTAGTACCGATGGATCGTTCAATGATCTGGATGGCAATGTGAGCTTCTCGTCAGGCACGCCCATCCAACCCAATTATTTCGCCGATGTCACTGCACCGGCTGCTGGCTCTTTGCGCGGCGTGCTCTTCTTGGGCGGGACGTACAGCGACACGGGCAGCTACGATCCTGTGGTGGCCCGCCCCCACAACGAATATGTGACGAATACCGATGAGCCGTCGTTTAGTGCTGATGGCTGGTATCCTGCTCTGCCTTTCTCTCTACAGAGCGGGCAAAGCCTCTCCTCCACGGCGGATACACTGGTGATGTCTCTGGGCCAGTACGACCCGACCAGCGACACCCAGCGCACCTTTAGCCAGATGACCCTGAATACCCTCTACTCCTTCAGCGCGGATGCTGTGCCCGCGGCCATTGAGCACATCGACGGCATTCTGGACGAGGCAAAGGGAATTGGGCAGATCAAAGTAGAGAGTTACGACGATTCTGGCATTGCCCGGGTGGTGGTGGCCTATACCCAGGGCCAGGGCCAGTGGTTGACCAGAGATTTGACCTTTGATGCGGCAGCGTCCAAATGGACCGGCACGATTACCAGCACGAACAAGACGAAGTTTTTTGTCCAGGTGGTCGACGGCGCGGGCAATGTGGCTGTCAACGACAACAAAGGACAATACTACCCCGTCGTGCCGCCTCTACCTCTGGTAGAGGGCAGGCAGATCGAACGGAAACTGTTTTTGCCGACAGTGCAAAGGTGATGGCCGCCCTCTGGGCGAATGGAAAGGAGAGTCTATGTAAGATGACTATCTTATTCGGAAGAGAAGAGTAGTATGTGATTGATGCTTACCGGTAGACGCTCTACGCACGCAAAGCAGGAGAAACCTGGCAATTCATCCAGTGATCTTCTGTATTGCCACAGTCTGATGGAGGATGTCTCGCATGAATACAAGGAAAAGTATACGTTTCGCGCTTCTCAACCTTTTGTTGATCTGCGCACTGCTAATTAGCCCTGGGCTGGCCCTGGCCCAGGAGCCGACCCAGCAGCCGGACGGCGTCACCACCCCCGCCGGGCCAATTGCCACAGCCGACGACGGCAGCCTGGAGTTCGGTGTCTGGTGGGTAGAAGATTATCCCCCGGCTGGCGCAGGTGGCTCTGATCTGCCCGCCACCCGCCCCGATGCCCTGGGGTTGCGCAACCAACTGACCTCCACCTGCCGTCTCTACTTCTTCGGCGTTTGCTGGTGGAATTGGCCTACACCCTCTTGGATTGCCCGCTATGCCTACGGCAACGGCAGCGCCTGGGAGGAAGATTGGAAACGGGCTGCCAGTGGCGGCACCGAACATATCTATGTGGATAGGGTCGATCTGGCCTACTTCGCCGGCCACGGATCCTCGGGTGGCATTCTCTTTGGCGTGGGTGGCAATACCCACGACGATGCCTGGCTGACCTTCAACGATGCGGCTGGGGCGTGGGGCAATGGTGATCTGGACTGGGTCGCTTTGGCCGCCTGCAATGTACTGGACGATGGGAACCTGGGCAACTGGGCTGGCACAATGGCTGGTCTGCGTCTGATTCTGGGCTTCAAGACAGTCATGGCGGATGTGCCCCACGGCGAATGGTTCGGCCAGTATATCCGGGAAGGTTATTCCATGGGCCAGGCCTGGTTCAAGGCCGCGGACAAACTCCAGCCCCAGAATACCATCGCCCGCGTCCTGGCCGAAGAGACCTGGATGTACAACGACACCTGGGCCAACCACGCCTCCACCGACTATCTGGACAATACCTACTGGTATTGGACCCACCGGGTGGGCAGCGAACCGGCCCGCTATGTGGATGCCAGCGCTGTCAGCGAAATGCCAGTCTATATGGTGCAGCCCCTGAGTTTGGACGAGGCCAATAGCCGCTGGGGTACGCTGGGTTCGGCTACGGGCGTTACAGTGACCGATTACATCACCCTGACCAGCATTGCCTCTATGAATCCGGGCCGCTCGGCTTTGGACATTGGGACGATTCGCTTCAGTCAGAATGGCGAATTGGAGATGGACGAGAGCAACGGTCTCTTTGCCTATAACAACCTGAACGAACTCTGGATGGCGCCCGGTACAGCGTCGGCCAGCACCCAGGCTGTCCAGGCTATCTCTGCTGCCGACGCCATCACCATCGCCAACAAATTCCTGGGTGACAACGGCTTCCTGCCCGCGGACGCTCAACTCTACGAGGTGGCCGCGGATACCCTCACCAATGCCATGAATCAGAACGGGGCGCGTGCTTCGGGCGCGGCCCAGGTGATCAGCGAAGAGACGACCGCCAATCAGGTCATCTACTCCCGCATCGTCACCGCTACCCTGCCGAGCAAAACCCGGGGCACGGCGGAAACTGTCGAGTTTTCTGTCATGGGGCCTGGCTCCAAGCTGAAAGTCTATGTGGACACGACTGCACCGGCCGGCTTGAGTGGGGCGGCGTTGAGCGCTGAGGCTGTCATCGGTGCAATGGGTGGTTATCGGGCCGTGCAGCAGCCCGCCTCCCGAGAGACGAACGCGCCGTTGACAATTCCCATTCTGCCCTACGACACAGTGAAAGGTATACTGGACCTGAACACCCAGAACCAGGCCGAATTGGAGTCGATGTTCTCCCTCAGCTATGTGCCTCTGGGCAATATCGAGAGCCGCACCGTGACCACCAATACCCTGGCCTACTGGGAAGGGGCAATGGGGGCCAGCCAGGACCAGCTGATCCCCGTTCACGCCATCGACGTGCGCAATGTGCTGACCGATTCCACTGTCGTCACCTATACCGCGTACATTCCGGCCAACCCCACCTTCATGCCGCCCCTGGCCAAGATCGAATCGGTTACCACCGACACGGGTGGACAGCTTCCTGCCGAGGTGACGGTAGGGATGTCCCTGACCCTGACCGCGGTGGACGCCACCCAAACCCTGGCCCAAGCTGGCTATAATGGCACACTGACCTTCACCCCTGGCAGCGGTGACTATTCCTACTCCTGGTATGTGGATTCTGTCACTCCGGAGAATCAAATTGGGACGGGGCGCAGCATCAGCTATGCTGTTGCCAACCCTGGCGAAGCAGTCAAGGGTGACAGCCAGACAGTTCAGCAGACGATTATTCTAGAGGTGGTTGATCTTAGCTCCAACCGGGAGCCGAACCGCAGCTATAGCCGGATGACTCTGTCTGTGCATCCGCCCGTCTTCCTGCCGAGTGTGATCCGGTAGGCCACCACGCGTTTCCAGCGAGAAAGGGGAGGATGTATGGCTTGAATGTACATCTTCCCCGCCATCGCTTTTCGGAAATGAATCTATTCTTATGGGTTAACAAGGAGAAAATCATGGTAGCTCGAACTCGCATCCGTAGTAAACCGTTGTCCGTTATGTACACGCTCTTCCTGGCTTTGCTGATGGTGCTGCTGCTTGTTTCCGCAGCCTGGGCAGGCGAAGAAGAAGAAACCCCAGATGGTGCCGGTGAAGCCGGGGCCGCCAGCGCTGACGCGCCCCAGGCCAGCCTGGACGACGGGGGCAAATGGGAGTTGGGTGTCCACGGCTCCGCAGGCAATCTCACGGCTGCTACAGCCGCTGAGCGCGCTGGCATGGGCTTCTGGATCTCCCCGGCCAGCAACTGGACCTGGCGCTATAGCTACGCCGAATCCAGCGCTTGGGAAGAGGATTTCAAGCGTTCGGCCCTGGGCGGGACGGAGAATTCCTACATCGACAGTGTGGACCTTCAATTCTATGTGGGGCATGGCTCGCCCGGTGGCTTCACCTTTGACAACAACACCCACGACGACGGGACGCTGACCCCCAATGATTGCAATCGGGCTTGGGGCGATAACGACAACGAATGGTTGGCGTTGACCTCCTGCCAGGTGCTGGGTGATTCCAATCTCGCCAATTGGGCCGCCTGCATGAACGGGCAACACCTGATTCTGGGCTTTGTCACCAATGCCAGCGCCTACAACAATATGTCCAGCACCCAGGCCTATCACTTTGGCCGCTACATTATGCAGAATTACAGCCTGCCCCAGGCCTGGTACAAAGCCTGTGACGTGGCCCAACGAGGACGCACCACCCGCGTGCTGATCAACGAATTGGCACACCTGAACGACAAGCCCAATGTATCGGGTGGGGTCGCCCCCGACTCTTTCGACACCGACGCCTGGTATCAGACTCACGCCTGTGGCACCGAAAGCGCCATTTCTGTA
>Ga0209573_1004941_pt1 | contig 12597 bp, 16 predicted proteins | sample TNRBio252014_DNA_FD_185870 | JGI IMG/M metagenome (GOLD analysis project Ga0209573, IMG submission 185870) | Wastewater treatment Type I Accumulibacter community from EBPR Bioreactor in Madison, WI, USA - TNR Reactor_6/25/2014_ DNA (SPAdes)... | ecosystem: Engineered > Bioreactor > EBPR >...
CAGCTTGGCCCGGACCGCTTTGAAATAGACCGAGAACACGAGCCCGGTGGATGGATCGTCCAGCACTCGTTTCGCCGAAACCACCCCCGGATCGGAAGTGTTCGGTGTAACGGTTGATCGCGCTTGGGTGCGGGCGGACTGGGTCCGATCGCGCGGAAGGCGCTTGGTCTGGGGCTTTTCGACAGCTTGATCCGGAGCTTTTGAGGCTGCAGGCGGCTGGATCTTGACCGCGATCTCCCTGGAAGCCGGCTTTTTTGGAACGGCCGGAACATTTCCGCCGTGACCGGAACCCCACCACGCCCATCCGCCGATAAGTCCCGCATGGACCAGAAGTGAGATGCCCGCGGCGGCGGCCAGGTTGCTGCGTTGCGTCATACGAGCGCCTTGGTTGATGGGCGAGCGGCCAGGCTGCTCGACCCGGTGATCGGTCCCCAGAGATCTTCAAAACAATACCATTCTTCGGGCGCTTCGACGATCATTCTCTCCAAGAGAGCCGCCAGCTCCTGCTGGAGCGCGGGGACCGCATCGGCTCTTGCGGCAGACGCCGGGTCCAGACGGCCAAAAAATCTCAGGAGCGGCCGGCCGGCGGTCCCGGCCCCGAGACGCAGCGCCGCGCCGATGACCGGTGAGCCTGCGCAGACCGCAAGGCGGGCGGCGCCTTGCGGTAGAAGCGTGGAACGGCCAAAAAATTCCGTCCGTATACCGGGCGCTCCAAAGCGGCGGTCGGCGACGATCCCCAGCGCGCCGCCGGACCTGAGGACCGAGAGACAGCGGAACGCCCCGCCCGAGGCCGGCAGCGCGCGAAGACCGGCCCGCTCCCTGTGGCGCTCATAAAGCCCGGCCGCTCCGGCGGCCGGCGGATGTGCCAGCGCAGTGATCGGATAGCCGCGGCTGGCCAGCGCCAAAGCCCCCAACTCCCAAGCCCCGCTGTGAGCGGCTGCCAGGACCACTCCCCGCTTTTCGCTCAACGCCTGATCGAACATAGCCATGCCTTGGATCTCAAGGTCAGGCAGCACCGGACCGGCGGAATGCTTCGTCCCGTACAAAAGCTCCACGCAGGAACGGCCGAACTTACGGTAAACGTTCCGGGCTGCGGCCTTGACGCTCTGCGAGTCGGGCGTCGAGCCCAGCACGGCCGCCAGGTTCCGACAAACGCCTTGACGTTCCCTATGCTTCAATTGGTGGGCGCAGAACGAGGCCGTGTCCGCGATGACAAAACCTGCTTGCTTCGGGACGATCCTGGATACGGCGTAAGCCGAAAGGTAGGCGGCGGACCGCCAGGCGGACGGCCTGGGAGCGGCCGGCTGAGAGAGGGTCATTCCACGCGCATCAAATGGCGGAGCTTCACAAAGGAATCCTGCGCATGATACGAACTGCGGACGAAGGGACCGCTTTCGACGAGCTCAAAACCCATGGATTCCGCCGCGAGACGGTACTCATCGAACTCCGTCGGCTCGACGAAGCGTTCGACCGGACAGGCGGTCCGGTCCGGCTGCAGGTACTGGCCCAGCGTCAGCATGCGGCAGCCGGCCGCGCGTAGATCGGCCAGCATCTCGAGGACCTCCTCCCGGGTCTCCCCCAGACCCAGCATCGCGCCGCTCTTCGTGATGCGGTTCGGAGTCCGCTCGCGCATCGCCTTGAGCAGGGCCAGCGAGAGGTCATAACCGCCCTGAGGACGCACCTTTTTATGCACGGAACGCACGGTCTCGATGTTGTGATTGAAGATGTCGATCGGCAGCGAGCTCAACACATTCACCGCCCGGGCCTGATCACGTTTGAAATCGGGGGTCAGCACTTCCAGGATGAGGCCAGGGACCCTGGCCCGGAGCGCCTCGGTCACCTTGCGGAAGTGGTCCAAGCCTTCGTCCTCCAGATCGTCGCGGGTCACCGAGGTGACCACCACGTGCTCAAGCCCCAGCCGAAGAACGGCTTCGGCGAGATTGGCCGGCTCGGACGGATCGGGAGGCAGGGGCTTACCCGGAGCGACGGAACAGTAGTGGCAGTTCCGGGTGCAGCGGTCGCCCAGGATCATGAAGGACGCGGTTTTTTGGGAATAGCACTCATTGCGATTGGGGCAGCGGCCGCTTTCGCAGATGGTGTTGAGCTTGAGGTCCGAAATAAGGGAGTCGGTCCTGGCGGCCTGATGACCCGAGGAAAGATTTTTTCTCAGCCAGGCGGGCAAACGCGCCGGTTCGGCGCCGAAACGCCGGGTCTCGGGTTTGTCCGTCCATTTGGAGGACGAAGAGGGATTGGCGGGCCGATGGGCCGGCGCGGAAGACAGTGGATCCATTCGGGTATTGTACCAAAATAAAAAATCCCCGCGCTGCCGGACCGGCCGGCGGCGCGGGGATTTTTGAACGGGTTTACTTGCGGGCGATCGCCTTCATGCGGGCGATGATCGCGTCCGCCATCTCACGGGTCCCGACCGCGGTGGGATCGTTCTTCGCCGCCTTAAGGTCGTAGGTCACCGACTTGTTCTCAGCGAGGATGTCCGCGACCGCCTGCTCGAGAAGGTCCGCCTTCTTGGGCTCGTTCATGTGGCGGAGCATCAGGACCGCCGACAGGATAAGGGCAGTCGGGTTCATCCGATTCTGGCCGGCGTACTTGGGAGCGGAGCCATGGGTCGCTTCGAAGACCGCGAGGTCGGGGCCGATGTTCGCGCCCGGGGCCACGCCAAGACCGCCGATGAGACCCGCGCAAAGGTCGGAGATGATGTCCCCGTACAGGTTCGGCAGGACCAGGACATCGTACTCATCGGGACGCTGGACCAGCTGCATGCACATGTTGTCGACGATGCGGTCGTTGAACTCGACCCGGCCGGCGTATTCCTGGGCGACTTCCTGCCCCGCCTTGAGGAAGAGACCGTCCGTGGCCTTCATGATGTTCGCCTTGTGGACCGCGGTGACCTTCTTACGGCCGTGCGACAACGCGTGCTCAAAGGCATAGCGGAAGATCGCCTTGCTGCCGCTGACCGAGATCGGCTTGATACTGATCGCGGAGTCCGGAACGATCTTCTTCTTGGAAAGGTCCTCGATGCTCTTGATGATGCTCTTGGCCTCCGGGGTCCCCTCGAAGAACTCGATGCCTGCGTAGAGGTCTTCGCTGTTCTCGCGGACGATCGTGATGTCCACGTTCTTAAAAGGGCTCTTGATGCCGGGATAGATCTTGCAGGGGCGAAGGCAGGCGTAGAGACCCAGCTCTTTGCGCAGCGCGACGTTGACCGAGCGGATGCCCGTGCCGACAGGGGTCGTGATGGGCCCCTTGATGGCGATGCGGTTCTTACGAATAGAGTTCAGCACAGCCTCGGGAAGGGGCGTCCCCTCTTTTTTCATGACGCCTTCGCCGGCATCCAGGACCTCCCATTCGATCCCCACACCCGTCGCGTCCACACAGCGCCGTGTCGCTTCCGCCAGCTCAGGTCCGACTCCGTCGCCCGGTATCAATGTGACTTTGCGCATCGTGGTTCTCCCGTTGTGCTTAAGATCGAACTAGATCGTCGAAACGAATTCCCGGATCCGCTTCATCCCCTCGTCGATGTCCGCGACCGAAGCGGCGAAGCTCAGACGCACGCCGTCCGCGGAGCCGAAGCCCTCGCCCGGAATGGCGGCGACGAATTTTTCCTCGAGAAGACGCTGACAGAACTTGGCGGGCGTGAGGCCCGTCTTGCGAACGGACATGAAAAGGTAGAAGGCGCCTTCCGGCGTGAACGGGTCCAGTCCCGGGATCTGACGCGCGTGGTCCAGGATGCGGTCGCGCTTGGCCGCGAACTGCCTGTTCAAAACGCGCACGTAATCGGCGCCGAACGCGAGCGCCGTGACAGCGCCCTTCTGGGACAACGTGACCGGATTGGAGGTCGAGTGGTCCTGGAGCATGCCCATCGCGCGCGCGAGCTTAACGTGCGTGGCGGAGTAGCCGATGCGCAATCCCGTCATCGCGTAGCTCTTGGAAACGCCGTTAACGATGGCCACGTGGTTCTCCCAGCCCTGGCCGATCAGCTGCGCGACCGAGACATGCTCGCGGCCGTCATAAACGTAGTATTCGTAAATTTCATCTGAGATGGCGTAGAGGTTCTTGCGCACGAGGAGCTTGGCGATCGCGTCGAGCTCCTGGCGGGAAAGGACCGCGCCCGTCGGGTTCGAAGGGCTGTTAAGGATCACCAGGCGAGTGCGGGGCGTGAGCGCCTTCTCGATGAGGTCCGCCGTCATGTGGTAACCGTTCCCCGAAGTCTCGACCAGGACCGGGTTGGCACCGGCCAGATTGACCATTTCGGGATAGCTGACCCAGAACGGGTTGGGGATCAAAACATCGTCGCCTGGGCCAACGAGGGCCTGGATCAGATTGTAGAGGGAGTGCTTGGCGCCGCAGGAGACAGTGACCTGGGAGGGGTCCACGGCGAGACCCTGGTCCCGGAGGAACTTTTGGGCGACCGCGGCCTTTATCTCGGGGGTTCCTGAAGTCGCGGTGTAGCGGGTGTGCCCCTGCTCCAGCGCCTGGACCATAGCTTTCCGGATGGGCTCCGGAGTGGCGAAGTCAGGCTCGCCGGCCGCGAGGCTCACGACCGGCTTGCCCTGAGCTTTGAGCTCGTTGGCTTTCGCAGTGATCGCAAGCGTCGAGGATGGATGAATGAGATCCATCCTCGAGCTTGTTTTGAATTCCCCAGGCTTCGCAGCGCTCACGGGAATCACCGGAGAACTATTCCTGACCCTTGCGCTTGAAGAACTTCTTCAGGTTCTGGACGAAGTTTTCCTTCTTCTCCTCGGACTTCTCGGCTTCGGGCGCGGCTTCCGTTGAAGCGGAAGTATCGCGCGCGGCCTTCTTCGTCTCGGCGGGGGTCGAAGGAGCGGAAGCGCCGGTCTTTTCAGCGGCCGTCTGCTTGGCCTTGGAAGGCTTCGCGGGGACGTTCTTCTTGTCCACGAGTTCAAGGATGGCCATGGGGGCGCCGTCGCCCTTGCGGAAATCCAGATGCAGCACGCGGGTGTAACCACCCTTGCGGTTCTTGAACAGCGGCGCGATCTCGGTAAAAAGACGACGCACGAGCGTCCGATCCCCGAGGATCTTAAAGGCCTCGCGGCGGGAGTGCACGGAATCTTCCTTGCCGAGCGTGATCATCTGATCGGCGAGACCCTGGGCGGCCTTGGCTTTCACGTGCGTGGTCCGGATCCGCTGATGAATCAGCAGGTTCTTGACCAAGCCGTTGAGGAGCGCGGCGCGCTCGTTGTGACTGCGTTGAAGTTTGCGGCGTAATTTACGGTGTCTCACTTAAGCCTGCTCCGCTAACGTTTTGAGCCGCTTCGGATCGAGCTGCATACCGAAATGGAGGCCCATAGTTTTGAGAATGTCCGAGATCTCGTTCAGCGACTTCTTGCCGAAGTTGCGGTACTTGAGCATTTCCGCCTCGGAACGGGAAACGAGCTCTCCGATGGTCTTGATGCGGGCCTCGCTCAGGCAGTTCGCGCTGCGCACGCTGAGCTCGAGCTCCGAGACCGGCTGGGAGAGCTTGTGATAAAAAGCGTCCTCAGATCCGTCCTGTCCGCCCATGAATTCGGATTCCCCTTCCGGAAGCTGACCCATGTTGACGAACACACTGATGTGCTGCTGGAGGATATTGGCGCCATAGAGCATAGCGTCTTTGGGACTGATGCTGCCGTTGGTCCAAACTTCCAGGATCAGGCGGTCGTAGTCGGTGATCTGACCGACGCGGGTCTCTTCGACATGGTAAGCGACGCGCTTGACCGGAGAGAAGATCGAGTCGATGGGGATGGTCCCGATCGCCTGTTCGGCACGCTTGTTCTGGTCCGCGAGCACGAAGCCGCGGCCGCGCGTCACTTCAAGCTCGGCCTTAAAATCGACGTTCTTTGTCAGCGTCGCGATGTGGAGGTCGGGGTTGACCACTTCGATCGTGTCATCGGTGACGATGTCACGGGCGGTCACGACACCCTTCTTGGTGACGTTGATCGTGAGCGTCTTGTTCGCGCGGGTGTGCGAACGAAGCACGACCTGCTTCACGTTCAGAATGATCTCGGAGAGATCTTCCAGCACACCGGGGATGGTCGCGAACTCGTGGTCCGCGCCCTCGATCCGGATGCTAGAAACAGCGGCGCCTTCGAGCGAGGAGAGCAGGACCCGGCGCAGCGAGTTGCCGACCGTGACGCCAAAGCCGCGTTCGAACGGCTCAGCGACGAATTTCCCGTACGTGTCCGTGGACGACGCGTCGTCCAGGACCACGCTTTTCGGCATCTCAAAAGAGCGTAAAACAACACCCATGGGGAATGACCTCCTCTAATTGGTCGCTTATTTCGAATACAGTTCGACGATGAGCTGCTCTTCGACGGGGAAATTGATATCCGTCCGTACCGGCAGCCGCTTGACCTTGGCCGTCAGGTCCTTGTCGTTGACTTCGATCCAGTCCTTGGCCGTAGTGTCCTTGATCTCAGTGTAGGTCTCCTGGATCTTTTTCGCGCGCTCCGGCTTCACCTTCAGCTTGATCTCATCGTCCTGATAGGCGAGGTAGCTCGGAACGTCCACGCGGCGGCCGTTCACGAAGACCGCGCCGTGCGCGACCATCTGACGGGCCTGGGCGCGGGTCACCGCGAATCCGGAACGGTACACGATGTTATCGAGACGGCGCTCCAGAAGGCTCAGAAGCTCGGCGCCCGTGACACCCTTGGTCTTGGACGCGCGCTCGAAGTAATTGCGGAACTGGCGCTCCAGCACGCCGTAAATGCGCTTGACCTTCTGCTTCTCGCGAAGCTGAAGACCGTAGTTGGAGGTCTTTCCGCGGGCGTTCTGACCGTGCTGACCGGGCGGAAAATCCCGCGCGATGACACCGGAACGCTTCGAAAGGACCGAGTGGAGGAAAAGGTCCATCCCCTCGCGGCGTGTAAGACGATCCTTGGGGCCGAGTAAGCGTCCCATCAGACTCTCCTTCTCTTGGGCGGGCGGCAGCCGTTGTGCGGGATCGGCGTGACGTCCTTGATCAAAGTGACTAAAAGACCCGCGGCGGACAGGGCGCGGATCGCGGATTCGCGTCCTGAGCCCGGGCCCTTCACGAGAACCTCGACGGACTTGACCCCGTGCTCCATCGCCTTCTTGGCGGCGGCGTCCGAGGCGACCTGCGCGGCGAACGGCGTGGACTTCTTGGAGCCCTTGAAGCCGACCGTACCGCAGCTGGACCAGGAAAGGGTGTTGCCCTTCTTGTCCGTGATGGTGATCTGGGTGTTATTGAAGCTGGCCAAGATGTGCACGACGGCTTCCGTGACCTGCTTGACGATCTTGCGTCTGGCTTTGAACTTCTTATTTTTCGCCATGATCTTCTTTATTCCTCTTTCTTCTTGGCGCCGACGGTCTTACGCGGGCCTTTGCGAGTGCGAGAATTGGTGTTGGTCCTCTGCCCGCGGACGGGGAGACCCTTCTTATGACGCGAACCGCGGTAGGAACCGATGTCCATGAGACGCTTGATGTTCAGCGCGAGTTCGCGGCGCAGATTACCCTCGTGCTTCACTTCCCTTTGGATGTAGGTCGAGATGCGCGAAACCTCGTCTTCGGTGAGGCTCTTGGCCTTCACTCCGCCGGCGATGTTCGTGTGCTTCAGGATGAGGCGCGCCATCGACTGGCCGATCCCGTGAATGTAGGTCAGGGCGACATCGATCCGTTTTTCTTTGGGAAGTTCGATACCAACAATACGCGGCATACTTTTATCCTTGTCTCTGCTTGTGCTTCGGGTTCTTACAGATCACATAGACGCGGCCTTTACGGCGCACCACCATGCAATGTTCGCAAATCTTCTTAACGCTGGGTCGTACTTTCATGATCCACCTATTTTGTGCGGTAGATGATCCTGCCCCGCGACAAGTCGTAGGGCGAGAGCTCCACGTTGACCGTGTCTCCCGGCAAAATGCGGATAAAATGCATCCTCATCTTACCTGACACGTGGGCCAGAACTTTATGGCCGTTTTCCAGTTCTATCCGGAACATGGCGTTGGGCAATGCTTCCAACACCTTTCCTTCCACTAAGATCGCGTCTTCTTTAGGCATCTTGCGTTATTAGCTCCGCGCCGGCTTCGGTCACCAGCACCGTATTCTCAAAATGCGCCGACGGACGCCCATCGGCCGTTACGACGGTCCAGCCGTCCTTCAAAAGTTTAACTTCGTGCGATCCCGCGTTCACCATCGGCTCGATCGCGAAGGCCATCCCCGGCTTTATCTCGGCACCCTGGTGCGGCTTACCGTAATTGGGGATCTGGGGTTCTTCGTGCAGATTCGCCCCGATCCCGTGGCCCACATAGTTCCGGACGATACCGTAGCCATGAGGCTTGACCGTCGACTCGACCGCATGAGAAATATCCGAGATCCTGTTGCCGGGCCGCACCGCGCGGATACCCGCATCAAGCGACTCGCGCGTGACGGTCAGCAGCTTGCGGATATCGCCGCTGATCGTACCGACCGCGAACGTCCGGGCCGCGTCCGCATAAAATCCTTCAACCACCGCGCCGACATCGATCCCGATGATGTCGCCTTCGGCCAGCTTGCGCTTGCCCGGCATGCCGTGAACGACCTCGTCATTCACGGACGCGCATATCGTCGCGGGAAAACCGTGGTACCCCTTGAAGGCCAGCTTGCCCTTCTGCGAGAGGATAAAATCTTCGGCGAACCGGTCCAGCTCACCTGTCGTGACGCCGGGCTTCACCCGGCCTTCGATCTCTTCAAAGAACCGTATCAAAATTTTTCCGGCCCGGCGCATCTTGTCCATCTCGGCCTTGGACTTGATCGTGATCATCGGGCACCCGGTATCAGCTCGCGAAAAAGCCGCTCAAGCTCCTGGTGCGTCTCCGGGAACGACCGGTCGCAGTCGACTTCCCGGATGATGCCGAGCTTCTGATAGTATTCGACCAGCGGCGCCGTCTGCCGCTCGTAAACTTCCAGCCGGTGCAGCACCGTTTCCGGAAGGTCGTCCTTCCGCTGGAGCACGGAACCACCGCAGAGGTCGCATTTGCCGCCCGGCTTAGGCGGAAGGTTCACTATGTGAAAGATCCGGCCGCAACGCTCGCAAACTCTCCGGCCCTGGATGCGCTGGATGGCCATCTCGTTCGACGTCCGCAGGTAAAGCACCAAGCGAACCGAGCGGCCTTCGAGCCCCAGCGCGTCCGAAAACCCGCGTGCCTGCTCGGGCGTCCGCGGAAAACCGTCCATCAAAAAACCATTCTTGGCGTCCGCCTTGCGGATCCGCTCGAGGACCATTTCGATCACCAGCGAGTCGGGGACCAGCTCGCCCTTGTCCATGCGGCTCTTGGCCTGCAGACCGAGCTCAGAACCTGACTTGATACACTCCCGAAGCATGTCCCCCGTCGATATATGGGGAACTCCAAAGTCCTGGGAAAGTTTGCTGGAGTGGACCCCTTTCCCCGCACCCGGAGGGCCGAGAAAGATGACTTCCAGTCCCAAGGGACTCGTTCTTCCGATCAGGAGAACCGGCCGCGAAGACGGCCGCGCTTCATGAATCCTTCGTAATGCCGCATCAGAAGCTGGGATTCAATCTGTTTCATGGTGTCGAGCGCAACACCGACCACGATCAAAAGGGCCGATCCGCCGAAGAAGTCGGCGACCAGGTTCGGGACATTGAGCATCTTCGTGAGCATGTCCGGGAACACCGCGATGAGAGCAAGGAACACGCCGCCCGGCAGCGTGATGCGGTTGATGATGTAGTCAAAAAATTCGGCTGTCGGACGGCCCGGGCGGACGCCAGGGATGAACCCGCCGTACTTCTTCATGTTGTCCGCGACATCGATCGGATTGAACGAGATCGCCGCGTAGAAGTAGCAGAAGAAAACGATCAGAAAAACGTAAGGGATCGTGTAGACCAGGTCGCCGGGGCGGAGCTGCTGCGCGACCTGTTGGATCATCGGATTCGGCAGGAACGCCGCGATGGTCGCCGGAAAAAGGATGATCGACTGCGCGAAGATGATGGGAACCACGCCGCCTTGGTTGACCTTGAAGGGAATGAACGTCGCCTGCCCGCCGACGACCTTGCGGCCGACGATGCGCTTGGCGTACTGCACCGGAATCTTCCGTTCGCCCTGGGTCAGCATGATGACCGCGACGATGGCCACGATCATGATGAAGATCATCAGGATGGCGACCAGAGGGTCCATCGTCCGCTTGGACGGGTCCATGGGGGACACCGCGATGATCATCTGCATGACACCCGTGGGCATGTTCGAAAGGATACCCGCCGCGATGATCAGGGACATTCCATTGCCGATGCCCTTTTCCTGGATCTGCTCACCCAACCACATGATGAAGGCGGTGCCGGTGGTCAGGGTCAGAACGGTCATGATACGGAACATGAGCCCCGGGAACGGCACGATCTGAAGGTTGCCGAAGTGGGCGGGGTTCTCAAGCCAAAGTGAGATGAAGAACGACTGCATGATCGCCAGGCCGACCGTGCCGTAACGGGTGTATTGGGTGATCTTACGGCGGCCCAGCTCCCCTTCCTTGGCGAGCTTTTCCAGGTGAGGGATAACGACCGTGAGAAGCTGCATGATGATGGAAGCGGAGATATAGGGCATGATCCCCAGCGCGAAGATCGTGAGGCGCTGGATGGAACCGCCCGAGAACATGTTCATGATGCCGAACAGTGTCCCCTGGCCCTGCGCCAAGCGGTCAAAGAAGATCGCGAGCTTCGCGCCGTCGATCCCGGGTGTCGGCAGATGGGCGCCGAGACGGTACACGACCAGAAGACCGATCGTGATCAGGATCTTGTTACGAAGGTCGGGAAGCTTGAAGGCGTTGGCGAAGGCCGAGATCATGTTCCGGTTTACCCGATGATTTCGCAGGAACCGCCGGCCTTGGCGATCTTGTCGATCGCGGACTTGGACGCGGCGTTCACTTTGACGGAAACGGCGGTCTTGAGATCGCCTTCCCCAAGAAGCTTGACGGGGATGCGGAGCGAACGCACGAGCTTAAGCTTGTGCAGCGCCGCGACATCGTGGACGGTGGTCTTGGGAAGGCTGTTGAGCTCACCCACGTTCAGGACCTGGTAATGCACCAGGGCCCGCGCGCTGAAGCCGCGCTTGGGCAGCGTGCGGATGAGCGGCATCTGACCGCCTTCGAAGCCGGGACGAGGACCCGGACCGCGCTGCATGGAACCCTTATGACCACGGCCGGACGTTTTACCGTCGTTGGAGCCGGGACCGCGGCCGACACGCTTGACCGAATGGGTCGCTTTGGGATGGGGCTTGAGTGTGTGCAGGTAGCTCATAAGTCTCCTTGGATCGCCTTAGGAATTCTGATGGCTCAGCATCGTCTTCAGTCCGCCCATCGTGGCATGCACCACGTTGAGGGGCGTCTGGGAGCCGAGCGACTTGGTTAAAATATCCTTGATGCCGACGCATTCGCAGACCGCGCGGACCGCGGCGCCCGCGATGACGCCCGTACCGGGAGCGGCCGGCTTCATGAAGACCTTGGCCGCGCCGTAATCCGCGGTCATCTCGTGGGCGATCGTCGTGCCGGTGAGCTTGATGTCCACCATGCGGGCCTTCGCGTGGGAGAGACCCTTTTGGATCGCATCCTGCACCTCACGGGCCTTGCCGACGGAGTAACCGATGCGGCCCTTGCCATTACCGACAATGACCAGCGCCGCGAATGAAAAGTTCTTACCGCCCTGAACGACCTTTGAGCAACGGTTCACAGCGACGACCTTCTCGATGAATTCACCTTCCTGAGCCTTTTGACGGCGGCGCATCGGCTTCTTGCCGCGCTTCTTGTCTCCGCCGTAGCGCTGTTGCGGCGCGTCCTGGTCCGGCGCTGCCGCCGCCGCGGGATTCAGGTCCGCGGGAGCTTCCGATTTGATGTCCTGCTTGGCGCTATTTTTTTGCTCAGTCACGATGGCTCCTTGGTGCTTGCTAGAATTTAAGACCGGCTTCGCGGGCCGCGTCGGCAAAAGCCTTCACGCGTCCATGGAATTGATAACCGCCGCGGTCAAAAACGACGGCCGAGATGCCGTCCTTCTTGGCTTTTGCGGCAAAGGCCTGACCGAGTTCAAGGGCCGACTTCACGTTGCCGCGGGCCTTGTTCTTGGTGACGAAGGCCTTGTCACGGGTCGAAAGCGAGACGAGGGTCTGCTGCTTGGTGTCGTCGATCAGCTGGGCTTCCAGGTGCTTGAGACTCCTGAAAACGCAAAGACGAGGACGTTCCGGCGTGCCGACGATCTTCTTGCGAAGGCGCGCGTGGCGCTCTAAACGGTTCGAGATATCAACGATTTTTTTCTTCATTACTTGGTTACCGATTTGCCCGCTTTGCGGCGGACGGTTTCGTTGGAATAGCGGACGCCTTTGCCCTTGTAGGGTTCGGGCTCATAAAAAGCCCGGACGACGGCCGCAAAATGTCCGACCTGCTGGCGGTTGATGCCTTCGATGTCGATATCGGTCGGGGTCTTGGCGGTGACCTTGATGCCTTCCGGGATCTCGACCACGACCGGGTGCGTGAACCCGAGGTTCAGGGTCAAGGTCTTTCCGACCACGGCCGCCTTGAATCCGACGCCTTCAATGAGAAGCTTCTTCGAAAAACCCTCATTGGCGCCCTTGATCATGTTCTGGATCA
>Ga0209573_1004942_pt1 | contig 12596 bp, 11 predicted proteins | sample TNRBio252014_DNA_FD_185870 | JGI IMG/M metagenome (GOLD analysis project Ga0209573, IMG submission 185870) | Wastewater treatment Type I Accumulibacter community from EBPR Bioreactor in Madison, WI, USA - TNR Reactor_6/25/2014_ DNA (SPAdes)... | ecosystem: Engineered > Bioreactor > EBPR >...
CAGGCAAAGAAGATTTCAATTTCCGAAATTCGTGCTTTCATTGGGTTGGTTGTGGGTTTTTGCATTACAAATTTATTCATAACCAACCTTTTTTGTTCAGTATCAACGACTTTTTTGCCGAACCTCAGTTACCAAATAATTTTTTCGGGTTGTATTCCTTCCGTAGATTTCTCATGGGTTGAAATTTTGGATCAACCGTTTTCCCAATGATTGGTAGAATAGGAAGCTGATTCCATCCAACGGATAATCTCCTCTTCAGAAACAGACTGGGCATAAGATTCGTATTGATCGTTATTGCTTTTTCGCATTACGATGATATTAACCGCCCCTGCTCCGGCATGTCGGAGGATGGATTTAATTAGTAGCGGATGATGTGTAGATATTAAATACTGATTCTGATCGTTTTCCGCCAATTGTTCTGCAAATAGTTCAATGTGTTCAGTATGTAAACCTGAGGCGGGATTATCATACAACAAAAAAGCCTTTTGATTGGATACCATGCCTGCAAAGAGGAAAAAATATCTTTGCCAAGATTCAGAGATGGCTTCAAAGGGTATTGTGCTATAAAAATTTTCCAAATCATAAATACGTGCCAACTTTATTTTCCCACTTCCTGCTTCAAATACCGGACGATAACCTGCTGATTTTAAGTGGCTTTCAAATAATAATCCCAAATCGGTATTCGGTTCTACTAATAGGGATAAATTTTTACCAAAGGGGGGTTCTAAATAATTGTCTGCAAAAAGCCTTTTACTATCACTGATCGAAGGATCAAAACAATAAGGGCGGATAGGGCATGATTCATCGTTTTCCAACAAGGTGCGGGGGCTGATCTTAAATTTATTACCTTCAAAAGGTGAGACAAAGAGGGAGGTACGTTGATCGTCAAACTTATCAAAAAGGTACAGTTCCATCATTCCTTCTCGCGTTTCCTCATTGTAGCGAACGGTCAGGGTACGGGCTAATACTCCTTTAGAGACTTCGGCTTTAATAACTTTTGTGGATTTCAAATGCGGAAACCAATCCAAGGGCTGGGTAAACCGAACCATACGTTGCCAATAAGTTGGGGTAGGGTACAGATACCTTAAACCCAACATTACCATTGCTTCCATCAAGTTAGTTTTACCTGTGCCGGGTTTACCGATCACAATATTGATCGGCTTAAGGGTTAAATCGGCATGGGGAATATTTTTATAGTTTTCGATTTTGAGGTGGTTGTAAAGGATCATTTCCGCCGCTTAAGTTTTTTACCTTTGCCCAAGTACGCAATTTATTCTTAAAAGGTTGGTCATGCAGGGCTACTAAATTTTTCCCCGACGGATAATAAAATCGCTATTTTAGTGTGTTCAAAGGTAGCTCCACGCAAAAACTTGGGCTAATGCATCTTTCAATATATCCTTTGTATGAATGAAATTAACGGGATGTCCGACTTCGTGTTCAATGGATGTAACTGCTTTATCATCAATAGAACAAGGAATAATATGCTTAAAGTAATCCAAATCGGTGTTAACATTCAAAGCAAAGCCGTGCATCGTTACCCAACGACTGCACTTGATCCCGATTGCGGCTATTTTTCGGGGATTTGTTCCCTGACTATCCACCCAAACACCCGTCAGCCCCGGTATGACATCGCCTATGATACCGTAATAGCCGATTGTTTGAATGATGGCTTCTTCAATTTTGCGAAGATAGCGGTGTAGGTCTGTAAAAAAGTTTTCTAAATCAATGATCGGATAACCAGTAACCTGTCCGGGACCATGATAGGTAATATCCCCTCCACGCTCAATGTGATAAAATTCAATTCCTTTTTCAGCTAATTCTGCTTCAGGGAGCAGTAAATTTTGCATTTTTCCGTTTTTGCCCAATGTATAAACCGGATTATGCTCACACATCAAAAGATAATTGGTTGGACGATGAGGGCTGATTTGTTCTCGTTGGACTATTTTTTGAGCAATAAGATATTCTTGATGCCGGCGTTGTATTTCCCAAGCTCGGGCATACGAAATGTAGCTTAAATCTTTATAGGAGACAGTACGGTTAGGATTAGGATACATGATGGATTAAAATACTTTTTTTCGTTCCTGCCAACCGTCTAATATCAAGTGATAGTAGAACTTATTTTCTATTTTCGCTTTCAGCCAAAGATCAACCCGTAATGTTTGTTCCCAATTTGGAGGAAAAAGTTGTATATTTTTAGGAACTACTGTTTTGGCTTCTACAAACTGATGGAGTAATCCATGTGCCTCAAATAAATGTGCATTTTCAACCGTTTGTTCATAAACGATAGGAAATGAAGTCAATAAAATATCTACGTCTGTACGATCTACGTGATTTTCAATAGCAATAATGATGTCCATCACTCCCATCAAAGGATTATATGCCAAGGCGGGATGTTGTTTTTTATATCGGATGATAACATCACGCGCTTGCAAAGGTAAGTAACCTGCAAGAAGCATTGAAGCATAATAATAAAAACAACGCTCTAAGGTTACATGGGAGATGTGCGGACTGGCGAGCACCCATTCAACAGACTTAATTGCTTCGGAAGGGTTATTGTCATAAAAATGATATAAAGCACAGGATTCGTAATAGCTGGAAAGAAATGCTGGACTATACTTTTCGGGATGTGCTTTTATTTCTTTATCGGCTTTATAAATGAAAGAACTTAGATTCAAAAAATCACCACAACGAATCCCACTCCTAAGAACGACGTTTAGCAGTTCATGTTGAATAGCCGTCTGATTGTCTTTTTTTAGTTCACTCTGATAAATTTTAAGTAAAGAACGGTGGTAATCCTCTTGATTTGAAAGGGTAAGTTCAGAAAATAGATAATCATCCGCCAGTTGTTTGACGGTTTGGGATAAGAGCGATTGATCTATGTTCAATGTTTGTACCAGATTCATAAAGCTGTATTACTTTAATCCACCATAAAGACCACCGTAGTTGATAAAGACGAACTGCAAGCTACAAATCTAACCCACAAAGTTCCTAATTATTTTTTCCAACCCCGCATTTTTTTCGGTTAACGGGGGAAGAAAAATGACATTTCTTTAAAGAAAATTCTGCATCCGGGAGACAATATCTTGCCCCGCAATGAACGCTTTTTCTTCAAAATCTTCTTCCGAGCCTGCATACAAAATCTTTCTGGCGCAATTGATCATTAATGCGTAGCTACCATCGGAGGCTTTACCTAATTGACAGGCTTGATCTAAATCACCTCCTTGTGTACCAACACCGGGAATTAAAACAGCATGAGCTGGTGCTACCTTGCGGATATATTCTAAGGCATCCGGTTGATTAGCACCAGCCACAAAGCCTAAAATACCTTTTTTCTTCCAAGTGAGGGCAGTATCTATTACTTTTTGATACAATTTTTTACCGGAAGCGTCTTCAAAGTCCTGAAAATCATGCGCACCCTCATTAGAGGTTTTGGTTAGTAAAAGTGTCCATTTCTCAAAATAATTGAGATAGGCTTCTACCGAATCATAACCCATGTAAGGATTGATGGTTACGGCATCGAATCCATAGATTTCAAAAAATGTCTTAGCGTAATGCTCAGAGGTGTTTTTGATGTCTCCGCGTTTGGCATCAGCAATTTTGAGTACATTTTCGGGTAAGAGCTTCATGGTTCGCTCTAAACTACGCCAGCCTTCAGGTCCGCGTGCTTCATAAAAGGCGGTATTAATCTTATATGCAATGGTAAGCGGTAGGGTCGCTTGGATGATTCGTTTATTAAATTCATAAACGGGATCATATTCTGTCAACAAGAATTTTGGTATTTTCTTGATGTCCGTGTCCAAACCTACGCAGAGAAACGACTTTTTCTCAATGATGTTGTACTTCAGTTTGTTTAAGTCCATAAATCGGATTGGTGAAAGGGGATTTTGGCTTAAATATTGTTCCAAATATGGCAGAAAAACGGTTGCTAAATCCAATCTTGTGTAAAAATTAATTCACAACGAGAAACAGTTTTTTCTACATTTACTCTAAATTATTCATTATCGTTGCTGATTGATTAAAAAGCACGACCTAATACCCAATCTGAATGGCTCGAAAAAAACAATCCGCCGGTTCTCCAAATCAAACTCATTCGGCTTCCAACAATGTTCCGGGCAAATCTGAAATCGCACAACGGGTGATGAAGGTGCTAAAAGGTTCAGTCAAAAAATCGCTCAATATCCGCCAGATTCAAAGCCGCATTAAAGCCGGTATCAGCATTCAAGACTTAGAGGAAGTTATGAATGACCTCGTTAATGAGAAAAAAGTAGAACATTTGGGGGGATTCCGCTTCAAACTCTACGTACAGGCGGAAACCTATGAAGGCAAATACGAGATGACCCGTGAAAACTACGGTATCGTACATGTGGATACGTTAGGTGAGGATATTTTCGTCATAGAAGCCGGTTCAGCGAAAGCCCTGCACGGCGATTTGGTGCGCATCAAAATTGTGGATAAAGGTAAACGATACCTTCGTGGACGTATATTAGAAATAGTTCAGCGTAAACAAACCCTATTTGCAGGAACAATAGATTCTGAGTCGAAAAATGTACCGTTCTTCATTCCCCAAAATAATAAGTTAAGGGTTGAATTCACCATTCCCGAACGCAACCTTAACGGTGCAAAACATAATGACAAGGTGGTGGTGGAGTTGGTGCGCTGGCAAACCGAAAAACCTGTCGGGAAAGTAGTCGAAATTTTAGGTGCTGGAGGCGAACACTTTGCGGAGATGAATGCCATAATGATGGAATTCGGTTTATCGGACACATTTCCGCCTGAAGTACAAGCCTTTGCAGACCAAATATCACATGAAGTATCCCAAGATGAGATTGCTAAACGCCGAGATTTTCGTGGCATTTTAACTTTTACCATTGACCCTTTTGATGCTAAGGATTTTGATGATGCCCTTTCTTACTTAATCTTAGATAATGGTAACTATGAAGTAGGGATACATATCGCCGATGTTACCCATTATTTACAAGAAGGGACAATCTTAGATAAAGAAGCCTATGAACGGGGAACGTCTGTTTATCTGGTGGATCGTACCGTACCGATGCTTCCCGAAGTGTTAAGTAATGACCTGTGTAGTCTTGTTCCTAATAAAGATCGCTTGACGTATTCCGCTGTATTTGAATTGGATGAAGAGGGTAAGATAGTCAATGAATGGTTTGGTAGAACGATTATTCATAGTCAAAGACGCTTTACTTATGAAGAAGTCCAGCAAACGATAGAAACACAAGTCGGAGAATTTGCAGAAGAAATATTAACGCTCAATCGTTTAGCTTATAAATTAAGAGATGAACGTTTTGCCAAGGGTAGCATCAACTTTGAAACCGAAGAAGTAAAATTCAAATTAGACGAAAAAGGTATTCCTTTAGCTGTTTATCATAAAGAGCGAAAAGATGCTCATAAATTGATAGAGGATTTCATGCTTTTAGCTAACCGTCGGGTCGCTCTGTACGTCGCAAAGAAAAAGCGAACGAATCCGATTCCTTTTGTTTATCGGGTTCATGCTACACCGGAATATGATCGATTGAAGAATCTTCAGAAATTCGTTTCATTGTTTGGATATACGTTAAATATAAAATCCGAAAAAGGTGTAAGTAATTCCATTAATCAATTGGTTTCTGAAGTAGAACATAAACCCGAACAAAACATCATCCAATCGGTTGCCATTCGTTCGATGCCCAAAGCTATCTACACTTCTGAAAATATCGGTCATTACGGCTTAGGTTTTGAATATTATACCCACTTCACCAGTCCGATTCGGCGTTATCCTGACGTGATGGCACACCGTATCTTAGACCAAGTGCTGAATAGTGGTAGAGGGAAACCCTTAAAGGTTGATCCAGATCAATTAGAACGAGCTTGCAAGCATTGTTCCGAACGGGAACGCAATGCCGCAGATGCCGAACGTGCATCCATAAAATACAAGCAAGTGGAATACATGGAGCAGTTTATCAACCAAACTTTTGATGGATTGATAAGTGGTTTAACGGAAAAAGGCATCTATGTTGAAATAGATGAATCGCATTGTGAGGGTATGATCCCGCTTCGTGAAATGAAAGATGACCACTATAATTTGGATGATACCGGCTACCGACTGATTGGAAACTATACCCGAAAGGTTTACACTTTAGGGGAAAGGGTGAGGATCAAGGTGGTTAAAACCAATTTAGTGAAACGACAAGTAGATTTTATCTTGATTGGCAAGGTTTCTGAACTAACAGAAACTCCCAAACAACGGCAACGTAAAATTGATGATCCTTTCTAACAGTAATTTTGGATTAATCATTGTTTTAATCTCTTTGCAGGTCTTTCGCTTATTATTAAACGTCACACGGTCTCCTTTGGTTTTGAGTCTGCTTTTTTGCCGGTTTTTGGGTGGTGTGAGTTGGGTATTATGATTATTTTTACATATATACATGAGGTTCGGCTAAAATTTGCCTGATAATCAGGCTTATCCCCTTATAAGATGGGAAACCGAACCGCGTAGAGACAAGGCATGCCTTGTCTCTACTACCGGACGCAAAGCCCATGGAAGATTTAGGTGAGGTTAAAAGTGTTGATAATCAAGGAATTTGCGATGGAAACAGCCAAACCTCACGTATGTATATTTTTTTATAAATATAATTCTAAATTCAAGACAACTTCGCAAAATCTTATCTTGGCATAATAGCCGTCCGCAACAATATATTGGGCAGAATCCGAGAAATAGAGTTTTAATATTGGGAGCAATCGAATTTAAAAGTCAATTCGATTGCCTTCGGAGGTGTTTGGCTTGCCGAAAAATGATAAGCTGTTTGGATCAATTAAATCCACGCAACTATATTCAATACTTTGGACGACTTTTCCGTCGCACGAACTCCAAAATTTGCCCAATCCAAAAGTATGTTCGCCTGATTTTTTAATGGTTGTAGCATCGATGGCGATGATTTTCGCGTCCAATTGTTTCAACAGCTCAGCGTTAATTCGCGCAAAATCCACTGAATTTTGCGCGTTTCGCCGCATCGAACGTTCGCAGTAAGAGCTTACCGACTTAAATTCATCCACGTTGCCCGCCCCGTAAATGTGAGCAAAACCGAAAAAATTAACGAGAAATTGACAATTCGATAATTGATTTAATATTTCTAACATGTAAATATGTTTTAATTCGCAATATTGGTGGTTTGCGCTTACTAATATTCTTTTTTTATAGTAAAATTTGTCCGGAGGGTTATATTAAAACATGGCTTAAAAGTTAACAGATTGAATGCGCGAATCAAATTTATATTTGTAATAAATAAACATGTAAATTTATATGTAATTCATCAAGGGGGACGTAACCGTTCCAGCAACGTGCTATCTTTGTTGTATGAAAAATATAGCCTCAATCACACAAAGCATTAAGATAACTATTTGAATTAATGTAGCCCTATCTTATTTTATACAACTGATAGGCTGTCTTTGAATCTGGTTTTCGATAGAAATAATAATAGGTATCACCAACGACTACACCTTTGTTAGCAAGATTCAATGATTTTTCATCCATTATCGTAACAACAGTGTAAGGCGATTTTGCATTTTTCGGATTAGAAACGGTGATATATACCACTCCTTTACCGGCATATTTAATGTTATCAATCTCGCTCCCAGTAGGAAAGCTAACCGGACGTTCCCAAATTTTATTCAAATCTCCATCATACGTAACCAAATGTATTTTTAGCTCATTATCAGATGGTAAGGTACTAAAACAACATAAACCATCTTGCTTATCCGACAAGTAATAATCAAAGTCGTAAGCAGATGCACGTTTGGTGGCTTTTGGTATCGAATTTAACTTTTTCAATTCCCCTTTGGGAGAGCCATTTTTATTAAACTTCTGTCCATAAAAAACAATCTCCTTCGATTCCGCTTTTTTCCCAAATAATACAATACTACCCCCAAGCATCGAACTACCGGTAACCTCCACCTCTTTACCATCACTTGAAGTCATTTTACAGGCAACCGGTTCTGAGTATTTACCTTTAATGTTGTAGATACAGGACATATAGCTACTTTTATCCTTCCAAGTAAGGTATATATCATCGGTCTTGCTTTGATTATCCAGAAACATCTGAAGCGTAAAGATGCTTTTTAAGGGTAAATCACTATTTCCGATGGGTTCAATTTTCTGTCCCCATGCCTGTAACAAACTGCTAAAAACGATAACGAAAACTAAAAAAAGAAAACGTGTCATCACTATAACCGTAATTTAAGTTATGACGCAAAATTAATCATCTTTTTTGATACACCAATGAATGAAAGTGATTTTTTTTTTTCAATTATGTATATGATGTCTCTAAAAAGTTTGACGTTTACTCAAATAAAAAAAGGGAGCGGACTCCCTTTTTATTTTAGCGAAAAGCACTGATGCCTGTAATATCCATACCCGTAATGAGCAAATGTATATCGTGTGTTCCTTCGTAGGTGATGACGGATTCCAAATTCATCATATGGCGCATGATGGGATAATCGCCGACGATACCCATACCTCCTAAAATTTGGCGGGCTTCCCGAGTGATTTCCAATGCCATATTAACGTTGTTGCGTTTTGCCATAGAGATTTGAGCGGTCGTCGCTTTGCCTTCATTACGTAATTGTCCCAAACGGTAACATAACAGTTGCGCTTTGGTAATTTCCGTTACCATCTCTGCAAGTTTCTTTTGGGTTAGCTGGAAGGAAGCAATCGGCTTATCGAATTGAATGCGCTGTTTCGCATATTCTAACGCGCAATCATAACAAGCCATCGCCGCGCCTACTGCCCCCCAAGCGATCCCGTATCGTGCGCTATCCAAGCAGGAAAGAGGACCTTTCAACCCCGTAACTCCGGGTAAAATATTGGCTTTCGGTACGCGGACGTTATCAAAAACCAATTCACCAGTAGCGGATGCACGTAAAGACCATTTATTGTGAATCTCAGGCGTGGAAAAACCCTCCATGCCCCGTTCCACGATTATTCCTTGTATTTTACCGTCAGGATTTTTAGCCCAAACTACGGCTATTTGTGCGAAAGGGGAATTAGAAATCCACATCTTTGAACCGTTAAGGATGACGTGATCGCCATCATCAGTAAAGTTGGTCGTCATTCCGCCCGGATTAGAACCATGATCGGATTCGGTTAAGCCGAAACAGCCCATCCATTCGCCGGAAGCCAGCTTCGGTAAGAATTTTTTACGTTGCTCTTCCGTGCCGTATCGGTATATGGGATACATGACGAGCGATGACTGCACCGAAGCCGTAGAACGAATCCCCGAATCGCCTCGCTCTATTTCCTGCATAATCAAGCCGTAACTCATGTAATCTAAGCCACTGCATCCATATTCCTGCGGAAGAAAAGGACCAAAGATACCTAAATCCCCCATTTCGGGGATAAGGTGGGTAGGACATTCGGCACGTTGGGCAAAGTCTTCGATAATCGGCATGACCTTTTCATTGACCCAGTTACGCACCGAATTACGAACCATCTTTTGTTCTTCGGTTAATAAATCATCTATGGCGTAATAGTCGGGAGCCGTGAATGGAAGCACCGCCGCTGTTTTGGTTTCAATAGCTTCAACCATAATTGAAGAAAGATATGAAAGTTTTATTCGGTGTTAATTTAGAAACTGCATCCCCATTTGGTCACTCATTAATCGTTCAAATTCCTCGATGGAATCCTCTGCCGACATTAACGACTCGGTAAAGACGCTGATAACCATGTAAGCTACTAAATACGAGCTAACGGTATGACTGACCCAAAAGTCCAAACTGCCACTGTTTAAGTCTTCTTTACCGCAAATAACAGAATAGCGGAGCATGGTCGCATCTTCAAATTCCAAATAGAATACAAACGTCCCTGCTAACTTAACGTTAACTAAGTTTAATAGTTTGTAATATTCGGGCAGGATTGCTCCCGGTACTTCCACATCCAGCACTACATTAATGTAAAGGATGATTAGATTTTCGGCGTATTCGTTGAACGAAAGAATACACTCCAACGGATCGGGTAAAGCGTCCTCATCGTTAATATCAACATCAATACCACTTTCTTTGAGGTATTCGGTGTTGGCATCTATCCAAAAACGATAAGAGTTGCCTTCTATCAGCTCAAATTCGTATTTAGAATCTTTGAAAAATTGTTGTATGGTATCGTGATGTTGACTCATCAGTGATTGGATTAAGCCCAAAATTACGCTTTATCTCTATTCACTCCAAACCTGATAAAAAAAGAGATCATGTGGATAACACTTATCTAAAACTCAATGCTTATGTTTTTATATTTGAAAGAAATTGAAGCATATCATCGAAGCCTGCTATTGAAGTTTTTATTACATTTGCTTACTTTGCAATCAATAATTTTAACGTTCCGTATCAAAATGGTTCTACGGGCTTCTTATCTGTTATCGCTGTGCTTCTGCCTGCTCGCTGTAGTCGGAATGGGGCAGACATATGAAATAGAATGGGAAAAAACCTTTGGAACAGATAAGGATGATCGGCTTTTCGGAATTATTCCCGTACCCAATCAAAATCGTTATATTCTTTATGGATATAGTGAAGGGGGCGCGAGTTTTGATCGAACTGATTTTAATAGAGGTTCTGCCGATATTTGGCTTTTATGTATAGACGAACGGGGCAATAAAATCTGGGACAAAGCCTATGGAAGCACAGATTTGGATCAAATTATAAATATGTGTCTAGCACCGGATGGTTCGGGTTTTGTTTTAGTAGGATATACTTGTGGAAATAATCCAAACAATGAAGTTTCTCAGCTTGGTAAAGGAGGCTGTGATTTTTGGGTCATTAAGATAGATTTTAACGGCAATAAAATCTGGGATAGGCGTTATGGCGGAACCAACCCGGATGAAGGGCTAAGCATCGCTCCTACACCGGATAAGGGGTATATTGTTGCGGGAACAACACGATCCGGTTTAGGCGGGGATATCACTACGCCCAATTTTAATCCGGGAGTCAATAATCAAATGCCGGAATTTTCGGATGTATGGGTGATTAAAATAGACTCAAACGGGAATTTAATTTGGGAAATGAGATTGGGCGGGGATAAGAGTGATGGGATGTTTTTAGATGGATCTACTAATGTTTTCGCAATAACTCCTTCAAAAGGAGACATATGGTTGTCATTCTCGAGTAATTCCGATAAAAGTGGTACCATTAATAATCCAACCAGAGGGGATTTTGATTGGTTACTCTATAAGTTAGATGATTCAGGTAACATCTTGAATCAATGGCGGTATGGCGGAAATCGTAGATATATATATATCATATCATAATAAAAAGATGATTTTATCCGGTAAGTCCGCTTCGGGAATTGGTTACGAAAAGAGTGAATGGAGTCGAAATCTCTCTTCGGATTTATGGCTCTTGGAAATAGATTCTTTAGGACGAAAGATACGAGATAAAACAATAGGCGGGAATTCTGTTGAAGAATATTTTTCACGACATGGTGTTCAAAAAGTAGGGGATTGGGGTTATTTGTTGGCAGGCTCTTCCCTTTCTACTATTGGATATGATAAAACGGATACCTGTCGGGGAGATTATGATTTTTGGCTGATCTTATTGGATACTACCCTCCAAAATATTAAGTGGCAAGGGACGATCGGTGGCGGTGCTACTGATTATTGTATGAAAACCACGATTCTTTCCGATGGTTCTATTATAGCAGCAGGTTATAGCCTATCGGGTATCAGCGGAGATAAAAAAACACCCGGCAAAGGCGGAGAAGACTACTGGGTAGTCAAACTGAAGCCGGATCGTGCGATGGCGTTGACCGACCTGACCATTCAATCCAAAGTGAACCATCAAGACGTTTCCCTCAGCTGGACTTCCTCGCTTCAAAAACAAGGCGATTATTATGTGCTGGAACGAAGCGATGAAAAAGGTTTCATCACTGAAGAACTCCACCGGATACCTACCCAAAATAGTACGCAACACTATTATCGAGATCGCTCTAATGACTGTGGTAATCGTTTCTATCGGGTGACGCTCTACTCGGAAACGGGAGAAATGAAAGCCCGTCGTTATACCCAAGCAAGGGTTACCTCCCCAACCGAAAATCTGAAAATCCGGCATGATGCTTCTTTTATCTATTTGGAGCATACAGCATCCGTCGCAGGCAAGGAAGGTCAATTATATGACGGACAGGGACGACTGATAAATACGTTCTCCCTTCAAAATACGGACTACCGTATCCCCGTAGATCAGCTTTCATCCGGTATCTACTTACTTTATTTCAACCAACAATACTTTAAGTTTCACCTCAATAAATAAATCCCAACATTTAAGAGGTTAAATTAACGCCTGCTTATACTATTTACATTATTTATTTTCTTTTTTCTGCCTTAGAAAAGCATCAATAATGAAAATATATAACTACATCAGCATTACTATAAAGGAGAGTAATAGTGAATTACTTCAATTGATTCAGCAAGAAGATAGTCCTACGGTTCGGAAACGGCTTTTAGCCCTGCAAAGTTATGTTTCAGGCGTAGCTCAAAGCTATTTGGCGATTGCCAAGACGCTTGGGATCAGCCAAAAATCGGTCGCATCATGGTTTCATTTATATGAAAAGGAAGGGATTGAAG
>Ga0209573_1004943_pt1 | contig 12596 bp, 8 predicted proteins | sample TNRBio252014_DNA_FD_185870 | JGI IMG/M metagenome (GOLD analysis project Ga0209573, IMG submission 185870) | Wastewater treatment Type I Accumulibacter community from EBPR Bioreactor in Madison, WI, USA - TNR Reactor_6/25/2014_ DNA (SPAdes)... | ecosystem: Engineered > Bioreactor > EBPR >...
CCGGAGCTGCTGGCTCACGGCAACCCCTGGCTGGCGTACTGGCGCGGCGTGGCCGTGCTGCCGATGTCACAGCCACAGGCGCGGCAGTGGCTGGAACGTGCCTTCGACGTCTTCGAGCGGGGGGGCGACCGCATCGGCTGCCTGATGGCGTGCAGCACGATCCTCGAAAGCTTCATGCTTCAGTGGGACGACTTGAAGCCGGTCGACCGTTGGGGCCGGGCGCTGCGCGAACTGCTGGCGCAGGGGAGTCCATTGCCGCTGGAGGTCGAGGTCCGCGTGTTGTCGTGCACCACGTCCTTGATGATGAGAGGCTCGCACCTGCATGGCGACATCGTCCGAAGCACGCTGGAGCGCTCGTTGGCGCTGGTGCCGACCTTGGGCGACCCGCAGCTTCGGTTGTCGCTCGCGACGAACTGTGGGTTCGTGTTGAACTATCTGGGCCGCTGGCCGGTCGGGCAGCGCTTGATCGCCGAAGTGGAGGCCCAGCTGCGGTGGGAGGACTTGGAGCCGCTGCCGCGCATCCTGTTCGGGGTGATCAAGGTCGCGAACGCCTTGTGGACCGGTCACTTCGCCGAAGCGTTCGCTGAAGCCTCCCAAACTCGCGAATTCGGCCGCGAGTGGAACATCCGGGTCTTCGACGTCGTGCTCACTGGCATCCGCGCCGTCGCGCTGGTGCACCTCGACGACATCGAGGCCGCCGAAGCTGCGCGACAGTCGATGTTCGTTGCGCCAGGTCGCCGACTCGACGAGTCGCACCTCTTGCATATTGACGGCCTGCTCTTGCTGGTGCGCGGACAGCTGCCTGCCGCACGTGACCGGCTCGAACGATCCTTCGCGATATCGGCGGAGTGCGGCTGCGAGACGCTCGCATCGATGGTGCGCCTGCTGATGGCCCAGGCGCTGGCGTTGAGCGGAAGTCACGAAGGCGCGTTGCGGCAGTTGCAGGCCGTGACCGAGATCGCCACCGCCGCCCAGCTGGCCCTGCTCGAACAGGCTGCGATGACGCTGCGGGCCTGGGTGCTGGGCCGCCGCGGCGACACGGTGGCTGCCGCCGAAGTGCTGCGGGCTGCGCTGGCGATGGGTCGCGAACATGGCTTCCGGCTGGTGTTCCCCTACGCACTGGACGTCGTGATGCAGGAGATCGGCGTGATGGCCGCCCGCGCCGGCATCGAGCCCGACTACATGCGCGAACTGCTGCAGGTGCGCCGCGTGCCGCCGCCCGGCCCGGATGCCGATGCCTGGCCCTGGCCGGTGCGCGTGAGTCTGCTTGGCGGCTTCGACCTGCGGCTCGGCGAGCAACCGATCCGGCTGCCGGCAAAGGCGCCGAAGAAGCCGCTGGAGTTGCTCAAGCTGCTGGCCGCCACCGCTGGCAGCGGCCTGCCGCTGGCAGCGGCCTGCCGCTGGCCGCCGTGGAGCAGCACCTGTGGCCCGACCTCGATGGAGCGGCGGCACGCAATGCGTGCAACGTGGCGCTGCACCGGCTGCGCCGGCTGCTCGACGACGAGCAGGCCGTGCTGCTGTACGAAGGCCACCTGAGCCTGAACCCGCAGCGCGTGTGGACCGACGTGGGCTCGTTCGTGCGGCAGGCCGACCGTGCCGGCGCGGCGGGCGCCGACGGGGCACATTCGGTGTTGGCGGTCTACAAGGGTCACCTGTTGCCCGAGGCCGAAGCGCTGTGGGCGCAAGCGCCGCGCGAGCGCCTGCGCAGCCGGCTGCTGCGGGTCTGCAGCGCGCAGCTCAACCGCCTGGAGCAGGCTGCGCAGTACGAGCCGGCGGTGGACCTGTGCCGCCGCGTGATCGAGATCGATGCCGTCGCCGAAGCGTTCCACCAGGGCCTGATGCGCTGCCTGCTGGCCCTCGGCCGGCGCGCCGAGGCGATGGACGCCTGGCGCCGCTGCAGCGAACAGCTGTACCAGGCACTCGGCACGCGGCCGTCGGCGTTGACCCTGGCCTTGCGCGAGCGCATCGAGGCAGGTTGAATCGGGTCGGGCAACAGCGCGTGATGGGGTGGCCGCCGAGTTCGACGACCCCGCTCGATCAGACCCGGCGTGTGGTGCGACCCGGGTTCATCGCACCCCGCTTGCGTCGCCTTGCCAGAAGGAGCGCAATCAGACTCGTTGCACACAGCGCCGACGATCCCGGTTCGGGCACCTCCGCACCTTGAGCGACCAGCACCAGGTGGTCCAGGCCATTGACGTTGTCCGTGATCCCGTCGCGATTGATGAAGCGGATCGACGTCGACGCATCCAGGGCCGTGAAGCTGATCGCGAACTGCTTCCAATCCAGCGTGCTCGTTCCGGCTCCGTTCGCGTTCGTGAAGGTCCCCAGCGACACCCCTTCAACGAAGAGCTCGACCGTGCTCGTCAGCCCGAACAGACCGCCGGGGTTCACCATGTTGCCGACCCAGAAGCTCAGGTCGTACACCGTGCCGGCAGCGGTGGGGACGGCTTGTTCGATCCCTGTAGCGCTGTTGGAAAGTGCGGCCAGGTCAAGAAACTGATTGCCTTCCTGCGCAGGGAAGGTCAGGTTGCCGAACGTGTAGGCGCCGCTGACCGGCCCGACACTGCCGGGAGCGCCCACGACGGTCCAGCCGCTGAATGACGAGCCGGTAGAGAACAGCAGGTACCCGCCCGTCGGCGCCGCCGGGGTCTCGAACCCGCCATTGACGATGAGGTTGGCCGACGCCGGGCCTGCAAGAGCGGCTGCGCTGCACAGGATGCAGGCACTGATGCCGCGGTGGACGCGGCGAATCCATCGCAGGCTTGCGCATTCGGTCGTCTTCATCGTGTGGACTCCTTCGATGTGGCACTGTCGCAGCGGTGGACTTACCGATCGTTTACCGCTTGCCGTCAGGCCGTTCACGCACTGCACCATCGTGAAGAATGCGCATCGGGAACGAAGATGTCGATGACCTCGCTGCGCCGCTGCCGGCAGCGAAGCATCGGCACCGCCGCCGAAGTTGACAAGTTGCCTGAAGCGGCTCGCCGCATCGTTCAACGCTGCAGAAATACAATCAAGTCCGGACTGGACTGAAGGAGTCCTCGTGGATGCAGCGGGCCGCGAACTCCTGTTGCGCCTGGCAGGCAAGTACGTCTGGTGGAAGGCGCCTGACGAAGCGCTCGCCATGCCGCAGCGGGTGATGTCCCAGGTCATGGACATCGGTGACTACGACGATGTCCAGGACCTCGCTCGGCTTTTCGGCGAACCGGCATTGCGGGAGGTGCTGGCGCGGGCGGAAGCCGGGCAGTTCAGCGCCAGGTCGTGGGCCTATTGGCATTTGCGTCTGGGAGTTGCCGGCCTCGACAACCTGCCGCCGCTGCCGGTGCGTCGATTTGCGCAACCCGCATGAGCCCTGAGTTCACGCCCCACCTCGAGATCCTGCCTCCAGCGCAACGGCGAATCCTGCCCCGACTGCAGGCCGCGGCCTTGCTGGGCTTCGCGCTGTACGGTGGCACCGCGGTGGCATTGCGGTTGGGCCACCGGACTTCGGTGGACTTCGACTTCTTCTCCGAGCTCCCGCTCGATCGCGAGGCTGTCCACGCAGCCTTTGGATTCGTCGCGGGCGCGACGGTGTTGCAGGACCACAGCCACACCTTGACCTTGCTGGTCGATGAAGGTGATGCAAGTGCGCCGGCCACGGTCAAGGTGTCGTTTTTCGGCCTGATCGGCTTCGGCCGTGTCGGCGAGCCTGCGATCACCGGAGAAGGTGGTCTGCATGTTGCTTCGTTGGACGACCTGATGGCGACCAAGCTCAAGGTGATTCTCCAGCGTGCGGAGGCCAAGGACTACCGCGACATCTCGGCGATGTTGAACGCCGGGGTCGACCTGGCCCGAGGGCTGGCGTCAGCGCGTGCGATGTTCGGCCCGAGTTTCCAGCCCAGCGAGAGCCTCAAGGCCCTGGTCTACTTCGAGGACGGTGACCTGCACACCTTGGACCGGATCGACAAGTCTCGTTTGTCGGCGGCGGCCGGTGCGGTGCGCGACCTGCCGGTGGTGGCGATCCTCGATCAGCGACTGACCTCGACGACAGGTCAACCGACCCTGTAGAGAGTTCGGCCATCACAAGAACTTGATACGAGTCGATCCGAAACGGCGCCTCGGCTGCGAGGGGCGGGCGAGGGGAGTCTCGGGATGGTTCAGCACTCGACGTCGACGGAAGCGGCACCTCGATCCAGGCTGCCGGCCAAACTCGCCAACCGCCGCATGGGCGGCGTCATCGACCGCGAACGCCTGTTCGCATGGCTGGACGCCCAGGGCGAACGCCCGCTGCTGTGGATCACCGGCCCCGCCGGTGCCGGCAAGACCACCCTGGTGTCGACCTGGCTGGCCAGAACGCACACACCGGGGGTCTGGTACCGGGTCGATGCCGACGATGGCGATCCGGCCACGGTCTTCAGCTACCTGGCCCTGGCAGCGCGCGCCCACAGCCGCAAGCGCAAGCTGCAGCTGCCGGCGCTGACACCGGAGGTCCTGCTCGACGTGCCCGGCTTCGCGAGCCGATTCTTCGGCCAGTTCTTCGCGGCCCTGCCGGCGCGTTGCGTGCTGGTCCTGGACGCCCTGGAGGCGGCGCCCGGTCCGGCACTGGAGACGCTGTTGCCCTGGGCGCTGCAGGAGCTGCTGCCAGGGCAGCGCGTGATCGTCACCAGCCGCGAGGGCCCACCGCCGGCGCTGGTGCATCTGCACGCGCGCGGCGAACTGGCCACGCTGACCTGGGACGACCTGCGCCTGAGCAACGACGAGGCGCGCCTGATCGCGGCAGGTTCCAGCTCGGCCACGTCGGTCTCGGGCACGACCGAAGACGAAGCCGGGCGCCTGCACGCGTTGTGCGACGGCTGGGCCGCCGGCTACGTGCTGCTGCTCAACGTGCGCCGCCGCGGCGCCATCCCGGGGCCGCTGACCCTCCGCCCCGGCGAGACGCTGCAGGAGCAATTGTTCCCGTACTACCTCAACGAACTCTTCGAGCGCGCCGACCCGGCCGCGCAGCAGTTGTTGATGCAGACCGCGCTGCTGCCCGCCTTCAGCGCCGCCGATGCGGCAGCGCTGGCACCGTCGGGCGACGCCTCATCGTTGCTGCAGGCCCTGTACCGGCGCCACTTCTTCATCGAACGCAGCGCCGATGTGCCGCCGCTGTACCGTTACCACGCGCTGTTCCGGGAGTTCCTGCTGCGGCAGGGCGAAGAACGGCTCGGAGCGGCGCGCTGCCGGCAACTGCAAGGCCAGGCCGCGGGCCTGCTGCAGGCCAACGGGCGGACCGAGGAGGCCTTGCAGCTGTGGATCCAGGCGCAGTCCTGGGACGACGCCGTACCGCTGATCCTGGCGTTGGCGCAACCCTGGCTGGTGCAAGGGCGCTACGCCACGCTGGCGCAGGCGATCGACGGGTTGCCGCAATCGCTTGCCGCCTCGAACCCGTGGCTGTCGTACTGGCGCGGGGTGGCAATGCTGCCGATGTCGCCGCCGCAGGCGCGGTGGTCACTCGAAGTCGCCTTCAATGCCTTCGAGCGGGCCGGCGACCGGATCGGTTGTTTGATGGCTTGCAGCACGATTCTCGAGAGCTTCATGTTGCAGTGGGGTGACTTGATTCCGGTCGACTCTTGGGGCGATGCCTTGCGTGACCTGCTGGCGCAGGAGGGAGACATTCCGCTGGAGGTCGAGGTCCGCGCGCTGACCAGCACGGTGGTATTGATGATGCGGGGCGCGCACTTGCATGGTGACCTTGTCTATCGTGCGCACCGGCGCTCCCTGGCGCTGTTGCCACAGTTGGCGGATCCAGGCTTGCGTCTGGTGCTGGCGACGTATTGCATGTTGGCCATGATCCTCTTGGGCGAGTGGTCGGCCGGCCTTCGGTTGGCTGCGGAAGTCGAGGCACAACTCAAGTTGGACGAGGTTCCGCCGCTGCAACGGATCACCTTCATGGCCATGGCCAGCGCGCACTCGCTCTGGAGTGGGCACTTCTTCGATGTCGTTGCTGCAGCCGATCAGTTCAGCGCTCTGACCAGGGCATGGAACATCCGTGTCTTCGACATCCAGTACGGCGGCAACGTCGTGACCGCGCACCTGCACCTCGGCGATGTCGAAGCGGCGGCGTCAGTGCTGCAGAACTTGACAGCTGAACGGGGCCGGCAACTCGATGAGGCCGACCTCGACCACCTCGCCGGCTTGATTTCGCTGTTGCGCGGCCAATTGCGGCTGGCGCGTGAAAGGCTCGATCAAGCCATTCTCAAGTCCACCATCTGCGGCAGCGAAATGCTTGCCGCCATGATCCGCCTGGTCCTGGCCCAGGTCCTGGAACTCCTGGCTGACACCCGTGGCGCGTTGCAACAGTTGCAGGCCGTGGCCGACTTCGCTGCAGCGTCCCGGCAGAGGCTCCTCGAACAGCCTGCACTGACCCTTCGCGCCTGGGTCCTGGGCCGACATGGCGACGCGGCGGCAGCCGATCTGCTGCGAGTTGCCCTGGCCATGGGCCGCGAACAGGGCTACCGCCTGATCTTTCCCTTCGTGCCCGATGCCGTGATGCAGGAGATCGGCCTGATGGCCCTTCGCGCGGGCATCGAGGTCGACTACATGTGCGAACTCCTGCGCGTGCGCCGCGTCCCGCCCCCCAGCCCCGGCGCCGACGTCGACGCCCATTGGCCCTGGCCGATCCGCGTCTCATTGCTCGGCCCCTTCACGCTGCTGCTCGACGACGCGCCGATCCGCCTGGCCGCCAAGGCGCCGAAGAAGCCGCTGGAGTTGTTGAAACTGCTGGCCGCCTTCGGTGTCGACAGCCTGCCGCTGGCCACCATCGAACAGCACCTGTGGCCCGACCTCGACGGCGCCGCAGCGCGCAATGCCTGCAATGTCGCGCTGCACCGCCTGCGCAAGCTGCTCGGCGACGAACAAGCCCTGCAGCTGAACGAAGGCCGGCTGAGCCTGAACCCGCAGCGGGTGTGGACCGACGTGGCGTCGTTCGTCAGGCAATCCGGGTCCGACGCGGCCGACCCCGAGCGCTTGCTGAAGACCTACCGCGCCCACCTGCTGCCGGACCTGGAGTCGCCATGGGTGCTGGCCGCGCGCGAACGCCTGCGCAGCCGCTTTCTGCGTGCCATGGCGCCGCCGCTCGAAGGGCTGGAGCGCGACGGCGCGTTCGAGGCGGCGGTGACCCTGCATCGCCGCGTGATCGAGGTCGACCCCGCGGCCGAGGCTTTCCATCTCGGCCTGGTGCGCTGCCTGCTGGCGCTCGGCCGCCGTGCCGAAGCGCTCGATGCCTGCGATCGCTGCAGCGAACAGCTGTACCGGGAGCGCGGCCTTCGCCCGTCTGCGCCGCTGCTGGCGTTGCGACGGCGCATCGAAACGGCCTGATCGGCCGCCGCGCCTTCGGCCGATGCCGGTCAATGGCGCGGCACGGCAGCGTGCCACCGCTGGGGGGCATCGGTATGCCATCGGTAAGCGTTCGCCTTCCAGGATGGGCAGCGCAGGGGGCCCCGGCGCGCCCGCACTTCATCAATGACCCAGGAGAACCCATGAACGTCGCCCTTCATCGTCGTGAAGCTGTTGGCCGGTCGCTGCGCCTGGCCGTGATGACCGCACTGTGGTGCTGTACCGCCGTTGCCAGCGCGGCCACCGTCGATTTCCAGGGCTTGGGCAAGGTGGTGCCGACAGGACTGCCCGACCCCGAGGGCAACCTGCCGCTGCAGGTGCTCGCCCGCAGCAGCGACTACAGCTTCGGCGGCGCCCGACGCTGGCGGCTGGAGAGCCGTTTCGTCTCGAACATTGTCACCGGCGTTGGCAGCGGCGTGTTCCGCTTCTACTCGGGCAACGACGACTTGTCGGGCAGCGTCACGATGCTGCTGATCCCGGGCACGGAGTTCGGGGCGTTCGACACCAGCTACACCGTCGAGGGCGGAAGCGGCCGCCTGGTCGGGTTTTCGGGGCTCGGCCGCAGCACGGTCACGCTGCTCGGCCCGCAGACGAAGCCTCCGACGCCTTTCGAGGAAGCGGGGCAACTCAGCATCACCCGCCATGACGCTGCCTCCGACCGCAAGCTGCTGATGGAACTCGGGATCTTGCGTTGACGACGCGCGCCAGTGGAGCACGTCATGAGTGGCATGACCTCGGGCTTGCTGGTGGCCTACCTTGCGCTTCACGCCACGTTCGCCTGGGCGCGCGTGGCGGTGTTCCGCATCGACGGGCCGACGCCGCGCGGCGTGCGCCTGATCGAACTGTCGTCGACGGCCTGCATCGTGATCGGTGCCTGGCTGATCGCAGGGCGAGACACGGCTGGGTCGGCCATCGATGGGCTCGCGGTGCTGCTGGCCGCGATGTCGGCCGGGCTGTTCGGCTGGGCTCTGCGTTGCATCCGGTCGATGCAGCTGAGCGCGGCCTTCTCTGCCGAACTGCCTCAGCAGCTGATCACGCAAGGTCCTAACCGACTCGTCCGCAACCCGTTCTACCTGGCCTACCTGCCGGCCCATGCCGTGCCGTGAGCAGCGTCGCAGTCATTGGCTGCCGTGCCGGGGCTGCTGCTGATGGGCGCGATCTACCACCGCGCGGCGCTGCAGGAGGAACGCAAATTCATGGCCAGCCCGCTGGCGCAGGAATGGTCCCGCTACCGCCAGCGAACGGGTCGCCTCCTGCCGCGCTGGCGGTCGGGGATAGGAACCAAACGCAACTTTCCCCCTTGAAGTCACTCCGGCAAGGCGCTTGACGACCCGCAGATGGGGTCCTTGGTTTGCGCGGCTGCCTTCAGATGATCGACCGCAGGCCCACCGTGCTTCACCCGCGGCGTGCGCCCGCGGGATTTCCCTCGCGATCGGGGCTCCGGCAGCTCGCCGAAGGTCCAGGCGGTATGGGCCTGGCCGCCGAACTCGGCCTTCAGCGCCGCCAGGTGGCGGCGCCATCACGCCGCCGATGCCGGTCTCGCCGACCATGATCACATGGTAGGCGCCGGTGCCCATGTCCATGTTCTCCGAGGTCCAGCCGAAGAGTTGGCCGTAGAAGGCCATGGCTGCCTGGAGATCTGGGGTCGTCAGCTCTGACCAGCTGAAGGCGCCGTGGGTCGTGTAAGGGTCCATCGTCGTTCCTGATGTCGAGGAAGGTCGATGCTGCGCTCCCTCGGCGAGCGGCGTCGATCGATGCCCCCGTGCGGCGTGTCAGGCTCCGATCTGCCGCGCCAGTTCCATCGTCGCTGCCTCCGGCCGGGTACCGAGGACAGTCCGCAGCAGCGCCTGGCAACGTCGGAACGCGTCCAATGCCTCGGCTTCGCGGCCCAGCACGTGCAGGCAATGGATCTGCACCCGGTGCAGGCCCTCGGCCACCGGGTCGACCTCGGTCACCCGCCGCGCGAGGTCGATCGCCTCCTCCAGGCGCCCCTTGGCCTGTAGGCGGTCTGCCAATGCGGAGGCGACGCGCAGGAATCGGCTGCGGATTCGCTCGCGCGCCACCAATGCCCAGGGGGACTCATCACCCGGAAGAAAGTGCCCCGGGTAGCGAACCAGCAGTGCCTCGATCGTCTCCGGGTCATCGTTCTCCGCAGCGCGCGCGGTGGCGCGCTCGAACGAATCTGCGTCGATCCAGACCCGCTCGGGATCCAGGTGCAGCCGACCTTCGGACAGCACCACTGCCCGATCGTCGCCCAGCAAGCGGCGCAGGCGATGCAGGGCCGAGTTCAACGCGTTGTGCGATGCATCCCCATCCAGGTCGGGCCAGAGATCCTGTTCCAGCGCCCCACCGGCAACACCGTTGCTGCCACCGCCCAGGGCCACCAGCGCACGAAGCAACTCGAGTGGCTTCTTGGGCGCCTTATGCACGGGCACGAATGGACGGTCGCCGATGCGCAGCTCGAACCGGCCCAGGGTGTAGACGCGCAGGCGCCAGGGCCATTCGTCCGCGTCCGGTGCGGGAGGCGGCACCGCACGGCGCCGAATCAGTTCGTGCACGTGGTCGCCGCCGAGGCCGTGCCGCAGTGCCAGCAAGGCCAGGTCCTGCAGCAGGGACCGTGGAACCCAGGGGAAGACGACGTACCAGCCCTGCTCGCTGCCCAGGGACAGTCCGATGCGCAGCCTTTCCAGCGCAGTTCCGACATCTCCTCGGCGCAATGCCAGCCAGGCTCCGATCATGCGCACGCCATGCTCCAGCATCGGCGTGCGCGCAGCATCGGCATAGGCGGAAACGGCCTGCAGTTCGGCTTCAGGCGCCATTGGTGGCGCGCCGGACATGTGCAGTGCCAATGCCAGCGGCAGGCGAAACTGCGCGGCCAGGAGATCGGCCCCCTCCCGCATCGCCTGGTCGACCGCTACCCGGAGATCGACCGCGGCACGAGCCGACTCACCGTGCGCCAACGCGACCAGCCCATGTTGCAGGTCGATGGTGGCAGCATCGAGCCGCCTGCCTGGAAGCAGGCCCGCACGCATGCGCGCCAGCCAGGGCTCGGCCCGCGCGAGGTCGTCTCGGTTCAAGGCGGCAAACACCGCGGCACTGGCAGTCAACGTGACGAGCGCCGGGATGTTGTGGCACACCGCCACGGCCTCGGCCTGTTCGGTTGCCGCGAAGGCGGCCTCGGCCTGGCCGTCCCACACCAGCAGCCGGGCATGCATTGCGCGCCAGAACACGGCTGGCTGGGGCTGCAACGACGGTGGCGGCAGCAACGGCTCGGTCAACTCGACGAAGCGAAGCCCGGAACGCCACTGCCCGCGCAGGTACATGATCAGCACCAGGAAGGCTGCCAGCGACAGGCGCAGCGACGGATCTTCCACCCTTGCCAGCAGGCGGTGCGCGCGTTCGCAGGCCGTGTCGATCCGGGCGGCATGGCGATGACCGCGGAAGATGAGCACGGCGAAGCTGGACAGGACACGCACCTCGGCCTCCGCGGGCAGGTTGTCTCCGCACAGCGCGAGCAAATCGACCAGACGTTCCGCCCAGGCATCCACATCGCGCATGTCGCCCCAGCCGTACAAGAGTGCGTCGAGCGTGGCGGCGCAGGCCTGCAACTGCCCCACGACATCGCCGCGCTCGGCAAAACCCGCATAGGCGGCCTCGAAGTCGCTGCGGGCACGCTGCGGCGCCACGGCCAGCGCCGCCATGCCGCGCCAGAAGCTGACGCCGTGTTCCCAGGCACTGGTTCCTGCCGGCAATGCCGCGATCGCCTGTCCGAGCGTGGCGATTCGGCCCTGGCGCAACAGGCTCGGCGCCAGACGGCATGTCAGCGCAGCCGCCGTCTCGCGCGCACCGGCCTCGATGTGCAGCGCCAGGGCCGACTCGTCCTCGCCGGCGGCCAGGAGCACCTCCGCCGAACGCAGCAGCAGCGCGCGGCAGCCATCCTCCCCCAGCTGTTCACGGGCTTGCTGGCGCAGAAACTGACGGAACAGCGGGTGGTAGCGGTAGACCCTGGGCACCTGGTCGCTGCTGTCGATGAAAAAGTGGCGTCGCACCAGTTCTACCAGCAGAGGTTCTGCCTCTGTGGCGGCCAGTCGGGACGCCTGGGCGGCCGTGAAGCTGGGCATCGCCGAGGTATGCACCAGCAGCGTGCGAAGTGCTGGATCGGCGATTGCATAGATCTCGCGCAGGTAAAACGGGAACAGCTGCTCCACCGTCGGCCCGGGAAGGTCGATCAGGCCGCGGCGCGCATGGGCCGCCACCAGCACGAAGCCGGCGACCCAGCCACGGGTGGCTTCGAGCAGACGCTGCAGCGAGGCATCGGGAAGCTCGCTGGCCAGGCTGCGTGCCTCTGACGCATTCAACCTCAACGCTTCGCCATCGATCACCATCAGCGTACCCGCGGCCTGCAGATGCGCCAGCGGCGTCGGAACCGCGTCGCGGCTGGTGGCCAACAGCCGCGCCTCGGACGACATCTCGGACATCGCTGCCACCAGCACCGCCGTCAGGGCTTCGGTGCGGGATTCCTCCGCGGCGTCGAACACCAGCACGACGCGCGCAGGCAATGTGGCGAAGAACCCCCGGAAGAACCGCCGCGCGAAACCTGGCAAGTCCAGCCGGAACTCCGGTGTGAGCGCCGGCAGCACCAGGCGACGCTTGCGGGAGATGGCAGAGGCGCCCTGGGCCAGGTAGCTGAAGATCGTTGCCGGGTCGGCATCGTCGGCGTCGACCTGGTACCAGAGCACCGGCAAATTGCGCCGAGATACCCAGCCAGCGGCAAGCGTCGACTTGCCGGCGCCCGCTGGCCCCTGGATCCAGATCAGAGCCGCAGGCGATGCCGCGTCCAGGCGCTCGAACAACCGCTCGCGATCAACGGCACCGCGGGCCTTTCGGATGGACAGCTTGGCAGGCAGGCGCGTCCTGCCTCCGGAAAGACGGTCGGAATTTCCCATGGCGCCCCCCTGCTCTCGGCTGCCAGCACATCCCGTTCCTCGCGGCAGTGTCTCACGAGTCGCCTGAGAAGTGGTCGCGCAAATCTGTACAGCGCGATAAGTGGAAACTCCGGGCGTCAAGCCGGGCCGAGAAGGGCCTGGCAAGAAGGAGTTTTCGATGGTCAAGAAATCAGGACTTCGGCTCGTGGACGCGCCAGATCGTTCAGTCGCTGGTACTCGAACGCTTCGACACGCAGCTGTCCCTGGCCAGCATTGGGGCGATGTTGGCCAGGCTGGGCTTGACGGCGCAGAAGC
>Ga0209573_1004944_pt1 | contig 12595 bp, 7 predicted proteins | sample TNRBio252014_DNA_FD_185870 | JGI IMG/M metagenome (GOLD analysis project Ga0209573, IMG submission 185870) | Wastewater treatment Type I Accumulibacter community from EBPR Bioreactor in Madison, WI, USA - TNR Reactor_6/25/2014_ DNA (SPAdes)... | ecosystem: Engineered > Bioreactor > EBPR >...
TGCCAGTCGTACCTGGTCTCGACCAGATGGCGGGCATTTGCCGCCAGCCGGCCATGCAAGTCAGCGTCGCTTACCAGCCGGATGGTCTGGCTGGCGAAGCGCTCGGGGTCGTCGGCCAGCAGCAGGTACTCGCCATCGACCACGTCCAGCCCCTCGGCGCCCTTGGACGTGGCCACCACCGGCGTGCCCAGGGCCATGGCCTCCAGGATTTTCAAGCGGGTGCCGCCGCCCTGGCGGATGGGCGCCACGGCTACCGCGGCCCCGGCCATCGGCAGGCGCACGTCCTCCACGAAGCCGGGGAGGTGGACACTGTCATCCAGGGCCAGGCCGGCCAGGTCTACGCCCTCGGTCGAGCCGGTGATAGTTAGCGACGCTTCGGGAACCTGACCACGAATGCGGGGATAAACCTCAGCCAGGAACCAGCGCATGGCGTCGTAGTTGGCGCTGTAGGTCAGGCTGCCGTTGTAGACCAGGCTGGCCGGCCGCGGCTGGGCCAGGCCGGGCCGGTTGTGCGCGCAGTCCACGCCGTTGGGCACGACCTCGACCCGGCCGCGGTAGCCGGGCAGATCAGACTGGCAGACGGCCCGATCCTGCGCCGAAACCATGGTGACCAGGTCGAACTGCTTGAAGAGACGCGCTTCGTAGCGGCGGGTCTTCTGCCAACTGGCCCAGCAGCGCAGCCGCTGGACGGCGCTGGTCTGCTCGGCGTAGCGCTCCTGCATCCAGCGGGTCAGCGAGTTGTGCTCCTCCAGGATCGTGGCTGTGGCCGGCGGCGCGTGCAGGGCGTAGGCCGCCATCATCTCGGTGGAGGCGATCACTGCGTCGAAGGCCTGCGTCTGCAACCAACGGGCCGCGGCCCGGCTCATGGCCGGCAGGGGGCGGGCCGCCACCGGCGAGGGCGACAGGAAGGTGCGCAGCGCGCCGGCCCGGTTGGCGACAAAGGGATCGACCGCCACGACCTCGACCTGCCCGCAGAATCGGGTCAGCGGCGCGGCGTCCTCGGGTCTGGCCGTGGCAAAGGCAAAGGACAACAGCGACACCTCGTGCGTCCGGCCCAACGCCCGCAGCAAGTGATAGACGCGTAGCTTGGAGCCGTTGTCGGGCGGATGGGGAAACCAGGTGGATAGGAAGAGGACGCGCATGGCTAGCCGAGAAACTTGCGGTATGTCAGTTGATAGCTCAGATCGCGGCGCCGTTCGCCGATGAGACGCGCCGGCACGCCCCCGACGATGGTGTACGGTTCTACATCATGCGTCACGACCGCGCCGGCTGCGACCACAGCGCCCTCACCGACCGTAATGCCCGGCAGTATGGTCGCACGCGCGCCGAGAAATACCCGGTCGCCGATTGCCACGGAAGCGCCGCGCCAACCAAAGTCAGGGCTGTTGGGATCGTGTTCCAAAGTGAGTATCTGGGTACCCTCCGAAATGCTGACGTTGTTCCCGATGCGCAGCCCTGATCTGCCATCCAACAATACGCCGCGGTTGATCACGCTGTGTGCGCCGATCGACACGCCGGCTGGCCGATAGAAGCGGCAGCGGCGATGAATGCTGGTGGTCTTGCCAATTGCCACGTGAAAGACCCGGCGATAGAGGAACAGCCGCACAGAATGGGACGGGATTACACCTGTCAACTCGATGAAGTAGTCCTTGGCATCGATCCAGCGCCAGTACCAGCGGCTGAGGAAGAGCTTGAACTTCAACGGCGCTCGCTGGCGGAAGACGCTGGGTATCCTCTCTTTTGCAGCCTCGTGGTCTTGCGCTACGCCTCTATCCATAGCAACTCCTGTCAGATTCTTGTTCATTGTTTCAGACACCCTGCTCCGCGACCGCCCGATCCAACAAGGCCTCTAGCTGTTCGACCATGCGCTCCAGAGAGTAGTGCGTCAGAACAGTCTCTTGCCCCTGGCATGCCAGTCGATAACGCAATTGGGGATCATCCAGCAGCCGGCCAAGCTGGCGCGCCAGGTCGGTGCTGTCCTCTGCTGCACAGACCAAGCCACTGACTTCGTTATCCAACACTTCGTCGGTGCCTCCTACCAAGGTACCTACCACCGCCAAGCCGGCAGCCATGCCTTCGATGACCACACGGGCAAATGCCTCTGGGTAAATCGAGGTTAGCAAAAGAACATGACAGGCATGCATCAACTCTGGCATGCGCTCACGTGGCAGCCAGCCCAGAAACGATATCAGGTCCGTAACGTCATAGCTCGCCGCCAACTGCTGTAAATGCGCCAGGTATTCAGCCGGGCCATTGCCTGCGATCAAGAGGCGGAAAGCGCGCTGCGGACGAGCTTGCGCCAGCTTACCCACCGCCTCGACCGCTACGTGGATGCCTTTGTCGGCGCTGACGCGGCCTGCCAGCAGCAGATTAACCGGGGGCGGGGCGTCTGGCGGGGGTGCTGAGCGATAGAAGCTATCGGTTTCAACACCGTTGTAGATCACTTCGGTTTGGGGCGGCAGCGTGCCTTCGGCCAGTCCCTTGCGGCGCATGTAGTCGCTGACCACGGCCACGTGGCGCATCTGCGGCCGGACTGGCTTGCCTTCACGACGCATTTGGGCAAGAGCCAGATGGCTTAGCACACTTTTCGGATAGCGCATGAAAGTCTGTTTGCCCGGAGGCTGCGACCAATAGCGCCAGAACAGGTCAGGCTCGGCCGGCGTGTATCCGGCCAGCCAGTAGGCTACAGCGACGTTTGGCAGCGCCTCGGCATCAACAGCCAGTTCTTGAGGTAAGCCCTGCAGATTCCAAATGAACACTACGTCGGGGTTGAATTGTTTCACAACGCTGTGAAAAATGGATCGGTTGCGTGCCTCGAAGCGCCGTCTGGTCAGGAAAAACTGGCCGGCTATGCTTAACCGGGAGTCAGGATTCGGTTGGATACCTAGCAAACGGAAGACATCCGGCTCATCTGCAACCTCATCTGCTTTCACACCCCAATCGCTGGTTAGTACGGCATATGTGTGCCCTCGTTTTGCCAGTCGTTCAGCTACGTTGCGGCAGAGTTGTTCGTAACCGCCGACTTCGTACGGTGGGTAATAGTTAGAAAGGAAAAGTATCTTCATCTGACTATCTCGCCCAACCAGACTTCAATTTCATCAATCATGCGTTCGAGTGTGAAACGATCCAGCACGGTGCTGCGCCCTGCTTCAACGATGCGGGCGCGTAGAGCAGGATCTTTCTGCAGTCTTAGGATGCATTCGGCCAATTGGCCGGCATCATTGGGCTGAAAGACCAATGCGTTGACTCCATTTTCGAGTATCTCGGGTTGCCCTCCCACCGGCGTGCCAACGACCGCCAGGCCTGCTGCCATGGCTTCCATCACCGTGCGGGCAATCGGCTCCTCATAGACCGACGTAAACAGGAAGACATCATGACCAGCCAGGATGGCGGGAATCTCGCGGCGCAGCACGCGCCCACGGAAAACCACGTGATCGTTCAGATTCAAGGCACGTACGCGGTCCTGCAAATGAGCTTCATAGTCCGGGTGCCCACTGCCGACCACATCTAGGGTGATAGCGTCAACTTGGCCCTGTTGTTTGATCAGGCCCAATGCCTCTATTGCCGTATGCACTCCCTTGTGCGCAAGCAGACTGCCGGTATATATCAGCCGCAGCCCATTGTTCGTTGTGCGCTGCGCCGCAGCACGCTCAAACGGCTCCGGGTCAATGCCGTTGTAGATCACACGAGCGCCGTGGGGCAACACGCCGGCCTGGCTCAGTTTATTGCGGACGTATTCACTGACGCATGCGACGTGATCGAGCCGTAAGGGATGCAAGTCCTTTTCTCGGTCCAGCCGGCGCAGTGCATACCAACGGGCCGGTTTCATCAGCGCATTGGTCGTACCACTGCGGGAAGGCTGCTGCCAGTAGGCTCGATGCGGGTCAGGTTGCATGAACCAATAGCCCGCGACGGCGTAGGCGACTCGTCTTGGCAGCCACTGCTCGGCCCAATAAGCCACCTGAAACGACAGGTTCCACATGCCCCAGATGAAGATGACATCTGGTTGGAAGGCATCCAGGGCATTGCGCAACTCGCGTACGTTGGCCTTTTCCTGTCCAGGGCGACGCAGAAAGAAATCCACAGGCCGATAATAATTGATATCGGCCTGAAGGTAAATGGTGCGCGTGATATCTGATTCGGTCGGCGACTGACCACTCAGGCCGTGGCGGCTGGTCAAAACGTGGCAGTCGTGTCCGCGCGCCTGAAGATGCTGCACGATCTCCTGGCAGTTCTGTTCCCAGCCGCCCAAGTCGTGAGGCGGGTAGAAATTGGAAATGAACAGAATGCGCATGGTTACCGGAAGCTCCGCATTGTAAGCCTGGCGTAGGATTGTCGCAGATTCTCTGCCGCACGCTGCCCCAATGAAAGCTTGAACAAACGGCGGCCGACCAAGGGGTCACGCAGCAGTCCGGGTTGCGACTGGATCGCTCGCAGTAGGTAACTTCGCGCCGCAGGCCAATCATTTGCCTGTTCACTGAGCATCGCCAGAGCCAGATAGGCGTTGCCGTAGGCCATGCTGCGCAGAGCCTGCACCGGCGGGCTGGCAGATGCGAAGAGATCCTCCAGCCTGCGCAGCATCTCGGCGCCGTTGCCTTGGATGTCCACGAGCTCTGCCTGGCCCCGGTAGCCGCGCGGTTGATCGCCCAGAGCTAACTCGTAGAAGGTGTCCAGGCGCTGTAGGATGACTGGATCGGTCTCGACAGCTTGGAGCAGACAATGCCATCCTTCGTCTGGTTCTTGCTGAGCGATGTAGCCTAGTGCGGTTGTGCGATAAGCAAAGGCAAAGCCAAGGCGCTTCTCATCAGGCCAGGTCAGCGGATCGCCTTCTGGCGGGCCGAAGTGTTTGGTGAGTACGGCAATGCGATTGGCGTGCATGTATCCCGTGTTGGTGGACATGCTGTTGGGATAAACGCGATAACACGTCAAAGGTTCAGCGATGTGCGCCATTGGGTAGCGCTGGGTGATGCGCAGCCAAAGATCCCAATCTTCTGTGCCCTGTCCTTGGAGCTTTGTGTCGAAACAGCCAACATCATGCACGATTTGGGAGCGAACGAGCACCACACATGGCGGGAAGAAACCGCCCTCTAGCAATTGCCCATGCAACGCATCAGGGGGAACCGGTCGCCCGCCGATTTGCGGCAACTTCAGGCCATCCTCGTCGATGTGATAGTTGAGAGTGTAGACGCCCGCCAAACCAGCGTCGTCTCTCAACACGGGGACGCATCGCTCAAGAAATGTGGGCAGCCAGATGTCGTCAGCGTCTAGAAAGGCCAGGTGTTCGCCTTGCGCCGCACGAATCCCGGTGTTACGCGCACCAGCCAGCCCACGGTTCTCCTGATGGATACAACGAACGCGTGCATCGCTGTAGCCGGCCACAATGGCGGCTGTACCATCGGTAGAGCCGTCGTTCACTACGATCAACTCCCAGTGCGGATAGGTCTGGGCGAGGACGCTGGCGATGGACTGGGCGATGAAGCGCTCGCCGTTATACACGGGCATGATGACGGAGACGAGATCAGGAGTCATCACAAGCTCGCACAACTAGCGCTTTCTGGCAGCAAAACCGATCGACCCGCTAAATCTCAGTTGGTCAATCACATAATCGTCATCAGAATGGAGACGACGGGATCTGACTGATTGCATGGCAGTTCCATACAGCGATCCAATCTGGCGGAATGGCTGGTATAGAATCTGCTTCTTGCCCCCTCCCTCCACAAAAGTGAACCAAGCCATTGCATTCTGGGCCGTCCAACCGGGCCAGAATGCAATGATTTCGAAACCCGCTTCATCCAGGAAAGACTCGACGCCCAGGTGGCTCATATGAAAGTAGCTCTTGGTATGCTCAGCTTCAAGGAAGGCCGTTGTGCCGAGGAATAAAGCACCGGTACGAGTTACTCGTCCTAGTTCTCGAGCCACAAGCCATGGCTTCCGCATGTGCTCTAAAGCGGCGATAGAGACCACAAGATCAAAGGACTGGTCTTGAAACGGCAGGAAATGCCCATCTGCCAGTAAGGATGCTCGCCCAATCGTCATATCGACGCCAACCCAAGTGTACCCACAGGAGTCCAACTGTCTCTGCGTATCCCCTGGTGTCTTGGATGAACCACAGCCCAGGTCCAAAGCTCGTTTCCCTGACCCAACGGTTATCTCAGGAAATTGACTTGCTAGCGCATAAACAAACCGGTCGCGTTCTGCATCAAGCTGGAGGTACTTTATCTGATTTCGCGTATGATCTTCCGTCTCCCGAGCCCATGATATGCGGTTGCCAAAATTTTCCATAATAGCACCTTGGATGGTGGTAATGGCTTGACGCTGTGTCAAAGTGCGCAAAGGGAGCTTCAACAGACCTCGATTACGCAGGAGCGAAGGATCCAGCAACAAGGCTAGACTAGTCGACTGAACAACGCGGCCGCGTTCACAGCGGGGAAAGCTGTCAAACGCAGTGATTGCAGCGACTTCCGCTTTGACACTGCGTCGATCAGTATTGCGAAAGCGCACGGCAGATGGCCAGTGATCGAATACATAGTCCACAAAAGCCAGCGCCTCCTTCAGCGGCGTGATCGTGTCATACAATCCCCAAGCGACATAGGCCACGGACGTGCGGAGGTGCGGATTGCGCTGAAAGTCAAGATACTCCGTATCCAGGGCTGCAATCTTTTCCAACTCAGCGTTCGCCTGATCAGGTCGTTGGACAGCATATAGGTACAGGGCAACGCCCCACCAGGTCTCCAGCAGCGCCTGCGTTTTGAGTGACTCTAACTCAGGAGGATCGCCCAGCCGGGCAAAGGCACGCTGGACGGTGGTCTCATGCGCCTGACCTATGCGACGACTCAAGCGTTTCTCTGGGTTGAAATGGCCGGTCATACGGTACAGCACAAGGGGCTCAGGTACGAAACCGATCCTCCACTTATATGCCAGTCGAAAGGCCAGATCCCATTCCTCAGCCTGGATGATATCCTCGTCAAACAGCCCCACATCGTCAAGGCATGCCTTGCGCAACACCATCGAGCTGAGCGGGGCTGCGATGAAAGAGTGGCGTAACACAATGCGCCGAAACGCCTCTTCACCTGGCGGCGGCCAATCTTCTCCCGTGGCTTGCGTTCGCAAATAACGCAACGACTGATCGACAATGTAAGCGCCACAATACGCCAATCCCAAGGAAGAGTCTTGCTCGAACAACGCCACCTGTTTTGCAAGCTTGGTGGACAACCAGACATCGTCCGCGTCCAGGAATGCAATCAAGTGGCTGCAAGCCGCCCGGATCCCGGCGTTACGTGCCGCAGATGGTCCACCGCTGGCCGACATTCGGATCACTCGCAACCGTGGGTCAGGGATGCCTGCCAGGATGTCAGTCGTCCCATCGGCGGAGGCATCATCAACGACAATCACCTCCAGATGGGTGTATGTCTGGCACAGCGCGCTTTGCACGCTCTGGGCGATGGTATCCGCCATGTTGTGAGCAGGAATGATGACTGAGACTACAGGTGTCATAGCTTCGAGACTTCTCGGCTGCGTCAGGTAAAGTCAAGCGGACACTAACGGCTTCGAACGCGCCACAGGAGCACCCCGGCGACGATCAGCAGCACCGGCAGCACGCTGAACGCAAGGATCACGCCGGTGCTAGTACTGGCCGTCGGTTGTTCGTTGGACATAACGGGAGACCGGAGGTTTGTAACCGTCGGCTCCGGGATTGGTGTGGGTGCAACGGTGGGGCCGGCTGGCGCCGGCTCACTCATGGCCACGACGACAGGCAGTGGTACTGGCGGTTCAGCCTCAGCCGCTGTACCAAGGCTGGCGTGCAGGATGCGGCCGGGTTTGCTGCTGTCAAGGTTTCCACCATGATCCTGCCATACCACATGCAGTTGGTTGCCCAGGGCAACGACTGCCTGCGCATGATGCGCGGCACCCACTAACCGCTGTTCGGCGACGGGAACGACGGGCGACCAACTGCCCTCACTCCAGGTGGTATACTCCAAGCCATTGAGCGACGGCCATACCAAATGCACTGCGCCATCGCCGTCCACAGCGATGCCTTGCCAGTTGTTGTAACCGCCCGATGGGATGACCACTTGACGGGGAGTCCACGTCTCGCCGCCATCCTCCGACCACTGGTGATAGCGTTGCATGTCGGGCCGGCCAACCCACACAATGTGGACGCGATCGGAACCATCGACGACAATGTTGCCCCACTCCGGCTGCAAGCCATCGATTTGGCGGTCGTACGTTCCTCTGCCGTCGATCTCATCCACGACCATGGGGCTTGACCAGTCCAATCCACCGGTTTCGGAACGGGCATAGTAGACTGCGCGGCCACTGTAGGCCAGCAGCGAACCAGGTGAAGAGTCGTCGAGCATCCAGACGGCGTGCAACGTGTTCTGGCTATCAATCGCCAATCTCGGCCTGACTTCGTGCTCGTCATCTCGCAACACGTAACTGCGCTCGATGCAAGTAGGTTCGCTCCAACTGTCTCCCTGATTGGATGACGCCCGATGACAGATGCCGGCCCCATCCATGACACTGGCGTACACCAGGTGCAATGTGCCGTCCGCCGCCAGCCGCAGGTCGCTCTGGTATGTGCCGCTAGCGAGCTCGACGGGTGGCTGCCACGCCTGCAGAGATCCTGCTTGATCCACTGGAGCCCAGCTATGATACAGGGGTCCAAAGGTCCCCTGCCCTGGCGCAGACCAGACAAGATGCAGGCGGCCTGCATCGTCGACCAGAGCTCGAGGAAAAAGCGCATCCCTATTGCCCGGTGACAGGAAGATATCGATTGGTTGGGACCACAACCCATTCTCGAGACGAGCGTAGGCAATCGCCCATGGAGCGCCTTCGGCATCGACTGGTTTGGTAGACCAGAATGCATGAACTACACCACGAGAGTCGACTGCGAGCGTTGGCGATGAACCATGCTCGGTGGGAAGGGATATGGGCTGTGGTTCAGACCAACCGGGACGCGTCTGCGCCACTGCAGCAGAAGCGGTTATAGAGTTGAGCACAATGCACACGGCTGCGATCACAAGGGCTGTCCTTGGCCTGATCGAAAACATTCGTGAACGTACCAGAAGTAGTTTCATGTGAGGTGCTATGCTAGCTTACCACCCTTGCTCGAGGTTGGCGCAGTTGCTGTAGGTTCTTAGTCGCAGATTGTCCAATGAGAGTTGAAATCCACAGCCACATTGACCCTCGATTTGAAAGCAGGCGCAGATCATGTGAATATGCCGTAAATAGGCTGCGCCGTGTCTTGCTTGGCCGGCCTTGTTTTTCGTACATGAACGCCAGTTCAAGTGAAGCTCGGGCCACGAACTTGCGAGCGAACTTTCGTTGAAGTGGTGTCGAGTCCGGCAGATATAAGCAGATATTCTCGAGGAAAGTAACGGGGTCTGATGCAATCATCCGCGTACCTCCCGCCTCCAGGAATGCCTGAAACCACTGTTCGAATTCGTGTACAGACTGCAAAGGCCTTTGATCAAATTCAATAGCGGTTCTTAATAGATCCTGGGCTATTTCTATTCGTCCCCTACCATATGCACAAGCGGCGCGATAGACATATCTTTCGCTTTCGGTCGCTGGACGGCAGAACAGAGGATGCTTTAGATGAATCGCGGGTCTATCGATTTGTGGGGTAGCATTTTTTGTATTGCGCCAAAGTTGTGAGGCGAACGTGCGGCGCATCAACACACAGGAGCTATATGGCAAACGCCCTCGCAAGTGTTGAGGCAGCAACATGATTTGACGATCAATGTTGCCATCAGCAGTGATGAAGTAGTCGCTATATGCGAAGGCAGCAGTGGATTGCCTGTTCAGACCTTGCACCAACAGTGCCAGCGCATCCTCAGCAAACCATGCCCCCGCAGATATCCACGTCACGTAGTCGCCCGCTTTGGCAAACAGCCGTTCGATATCCTGACCATTTTTGGTGGAAGCAGTGATCTGGCGGCTGTTCAGTGTGTTCGACGGAGTTTCTGTAGGGTCCGAGGTGGCAGGGCAATCTACCAGCACCACTTCGACCTTAGGATAGGTTTGATTCTGGCAAGAGGTGATAGTACGGGCGATATCCGTTTGGTTGGCGTTAGGACAAACCACGAACACGGTAACCAGCTTATCCGCGTTGGTATGCAAGTGATGAGTCACGTGAGACGCCGCACGAGTCTCAATAGTTGATCGGACTTCGCGCAGAACTGATGTCAGGCTTGCCTGGGCGTGTTCGGTATACGCTGCCATGCGCTGCCGAATCGACTCGTACTCAGCCAATGCTCTTTCGAAGTGCGATTGCAAGCGGTGTGACTCGTCCCACTCGAGAACATAGTCTGCAAGTCCTACTTCTTCCATCAGCCGACGTACTTTGGCATGGTAGTTAATGGCAACAACAGGAATCCCGGCCTGAATAGCGAACACTACCGAGTGAAACGCGGTTCCAATCACGATATCCAGCCCCTGAAAATCCTGTACGGAAGCTTGCGTGGATACAGATGGTACGATCTCGGCTAATGGCTCACGATCATCGTAAGTTGGCACCACCGAAAACGGGAGCGCTGTTTTGTGGCAAGGCAGCGCGGAGATCGCATTAACCCATTGGCTTAAACCATGGTAGTATGGGCGAAGATTGACGCCACAAACAATTCCCCGCCCCGGTTCCCTAATCTCAGCACTGGGTACCGGTTGATAAAAGGTCAAATCAGGAGCCACCAGTACTTTTGGGTGCTCAATAAGGCGCTTACTTTCTGTATCACGTACAATGAAACAATCTGACTGGTCCACAAGGCTATGGACAGCAGGCACAAAGCGACTGGCGAGGCGTTTGACACCTAGTCCCAGCACAGAAATGGGCGTATGCAACAGGTGTGCCCATTGGTCAAAAGTGTTGAACGGAGGAATTGGCGCAGAGTCGAACAAGCCTCCACCACCAAGAATCACGTAGTCAAAGCTATTCAGGCGATCGAGAGCGACCTCGGATGGCGAAAACTGCAAGGGCAGTGCAATCACTCGGTGCGGCGCCAAGAAGCTACGAATTGCACTGAGCAGTATCTCATCACCCAGATTGCCGAAGCCATAATAGCCCATGACGCCGATTCGCAGTGTGGTTGTATCCATGTTTGGTGCCAGTTCTGCTCATTCTGATGCGCCCACGCCCAAGAGTAGGATTACTCATACTCTGGAAACCATTCGCAGGGCGTGTAGATTAACTCACCGCGCTTGAATGCAGAAAAAATACCTGCTTCATGTACGGCTTTCGGCATCACCTCAACTAGAATGGCATCTTCGATAAAATCAAGTGTTTGGTAACCGTCAATCAGGCCGATGGCAAAGTGATACGTACCCGGCAATAGGTTTAGCTCACGAATACGGAGACGCACTACGCCGCCCTGTTTGGCTGGAGGCATCTGGCCATACGTTTCTTGTGTTCGCCATGCCGCAATGTCTTGACCTAAGGGGGTGTGTAACCGCGCGCTTATGGCGGGGTGAGCAACCGGTTGGATGTTTTTAAAGAGGAGTTCCAATATCAGGCTTCCGCCCATTGGAATTGAACTGATCAGGTTTCCAGCTTCATCAAGCATCCTTACTGCGGAGAACAAGGCTGCGCCATTGCCCTCACGCTTTGTCAATCCATTGAAATGGGCCTCGCCGGCCTGGACGCCGGTGGCCAGGTAGGCGTGGACAACTTCTTCGGTTGCGCCACGGGCAGCGATCAAACCACCTCGCAGTAGAACTGCGATCTTGCAGAGAGATTGTACCGCTGCCATGTTGTGACTGACAAACAGCACAGTTCGCCCTTGCTTCGCTACATCCCCCATCTTCCCCAGGCACTTCTTCTGGAACGCCGCATCCCCCACCGCCAGCACCTCGTCCACCAGCAGGATCTCCGGCTCCAGATGGGCGGCGACGGCGAAGGCCAGGCGCACGTACATGCCGCTGCTGTAGCGCTTGACCGGCGTGTCCAGGAAGCGCTCGATCTCGGCGAAGGCCACGATCTCGTCGAAACGGCGCTGGATCTCGACCCGGTGCATGCCCAGGATCGCGCCGTTGAGGAAGATGTTCTCGCGGCCGGTTAGCTCGGGATGGAAGCCGGTGCCCACCTCCAGCAAGGAGCCGACGCGGCCGTGGATCTCGGCCCGGCCGCTGGTGGGCTCGGTGATGCGCGAGAGGATCTTGAGCAGGGTGGACTTGCCCGCGCCGTTGCGCCCGATGATCCCCACCACCTCGCCGCGCTTGACCTCGAAGGAGACGTCCTTGAGCGCCCAGAGGTCGTCAGAAGCTTGCCGCGAATTGGGCGAATTTAGCGAATTCACCTGAGAAGCTTGCCGCGAATTGCGCGAATTGGGCGAATTCACCTGAGAGGCTTGCCGCGAATTGCGCGAATTTAACGAATTTTCTTCTGCCTCAATTCGCCTAATTCGCGAAATTCGCGGCAGGAAGCCTGTCAGCGCGTCGCGCAGGGTGTCGGGGCGTTGGTGGCGACCGGAGGGAGCGCCGAGATGATAGAGCTTGCTGAGGTTGTCGACGCGGATGGCGATGTCGGTCATGGGCGGAAGGCTTGCCGCGAATTTCGCGAATTGGGCGAATTTTCTGACCAATTCGTAAAATTCGCGAAATT
>Ga0209573_1004946_pt1 | contig 12593 bp, 16 predicted proteins | sample TNRBio252014_DNA_FD_185870 | JGI IMG/M metagenome (GOLD analysis project Ga0209573, IMG submission 185870) | Wastewater treatment Type I Accumulibacter community from EBPR Bioreactor in Madison, WI, USA - TNR Reactor_6/25/2014_ DNA (SPAdes)... | ecosystem: Engineered > Bioreactor > EBPR >...
ATACTTCCTCTGATTTTTTTGCCAGCGATTTCAGCTCATTCACCACTTTTTCTTTCTCAGCCGGTACTATATAGGTAGGTTCAAAATTCTTTTCCAGGTTGATGCCCATTCCCGCCTTTTCCAGGTCGCGGATATGGCCAAAACAGCTTTTTACCTGGAAGTCTTTTCCCAGGATCTTTTCAATCGTTTTAGCTTTCGCAGGGCTTTCTACTATCAATAAATTTTTCGCCATAAGGGATACTGTATTATATCACAAAACCGCTTTTCAGCGGCCGCAAGTTAGGACAAGGATAATAAATTTTTCCCGAAACATTATTTTCAGTTGAAAGAGGAGGTACTTGAAACGGTTTATGAACACTGTTTATCTGCCTGTAATTCAATTATAATTTTGAAAGGAAATGGCCTGAAATCAGCTCTGCCCAACGCTTGTATTCTTTTCCGGAAGGATGCAAGCCATCAGCAGTAAGTAAAGAATGATCGGAGGCGGCTTCCCTTGTCCATTCGGTTATATATATATAATGTATGCTGTATTTGCCCGCAATACTTTTACATACATTATTATAAGCGTCAATTTCAGCCGTAATTTGTTCTCTGTCCCTGCCCTGCCCGTCCGGTAGGCGGGCTTCAGCGAAAGGAGTGACTCCCCAGTCAGGAATAGAAATGATAACCACCCGGCTGCGGTCATTGCCGGCAAATTGTATGGCTTTTTTCAATAATGCTTCAAATTGGTCTCCAAATTCATTCACCGGTCGTCCCCGGTATTGGTTATTGACACCGATCAGCAGGCTTACAAAATCATACTTTTCTAAAAATTGGTGTTCGTTGATGGCAGATTGCAATTCATCTGTTGTCCATCCTGTTTTAGCAATTATTTCCGGAGCATAAAATGAAACTCCTTTTTTTCTCAGCATCTGTATTGCCTGGTTAGGATAATTATCAGCAGCAGGTACCTGTTCTCCGATAGTATATGAATCGCCTAAAGCAAGATAAGTATAAGTCATGTTGTTCAAATTTGTGAGTCGTATCAGATCATTGCCCGGGTTTACAAAGGTGAAAATAAGCAGAAGAGAGTATATATATGTCTTCATAAGAATTCCGTAATAGCTTTGGTCACTTTGTTTTCCCGGTAGATACGGCTGTGTCCCAAACCTTTTGTAATTACGAATTCAATATTTGGATGGTTTTCTGCCTTCACTTTCAGTGCATCGCTGAGCGGGGTCGTGTCATCCTCTTCATCATGTATCCACAGCACTTTGGCTTTGATGTGTTTCATAGCCCTCCTTATCGAATACCATGAAGGGGTGACGCCTCCTTTTTTAATGATCACTTTATCAAATTCAGTTCGGATGGCCGGGTCTAACTGTAAAAAATTAAAGAAGGTTTCAATAGCTGTAGAAGTTTCGGTGGCAGGTGCAATTAAAACGAGCCTGTATTCTCCGTTATGGCTGATCTCTTCCAATGCCAGGCTTATGGCTAAGCCTCCAAAGGAGTGCGCCATGAAAGATTGTACAGGGCCATACCGTTTGTTTATTTCCAATATCGTTTTTTTATACAAGGGAGCGGTTATTTGTTTACCGCCGCTTCTTCCGTGTGCAGGGGCATCAAAGGCAAGTACTTCATATCCCTTTTTTACCAACGGTCTTATATACCGGTCGAAGTTGACAGCAGAAGATTCGAAACCATGAATGATAAGGGCCTTCCTGGTAGCAGGATGATTCCACCGCCATCCTTTTACTGTAATTCCATCGACTTTACATTGCAGCTTTTCAGCCTGTTCAAATATTTTGGGTGGTTGTTTCCTGTTTCGTCGTTGCGGGGTGCAAAAAAGTTCAAAGGCCTTTTCAGCGGCTTTCTTTTTCGACACGGCTGCCCAGAGTGCAAATTTTGTTTTGTAATATTTTAAAGCTATCCGTTGTGCCAGTTTCAAACCTGCCATTGGGTTAATTTTCTTTACTGTAATTTGCAAATCTATTTAATCATTCACTAAACTTCCCTGCGGGGTTTGCGATATGGATATTGTTATCATCGGTTCCGGGAATGTGGCTGCAGTGCTTGGCAGAAAATTCAAAGCTGCCGGGCACACAATTCTGCAGATATACAGCCGTAATGCTTCGGCAGCTTCTGAACTGGCATATGAGTGGGATACAGAATCGACCAATTATATCAGCCTGATCAATAAAAATGCTGATGTGTACCTGGTTACGGTGAATGATGATGCTATTGGGACGGTGGCAAAAGAACTGTTGCTGCCTGGAAAGATAGTGGCACACACAGCAGCATCAGTTCCCAAAGAAATATTGAAAACTGTTACGGCTCATTATGGTGTTTTCTATCCTTTACAAAGCCTTAGAAAAGAAATGAATTATTCTCCCGATGTGCCTGTTTTCTTTGATGGCAGTGATGAGCTTACCAAAAAGAAACTGGAATTACTGGCGCATTCCATAGCAAAGGAAAAAGTAACAGAGGCGGGTGATGATGCCAGGCTGAAACTGCATGTGGCTGCTGTTGTTGTCAGCAATTTTACCAATCATATGTATGTAATGGCAGAAGAATACTGCCGCAAAGAAGGGCTTGATTTCAGGCAATTGCTGCCACTTATTGAAGAAACAGCTTCAAGAATAAAAGATATTTCACCCCGGCAGGCACAGACAGGCCCGGCCATCCGGCACGACAGCGAAACAATACATAAGCATCTTGAGTTGTTAAAACAGCATCCTCAGCTAAAGAACCTGTATATATTATTGACAGAAAGCATACAGCAATTCGCCTGATAGTTTTCCTGAACAAGTAAATGTATTCTTTGTTTTACCATTACTTTTGCACTCCGCAAGACCAATTGCGGCCGAAACTGAAACGAAAACAGGCGAGATGTACAAAATCAGATTTAATTTTGAACAACCGGGGGTGGAACCGGTAACATTGACCAATATTGAGGCAGGATATAGTTTGCTGGAAGTAGCCCTGAAGAATGACATAGAACTTCATCATAACTGCGGTGGCGTATGTGCCTGCAGTACCTGTCATTTGTACGTGGAAAAAGGCGGGGATTTTTTAGAAGAATTGAGTGACAGGGAGGAGGATTTTATTGACAGGGCTGTAAACCCAAAACTTAATTCAAGGCTGGGCTGCCAGTGCCTGTTACAGGAAGGAAATGGGGAAATAGAAGTAACACTGCCAGACCAGACACAATTTTTAGGAGAATAAGCAATTTTATAATTAAGAAATCAGCACAATAAGTATTATGAGTCATTTTGAACCACCGATAAACTGGAGCGATCATGAAGACATTGCACTGAAACTGTATGAACGTTTTGGTGATGACTTTAATGAAGGAAAGATCTATCGGATCCGGTTCACTGATCTTCTCGAATGGATTTTGCAGATACCGGGTTTTCAGGGTAAACGAGAGGAAAGTAATGAAGGTCACCTGGAAATGATACAAAGCGCATGGGTGTATGAGTGGAGGGATAACCAGAAATAGTTTATTGGTTGATAAGTTGACAGGTTAGCTTGTCAGCACTTCAGCCTGTCAACCAGTTTACAATATGAATGTTCTCGAATTATTCAAGCCAATTACCACTTTCGTTTTTGATGTGGATGGTGTACTGACAGACAGTACCATTTTAGTATTGGAGAATGGTTTGCAGGCCAGGCGGATGAATATTAAAGACGGGTTTGCTCTTCAGATGGCGATCAAGAATGGATACCGTGTAAAGGTTATTTCAGGAGGCAATTCCCCACAGGTAGTGGACAGGCTGGGAAAGCTTGGTGTTAAAGATGTGGAAATGTCGGTGATGGATAAAAGATCATTATTATCGAAATATATAACTGACAATGGATTGAAAACAGAGGAGGTATTGTATATGGGGGATGATCTGCCTGATATTCCTGCCTTACAAATAGCAGGGCTTGCCTGCTGTCCTGCAGATGCAGTAAATGAAGTGAAGGAAGTTGCGCAATATATTTCGCCTGTTAATGGCGGTTTTGCCTGTGTAAGGGATGTTATAGAAAAAGTACTTAAGCTGAATGATCACTGGCATTACCGGGTGGATATTACTTCACGGTAATACTGATTTTGCAAAGCTATTCCTTACATCGGTCTTCTATTGTATCTTTCCGTAAATTATAGTCATGAGATTGATAGCAGGCTTTTTGCAATTGGTACGGCTGCCCAATCTCATTTTCATTGCACTTACACAACTGCTTTTTCAATTTTGTATTTACTATCCTTTGTATAAAGGAGGAATTCCGGCAGGTGACACTATGCATTTCGCTTTTCTGTTGCTTGCTTCTTTGTTCATTGCTGCAGCAGGTTATGTGATCAATGATTACTTTGATATTAATATTGATGAGGTGAACAAACCTCAAAAGCTGGTGGTGGACAGGATCATCAGCAGGCGTTGGGCCATTGCCTGGCATTTTATGCTTAGCACCAGCGGTATCCTTCTTACGGTACTGGCTGTACCATTTTTAAGTAAGTGGTATCTTATCCTGGCGAATATCTGTTGTGTAGGATTACTATGGGTTTACTCTACCAATTTTAAAAAAAGTTTATTGATAGGTAATGTGGTGATTTCGGTACTAGTTGCCTGGACGATACTGATCATCTTTTTTTCCAAGGTTTCAGTTGCTGATGCCGTTGGTCTTGGCGAAGGGTCTCATTATAAGTTTTTCCGTTTGGCATTTTTGTATGCAGGTTTTGCTTTTATTACCACCCTGATAAGGGAAGCTATAAAAGATATAGAAGATATGCCCGGCGATGAACGATATGGTTGCCGTACGATGCCGATTGTATGGGGAGTGAATGCGGCTAAAGTATATACAGCTGTCTGGCTGATAGTACTGATAGCGATCCTGGTGGTGGTACAGGTGTATGTATTACAGTTCCGCTGGTGGTTGCCGGCTGCTTATAGTATTGTATTGGTCATTGCCCCGTTAGTCTATATATTATCAAAATTATTTGCAGCATCCCGTACGGCGGATTTTCACCGCCTCAGTAACTGGATCAAATTGGTAATGCTAACCGGTATTATATCTATGATATTTTTCTATTTCTATTTATGAACAAAATAATTCTTGCTTCACAATCACCTCGGCGAAAACAATTATTGGAGTGGGCGGAAGTGCCTTTTGAGATTATAGTAAAAGAAACTGATGAACGGTTCCCGCCCGGACTGATGCCTGAGGAAGTAGCAATTTATATTGCCAGGAACAAAGCTATTGCAGTACAGCAATCTCTCAGCACCCAGAAAACAATAGTGGCTGCTGATACTATTGTGGTACTGGGAGATAATATCATCGGCAAACCGGTTCACCGGGAAGATGCTGTAAGTATACTGCTGGCATTGTCCGGTGAGAAACACCGGGTGATTACAGGTGTGGTTATACGGAAGGGAAATGAGGAAGTGGCATTTGCCGATACAACTGATGTTGAATTTCATAATCTCTCAGTCAGCGAAATAGAATTTTATGTTGAAAAATACAAACCCTATGATAAGGCCGGTGCTTATGCCATACAGGAATGGATAGGAGTGGTGGGTATTAAATCTATCAATGGTGATTTTTACAATGTCATGGGCTTGCCGGTAAGCAGGGTGGTGAGGGAGTTGAAGAAGATGGAAAGAGATTAGTGGTGAATCTGCCCACCGGCAGATAAAGTATGTGGGGGCAGGTGATAAGGTATCCGGGAATTTTCTTTAATTTAAATTCCATAAACCTTATCACCAATGACGGAACGGTTGCTGCAATTTATCTGGCAATTTCAATATTTTAATAAGACGGAACTGACTACTACCGGCGGGGAGCTTATACAAATAATTTTTCCGGGTCAATACAATACAAACCAGGGACCTGATTTCACTGATGCAAAGATTCGTATCGGTAAAGCTACATGGGCCGGAACAGTAGAACTGCATATCAAAACTTCAGACTGGACAAAACACAATCATCAGCAAGATAAAAATTACAATAACGTTATTCTGCATGTGGTGTGGGAGGATGACAAAGCAGGAAATAATGTACCTGTATTAGAATTAAAAGGCAGGGTCTCAAAAATACTATTGCAACGCTACGAAGAATTGATAAATGCAGATTCATTCATCCCTTGTGAGAAGAGTATTGATTCCGTCCGGGAAATAGTATGGAAAAGCTGGAAAGACAGGCTCCTTGCAGAACGTTTGTTGCGGAAAGCCGCAACAGTTGATAATTACTTGCAACAAAACAATTATCATTGGGAAGAAACTTTCTGGTGGCTGCTGGCAAGAAATTTTGGTATGAAGGTCAATGCCGAAACATTTGAAGCAATAGCCCGGTCTGTGCCTGTCAATATACTGGCCAAACATAAAAACCAGGTACACCAGTTGGAGGCACTGTTACTCGGACAGGCTGGTTTGCTGGAAGGAAAGTTTACAGATGATTATCCGATCCTGCTGCAGAAAGAGTATCGTTTTCTGCAAAGCAAGTACAGGTTAAAACCAGTTTCATTACCACTTCATTTTCTGCGAATGAGGCCTGGTAACTTTCCGACAATAAGACTTGCACAACTAACTATGCTGGTGTATGAATCGGTACACTTATTTTCTAAAGTGAAAGAAGCTGGCTCAGTAAAAGATATCAGGCAGTGGTTCGATGTTAATGCCAATGACTACTGGCATTATCACTACCGGTTTGATGAAGTATCGGCTTTTAAAAAGAAAAAACTGGGCGAAACAATGATTGATAATATTATTATCAATACCATTGCCCCTGTTTTATTTGCTTATGGCAGTTATCATAAAGAACAGCAGTATAAAGACAAAGCCCTGCAATGGCTGGAGAGTACCGCAGCAGAAGCTAACAATATTACAAAAGGCTTCCAGCGAATCGGTGTGGACATTAGAAGTGCTTTTGACAGCCAGGCTTTGATTGAACTGAAGAATGAGTATTGCAGTAAAAGAAGATGTTTGGATTGCGGAGTAGGGAATGCGTTGCTGAAAGGAGGGTAAATTAATTTTGATGCTTTTCAGGGTAAAGTTGGATGTTTTTTGATAGGCTTATGTTATTTATAATCTGTTATTCAGGCTGTCAATCCTCCAGAGTCAACGTCATTTCCAACAAGTCAAACGAGAATTTTTCAAATTTCACAATATTGTCTTGCGAATTATAGTGAAACCGGAACCTGTCCTTTAAATTTATTGAATTAATAATCTGTTCCACCTGCCCTTTTAAATTGTATATCACACTATAATTATAAGGCAAACTTGAGCAAATAAAACTACTTGAGTAAGTGAAGTTAATCACACGTCCAAGACTATCATATATGTAAGTATTTTCCCAATTCTTTTGATAATCTTTTTTGTCATTTTGGTCTCTCCAAATCGAAATAATTTGATTTTTATATCGCTTGTCAATAAATTTATCGGGTAAGTAGTAAGGTGAAAAAAAATGGCGTTTGAAAAAGTAAATATCAATTCTGTCATGCGAAACTGCAATTGTGTCAAATGTTTCTCTATAGAAATTTCCATTAATATAATCAGTTCTTTTAAAAACTTTAACCTGCGTGGTTTGAGCAGAAGAGCTTGAGAAAGAAAAACAAAGTAATGCAATTAAAATTTGTCTCAATTTTATATGTCTTACACTTTTACTCATTACTTCCAGTTCCCCCAATCTACCTTCACTTCAATATCCGGATGTATGCTTTTCATCACCGGGCAGGTTTCACCGGTATTCCGCATAATCGCTTTTGTTTTTTCATCTAAATCTTTCAGCGGGTTGGGTATATGAAATGTTAATTCTATACCGCCCACTCTACGTGGATCGGCCTTCATTATTTTCAGTACATCAATTTTTACTTCGTTCAGGTCAAATCCCATTGTTCTTGCTTTTATACCCATTACAGTGATCATACAGGTGGCAAGACTGGTGGCCATCAGGTCAGTGGGGGAGAACCGTTCTCCTTTTCCATTGTTATCAATGGGTGCATCTGTTTCAAAAGAAGAATGACTGCGCAGGTGGGTACAGGTGGTTCTCAGGTCGCCGTTATAAACTACAGTGGAAGTCATTATCAATAATTTGCCCTAAATTTACGTTTAAGTAATACTAAAAAGTATCTCCGTGAAAAAACTCAGCTTGTTACTTCTTAGCACCGTTATCATTGTTTCTGTCTCTGCACAGGACTCCACCCGCAGCAACAGTAAAAGTGACAGAAAAGAAGCCCGCCGCCAAAAAATAAATAACCTGATCCGCCAGGCTGAGGAGGGTGTGTTGGTGTACCGTAAACAAAGCATCTTTGGTATACAGGCAAGAAGCAATGGCTATGGCGCTTTTTATGAGCTGGGCCGGATGAAGACAAACCGAAAGACAAATATTTACCGCATAGATATTACCGAAATAAAACACCAGAAAGAGGATAAAGTACAGAATGCTGCAAACGGTTTTATCTTTTTTGGTAATCCTTATATCTACGGGAAGATTAATAATTTTTACCAGGTCACTCTTGGATTCGGGCAGCAACATATCCTGGGACAAAAAGGCAACAAGAACGGAGTAGCTGTTTCTGCTATTTATAATGGAGGTCTTGCTATCGGATTACTAAGACCTTATTACCTGGAAGTCCAAGACCCGCTAACCAGCGAAACAAAAATGATTAAATATTCTTCAGCAGATAGTGCCCTTTTTCTTGGCCCTACTATAATCGGAGGAGGTGGTCTTGGCAAGGGCTGGGGAGAAATGAAAATGAAACCCGGTGCTTTTGTAAAAACAGCGCTGCGGTTTGATTACGGACGATTTAATGAAGTGGTGTCTGGTATTGAAGTAGGCCTCAGCGGAGAGTTCTATGCTTCAAAAATTCCCATTATGGCCAGCCAGAAAGACCGCCAGTTCTTCTTTCAGGCCTACATTTCGTTCCTGTTTGGACGGCGCAGGTAATGGTCTTATTTTTGTCCCATGATTGAACTTCCTGTTGTTGCAGCCACCAGTGAAAACGAGACAAGGATCAGGAAGCCTGACTGGCTTCGGGTAAAACTGCCTATCGGCGAAAACTACAAGCATGTAAGAGGCCTTGTAGATGATCACAAACTCCATACTATTTGCGAAAGCGGCAACTGCCCTAATATGGGAGAATGCTGGGGAGCCGGCACAGCTACTTTTATGATATTGGGTAATACATGCACCCGCAGCTGTGGTTTTTGTGCGGTAGCTACCGGCAGACCACAACCAGTTGACTGGGATGAACCACAGCGGGTGGCAGAAGCCATTCACCTGATGAAGGTGAAACATGCGGTGATCACTTCTGTTGACAGGGATGAATTGCCTGATGGGGGTTCCATTATCTGGCATAACACTATAAAAGCCGTAAAGTCATTGAACCCTGATACTACTCTTGAAACACTCATCCCTGATTTTAAAGGGAAAAAAGAAGACATACAACGGGTCATCAACGCAGCCCCTGAAGTAGTGAGCCATAATATTGAAACAGTAGAAAGATTGACGAGACAGGTTCGAATACAGGCCAAGTACTGGAGAAGCATGGAAGTGATTCGGACGTTGAAAGAGGGAGGTATGCGGACCAAGAGCGGCATTATGCTCGGGCTGGGGGAACAAAAAGAAGAAGTAATACAAACATTGAAAGATCTGCAGGCTTATGGTTGTGATGTGGTGACCATCGGCCAGTACCTGCAGCCTACTAAAAAACATTTACCCGTCTATCGATTTGTACACCCTGATGAATTTGCTGAATACAGGGAGATCGGCTACCAGTTCGGGTTAGATTATGTAGAAAGCGGCCCGCTGGTACGTTCATCCTATCACAGCGAGAAACATGTGTTTGCGGGATTGGGCCGTCAGCAGTGGCTGCGGCAAAATGAACAGTAAAAAGTATGAAAAGAGTATTTATAACCGGAGCATTAGTAACACTAATTGCTCCTTTTTGTTTCGGCCAGTTAAAGTGGGTTAATGTGGATTCCTTATTTCAACCATTGCCGGCATCAGTACATGTTTACAAAACAACAGATCCGCTGGATGGTAAACCCAATATTGCTTACTATCTGGAAGCTGATTTAAAGGACAAGAGACTTGATTTCACAGTCGATACCACTTACAAAAGGAGATTAAAGCCTTCGCAGTTTTATGAAAAGAATGATCACCCGCTGTTAGTGGTCAACACTACTTTCTTTTCTTTTGGCACCAATCAGAATCTGAATGTGGTTATTAAAAAAGGTAAGATGCTAAGTTACAATGTGCATACAATTACCGGGAGAGGGAAGGATACATTTACTTACCGTCATCCGCTTGGCAGTGCAATCGGTATTTCAAAGAAAAGATATGCGGATGTGGCCTGGGTATACACTGATTCTTCTTTAAGATTTGCTTATGCAACAGAATCAGTTTTTCAGCCTGTTAAAGATTCGGTTGCTTCATTTTCTTTTCAGCATTTTTTGGAACAGTTTTCTCAACAGTCAGTTGTAACAAAGCAGGGATTAAGAAAGCATACTCGCTGGAAAATGGATATAGCTGTCGGCGGGGGACCAGTTCTCTTACAAAATGGGGAAATAAAAATTACGAATAATGAAGAATTGAAGTTTGCCGGTAAAGCCATTGACGATAAACATCCCCGTACAGCTATGGGTTATACAAAAGATAACAGGCTTATCATCCTGGTTATTGAGGGCCGTAATCCCGGAAGAGCAGAAGGGGCTACTCTTACACAAGAAGCACAGATTTTCAAAGACCTTGGTTGCCTGGAAGCACTGAACCTTGACGGCGGTGGCAGCAGTTGTATGCTGGTGAATGGAAAAGAAACAATTAAAGTGTCCGATGCTTCCCGTCAGCGTCCTGTTCCAGCCGTTTTCATAATCAGGAAAAAATAAGCAGTACTTTTCAGTTGTGGAAAACTATCCGGATGCAAGGTATCTGAATGTATGGGTTTGGCATGGTTTTCCCGACCTATCAGAAAGATAAAATCACTCTGATTATGAAAAAAGTATTTCTTTCTCTTGTAGTTATTGTTTCTCTTACTGCGATAGTTTTTGTCGCCTGCTCAAAAGAAGGGCAGTCCGGAGCGGGTAAGAATACAACCCTTAAAATCCGTTTAACAGATAACCCGGTTAATGCTGAGGAAGTAAATGTAGATATACAACAGGTAAGGGTAAAATTCCAGGAAGATTCCATCAACGGCTGGGTAAATTTTGACACACATGCAGGTGTTTATGACCTGCTTGGTTTACAAAATGGTGTTGATACATTACTGGCCGTAGGAGTAATTCCAACTAATATTGTAAAAGAAATCCGTTTTGTACTGGGTACTGATAATTCAATTAAAGTTGGTGGTATCGTTTACCCGCTTACTATTCCCAGTGGTGCTGAGTCAGGATTAAAGATCAAAGTGGATAAAAGATTAAACGGAACACTGGACTCACTACTGATCGATTTTGATGCGGCACTCTCTATTCATCAGACAGGTGCAGGAGATTATAAACTCAAGCCGGTGCTTAAAATAAAATAATTGCGTTATTTCCTATGATAACATTAAGCCCGGTAAATATACCGGGCTTTGTAATTAAATATTGTAATCAGAAAGTTATTCTTCCCATACAAGAGCACTGGCACCCAATATCGCTGCATCTGCTTCTTTCAATTCGCTGAACATCAGTTTTACTTTATTCTTAAAAACCTGTATCAGGTTTTCTTCCATTGCCTTCCGGGTGGGATTGATGATCAGGTCACCGGCCTTCGTTAAGCCGCCGAATAAAATGATCGCTTCGGGAGAGGAGAACATAATAAAATTAGCCAATGCTTCACCGAGTATCTGCCCGGTAAACTCAAATATCTGCAGGGCGATCTTATCCCCCTTAACAGCACAATCATATACTGCCTGGCTGGTAAGATCGTTTAGCGAATAAGTTCTCAGGAGGCTTTCAGTACCCGGGTTTTCTGTAAGTATTTCTATAGCCGTTTCTCTTACTCCGGTGGCAGAGGCGTAAGCTTCCAGCGAGCCCCTGATGCCTGTTCCTTTATGCATTCTTCCGCCGGGTCTCACCACCACATGTCCCAGTTCACCTGCAAATCCATCATGTCCCAGCACAATTTTACCATCGATCACAATACCACTACCCACACCAGTCCCTAATGTGATAGTGATAAAATGTTTCATCCCCTTGGCGCAGCCATACATCATTTCACCTACCGCTGCCGCATTGGCATCGTTGGTAAGTTTCACTTTCATATCAAACTTTTCCGACATCATACTGGCAATTGGAATGATGCCTTTCCATTTCAGGTTGGCTGCATGTTCAATATTACCGGTGTAATAATTACCATTGGGGGCGCCTACTCCAATACCCACAAACTCTTTAGCACCACCAGCTTTTTTTATCATGGGCGATAATTGCAAAAACAATTCATCAATGAATTCCTGCACATTTTCATGTTCGTTGGTAAGGGCTCTTCCCTGTTCAATGATGTCACCATTACGGTCAACCACACCAAATTTGGTGTTAGTGCCGCCGATATCAATACCAATTGCAAAATCTGCCATATAATTGCTTTAGTAATTTAACAATTAGTGTCCTCCACCAATCTGTTCATCAAAATCAAGTCCTTGTTTGTGGAGTACTTGT
>Ga0209573_1004947_pt1 | contig 12586 bp, 14 predicted proteins | sample TNRBio252014_DNA_FD_185870 | JGI IMG/M metagenome (GOLD analysis project Ga0209573, IMG submission 185870) | Wastewater treatment Type I Accumulibacter community from EBPR Bioreactor in Madison, WI, USA - TNR Reactor_6/25/2014_ DNA (SPAdes)... | ecosystem: Engineered > Bioreactor > EBPR >...
GCCTCGTAACTGACCGATTGGCGCACACCGGCCAACGCGGCGACCGCATCGAACAGGCGGCCAAAGCTGCTGCACGGCACGATCTGGAAGCCGGTCTCGAGTTGACGCCCAAGCACACCGCGCTCGATCGCGTCCAGCGCGGCCACGGGAGCCAGGCCAGGGTCCCACGACAGGCCGGCCGCCCAGAGATAGGCAAGAGCCGTGCGGGCGGGATGTCTCACGGAAGCGTCACCGCCGGGCAGCGGCACGTAGGCCAGGTGGGCGGCGCGCTCGAAACCGGCGTAGTCGGCGACGAGCACCTCGCCGCCCCAGATGGCGCCATCGACGCCGTAGCCGGTGCCGTCGAAGCTGAAGCCGATGACGCGCTCGCCGGCCGCGACACCGTTCTCGGCCATCACCGACGCGATGTGGGCATGATGGTGCTGCACCTTCATGACGGCCCGGCCATAGCGCCGATCGGCCCACTGCGTCGCCAGGTAACCGGGATGCAGATCTGCGGCGACGATCTCGGGCGTGATGCGGAACAGCCCGCTGAGGTGGTCGAGCGCACGCTCGAAGGCCTGTTCGGTCTCGAGGTTCTCCATGTCGCCGATGTGCTGGCTCATGAAGGCCTCGTCGCCGCGCGCCAGACAAAACGTGGCCTTGAGCTCGCCCCCGACGGCCAGGATCGGCCTGGCGTCAAAGGGCAGGCGCACCGGGAACGGCGCATACCCGCGCGAGCGTCGGATCGGGCTCTCACGGCCTTCAAAGACGCGCACGACCGAGTCGTCGCAGTGGACGTGGATTGACCGGTCGTGCAGCAGGATCGCGTCCGCCAGTGCCCTAAACTGCTCGAGCGCGACGTCATCGTCCTTGACGATCGGCTCGTTCGAGAAGTTAGCCGAGGTCATGACCAGGACCGGCGGGGCCGGCTCAGCGAGCAGCAGGTGATGCAGCGGCGTGTAGGGTAGCATCACGCCAATCGAGTCGTTACCCGGCGCGACGAGGGCCGACAGCGGAGAACCGACGGCGGCCTTCAGCAGCACGATCGGGCGTTCGCGCCCCCCCAGCAGGCGGTGCTCCTCTTCATTGATCTCGGCGATCGCGCGCGCCGCGGCCAGGTCGCGGGCCATGACGGCGAAGGGCTTGTCGATGCGGCCTTTGCGTTCGCGCAGCGTCGTCAGCGCCACATCCGAAGTAGCGTCGCAGGCGAGGTGATAGCCGCCGAGTCCTTTCACCGCCACCACCCTGCCCTCGTTCAGCAGTCGCTGCGCGGCCAGGAGCGGATCGCCCGCGACAACGCGCCACGCCTCGCCTTCGCGCACGACGTGCTGCAAGCGCGGGCCGCAGACCGGGCACGCGATCGGCTGGGCGTGGAAGCGCCGGTCGAGCGGATCCCGGTACTCGCGCTCGCAATCCGGGCAGAGCGGGAAGGCGGCCATGGTCGTGAGCGGCCGGTCGTAGGGGATGTCGGTGATGATCGTGAAGCGCGGGCCGCAGTTCGTGCAATTGATGAAGGGATAGCGGTAGCGGCGGTCGGCTGGATCGAACAACTCGCGCAGGCAGTCGTCGCACACCGCCAGGTCCGGCGAGACCAGGGTGTGCGCACCGGCCTGGGCCTCGCTCTCGACGATGACGAAGTCTGTGTCGCCGCGCGCATCGACGGTTTCGGTGTCCACTTTGACGATGTGCGCCAGCGGCGGTGGCTGGTGGATCAGTTCGGCGTGAAAGGCGTCGAGGGCGTCGGCCTGGCCCTCGAGTTCGATGAAGACGCCGTGGCTATCGTTGCCGACGAGCCCGGCGATGCCGAGCCGGCGCGCCAGGCCATAGACGAAGGGCCTGAATCCGACGCCCTGCACAACGCCAGTGACGCGCAGGTGGCGGCGCTCAAGCCGGCCCGATTCTAACCTTCGACCTGACAGGTCCATACGCGATTCTCGGTTTTTCAAGCCTCGCCGAAAAGGGTATTCCCGAAAAAACAGTCAGGATTCTAACCTTGAGGGCGCAGCGACGCACGTTGCTCGACCAGAAAGTCGACCCATGCAGCGACACCGCTGCCCGTCTTGGCCGAGGTCTCGAACACGCGCAGCCCGGGGCGCACGGCCTCGAGGCTGGCCAGCGCGGCGGCCCTGTCGAACTCGACAGCCTCGGCCAGATCGATCTTGGTGATCAAGGCCACGTCCGAAGAATTGAACAGCGATGGGTATTTGAGGGGCTTGTCCTCGCCCTCGGTCACCGAGAGCAACACGACCCGTAGATCCTCGCCGAGGTCGTAGCTCGACGGGCAGACCAGGTTGCCGACGTTCTCGATGAAGAGGAAATCGAGGTCGTTCAAATCCCATCCGGCCGCGGTCAGATGGCTCTCGATCATGTCAGCTTCGAGGTGGCAGTTGCCGCCCGTGACGATCTGGCGCACCGGGGCGCCGCTACGGGCCAGCCGGTTGGCGTCGTTCTCGGTCGCGACGTCGCCGACGAGGGCCGCCACCCGCAGCCCGCGTTCACGCATCCGACGCAGCGTGGCTTCGAGGAGTGCGGTCTTGCCGGTTCCCGGGCTCGACACCCAGTTCAGAGCGTAAACCCCGGCCGCGTGAAAGCGCGAGCGCAGGCGCTCGGCGAGCAGGTCGTTCTTCTCGAGCACGCCCTTGCGGATCTCAAGCAAGCGGGGCTTCATCGATCGTCTCCTCGTTTGGGTCGAGCACCTCGACCGACTCGATCTGCAAATCGCGGCCGGCGCTCAGCTTGCCGCAGGTCCCGCCGCATTCCGGGCAGCGGGACCAGTGCGGTGCGGCCGGGCTGACGTCGCGGCCGCAGGCGCTGCAATAGGCCCGTGCAGGCACGGGCTCGATGACCAATTTGGCGCCCGCCAGCCGGGTATCGCCCGTGGCGATATCGAAACAGAAGAGCAGCGAATCGGCCTCGACGCCTGACAGCACGCCCAGCCGCAGGTAGACGGCCGTCACCTTCACATCGGGCTTATCGCTGAGGGCGTCTTCGACGGTTTCGACAAGACTGTGGGCAATGGAAAGCTCATGCATGCTGCGGGGTCCGAGCGGGATTGTATCGCAGAACCCGTGGCGAGCGTTCCGCATCAAGAACGGATCGCCTCGGTCGATACCATGAAACGGAGGGAGCTGTGACGCAAGCAACGGCTCTTGACAAAATCGAACGCATGTTCTATTCTCTCTGCGGCGTGAGTATCGGGCTTTTACCAACCCTTAAGCCTGAGCACGTGCGCTACTCAGGGTCGTGGGCGATATCACATGTACGGGTGAAGCACGTCGGAAACTGACACCCTGTGGGGCAAACACGTTATGTATCCAGCCATTCAGCAGTATCGAACGCAGACCGCCGAGAACGCCAGCCCGATCCGTTTGGTGGTCATGGCCTTTGATGCGGCCATCCTGGCCTGTGAGAAGCACGACCTGGCCAGAGGGACCCACGTCGTTAGCACGCTCCGCGACGCCCTCAACTTCGATGAAGAAGAGGCGGCGATGGGCTTCTTTCGCCTGTACCAATGGGTGATGGAGTGTATGCGACACGGGGATTGGGATGAGGCGATCAAGGTCCTGCGCGAGTTGCGCGGATCCTGGGCCGAGATCGAACGGCGCGCTAACACGGTCGCCATGGTCGATTCGATGGTCGCGATTTCTGGGTAAGGGGAGAAGGGACCCACGCTATGGGGACGACAACCAAAAGCGCCAAGACCCGGGCCTTTCAGGTCAAGGCCGAAGAACAGAAGATCCGATGGGAGCGGAATCCTTCCGGTAGCCTGGTGATCCGCGATTCCTCGACCGGGAAGATCCTGAAGGTCGTGCGCAGCCTGTTTGAGCTCTTTCGGCGCAACTGACAAACCGGGGCGCCGGTACTTGAGGCGTTTCATCGCGATTTTAGCGTCTGTTCACAACCTGTTTACTGACCCCTGCCCGCCTCCGATGCTACCTTGGGATCGGAGACGGGCATCATGTTTTCCTCAGGCGATCGATACGATCTTTCTTCGCTCTTTTCGAACCAATCGCTGACCGGCGCGACAGGCCTGCTTGGCACGTCAGGGACGTCGCCGCTTTCGACAGGTCAGGACACCTCAGGTCTGTTCCAGCTGCTGCTGGCGCAGATGCTTGTCAAGCTGCTCGATCGGCTGGAAGCCCAGGTGCCCGCCCTGACCGCCGGGCTCTTCAACTCAGAAACCGCGGCTGCGGGCCTGAGCACCGAGGCCATCGCGCCCGCAACAAGCAGCACGGCAATTCGCTCAGCGTATGGGATCTCGGGGTCGACGACCTCGGCCACGAGCGATGGCGTATTGCCGATCGCGTCCTTCCCCCGCCCCGCCAACGACAACGGCCGCGGCTTGCATTGGGTCCCGACCGTCAGCCAGGGCGCGGATGCGGTCGACCGCTTCGTGGCCGAGGCCAGCGCCATGAACGTCAAATGGGTGACGTTCCTCAATGACGGCGCGAACATCGGCGCCAATGACTATCTCGTCAAGCAGCTGACAGCCGCCGGCATCGAGCCTGTGATGCGCGTGTACACCGACGGTGTGAAGCCCGTCGACGGCGACCTGGGCGCCATGGTCCGGCACTACAAGGCGCTGGGCGTCGACTACTTCCAGCTCTACAACGAACCCAATCACGTCGTCGAGAACGCCGGCCAGGCGCCGAGCGTCTATCGTTACCTCGATGCCTGGATCCCGGCGGCGAAGGCCGTGATCGCCAACGGCGGCCTGCCGGGCTTTGGCGCGCTTGGGCCGGCGGGCGAGGCCGACGATCTGCGGTTTCTGGCCGACTCGATCACCGGGCTCAAGGCGCGGGGCGAGATCGATCTGCTCGACACAGCCTGGCTCGCGATCCACAACTATCAGGGCGATCTGCCGCTCGACGACGTTGGCGGCTACAGCCGCTACACGGCCTACGCCGACGTGCTCGAGAAGGCGCTCGGGCGGGTGTTGCCGATGGTCAGCACCGAGGGCGGCGGCTTCGCGCGCACGGCTGCAGACGAGGCAGCGCGCACCGATGCTGTGTTGGCGGCCTATAACCATGTCGCCTCGGCGGCCGCGCCGGACTATCTCTTCAACTACACCTACTGGGTCATCGCTAACGCCGAGGGCGGCGGGCACGACCCGGCCTGGGAGTGGCAGGCCTTGTTTCAGAACGGACACACGAGTCAGTTGGTCGAGGCGCTGAAACAAGGATGAGTGGGATTGCTGATTGTTGATTTCTGATTGCTGATTGAAAGCCAATCAGCAATCAGAAATCAACAATCAGCAATGAAAGGGTCTCCATCATGAGCTTCTGGGACACCTTACGGATCGGGGCCAGCGCGCTCAATGCGCAAAGGCTGCGGATGGACATCATCTCGAATAACGTGGCGAACGCCGAGACCACGCGCACTGAAGAGGGCGGGCCGTATCAGCGGCAGGACGTGGTCTTCAGCACGCGCGACAACACCGAGAACGGCTTCCTGCCCGAGCTGGTCCGCGCGGCACATGCCCGCCACGGCGAAAGCCAGGGCGTGGCCGTGGCCGGTGTCGACAGACAACTCGAAGGCGTGCGAGTGGCCGGGGTTGTGACCGACACGACCACCGAGGGCCCACGGGTATACGACCCGACCCATCCGGATGCCGACGCCGAAGGTTTCGTGCAATACCCGAACGTCAACATCGTCACCGAGATGACGAACTTGCTCTCGGCCACACGCTCGTATGAAGCCGCGATGCAGGTCGTCGAGGCCGCCAAGCGCATGGCGCTGCGGGCGCTCGAGATCGGAAGAGGCTGATCATGTCGATATCACCCATCTCCGCAAACCCGCTGCCCCTGACGCCGTCGGGCGGCAACACGACAGGCCCGCAAAGCGCGGTCGATCAACTCGGCAAGACGTTCAGCCAGGCGCTCGACTCGCTCAACACACAGCAGCTCTCGAGCGACCAGCTCATCCAGCAGCTCGCGGCGGGCGAGAACGTCGACGTTCACAACGTCATGATCGCGGCCGAGCAGACAGACGTCGCCTTCCGGATCGCGATCGCCATGCGCGATCAGCTCGTGACGGCGTATCAAGAAATGATGCGGATGCAAATCTGATCATTTGCGATTGATGATTTGCGATTGGCGATTGATGACCGCCAAGAGCGAATCTGCAATCGCAGATCACAAATCGCAGTACACAAATGTTCATTCAGCTTCGTGACCAATCCCTCAAGTTCTGGGCCGCGCAAGGGCGGACGCAGCGAATCTCGCTGATCGCGCTTGTCGTGGCGGCAGCCGCCGCGATCGTGGCGTTTATGGTCTGGGCCGCAACGCCGCAGTACGTGACGGCGTTCAGCGGCCTGAGCGAGGCCGACGCCGGAGCGATCGTCGAGCAGCTTCAGGCCGACGGGACGACCTACCAGCTGGGCGAGGACGGTCAGATCCTTGTGCCTGCGGCCGAGGTCTACGAAGTGCGTCTGCGGATGGCCACGCTCGGCATGCCCGAGGACGGCGCGCCGGGCTATGAGCTCTTCAGCAGCAACACGCTCGGCATGACCGACTTCCTGCAGCGTGTGAACTACCAGCGCGCCATCGAGGGCGAGCTCGAACGCACGATCAAGACGCTCGATCCGATCAAGGGCGTGCGGGTACACCTCGTCCAACCCGAGCGGACGCTGCTCGCCGGCGATCAACAGCCGACCACGGCCTCGATCACGGTCGATCTGCGCCCCGGCCAAAGCCTGGCCACCGGTCAGGTGCGCGCGATCACGCACCTGGTCGCCTCGGCCGTCGAGGGGCTGCAGCCCGAACACGTCGTCGTGGTCGACGCCACAGGCACGTTGCTAACCGCCGACGGCGCAACAAACGGGGCAGACGCGAGCGACATCAGCGACGCCCGCCGGTACGCCGAGGCACAATACGCAAGCCAGGTGCAGGGCAAAGTCCAGCAATTGCTCAACCAGACGCTTGGCCCGAACAAATCGGTCGTGCAGGCCACGGTCGAGCTCGACTGGACCGAGCGCCAGATCCTGGATCAGGCCATCGACCCCGAGACCACGTCGCTCCGCAGCCAACAGGTGTTGACCGAGACGTATAGCGGCGACGGCACTGTGCTTGGCGGCATCCCCGGCGCGCTGACCAATCTGCCACCGGCAGCCGTCACCGACACGATCACCGACACGACAGGCGCCCTGTATCAGCGTTATGAGATCACGGACAACTGGGAGATGTCGAGCACGGCCACGACGGCCACGATCCCGGCCGGGCAGATCGCGCGGATCTCGCTCTCGGTACTGGTCGATAGCGTCACCGACACGACCCAACTCGAGACGCTGCGCAACGCGATCTCGGCCGCAGCCGGCATCAGCACCACCCGTGGCGACACGATCGCGGTCGAGACGCTGCCTTTTGACCGCACCTATTTCGAAGCGCAGACCGCCGATCTCGAGTCGGCCGCGAACATGGATCTGTACCTGCAGATCGGCGTGGCGGTCGGCGGCGTGCTGCTCCTGGTCGGCTTGCTCTGGTATATCAGCCGGCTCATGGCCAACGTCCGACTGGCCTCGGCCGAGGCCTGGGCCGTGATGCAGCCCGCGCAGACCGCGCTGGCAGCCGCGGCGGGCGCCGCCGGGGCGCTGTCGATGCCCGAAGGCGGCGAGGCCGCCCTGCCCGCGCCCATGATGATGCCCGCGCAAGCGAGTGCCGCGGCGCGGGTGGCACAGCAGCAGCTGCGCGCAGAAGACGAACAGATCCACAAGACGCTTCAGCGGATGGCGGATGAGAACCCGGCGACAGTCGCCGAGATCATCCACCTCTGGCTGAGCGAGGACGAGAAGAAGAATGGCTGAGGGCAGTTCCCTGAACGGCCTGCAGAAGGCCGCCGTGCTGATGCTGATGCTGGGCGTTGACCGCTCGTCGGGCGTGCTCCAGCATCTGGGCGAAGGTGAGCTCGAGCGCGTTTTGCTCGCGCTCTCCGATGCCGGCAACGTCGGCTCCGAAACGCGCTCGGCCGTGCTCAACGAAGCGCACGATCTCTCGCTGGCCGACACAAGCCTGATGTCGGGCGGCATCGACTACACCCGGCAATTGCTGGCTCGCGCCGTCGGCCCGCGCCGCGGCGCCGAGATCCTCGAACGCCTTGCCGCGCATCAACAGCGCTCGTCTTTCGAGATCCTGCGCAACGCCGACCCGGCTCAGGTCGCCACGATTTTAGGTGACGAGCACCCTCAGACGATTGCCGTGGTGCTCAGCTACCTCGACGCCAAGCAGGCCGCCTCGATCTTGGGCGGCATGCAGCGCGACCTGCAGATCGAGGTCACGATGCGTCTGGCGCAGATGGACAGGATCTCGCCTCAGGTGGTCAAGCAGGTCGAGGCCGGTTTGAAGCGCAAGCTGTCGGGTGTGCTCAGCGAGGCCGACTTCCGCGCGACGGGCGGTGTGACGTTCTTGGTCAAGGTGCTCAACCAGGTCGACCGCGGCGTGCAGAAGACGATCTTCGAGGCGCTCGAGTCGTCGAGCCCGAAGCTGGCCGAAGAGGTCCGCGCCGGGATGTTCACCTTCGACGATCTCGGCAAGCTCGACGACAAGTCGATGCAGCGCGTGCTGCGCGACGTCAACAAGACCGAGCTCACGCTGGCGCTCAAGGGGGCGCCCGAGAAGGTCAAGGACCTCGTGATGCGCAACATGTCGGAGCGGGCCCGACAATCGCTCAAGGAAGAGCTCGAGATCATGGGGCCACAGCTGGCCAAGAACGTCTATGGCGCCCAGCGCAAGATCGTGGACGTGGTCCGCGCGCTCGAGGCGAGCGAAGAAATCGTGATCAGCGGCTCAGGCGGCGGCAGCGAGGTGATCGCATGATTGACGAGGTCGGCGCATGATCCGCAAGTCGGCCGTGATGCGCGGGCACGCCACCCAGGCCTGGCGCCTGCCGCCATTGCAGTTCGCGTCGCCGGAGCCGGCCGCCTCGATGCACGCCGCGCCGGTGGCCATCGACATCGATGCGCTGCGCGACGAAGCCATGCGCGAGGTGAACGCCGAGCGGTTGCGATTGTTGACCCAGGCCCGGGCCGAGGCGCAGCAGGTCCTCGTCGATGCCCAGGCGCAACGCACGGCGTTCGTGGCCGAGGCTCGGCAAGAAGGGCTGGTGCAGGCCGAAGAAGAGACGCGGGGCGTGTTGCTGACCGCTCAAGGCGTGCTCGACGAAGTACGCGTCTGGCGCGAGCAGATGCATCGCACGGCCGAGGCCGACGTCATCGATCTTGTCAAGCGCGCGCTCAATCTGATCCTCGGCGATAACGGCGCGCCCCACCCCGATGCGCTCAAGGCGGCCTTCCAGCGCGCGCTCAATGAAGCGCGCCCGCTTGGCGCGCTGCGCGTGCATCTGCACCCCGACGACGCCGAACTACTCGGCCCGCATTGGCCGACGCAAATGGAAGCGCACCTGGGCCAGGCCCTGATCCTCGTCCCTGACACGGTCGTGCATCGCGGTGGTTGTCTGATCGAGGGCGAGCATGGCTCGGTCGATGCGCGGATCGAGACGCAGGCCGCGATCGTGGCCGAGGCGCTCGACCAGGCGGTCCAGCCATGAGCGCCGCGGCACCCGTGGAAACCCGCATCCCGGGGCTGGCGCGCGCGCACCGAGCGCTCGATGGGCTCAAGACCGTCCGCCTGAGCGGGCGCGTGGCCCAGGTGGTCGGGCTGACGATCGAGGCCCGCGGGCTGGATTGTCAGATCGGCGAAGTGTGCGACATCCGCACCGGCGCTCCGATCCAGCGCGGCCCGGGCGCATCCGCGCCTGAAAGCGCCGCCGGGCTTCCGGCCGAGGTCGTCGGGTTCCGCGACGAGCGCACGCTGCTCATGCCGCTCGGCGAGATGACGGGGATCCAACCGGGAAGCGCCGTGTTGCCCAGGCGATCGGTGCTGCGTGCGCCGGTCGGCCTTGGGCTGCTTGGGCGCGTCATCGACGGGCTTGGCCGCCCGATCGACGGGCGCGGGCCGCTCAACGCCAGCGACAGCGCGCCGATCTATGCAGCGGCCCCCAACCCCATGTTACGCCAGCCGATCGCGGCGCCGCTGGTCACCGGGGTCCGCGCGATCGACGGTCTGCTGACCGTCGGCAAGGGCCAGCGCATGGGCATCTTCGCCGGCAGCGGCGTCGGCAAGAGCACATTGCTCGGGGCGATCGCGCGCAGCACGAGCTCGGATGTGGCCGTGATCGCCCTGGTCGGCGAGCGCGGACGCGAGCTGCAGGAGTTCATCGAGCGCGACCTGGGCAAGCTCGGCCTGGCGCGCTCGGTGGTCGTCGTCGCGACCTCCGATCAGCCGGCGCTTGTGCGTCTCAAATGCGCGTATGTGGCCACGACCATCGCCGAACACTTCCGCGACCAGGGGCTCAACGTGACGTTGATGATGGACTCGGTGACGCGCTTCGCTATGGCGCAGCGTGAGGTCGGGCTGGCGATCGGTGAGCCGCCGGCGAGCAAGGGCTACACGCCGTCGGTGTTTGCCATGCTCCCACGGCTCCTCGAGCGGGCCGGCAACGGCGCGCGCGGGTCGATCACGGGCTTCTATACCGTGCTGGTCGAGGGCGATGATTTCAACGAGCCGATCTGCGATGCCGTGCGCGGCATCCTCGACGGCCACATCCTGCTCACCCGCGAACTGGCGCAGCGCAATCACTACCCGGCCATCGACGTCCTCAAGTCGATCAGCCGTGTGATGTCATCGGTCACCGACGAGAACCATCGTTCGCACGCCGGCGTGGTCAGGCGGCTGTTGGCCACGTACGACAAGGCCCGCGACCTCGTCAACATCGGCGCCTATGTCAAAGGCTCGGATCCCGAGATCGACGCCTCGCTCGACGCCCTGCCCGCCTTGATGGCCTTTCTGCAGCAGGGCATCGAATTCGCGCCGCTCGAGGAGACGCAAGGCAAGATGCGGGCGATTGCGGAGTAGCTGATAGCTGTCAGCTGCTAGCTATCAGCTTTCAGCTTTCAGCCACAAGACAGGCCAGTCATTGTGCGATTGAGACAAGAGTCTGCTGACGGCTGACCGCTGACCGCTTACAGCTAGCCATGAAATTCTCACTCCAGTCCGTCCTCGATGTTCGCCATAGCCGGCTCGAAGCCGTCGAACTCGAGATGTCCAGAGCGCAGGCGGCCCGCGCGCAGCAGGCGGCGGCGCTGACGGCGCTCGAGGAGAAACGCGCCGGTTTGCTTGGCGATCTGCACAGGCTGCAGAACCGCCGCACGCTCGACCTCGGGGCTCTCACGTTCACGCGCAACACGTTGACGCGCACTGAACGCGAGATCCACGACCAGCGGATCCGGCTGGCCGAGGCCGAGGCCCAGGTCGAGAGGGTCCGCGAGGCTTTGATCGCAGCCAAACAGGCCGAGGAGACATTGCTGGCGCTGAAAGAGAAGGCCGAAGAGGCCGAGGTGCGCGAGCAGAACCGGCTCGCGGAAGCTGAGGTAGATGACCTCAACATCGCGCGAGCCTTTCGGAAGACGCGGGGAGCGTGAGGCGGAGTGTAAACATGAGGACCAGATCAGTACATAACACGCCACCGGGATCGGACGCGCCACGCGCCACGCGCCACGCTCTTTTACGCCGCTTTCACGCGAGTAAGCGTTCGGATTGACGAGAACAGGGAGTAACAAACATGTACGATCTCGGCATCTCGCCGATCCAGACCGTGTTGATGCAGCTGATGCAGCGCGTGCTGGAAAGGCTCGACGACCTACAGACCGGAAGCCAGGCCTCCTTGGGAGAAGGCGAACAAACCGGTCAACCGACCAGCTTCGACAGTCTGATCGCGCAGGCTTCTGCGCGCTATGGCGTCGACGCAGACCTTGTCAAGGCTGTTGTCAAGGCAGAGTCGAACTTCGACCCGAACGCCGTCTCAGGCGCCGGCGCCCTCGGCCTGATGCAGCTGATGCCAGGCACCGCAGCGGGCCTTGGCGTGACCAACCCGCTCGACCCGGCGCAAAACATCGATGGCGGCACGCGTTACCTGGCGCAGATGCTCGATCGCTATGACGGCGATGTGCAGCTCGCGTTGGCGGCCTACAACGCCGGCCCCGGGAACGTCGACAAGTACGGCGCGATCCCGCCCTTCGCCGAAACCCAGCGCTATGTGCCCAAGATCTTGAATTACTACCGAGAGATCAGCGGCGCGACGAGCGCAGATTGGAGCGCGTGAGATGAGCGGCTTGATCGGCGACTCCACTTTCGACATCGCCCGGCTGGCACTCGACGGCCTCTCGCGCCGCCAGGAGCTGATCGGGACAAACCTGGCCAACGTCGACACGCCCGGCTATCACGCTCAGACCAACAGCTTCGAGACGACGCTTCAGCGCGCGCTCAGGAAAGAGGCGTCACCGCTCGGGCTCGCGCGCACCCGCGCCGGGCACCTCGCCAGCCCAACCGACGGCCGCGCCGAGTTCAGCGCCGTATTCAATCGCGAGGGCGGCAGCGAGCGCGCCGATGGTAACAACGTCAGCATCGACGTCGAACTGATGCAGCAAGCCGAAACCGGGATCAAGTATCAGGCACTGACGCAGACGGTGAGCAAGAAACTGCTCCTGCTCCGCGCCATCGCCACCGGGAGGTAAACCCTATGCTCGATCTTCCCATCCTGCCCGCCAGCGCCC